>Ga0099827_10000903_pt1 | contig 14596 bp, 10 predicted proteins | sample CZO8metaG_FD_79339 | JGI IMG/M metagenome (GOLD analysis project Ga0099827, IMG submission 79339) | Vadose zone soil microbial communities from the Eel River Critical Zone Observatory, Northern California, USA - CZOApr15con1.8 metaG | ecosystem: Environmental > Terrestrial > Soil > Vadose zone ...
CGCGGTGTCCCGGTCGATGTGCCTCGGCGTCCCGGCTGCCATCGCCAGCAACTGCGCCTGGCACGAGCGTTCCATGGTGACGAACCACCAGGCCGCTTCCCCGACCGACTCACCGACGGTCAGCAGACCATGGTTCTGCAGGATGCACGCCTTGGCGCCGCCTAGCGCGGCCCCGATCCTGCGGCCCTCCTCGATGTCGTAGGCCACGCCGCGGTAGTCGTCGTAGAGCCCGTGGTCCTCGAAGAACGCGCAGGCATCCTGGGTCAGCGGATCCAGCCGGATGCCCAGGCTGGAGAATGCCTTGCCGTGCAGGGAGTGCGCGTGCGCGGCGGCGACGGCGTCCGGCCTGGCCTTGTGCACCTCGGAGTGAATGCAGAAGGCGGCCCGGTTGACTGGCCGGTCACCCTCGACGACCTCGCCGTTGTGGTCGACCAGGATGAGGTCGGAGACCTTGATCTGGCTGAATGCCATGCCAAACGGGTTGACCCAGAACCGGTCCGGGTATTCCGGATCCCTGGCGGTGATATGCCCGGCAACCCCCTCGGAGAAGCCGAACCGGCCGAACACCCGGAACGCGGCCGCTAGCTCCTGCTTGCGGTGCAGCCGCTCGTCTTCCGCCGACGCGAAGACCGGCTGCCCTGCCGCGCCAAGCTCCCTGCCGGTGATAAGTCCGTCAACCGTGGTCATGGCAAGCTCCTCCGTGCGTCCGGGCAATGATGAGGCCGACATCGCCGGCCGGCTCCTGCATCGTCAGAGGTCCCGGACGGAGATGTCAAGTTACGCCGCACCGCGGGCCGCGGCGCGGAAGGCCCTGGATCAGGCAGTCCCGTGGGTAGCGAAGGTGCACCAGTTGACATAACTGCCGGGGTCGCCGGTGTCCTGCGACTCCCGGGCCTCATGCAGCGCATGGGCGAGAGTGGCACCGCGCGCTAGCCTCCGGTGCACCGCCGTCATGAGGTCGACGGCATCGACATCGGGTACGACAGACGTGCTGGCCAGGATACCGACGGTGCCACGGGACAGCAGCGCGCCGACGAAGCCGAGCATCTCGTCACCCGCATAGCCGACCTGGGCACCCGACTCGCAGGCCGCGAGGATCAGCCGGTGCGGCGCAAGGCCTCGCGCGTACAGCTCCTGAACGGTCAGCGGGCCGTCGCTGAGCAGCAGCGAGGAAAACATCGGATTATCCGAACGCAGCGTTCCGTGGCAGGCGAGATGGGCAAGGCTGGCGCCTGCCAGGGTATCTGCGACGGTCTCGGCAGTGCTGGCGGGCGGCGTGATGCATGCCGCGGAGGGGTAGATGTCCGCCAGCGACTCAACTTCGGCGACCGCGCCCGGCAGGCCGGGTCCCGCCACCAGGACCACGCCGTCGGCGCTGCCGACCCGGGGCCTGGCCTCAGCTGCCAGCACCGACCGGGCCCAGAGGGTGGCTGACGGCGCCATGCACACCGGCCCGTTGTGCAGGGCCGGCCAGGGGATGCCCTGCAGGCCAGGTACCGGAACGATGACAACCTCAGCGTCGGAGGCCAGCCCTAGGGGCCGGAGCAGAATCTCGGTGAGCCGGCGGATGCGCAGGTCCGCGCTCGCGCGGGCGGCAGCAAGCTCGGCGGGCGAGCGGGGCTGGGCGAGGCGGCGCAACGCGAAAAGAAACGCGCGCAGCTGCTCCCTGACCGGGCCGAGCGCGCCAACCGCGGCGATCCTGCTGCGACGCGGCTCGATCACCACGGCCACCAGGTCCTCGCCGAGCAGCCCGTATTCGACCAGTACCCGCCCGACCAGGCGGTCACGCAACGCGCCGATGGTCACCGGGCGCGCTGATACCCCAGCGACCGAGGACGCCCGCCACGTCGTCTGCCGGATCCGGTCCTCGATGACCGCTTGCTCGGCGGCGGGCTGGCCGGCGCGCGCTTGCCCCTGGGCCGCCGGCCGGCCCTGCCCTGCGCCTTCATCTCGGTACTCCGCGTGCACAGCCCGGAGCGCGGTCAGGTCCGCGCGGATCTCGTCGAAGCCGGGCGGCTCCACGGCGAGCAAAGCGGCAGCGCGGCTCCGCTCCATCCAGTTCAGCGCGCGGGCCGGCGAGCCATCCCGCATGACGATGTCCAGGCCGATGAGGCCGAGCTCGGCGCCGTGACCCGAGGCCAGCGCCCGCAGTTCCACGGACGGGAGGCTGCCGCGATGGCGGGCCAGGTCGCCGAGCCCGCGCTGGCAATGCCGCAGCGCCTCACGGTCGCGGTGACGCAGCCGGGCTGCGAGGGCAGCGGAGATCCGGCCCCTGAGCCGTACCAGGACGGGTGCCCGGCGCGCCAGCGAACCCGCACGGTCAAGCGCGGTAAGAGCCTGACGGCGGCGGTCGAGCGAGGCAGCAAGCCGACCGGACACGAGGAAGCCCTGTACCGCTGCCGAGGTCGCGCCAAGGGCGTCCATGCGGAACGCGGCCGCACGCGCCTCGGATAGGTCGGCCAGGGTGGCGCCGCCGGAGTTCAGCAGCGCCTCCGCCCTGGCAAGAATGGCGCGCGCCCGCCACCCCGCCCGGTGCTGCCGCGCGAACGCGGCGACGGCCGCCGTCGATGCCGTGACCGCCTCGCTGCGGTCGCCGGTCAGCGTCGCTAGCTGGGCGACGCGCAGCTGCGCCTCGGCCGCCATTAGCGGGACCCCGGCGGCGGAGAACTCCCGCACCGCACGGCGGGCGGCGCGGGTGGCCTCCGGCAGCAGCCGCAGCTCCATCAGCGCGTCGGCATACTCCACGTAATGCTCGCCGAGCGGGAGACCGGCCGCCTGATATGCCTGTGCAGCGTCCTCGAGCAGGCCAAGGCCCGCCGCGAATCGCCCCGAGCGCACGGTGACCCATGCCCTGCTCTGGATAACCGTGGCGAGCAGCGCCGGGCCGACCTCCGCGGCCCCCGGCAGCGCCTGGCCGAGCCGGTGCAGGGCGACGCCGTAACGGCCCTGCTCGGACTCGATTAGCGCCAGGTTGTTCGCGCACTGGATCATGCGCCGCTGGCTGGTTACCGGATCGGCCAGCACGCGGTGATAGATGGCCGCCGCCTCAGCCAGCCGACCGATGTTCTGCAGCAGCACGGCCCGCTGGAAATCCAGCTCACCGACCCGCGCGCCGGTGACGAGCCTGGAGGCGGTGCGCAGGTCGCGGTGCGCGACCGTGAGCAGGCCAAGCTCCTGGCTGACCGCAGCGTGACTCATCAGCAGATCCGCCAGCGTGCCGTCGAGATGATGCCGGCGCGCGATCCGGCATGCTTCGTCGAGTAACCGGATAGCCGAGCGGTCATCCAGCCGGGCGCGCTCGGCCCACGCCAGAGCACGCAGAGCCAGCGCGATCGCCTCGGGCTGACGAGCCTGCCTGGCCTCGGCGACGAGCGCCTGGGCGCCATGGCGGAACCGGTCCGGGTCGGCCGCCACGTCGTCGAAGGCACGCCGCGCTCGTATCACGAGGTCGCCGGCCGGCTCTGTCCTAGTCAAGAAGCGGTCCCTAACCGCTCGTCACTGCGGCGAGCACATGGTAGGTACGTTTCATAGCCATGTGACAAGGATCGGTGAAAACCATGCCGTTTAACCCGCAAAATACGGGCGTCCCCTTCCCCGGTGACTACCCGGGCCGATCGGAGCACCAGCGGTGGGAAGAACTTGAAGCGCGGGTACAGCGCGATGTCATCGATTTAGCACGGCGCCGTTACGAGCCGGCGGTCCGGCACGAGATGCTCAGGCTGCTCAGTCAGCGACGGCAGCCCGGCCGGCCTGCGGACGACGTCACCCAGTTCGATGTCCTGCCGAAGCGGGTGGGTTTCGACACCCTGCTGAAACGTGGCGAGCTGCTGATCACCGGGCAGTCGTATGACGGACGGCGGGCGGACGATGGCGAGCCGCACCCGGGGCCGACCGCCAAGCGATACCTTGACGCCATCGGCATGGAGGCCAGCGAGGTCGACTGCGCCGAGCTGCACGGCCGGGTGCTGCGTCTGACCCCGCGCCATGGACATCACCTGGATCCGCAGGAACTGGCCGACATAGCGAGGGTGCTGCGGACCCGGGGGTTCACCGCGTCGCTCAGCAACATCACCCCGACCGCGCCGGTGACCAAGGGTAAGGGCGCGCCGGAGCCTGCCGACCCGCCGTCGCCAGGGCCGCCCGAGCCCGACGATGGCCCAGGGGAGCCGACGAGGGTGGCAATCATCGACACCGGCATCGCCGATCTGCACGACCCCGGTCAGCGCCGCACCGACGGGTGGCTGCAAGGCATCAGGGGTGACACCGATCCCCTCGACCAGTTCCCGCCGGGCGGGGACGGGCTGCTCGACCTCGCGGCCGGCCACGGCACGTTCGTCGCCGGGATCGTGCAGCAGGTCGCACCACGGGCGCAGGTCACGATCTACCGCGCCGTTGACAGCGACGGCATCGCCAGCGAGGTGCGGGTGGCCTGCGAGATGATCCGGGCGGTCAAGGACGGCAACCAGATCCTGAACCTTTCACTCGGCTGCCAGACGCGGGACGACCTGCCGCCGATCGCAATCCACGCGGCGCTGCAGGTCATCAGGGAAATGGAGCGCGCGGAAGACGAGCGCGCGAAGGGCGATCGCGAGGGGCACGATTGCCGGACAGAGTGCCGGAACGTGCTCATTGTCGCTGCGGCTGGCAACTTCGGCGATACGAGGCCCTGCTGGCCAGCTGCGTTCCGGCGGGTGGTGTCGGTGGCCGGCCTGGCGCCTGACATGCTGCCGTCGCAGTGGTCATCCCGCGGCTTCTGGGTGGACTGCTCGACGATCGGACAGGGGGTCCGCTCGACCTACGTTACTGGCCGGGAATCCCCTCTGGTCGATCCGGAGCCGCATGTCTTCGGCAAGGATGCATGGGCGGTGTGGAGCGGCACGTCCTTTGCCGCACCGCAGATCACCGGCGCCCTGGCCCGGCTGCATGAGCAGTACGACATGCCGCTCGGCGAGGCGTTGCGCAGGCTGCTGGCGGCCGGCCGGCCGATACCGGACTTCGGCCGGGCGCTGACGATACTCCCGGGCATCTGAGCCGTGCCCGTTCACCTGGCCATGTATCAGCGCCGCCGAGCCGTGCTCTGTCTGCATAGGCGGGAACGGCGAAATCTCACTGCGCCAGCTCCGCCGTTCTGTAGGAGGATGGTGCACGTGGCGGAGGTATCCAGGGTCACGACGTTAGTGCTGGCGAGCGCGAATGGCGACGAAGTGGCGTGGAACGAGCTGGTGCGCCGCTACTCGCCGCTGGTCGTCAGCATCATCCGGAGCTACAAGCTGGCGGCTGCGGATGCTCAGGATGTCAGCCAGACAGTCTGGCTACGGCTGGTCGAGCACCTGGCCAGCCTGCGCCAGCCGGAAGCCCTGCCGGGCTGGCTCGCCACCACGACCAAGCGCGAATGCGGTCGCTATATGCGGCAGGCACGCAAGGTAGTGCCCGTGGATCCGCAGAGCGACGGGATCATGCAGGACGGCACGAGCATGGATCCCGATGCGGACATCCTGCGTGCCGAACTGCGCCAGGCACTGCGGTCCGGGCTGGACGAGCTGCCCGCACGAGATCAGCAGCTCCTGCGGTTGCGCACCGCCGATCCGCCGAAGTCCTATGACGAGATCAGCAGGCTGCTGAAGATGCCGATCGGGAGCATCGGCCCGACTCTCCGGCGGAGCCTGGACAGGCTCCGGCAGACTCATGCCATGCGGGCCTACCTGGCCGCAGTTCCGGCCGCCGGCCGCGAGCAAGGAGGTGGCCAGCGTGAGCTTGCCCAGGTGGACTGACGACGAACTGCTGCAGGAGCTCGGCACCGCGTTGCGGGAAGAGCCCGAGGATGAGACGTTCATTCGCGCGGGCCAGGCGGCGTTCAGCTGGCGGACGGTGGATGCGGACCTGGAATTGCTTGGCCTGGCTGCCGACTCCGCGGTGGCCGCTGGTGCGCTCGTCCGCGGCGGCGGGCCGCGCACGCTGGCTTTCCGCGGCGAGCGGCTGAGCGTGGAGATCGAGATCGACGAGGGTGGCATCGTCGGTCAGGTGACACCTCCGCAGCCCGGTCAGATCACGCTGGTGACTACCAGCGGGCAGGACATGACGACACAGGCAGACGAGGTCGGCTGCTTCGCGTTCCCGCCGCCGCCAGCAGGATCGCTGCGCCTGGACTGCAGGCTTGGTGACGACCGCTTCATCACCGAGTGGGTGACGGTCTAACCGGCCAGGCGAAGCCCCGGGGAGCGCGCCCGGGCGGTGGCCCCGGCGTTTCGCCGGCCAGCGGCTCCGCGGCTGGCGGTGACACCGTCATCATCACCGGAAGCGGCTTCACCGGCGCCGCCGGCGTCCTGTTCGGCAGCACCGGCGCCCCGTTCACGGTCGCCTCCGACACGCAGATCACCGCCACCAGCCCTCCGGGCACCGGCACCGTGGACATCACCGTCGTCACCTCAGACCAGACCGGCGGCATCAGCGCGGGCCAGTTCAGCTACCTCCCGGCAGGCGGCACCACGTCCAGCGGCGGCACCAATAGTCCGAACTCGCCGTCACCGTCAACGTCACCGACACCGGATACACCGGATACACCAACGCCGTCGGCATCCCGTCCCCGTAACGGGCCTGGGCCAGGGCCGGGGCAGAATGGTCCGGTGGGCCGGGTCAACGACGACGTCGCCGCGCTGCTGAGCGAGTATGCCGCGCTGCTGCACATCGCCGGCGGCGACGCCTTCCGGGCCCGCAACTACGAGAAGGCGGCGCGCGGCGTCGCGGGCTACTCCGGCGACATCGGGCAACTCGACGCCGCCGGGCTCCGCCAGATACCCGGCGTCGGCACGTCCACCGCCAGCAAGATCGGCGAATACCAGCGCACCGGCACGATCAAGGCCATCGAGGAGCTGCGCGCCCGGATCCCCTCGGGCGTGCTGCAGCTGACCAGGATTCCGGCCCTCGGCCCGAAACGCGCACTCCAGCTCTACCAGGAACTGGGCATCAGCTCCGTCGGCGAACTCGAAGACGCCATCAAGGCAGGCCGGCTGCACGAGCTGAAGGGATTCGGCCCGAAGAGCGAGGAAAAGCTGCTGCACGGCATCGAGTTGCTCCAGCGCGATAGCGGGCGGGTGCTGCTCGACATCGCGACGGACACCGCCGCCGCCATCGTCGCGGCGATCAGCGCGGTCCCGGGCTGCCTGCAGTGCACTTGGGCAGGCTCGCTGCGCCGGATGCGCGAGACTACCGGCGACATCGACGTGCTCGCCGCGGCAATGGACAGCGCGCCGCTGATGGCAGCGTTCGCCGGGTTGCCCCAGGCTGCCGAGGTGATCGCGGCCGGCCCCGCCAAGACCTCGATCCGCACCGCGGCCGGACTGCAGGTCGACCTGCGCGTGGTGCAGCCCGACTGCTGGGGCGCCGCCTTGCAGTACTTCACCGGCTCCAAGGAGCACAATGTGGCGATCCGGGAGATCGCGGTCAGGAAGAAGCTCAGGCTGTCCGAGTACGGCCTGTTCGACGTCGAGTCCGGCGAGCTGATCGTGTCGCGTACCGAGGAGGAGGTCTACCGGCGGCTTGGCATGGACTGGATACCGCCGCCGCTGCGCGAGGACTCCGGCGAGATCCGGGCCGCGCTCCGCGGCGAGCTTCCCGACCTGGTCACCGAAGGGCAGATCCGCGGCGACCTGCACACGCATACCAGCCTGACCGACGGGGTCGCCTCGCTGGCGGACATGGTGACCGCCGCGGCCGGCCGCGGCTACGAGTACTACGCGGTCACCGATCACGCGCCGAACCTCTTCATGCAGCGGATGACCACCGAGAAGATGCTCGCCCAGCGTGACCAGGTTGGTGACCTGGCGGCCCAGCTCGCGGCCGCGGCAGCGGCAGCAGCCTCGACGGCAAACCGCGGCCAGCCGATGCAGCTGCTGCACGGGACCGAGCTCAACATCGCCCCGGACGGCACGGTGGACTGGCCGCCGGAGTTCCTCGACGGCTTCGACATCTGCGTCGCCTCGGTGCACTCGCACTTCGACCAGCCGAGGCGGGAGATGACCGCCAGGTTCATCCGGGCCTGCGAGAACCCGTACGTGCACGTCATCGGCCACCCGACGGCACGCAAGATCGGCCGCCGCCCGTCCGTGGACGTCGACTTCGCCGAGCTGTTCCTGGCCTGTGCCAGGACCGGCACCGCGCTGGAGGTTAACTCCCACCCGGACCGGCTGGACCTGCCGTCCGGCCATATCAGGGCGGCCCGGGATGCCGGGGTGAAGTTCGCCATCGACAGCGACGCGCACTCCACCGCCGACCTGGCGAACCTGCGGTTCGGTGTCGGCCAGGCGCAGCGCGGCTGGCTGACCTCCGACGACGTGATCAACACCTGGCCACTGCCGAAGCTGCGGAACTTCCTGCGCAAGGGCCGCTAGAACCAGCTTGCCGCCACTGCCCTGGCGACCGGCCAGCGCCGGGCCGTTGCCGGGCCAGCGCCAGGCCAGCGCCTGGTCAGCGCCAGGCCGTTGCCGGGCCAGCGCCTGGTCAGCGGTAGTAGCCCTCGACTACGGCGCTCGCCTCGGCTGGCAAGGCCGGGCCTTCCTGGGGCACCGGCGGGAAGCCGCCGGACGTTCTGAGGCCGGAGAGCTGCTCGTTGGAGAGCGCGAACACGACGCGGCCGAGGCCGGACCGCTCGATAGCGCCCGTGCACATACCGCAGGGCTGGCAGCTCGTGTACATGGTGGTGGCCGCCGCGGTGGCCGGATCGAGTTCGCGGGCCGCCCACCTGGCCAGCTTCAGCTCGGGATGGGCGCTGATGTCGTTGTCGGTCAGGACGGTGTTGTGGTCTTCGGCGAGCACGCCGCCGTCCGGGCCGACCAGCAGCGACCCGAACGGCGCGTCTCCGGCCGCGCGCCCGGCTGCGGCCAGTTCGATTGCCCGGCGGAGAAAGCGCTCGTCTTCGTGCGTCACGGTTCCTCCAGCTCCGAGACCATCAGCAGATCGAAGCCGGGGCCCTCCACCGTCTGCGCCCAGCCGCGCGGCACGCCGCGTGCGGTGCCGGGCCCGAAGTTCGGGACGTTTACTCCTGTCCGCACAAGCTCAAGCTAGCTGCCGGGGCTGCGCCAGAAGACCATGAAGGACATTTTTAACGGGCCGCCCGACCGCATCACTCAGGCTGAGCGGGCCGGCCCCGGCGGAAGTCCGGCGAGTTCACCGCCCAGCGGACTGTCTCTCCGCCGGCCCAGCGCTGCACGTTGGCGGCGAACACCTCGCCGGTGCGCCGGAACATGAGCCCGGTGAGCCCGCCGACGTGCGGCGTGGCGAGCACCAGCGGATGCCGGAGCAGGGCAGATTCCGGGTGGGCAGGCTCTCGCGCGTGCACGTCGAGGCCGGCCCCGCCGAGCTGGCCGGATTCCAGCGCGGAAAGCAGCGCGGCCTCGTCGACGAGGCCGCCCCTGGCGACGTTGACGAACAGCGCGCCGGGCTTCATTGCGCTGAAGGTGGCAGTACCGAACATCCCCGCGTTACTCCCGGTGAACATTGCGCAGCAGATGACCGCGTCGGCCTTGGCGAGCAGCCCGGGTAGCTCGTCCGGGCCGGTCACCTGCTCGACCTCGGCCGGCCCGCCGCGGCCGGGGCGGGCGCGGACGCCGAGCAGCCGGACGCCGAACGGCACTAGCAGGCGCGCCACCGCGGTGCCGATGGCGCCAAGGCCGACGATCACGACCGTCGTGCCCCGCAGCGACTCGCCGGTCGGCCTGGACTCCCAGCGTCCCTCGGCCAGCGCGGCTCTGGCCTCCGGCAGCCGCCGGGTCAGCGCAAGCAGGTGCAGCACCGCGATCTCCGCGACGCTGTCGGCGTTGCCGCCCGCGTCGCCGGGCACCCGGGCGACCAGCACGCCCAGCTCGGTGGCCCGGGCGATGTCGACCTGATCCAGGCCCACCCCGAACTGATGCACCAGGCCGAATGTGCCGGACTCCAGCACTGCCCGGTCGATCCACGCCCCGAACGGGCAGATCACGTCGACCTCGTCCAGGTGCTTGATGACCTCGTGCCGCGGACAGGTGCGGATGTCCCAGCCTGGCAGCACGGCCGCCAGGCCGGTCCAGGCCAGTTCCGCGGTGAACCGCTCCCGGCCGAACAGCAGCCTCACGGGAGCGCGGCGAGAAGCTCGCGCACCGGCTTGCGCCTGCCGGTGTAGAACGGGATCTCCACCCGGGTGTGCCGTCGCGCCCGCGCGCCCCGCAGGTGCCGCATCAGGTCGACGATCCGGTGCAGCTCGCCGGCCTCGAAGGCGAGTATCCACTCGTAGTCGTTCAGCGAGAAGCAGGAGACCGTGTTCGCGCGGACGTCCGGGTACTCGCGGGCCATCATCCCGTGCTCGGTGAGCATCGCCCGGCGCTCCTCGTCGTCGAGCAGGTACCAGTCATAGGACCGCACGAACGGGTAGACCGACACGTACGCGCCCGGCTCCTCGCCCGCCAGGAACGCCGGGATGTGGCTCTTGTTGAACTCCGCAGGCCGGTGCAGCGCCATCACCGACCAGACCGGCTCGCTGGCCCGGCCCAGCCGGGTGGCGCGGAACCGGGAGTAGATCTCCTGCAGGTCGTCGGAGGACGGCGCGATCCACCAGAACATGTAGTCGGCGTCGGCGCGCATGCCCTGCACGTCGTAGCAGCCGCGGGTAACCACGCCCTTGTGCTCGGCCTGGGTGCACAGCTCATCAACCTCGGCCGCGATACGGGCCCGGCTGCTCAGGTACCCGGCCCGCGGCGGATCTGGGGGCCGCTCGGCCGCCGGCCCGAGCGCGCTGGCGTCTGCCACCCGGAACACCGACCACATCGTGTAGCGAATCAGCTCGTTCAGCTCACGGGCCTTCGGCCGCTGCGCGGTTTCGTTTCCAGCCATGCCGTCATTGTCCTCCCCCGTCGCCGCTGGCCGCGCCGCGCGTGGCCAGGTAGGCGATGACCTGGTCGGCGGCGGACCTGGCGGAGGCGATGCAGGCCGGGATGCCGATCCCGGCGTAGCTGGCGCCGCAGGCGGCAAGACCGGGCTGCGCGGCGATCGACGCGCAGATCCGGGCCACCCGGTCCGGATGGCCGACGGTGTACTGCGGCAGTCCGCCGCCCCAGCGGCTGACCCGGGTGTCGGCCGGAGCGCCGCGCACGCCGGTGGCCGCCGCCAGGTCCGCTGCCGCCAGCGCCGCGAGCTCGGTGTCGTCACGCTGCAGCAGTGCCTCCTCGCCCAGCCGGCCGACCGAGCAGCGGACGATCTGCACGGGCTGGCCGGCTGCCCGCAGCTGCGGCCACTTGACGGTGCTGAACGTGACCGCCTTGACGGCGTGGCCGTCCACGGCCGGCACCAGGTAGCCGCTGCCCTGCGGCGGCGCGGGGAATGCGCTGTCCGGGTAGGCCAGCGTGACGATCGCCATGCTGGCGCTCGGGATCTCGCCAAGCCCGGCCGCGGCCGCGGCCGCGCCTGGCACCCCGGCCAGCAGCCTGCTGGCCGGCCCGGGCGGCAGCGCGAGCACGACGGCGTCGGCGTCCAGCTGCTCCGGCGCGTGCGCGGAGCCGACGGTGAGCCGCCAGCCGTCCGGCGTGCGCGCCAGCCCGCGCACCATCGCGCTGGTCCGCACCGCCGCGCCGGACGCCGCGGCGACGGCAGGGACCAGCGTGCCGAGGCCGCCGGCCAGCGTGGTGAAAACCGGTCCCGGCCCGGTCGCTGGCTGCTCCGCGGCGTCCAGCACGGCGCGGGCGGCGGCGGCCAGCGAGGCATGCCGCCGGGACTGCGCCGCGAGCGCTGGCAGCGTCGCCTCGAACGACAGCTGCTCCGAGCGGCCCGCGTAGATCCCGCCGAGCAGCGGATCAACCAGCCGGTCCACCAGTTCCTGGCCGAACCTCGCCCCGACGTAGCTGGCCACGGACACGTCCCCGGCCCGCGCGGCAGCGGGCCGCGCGGCCTCGGCCAGGGCGCAGGCCAGCCCGGAAGCGGACAGGATACCCGAGCTGGCCAGCGCGTCCAGGTCCGCGGGCACGCCCATGAGCTGCCGCCGCGGCAGCGGGCGTAGCCGCTCCCTGGTCCATATCCCGGCCGTCGTCGTGCCCGGCTGCACTAGCTGCCCGGCCAGGCCGGCCGCGCCGACCAGGTCCGTCCCTTCCGGCCGCCGGGCGAGCAGCGCCTCGGCGCCCTCGTCGACGGCGATCCCGGCCACCTCCGACACGGCGAGCTTGCCGCCGAGCCGGGGCGATCCTTCCAGCACGGTCACCGCCGCGCCCGTGGCGCGCAGGAAGAACGCGGCGGCCAGCCCGGTGATCCCGCCGCCCGCGATCACGACACGGGGCAGCTCGGCGGGCGCAGGCATGCGGTAAGTCTGTCAGCCGACCCCGGAGGGTGCGTGATCGCCGCGGCTGCGGCTGCGGCTCGTCGGCCCGCCGCAGCCGCAGCGACCACTCCGGCGGCTCCTCAGCCGCGGCTACCCGGGCTCAGCGAACGGAAAGCCCAGTAGCGGCGGGGCGGGGGATGAGGAAAACTGCCGCCTGCGGAGGACCGGGGGGAATGTCCTCGCTAGCGGCACACTAGGACCGCCAGTCACTCCCGGATAGGGACGGGAAACCCTCAGGGGACGGGAAACCCTTGGGGGGGCCGAGCGGGACCTGCGCAGCGGTCTCGGCCCGCGCCCGCCGCTGCGACTGGGCCCGCGGCCGCCGCTGCGACTCCGGCGGCGGCGCATGCGCGGGCAGCAGGCCGAAGGCGTCGGCGACGGCCAGCGCGCCGGACCGGTTGCGCACGCCGAGCTTGCGGAACAGCCGGGTCTGCACGTTCTCGACGGTCTTCGGGGCAATGCCAAGCGCCCTGGCGGTTTGCCGGATCGAGTGCCCGAGCGCCATGGAGCGCAGGATGTCGCTCTCCCGCGCGGTCAGCTCGGGCAGCTCAAGCCCGCCGGGCGCCCGTTCGTCCCAGCGCGCGCGGACCGCGCCGATCAGCGGCCGCATCGGATTCGAGTCAACCACCAGGTAGCCCTGGCCGACCATCCGGAGCACGGACAGGAAATGCGCGTCTACCCGGTCCGTGGCCACCAGCGCGCTGGCGCCGGAGGCCAGCGCCTCGGCAAGCTCCGGCGGGTCGAGCGGGCTGCTGTGCACGAGCACCGCGGAAATGCCAAGCTCGGCCACCACTGGCCAGTCCTGCGGCCCCGGGTCGACGAGCGCGGCCACCAGCGGGCCGCGGTGCCAGCGCGCCCAGTGCGTGTCGGCGACCCGCCCAGGGATGCGCACCAGGACGAACGGCAGCCGGCTGGCGATCAGGGCGGTTACGACCCGGTCGAGAGCCGGGCCGGGCCGGCCGGACACCACCGTCAGCACGATGGTCTCGCCATCGGGCGGCGGCCGGCGTCTCGCGGCAGGCGCAGCGCGCTGGTCGAGCATGCCAAGCGATGCCGCCCTGGCTACCGCGTGCGCGCTGCTGCTCACATCCAGCTTCGCGTAGACCCGGCGCTTGATGTTCTCCACCGTCAGCGGGCTGATCCTGAGCAGCGCAGCGATCTGGAGGACGCTGTGTCCCGAGCCGGTCAGCACGATGATCTCGAGTTCCCGGTCGGTAAGGCCGCTCCCGGCCTGCCGGGCGTGCCGTCCCTTGCTCCGCTTCACCAGTGCGAGCACGGCGGCCAGGCCATGCGACTCGGGCAGCAGCGATGCGACGCCGGCCCGGCAGGCGGCGGCCAGTTCCCGCTCGGTTGCTTCCCGGTACGTAACGATCACGTTCAGCTCGGGGAAGCGCCGCAGCAGCGCATGCGCCCGCGCCGCCATCTCGCCCAGCCGGACGCCCGCGTCCAGGATCACTACATCCGGGCGCCGCAGTTCGCAGAGGGCGAAGATGTCGTCAGGCTGGGCTACCTTGCCGATGACGGTGATCTCCGGCCGGACGGCGAGGCAGGCGGCCAGAGTGTCACGGAGCAGCCGGCGTGGCGACTGAACGGCTACCCGGACGGTGACGCGAGCTGCGGGCGCGCTCATCGTTATCCTGGGATTCCGTATCTCCCATACCTAGCGCGGTATGCCAGATACCTAGCGGGGTAAGCAGGGAAGTCGCAGTCTACGCTAGCTCGGCCATTAACCGCCGCTAGTTTGCGCTTTATACAATTAACGCGCTTGATGTCGGAATTGTTTATCCATTGTCCGCGCATGGCCCTTCGCGCCGAGCGCGGCAAGCGCCGCCGCCAGTCGCCGCGCAGGCCGTCCCGCATAGCGGTGGCGAGCCCGTTGCGCACGAGCACTGACCTGGCACCGCCAGGTGCGGTCACCCGGCCAGTGCCGTCAGCATTGGCGTGATATCCCCGAGATACATCGCCGCGCCGTGGCAGAGCACCAGATCAGAGATACCGGCGACCCAGCTCGGGCGCCCTTTCTCCGGCCCGCTGATGAGCCGGACCGGCCGGTGACCTCGCCAGCTCGGCCGAGAGTGCGTCCTGCAACCTGGCAAGCAGCTCGTCGGACGTGCCGATGCCAGTGACGTCATGCCCGGCCCTGGCCAGGCGCAGCGCCTGGGTTCCCCGCCCGCAGCCGACGCCGGGCACCCGCGCGGGCGGCCCGCTCAGCTGCGGGAGCCCGGCGAGCTGAGTGCGGAGCACCTCATGGCGGACTACGTC
>Ga0099827_10000905_pt1 | contig 14578 bp, 14 predicted proteins | sample CZO8metaG_FD_79339 | JGI IMG/M metagenome (GOLD analysis project Ga0099827, IMG submission 79339) | Vadose zone soil microbial communities from the Eel River Critical Zone Observatory, Northern California, USA - CZOApr15con1.8 metaG | ecosystem: Environmental > Terrestrial > Soil > Vadose zone ...
AGGTCCGGTCGCAGACCGACTTCGATCGCCTGACCAAGGACGTGAAGGACGGCGATCGCCTGACGCTGTTGCTCCAACGCGGGCCGATGTCGCTCTACGTCGCCTTCACCGCCGGCAGCAAAGGGTAATCCTCGGTCCCTCCCCCAGGGTTGCGCGGCAAGGGCCGCGTTGCGCCCCAGCTTCAGATCACTTATCGTGCCGGCGGATGCCCATGAACCTCCAAGCACACGACCGGCGTCAATTCCTGAAGGCTCTGACGGTTGGGGGAAGTGCGGTGGGAGCGTTGCTGCTCTTCCCGAGCGCGGGCCTGCGCGCCGCCGACGAGGCGGAAGCCCTGCTCCTGAGCTGCATGGATTACCGGTTGACCGACCAGACGACGCGGTACATGGACAAGCGCGGCTTGAAGAACAAATACGACCACATCATCCTGGCCGGAGCGGCCCTGGGGGCCCTCACCGAGAAATTCCCCGCCTGGAACCAGACCTTCTGGGATCACGTCGGCGTGGCCAGCGATCTGCACAAGATTCGGAAGATCATCGTGCTCGACCACCGCGATTGTGGCGCGTACAAGGTCTTGCTCGGTGAAGACTTCGCCAAAGACCCGGCGAAGGAGACCGCGATCCACGCGCGCCACCTCAAGCGGCTGGGCAAGATGATCCAGGAGAAGTATCCGCCCCTCGGTGTCGAGCTGCTGTTGATGGCGCTGAACGGGAAGGTGCAGACGATTTCCTGACGTCCTTCGTCGTTGACAGTCACGCCAGTCAGCCGTTATTCTCAGTTTGCCGTTGATTTGACGACTCCCCGATAACGGCGCTCGGGACTGGAGCTTCAGTGAAATACGCAGAGGTCCCGAGTCTGTTCTCTGCCGCGTTCCGGGCTCACCGCGCCGCTCTCCCGCAGTTCACGATGACGGAAGCAGCCCGATGTCCATCCAGATCCTGAAGTCTGACCGGCGCCGACAGGAGAAGCTCGTCGCCCGGTACATGCAGGAAATCCGCGACATCGCGAAGGGCGGCTTCAGCCGTCGCGAATTGTTGAAGATGGGGCTGGTCATGGGCGGCGCCGGCTTGATCGAGATGGCCGGAATGCGAGGCTTCAAGCCGTACTGGGCCCACGCCGACAACGCGATCCCGTTCATCAGTCCGCCGAATACGCCGTTCGTAGACCCGCTCCCGATCCCGCCCACGATGACGCCGGTCAAGCTGTTTCCGGCGCCAACGAGGCAGAGGAACCCTAACCCCGCCGCGGGCCCGGGTCCCGTGGCCGGGGTCGTGGACGTCAGGGGCTTCACGGAAGCGCGAGTTGAACCGCATCAGCGGTGGCGAGAGTTCGGTGGCGTCAGCGACACGGACCCTGGCTTCAACGGCACGATGCTGGAGAGCATCGAGCAGGCGGTCCTCTTCGACTTCTATCCGACGCGCGATGGCGTACCGCCGTCGACCATCTGGACGTTCGTCGAACGGTCGACGGGCAAGGTCGGGCCTCTCCGCATCAAGGCCCAGTACGGACAGCCCATCGTCCACCGGATCCACAACGCGCTGCCCGACGACAACGGGGGGTTCGGGAGGAACCAGACCACCACGCATCTGCACAACGGTCACGACGCGTCCGAGTCGGACGGGGGCCCGCTCAGGGGCTACGACAAGAATCACTTCTACGACTATCACTACCCCAACGTCCGCGCGGGCTTCTCCTCGACCCATCACACGACCACTCTGAACGGCAGGACGGTCCCGGGTGATGTGCGGGAGACGATGAGCTTCCTCTGGTATCACGACCACGAGGTCGACTTCACCGCGCAGAACACCTACAAGATGCTCGCGTCCTTCTACACGCTGTTCAGCAACGACATCCTGCTGGACACCGACGACGAGACCACCGGGCTCCGCCTGCCCAGCGGCGAGTTCGACATCCCAATGCTCTTCATGGACAAGGTGTTCGATCCCGTCACCGGCCAGCTCTTCTTCGACCTGTTCAATCTGGACGGGATCCTGGGCGACAAGATGACGGTGAACGGGAAGATCCAGCCCTTCCTGGAGGTCCAGCGACGGAAGTACCGCTTCCGGTTCCTGGTCGGCGGGCCCTCGCGCTTCCTGGAGCTCTCCCTGAGCAATGGGCAGCCCTTCTTCCGGCTCACCAGCGACGGCAACCTGCTGCCTCGCACGCTCATCGAGAACAGTATCCGCATCGCGGTCGCGGAGCGCGTCGACGTCATCGTCGACTTCTCGGGAGCAAAGGCGGGAGACAGGATCTACCTCCAGAATCGCCTGGAGCAGACCAACGGGCGCGGCCCCACCGGGAAGCTGATCGCTCCCGACAACGTCGTCGAGTTCCGGGTCGTGGGGGGACCAGTGAACGATCCGAGTCAAGTCCCGGCCACGCTTCTCGCCCTCCCCGATACCAACGTCCGGATCGCCCAACGGCGCGACTGGTCGTTCGATCGGAAGGGCGGCGCGTGGGCGGTGAACGGCAAGTTCTTCGACCGGACCATCAGCGCATTCCCGAAACAGAACACCGCGGAGATGTGGAGGTTCAAGTCCGGCAAAGGGTGGGCTCACCCGGTCCACCCCCACCTCGAGGAACACCAGATCCTGAGCCGGGACAATCAGCCGCCGCCTGACTTCGAAGTCGCCCGCAAAGACATGGCGGTCATCGGGGAGAACGTCATCGGAACCCGAGGCACCGGCGAGATCCAGATCTTCATGCAGTTCCGTGACTGGCTGGGCGACTACCCGATGCACTGTCACAACACGGTCCACGAGGACCACGCCATGATGATCCTCTTCCAGATCGTGCCGTGAGGAGTGTGTGATGGACGAGTCAGCGGCCGAGCGGAGACGACGCCGCTTCCTGAACGTCGCCCTGACGACCCACGAGGGCAGGACGGTCCGGTTCTACGACGATCTGATCAAGGACAAGACCGTCCTGCTCAACTTCTTCTACACGAACTGCGTGAACGAGGCCATCTGCCCGCTGACCACGGCCAACCTGGTCAGAGTCCAGAAGCTCCTCGCGTCGCGGATCGGACGCGATATCTTCATGTACTCCATCACCCTGGACCCGGACCACGACACCCCGAAGGTCCTGGCGAAGTACGCCAGGGCGTTCGGCGTGAAGCCGGGCTGGCTCTTCCTCACGGGAAGCGCGCCGGACATCGAGGCGCTGCGGCGCAGCCTGGGCTACGCGAGCCCCGACCCCGTCGAGGACAAGGACCGGTCCCAGCACATCGGGACGGTGCGCCTCGGGATCGAGCCCCTCGAGCGATGGGCGGCCTGCGCCAGCCTCGCGCGGCCCGAATGGATCGTCCAGTCACTCACCCGGCTGGAGCCCAAGGCGGCGGCTCAGCAGGATCGGCACGGAGGGAAATCCCGGCTGTAGACCGGCTGCTTGAGAAATTCCTCCGGGTTGTACTTCCAGAACTGCGAGACGGCCGGCACCGTCATGATCACGGTGTTTTGCAGCTCGCCGTCGCCCTTACGTTCTACTCTTCGGAAGTAGACGTTCTGGATCGGATTGTTGTAGGCGTCGAGCTTCACGGGGCCGCGCGGCGTATCGGCGAGCTCCACCTTCCGAAGCGCGGCCAGCAGCTTCTCGCGATCCTCGACGGCGCCGCCGAGGGTCTTGACCGCCTCGTTGATCCAGCGCCCGCTGGTGTAGTTGGTCTCCGAAAAGTAGGACGGCACCTTGCCGAAGCGCGTCCGGTACTCCTTGACGAAGCGGCGATTCTCGGGCGTGTCGAGCGCCGCGCTGTAGATGAGCGGACTGACGATGCCGAGCGCCTCGTCGCCCATCGCCGGCAGGAACGATTCGTCGACGGCCGGGCCGCCGGCGATCAGCGGGATCCGGGACTTCAGTCCCGCGTCCTGATACTGCTTGACGAGCTGCAGCGTCGACGCGCCGGCCACCATCGTGAGGACCGCGTCGGCGTCGCGCCGGATTCGCGAGAGGTACGGCGCCAGGTCCATGGCCCCGAGGGGCGCCCACAGCTTCTGGACGATCTGACCGCCGGACTCCTCGAAGGTCTTCTGGAATCCTCCCACCACCTCCCAGCCGAAGGCGTAGTCGGAGGCGATGACGGCCACCTTTCGGTAGCCCAGGGTCTTGGCGGCGTACTCGCCGAAAGGATGGGACGGCTGGCTCGACGTCCAGCCGGTCCGGATGACCCAATGGTACTTCAGCCGCTGGGTGAGATCGTCGGAGGCGGCGACCGTGCAGAGCAGCGGGATCTTGAACTCTTCCGCCTTGGCCGCGACGGCGTACCCGATGTGGCCGAAGAGCAAGCCGGCGAGGAGGTGGACGTTGTCGTGCTCGACCAGCTTGCGGACCTTGCTGATCGCCACATCCGGCCGCGACTGGCTGTCCTCGACGATCAGCTCGACCTTTCGGCCCGCCATCTGATAGCCGATCTCGTCCAGGTACATCGTCAACCCGTTGACCATGTCCTTGGCCGCCTGGGCGGCGGTCCCGGTGAGATCCGTGACGAAGCCGATCTTGATCGGCGGGCGCTGAGCCCACGTCGTCGCGTCGAGGCTCACGCCGAAGAAGAACACCAGCAGGACGCCCAGCACCAGCCACCTGGTCTTGTTCATGGCTCGCTCCCCTCGTGGCTCTTCTCTTTGCCCCGGGCTCGGTCTAAAGTCAACCGGCCCACCGTGGAGATCGGGTTCTTCTTCTGGCCGTTCGACGTCGCCCTCGTCCAGGCGATGGCCCGGGCGGCGGACGACTTCGGCTACGACATGGTCGGCGTCGCCGACATGCCGGGCAACGCGATGGATCCCTGGGTCGCCACCTCGCTCGTGGCCACCGCCACACGGCGGGCCCGCGTCGCGATGTGCGTGACCAACCTGGTCACGCGCCACCCCGCCGTATCGGCGGCCGCCATCGCGTCGGTAGGCTTGCTCGCTCCCGGCCGCGCCGTGCTCGGCATCGGCGTCGGGCACAGCGGGACGCGGAATCTGGGAGCGTCGAGTCTGCCGGCGGGGGAGCTGGCGGAGGGCGTGGCGTTCATCAGGGAGCTGTTGCGGGGCCGCCCGGCCTCGTACCGCGGCGGGATCGCTCACCTGCCCTGGGTGAAGCAACCCAGCCCCGTCTTCCTCGCGGCATCGCACCCGCGCTCGCTCAGAGCCGCGGGCGCCACCGCCGACGGCGTCTTCATCAACTACGGCCTGGCCGCCGACAACGTGCACGAGTCGGAAGGGATCGTGGCGCAAGCCGCGAGAGCGGCCGGGCGGAATCCTGACGAGGTCGAGATCTGGCAGATCGCGTGCCTGGACTGCAACGACGATGGCGAGGCGTCGCGCCGGAAGATCGGTGCGATTCTGGCGTTCGTGTCGGCGTACGTCATGGGCGGCGGTGATCTCGCCCGGCGCGGCGTGCCGCCCGGTTACCGCGAGCCGCTGCTCGAGCTGCGCCGCCGGTACAGCACGCGTCCGGGAGATGCCGACGCCGCGCTCGTGGCCGAGCTCGGTCTCTTCGACTATCTCTCGCGCCGCCTCGCGGTGTGTGGCGCGCCGGAGGAGTGCCTGGCCCAGGTCCGCGCGGCGCAGGCGGCCGGCGCGCGCCGGCTCATGTTCAGCGTCAGCCTCGCGGCCGATCCCGTCCGCACCGTGCGGCTCTTCGGCCAGCACGTGCTCCCCTTCGCCCGCACCGACCCGACGGGATGATCGGAGAAGATCGCATCGTCGCGTTCCTCTTCAGCTTCTTCGTGATCCTCGTGATGTGGATCAATCATCACGAGTTCATGCGCTGGGTCCGCGCCGTCGACTACGCCGTGGTGGCGCGGTATCTCGGAACCGAGGCGGCGCGCACGGCCGTCGCAGTTCGTTCGTTCTTCGAGTGGCCGTTGACACGAGTCGTGAGCCGGCCAGCCGCATGGGCCTCGGGAGACGAACTTACACTTCCGGGTGACGGATGAGGTCGAGGCGCTTCACGTCGTCGCGATGCGGAGTCGCTCCCGAATGACTTCCTGACCGTTGATCGTTTCCTGGATGAGTGCCCGGTTGGCGTCGAGTACCAATTTGATCGCTTCCTCGAGATTCGCGCGAGCTTCCTGCAGCGTCTCCCCCTGAGTATTCGCGCCAGGGAGTTCCTCGACGAAGCCGATATAACCTTCGGGGACCCTCTGAAACACCGCGTTGAACTCGATCGACATGTGTCCCTCCGCTGTTAGGCTAGCGCGGGGCACGGTCGAAGTCACCTGTATCGGTTCACAGACAGTCAGCCCCGCTGACCCGGCTCCACTCACATCGTCTGCTACACTTTCAATGACCGGCGCGGCGGCGCCGTGTTGCGCTATGGCCGTCGAGTTCAAGGACTACTACAAGATCCTCGGCGTCGACCGGAAGGCCGACGACAAGACGATCAAGTCCGCCTATCGCCGGCTGGCCCGCAAGCACCATCCCGACGTCGCCAAGGGCAAGGACGCCCCGGACCGCTTCAAGGAGATCGCCGAGGCGTACGAGGTCCTGTCCGACCCCGAGAAGCGGCGCCGCTACGACACGCTCGGCCCCGACTGGCAGCGCTACGCTCAGCGGGCCCCCGGTCAGCCCGGCGGAGGCTTCCGGGTGGAGTACGAGGGCGGCGGCGCCGGCGACTTCTCCGACTTCTTCCGGACTATTTTCGGTGATCTGGGCGGCCGCCAGGGCGGACGCGGCGCACGCAACGACCGCGCCGGTGGCGTGAACCTCGAGGATCTGCTGGGTGGCGGCGGCTTCAGCGGCCGGCAGGCCCGCTCGCGCGGCGGCGAGGACGTCCAGGCCAGCGTCGAGATCACGCTGGAGGAAGCGTTCGGCGGCCCCCGCAAGACCTTCTCTCTGGAGATGGACGAGCCCTGCCCCACCTGCCACGGCGCCGGCAACGTCGGCGGCAAGCCGTGCGCGACGTGCGGTGGCGGCGGCTGGCAGCGAGCGCGGCGGCAGCTCGACGTGAAGATCCCGGCCGGCGTGAAGACGGGACAGCGGGTGCGCGTGGCCGGCGAAGGCACGGGCGCCTCCGGTGGGCGCGGCGATCTCTACCTCGCCGTCACCGTCGCGCCGCACCCGCTCTTCGAGCGCCAAGGCGACGACATCCAGCTCGAGCTGCCGATCACGGCGCCCGAGGCGGCGCTGGGTGCGAACGTCGAGGTGCCGACGCTGCGGGGCAAGGTCTCGATGAAGATTCCGCCCGCCACCTCGAGCGGGCGCACGTTCCGGCTGCCCGGCTACGGCATGCCGCGCGTCAAGGGCGGCGGCAGCGGTGACCAGCTCGTGAAGGTGAAGATCGTCATGCCGTCGGATCTCACGACGGCCGAGCGTGATCTCTATCAGAAACTCAACACGCTGCGGAGCGACAATCCGCGGGCGTATCTCGGATAAGGAGTGGCCGTGATCAGATTCGAGAAGTTCACCGTGAAGGCGCAGGAGGCGATGCAGGCCGCGCAGTCGCTGGCCGACCAGCACAATCACCAGGCGGTCGAGCCGGAGCATCTGCTGCTGGCGCTGCTGCAGCAGCGGGAGGGCGTGGTGGGCCCGGTGCTCGCCAAGCTCGGCGCGCGGCCGGACGTCATCCAGCGCGCGCTCGAGCAGGCGCTCGAGCGCCTGCCCAAGGTGCGCGGGGGCGGTGGCCAGCCGTACATCGGCGAGCGGCTGCGCGCGGCGCTCGAGCGCGCCCAGGCCGAGGCCGAGCGCCTCAAGGACGAGTACGTCTCCACCGAGCACCTGCTGATCGGCATCGCCCAGGAGCGCGACGGCGGGGCGGCCCGCGTGCTGGCCCAGAACGGCGTCACGCCCGACGGCATCTACAAGGCGCTCGTCGAGGTGCGCGGCAGTCAGCGGGTCACCGATCCCAATCCCGAGGAGAAGTACCAGGCGCTCCAGCGCTACTCGCGCGACCTCACCGAGCTGGCGCGCAAGGGCAAGCTCGATCCCGTCATCGGCCGCGACGAGGAGATCCGCCGCGTCATCCAGGTGCTCTCGCGCCGCACGAAGAACAATCCCGTGCTGATCGGCGAGCCCGGCGTCGGCAAGACCGCCATCGTCGAGGGCCTGGCCCAGCGCATCGTGGCCGGCGACGTGCCGGAGGGTCTGAAGGGCAAGCGGGTGGTCGCGCTCGACATCGGCGCCATCGTGGCCGGCTCGAAGTATCGCGGCGAGTTCGAGGATCGGTTGAAGGCCGTGCTGAAGGAGATCACGGAGTCCGACGGCCAGATCATCTGCTTCATCGACGAGCTGCATACGATCGTCGGGGCCGGCGCCGCCGAGGGCGCGGTGGACGCGGCCAACCTGCTCAAGCCCCAGCTCGCCCGCGGCGACCTGCGCTGCGTGGGCGCGACCACGCTCGACGAGTACCGCAAGCACATCGAGAAGGACGCCGCGCTGGAGCGGCGCTTCCAGCCGGTAATGGTGCGCGAGCCGTCGGTCGAGGACACCATCTCGATCCTGCGCGGCCTCAAGCCGAAGTACGAGCAGCATCACAACATCCGGATCAAGGACGCCGCGCTGGTGGCTGCGGCCGTGCTCTCGCACCGCTACATCCCCGACCGCTTCCTGCCCGACAAGGCCATCGATCTCGTCGACGAGGCGGCCGCCCGCATCCGCATGCAGATGGAGTCCAAGCCGCAGGAGCTGGACGACGTCGAGCGCCGGATCATGCAGCTCGAGATCGACCGCGTGTCAGTGGCGCGCGACACCGACGACGCCATCACGCGGGACCGCCTGGGCCGCATCGACGCCGAGCTCTCCGAGCTGAAGGAGAAGCGCGACGCGCTGCGCGCGCGCTGGCAGGCCGAGAAGGGCGGCATGGACCGCCTGACCAAGGTGAAGACCGAGATCGAGGCCGCCCAGCACGCACTGGGCGAGGCGCAGCGCGCGGCCGACTGGAGCCACGCCGCCGAGATCCAGCACAGCATCCTGCCGCGGCTGGAGAAGGAGCAGGCCGATCTCGAGGCGCAGGCCGTCCAGACGAAGGACGGCGGCCCCATGGTCCCCAACGAGGTCGACGAAGAAGACATCGCGGCCACCGTCGCCAAGTGGACGGGCATCCCGGTCACGCGACTGCTGGAGGGCGAGACCCAGAAGCTCTTGCAGATGGAGCAGCGGCTGAGTCGGCGCGTGGTCGGCCAGGGCGAGGCAATCCGCGCCGTCGCCAACGCCGTGCGAAGGGCGCGCTCCGGCCTCTCCGATCCCAACCGTCCGATCGGCTCCTTCCTCTTCCTGGGGCCGACCGGCGTGGGCAAGACGGAGACGGCGCGGGCGCTCGCCGAGTTCCTGTTCGACGACGAGCGGGCGATGATCCGCATCGACATGTCCGAGTACATGGAGCGCCACACGGTGGCCCGTCTCATCGGGGCGCCTCCCGGCTACGTCGGCTACGAAGAGGGCGGCCAGCTCACCGAGGCGGTGCGGCGGCGCCCGTACGCGGTGATCCTGTTCGACGAAATAGAAAAAGCTCACGGGGACGTCTTCAACATCCTCCTCCAGGTTCTCGATGATGGACGACTCACGGATGGGCAAGGTCGGACGGTGGATTTCCGCAATGTCGTATGCATCATGACGTCCAACCTGGGCGCTCACATCTTCCGCGAGTACGAGCAGCCGGAGAAGGTGCGCCCGCTCATCATGCAGGAGCTGCGCACCACGCTGCGGCCCGAGTTCCTGAATCGTATCGACGAGATCGTGATCTTCCGCCCGCTGGGGCGCGAGGACCTCGACCACATCGTGGACATCCAGCTCAATCACCTGCGCAAGCGGCTGGCCGACCGGCGCATCGGCCTCGACGTCACGCCGGCAACCAAGGCGCTGGTGGCCCGCGAGGGCTACGATCCGACGTTCGGCGCGCGGCCGCTCAAGCGGACCGTGCAGCGCCTCGTCCAGGACCCGCTCGCCTTGAAGCTGCTGGAGCGCGAGTTCAAGGACGGGGACACCGTCACGGTGGATGCGGAAGGCGACCACCTCGTCTTTCGCCGAAGCGCGACGGCGGAGATCGTAGGCTAGGCGAATCGGTCCGTACGCCAGTATCATCCAAACGCCATGACGCGCTCGCCTCGCCTGCACCCGGCGTGGATCGTGCTGGGTGCCCTCACCGTCTGCATGCTCGCCGGTTCCGGTCTCCGCTCCGTGTTCGGCGTCTACATCAAGCCCATGGAGGCGGAGTTCGGCTGGACGCGCGGGGCGCTGTCGGGCGCCGCCGCCGTCTCGCTCCTGCTCCTCGGCGCCGTCGGGCCCTTCGTCGGGCGTCTGGCCGATCGCTGGGGGCCGCGGAACGTCATCGCGATCTCGCTGTTCATACTGGCCCTGGGCGCCATCGGGTCGTCCTTCATCGATCGGCTCTGGCACGTCTACGTGATGACCGGCGCGTTCATGGCGCTTGGCGCCGGAGGCGTCGCGCTGACGACCGGATCCACCGTCGTCGCGCGCTGGTTTGAGGCGCGGCGCGGCCTGGCCATCGGGATCGCGGCCGGTGGCATGTCAGCCGGCCAGCTCGTCGTCATTCCGCTGGCGACCGCGCTCACCGTGTGGTTCGGCTGGCGCACGAGCTTTCTGTGGCTCGGCATCGGAATCCTGGTTCTGGTTCTTCCCGTCTGCCTCGGGCTGATCCGGAACAATCCCGAGGACCGCGGCGCGCGTCCCTACGGCGCCACCGGTCCGGTGCAGACCGCGGCCCAGGCGGAAGCCACGCGGGCGGCCGGGCGCATCGGCGTCAGCGAGGCGGCCCAGACCCTGCCCTTCTGGCTGCTCATGGGCACGTTCTTCGTGTGCGGGTACACCTCCAACGGCATGGTCCTCACGCACTTCATGCCCCACGCGCTCGAGCACAACTTCACCGCATTCCAGGCCTCGTCGGCGCTGGGCGTGATGGGCGCCATGAACATCATGGGAACGCTCGCGTCGGGCTTCATCTGTGATCGCTTCGGGCGCCGGGGTCCGCTCGCCACGTATTATTTCGTGCGCGGGCTGTCGCTGCTCTTCCTGCTCTACGTCTGGGACGTCCCGTCGCTGCATCTGTGGGCGGCGCTCTTCGGCCTCAACTACATCTCCACCGTCCCGCCGACGACGACGCTGACCGCCAACATCTACGGGCGCTACTCGGTGGGCGAGCTGTCCGGCTGGATCTTCTTCGCGCACCAGTGCGGGTCCGCGCTGGGGGCTGCGCTCGCCGGCTGGATCTTCGAGTGGACCGGCACCTACTCGAGCGCCTTCGTCTCGGCCGCGCTGATGGCCTTCCTGGCCGCCGGCCTCGCGATGATGATCCGCGAGGAGCCGCTCTTCGTGCGGCCGACGCCCGTCCCCGCGCCCGCGACCTCGTAGGGAGCGCTTGCGCGCGCAGACGTTCTGGCAAACAGTGACGTCGGACACGACCGATTTTCTCGGTCGTGTGATCGCGCTGCTACGAGCCGAGAGCATCCGGTTCTGTGTCGTGGACGGCCAGGGCGTCAACGCCTACGCCGAGCCCGTTGTCAGCCTCGACCTCGATCTCGCCGTGGCGCTGGATCAGATTCCGACCGCAGAGGCGGTCTTGCAGCGCGTGTTCTCCGTCGAGCGCTTTCCTCATAGCCTCAACGTCTCGGAGGCCGGCTCGGACTTGCGCGTCCAGGTCCAGACCGACCCCCGCTATGGAGCGTTCGTGAGCGGGGCTGCCGAGCGGGACGTCCTCGGAGTCCGTCTTCCCGTCGCACACGTCGAGGACCTGTTACAGGGTTAGGTGTGGGCGGCCCTCGATTCAGCGCGCCGGCCCAGCAAGCGTCAAAAGGATCTTGCCGACATCGCGCGCCTCCTCGAGACACATCCGTACCTCCGTTCCCGAGTCCCAGCCGAGATCCTCGTCCGCCTCGTCTAGCACAGTCGTGAAGCGATTGAAGGTGTAGACTCACCTCGTGAGCCGCTGTCGGTTCCTGCCGCTGCTGATCCTCGTGTGTGCGCTCGATCTGGCCATGCCGGTGGCGCCCACGCCCATGGGTGTGGAGTTCGAGGACGATGAGGAAGTCGTCCACCTCAAGGGCTGGCGGCTCTCCCGGCCGTCCGAAGTCGCCAGCCCCCACGACGTGGCTCCGGCGCTGCCTCCCGCCACCGAGCGCGTGGTGGCGGCCACCGTGCCGCGCGCGGCCATGACCGCTCGACCAACGCACGCGCCGCGCATCCGTCTCGACGCCGATCGGCCCGCTCCCTCTGCTCCCGGCGAAGACCACTAGTCCGCCCGCGTTCCCTCACCGTTCCGTCGTGACCGAGGGGAAATCTCTGCTCAAGGAGACGCGGCATGCGTATCAACAAATACGAGGGCCTGGCCATTACCGTGGCCCTCCTGGTCTTCGGCAAGATCGTGATCGCGCTGTTCAGGCTCATGGGCGGCTGAGGCCCACCATGAGCGTCGTGCTCGACCCCGAATTCTGGGCGCGCTGGCTCGGAATCGTCGTCATCGACCTCACGCTGGCCGGCGACAACGCGCTGGTGATCGCTCTGGCCGTGCGCACGCTGCCGCGACGGCAGCAGTTGCTGGGCCGCGTGTGGGGCACGGCCGGCGCCGTGGCCCTTCGCCTCGCCTTCATCACGGCGGCGACGTTCCTCCTCCGCATCCCGTTCCTGCAGCTCGTGAGCGGGCTGCTGCTGGTGTGGATCGCCGTCAAGCTCGTGAGGCAGCCGGCGGGTGGCCAGGGCCCGCACGCGCGCGAAGGCACGTCGCTGGCGGAGGCGGTGTGGATCATCATCGTGGCCGACGCCGTGATGAGCCTCGACAACGTGCTCGCGGTGGCCGCCGCTGCTCGCGGCAATCTGCTACTGGTCGTCTTCGGGGTCGCGCTCTCGCTCCCGCTGGTCGTCTGGGGCAGCGGGTTGCTCGCCAGCCTGATGCACCGCTTCACGTGGATCGTGTGGGTCGGGGGCGGAATCCTCGGTTACGTCGCGGCCGAGATGATCGTGAAAGATCCGGCGCTCAAACGCTGGCTCGGCGAGGCGGTAGAAGTGCTCGACGTGGTGCCGAGCCTGCTCGGCGCGACGATGGCCGGCCTCGGCTGGTGGTTCGCCGCTCGAGCGCCGGCTTCGCCGGCGCAATCGAATCCTGGGGGGAGGCATCGGAAGGGGGGCGAAGCCCCCCTCCGAGATCTTTAGCGGGCGATCGGGTGCGCGCCGCGGCGGGGATCGGCGCCAGCCCAGCGCGCGCCCTCGGCGCTGACGCGCACGCCACACACCGCGCCGGCGCGCCACTCCCAGTCCGGCCAGGCCGCGACGTCATGGCCAAGCGCCGCGAGGCCGTCGCGCGTCTCACGCGGCAGGCGACTTTCCACCTCGACCTTGCCCGGCGACATGACGTGCGGCCAGAACGAATCGGGGAAGCTGCGAGAGGCGAGACGCGGCATCTCGATCGCCTGCTGGAGCGGGATGTCGAAGATGGCGACGTTCAGGAGCACCTGGAGCATCGCCTGCTGCTGGACATCGCCGCCCGGCGTGCCGAACGGCAGTGGCCGCCCGTCCTCGAACGCGATGGCCGGAGCCGGCGTGAGGCGCGGGCGCTTGCCCGGCGCCACGACGCTCGGATGGCCGCGATCGAGCCAGCCCTGCGAGCCGCGCGGCGACACCACGCAGCCGACACCGGCCACGATCGGGGAGTCGGCATTGGGATCGCTCGGCGTCGCCGAGAACGCGTTCCCGGCCCCGTCCACGACGGCGACGTAGCTCGTGTCGAGCGAGTCGCTCGAGCCCCCGGCCACCGGCAGCACCTCGCGCGCCCGCGAGGCCTCCATGCGCGTCGGATCGCCGGGCGGCGGCATTTCCTTCCACGCGCGGTCGCCGACCAGCGCGCGGCGGGCGCGCGCATACGCCTTCGACAGCAGATTTTCCGGAATCGCGACGAATGCGGGATCCCCGAAATACGCGTCGCGATCGGCGAAGGCGAGCTTGATCGTCTCGATCAAGCGATGCAGGTATGCGGCCGAGTTGTGACCAAGCGCCTTGAGGTCGATGCCCTCCAGCATGTTGAGCATCTGGAGCAGCACCGGGCCTTGACACCAGTAGCCGCAGGCGGCGACTTGCCAGCGGCCGAAGGTGGTCGTCAACGCGGGAGCGACTTCGACGGCGAAGCTCTCGAGATCGGCCAGCACGAGCGGGCCGTCTTCCTTCCGGTGGAACTCCGCGATGCGTTTCGCCGTCTCGCCACGATAGAACTCGTCGCGCGCGGCGCGAATGCCGGCGGCCCGGTCGCCACCCGCGCGCTTCTCGGCCGTGGCCATGCGCGCCAGCGTGTCGGCCAGCTCTCGCTGGACGAGCATCTCGCCGGCCTGGAACGGGCGACCGTGCTTGAGGTAGAGCGCCTTCGAGGTCTCCCAACGGGAGTACTTCGCCGAGTTGGCGCCGAGCTGGTAGGCCGAAAAGCTCGACACCGGGAAGCCCTGGCCCGCATGTTCGATGGCCGGCGTCGCGACGTCGGCGAACGACATGGTGCCCCAGCGCTCGAGGGCGGCGCACCACGCGGCGGGCGCCGCGGGGACGACGGTGCGGCCGAGCCCTGGAGGAATCTGGCCGCCGTGGCGGCGCTCGAAGTACTCGACGGTCGACACGCGCGGGTATGGCCCGACGCCCGAGACCTGCCACGTCTGCCCGGTCTTGGCCACGTG
>Ga0099827_10000906_pt1 | contig 14572 bp, 11 predicted proteins | sample CZO8metaG_FD_79339 | JGI IMG/M metagenome (GOLD analysis project Ga0099827, IMG submission 79339) | Vadose zone soil microbial communities from the Eel River Critical Zone Observatory, Northern California, USA - CZOApr15con1.8 metaG | ecosystem: Environmental > Terrestrial > Soil > Vadose zone ...
AACCCAAGAATCTAGAGCTCGCTGATTGGGTTGTTGATTTCCTGGTGAATCCGGGCACCCGATCCAGCCGATTTTCCTAAAATGCGCACTGCGCATGATGTCGATCGTTAATTTCTATACGTCCAAGATATGTGGAATGGGCTTTGGTCGATTTGGGGTCTGGTCATGATACGCATCATGATGGTCACGTTGGTCCTGTTGGCCGCCTTCGATCACTTCTCGTCGAACGGCAAATACACGACGGCTGCGCTGCGGGCGTCGAGTACTATCCTGCACAATCTTCGAGTGATCTAGCGCGTAGCCCGTAATAGCGCTGGGCTCTTGGTATTCCGCTCGCATAGTCGGCGGCTATCGGCGCTGAAAATGGAAAGGCCCCGGGGAGGTTGAGTTCGCCGGGGCCTTGTGGCCTCTCAAGACACCATGGGGGGTTCAATCGAGACCACGAACCATCATACCGCGGCCTTCTGTCCTAATTGTGGGTCGCTGTCCTAGTTCGTGCGTCGCGTTGCGCAAAATTTACTCGGCGCGAGTCGTCAAGCGAGCACGCCGGATTAGAGTTATTCCAACCGCAAGCCGAGCTTCCTGATCAGCGTCGCCCATTTCGCCGCCTCGCGCTCGATGTCGGCGGCATATTCGTCGGGGCTGCTGGTCAGCGGGTCGCCGCCGCTCCCCGCGATGCGTTTGCGGGTCTCGTCCGAGCTCACGACCTGGCGCAGCTCCCGGTTGACGAGCTCGATGATCGGCTTGGGCGTTCCCGCCGGCGCGAGCAGCCCGTAGCGCACCACGGCCTCGAATCCCGCAAGCCCGGATTCGATCACGGTCGGTGCGTCCGGCAGAAGGCTCATCCTGGTCGCGGAGGCCACCGCAATGACCCGCAGATGTCCCGCCTCGATATTGCCGAGCGCAGGCGCCAAGGTGTTGAAGGCGAGCTTGAGGTGACCGCCGACAAGATCGTTGGTCAGCGGCCCGGTTCCCTTGTAGGGAACGATCGCGAAGTCGACGTCGGCCATCGCTTTGAACAGCTCGGCCGCCATGTAGTTCTCGGTGCCGGCCGGCGGCGTCCCGACGTCGAGTCTACCCGGCTCCTTCCTTGCGAGCGCGATCAGCTCGGCGATCGACTTCGCGGGAAACGAGGGATGCGCCATCACCACGATCGGGGTCGCGGCGATGAGGCCGATCGGAGCGAAATCCTTGAGCGGGTCGTAGCCGGGATGGGCATAGAGCGACGGATTGACCGACGTCGTGCCGCTCGTGCTCATCACCAAGGTGTAGCCGTCGGGCGCGGCCTTCGCCGCCGCGCGGGTGCCGATCACCCCGGCCACGCCGCCGCGGTTGTCGATGATGACCTGCTGGCCGAGCGCGGCCGCGAGCCCGGATGCCACAATCCGCGCCATGGCATCGACGCCGCCGCCGGCCGGGAACGGCACGATCAGCGTGATCGGCCGCGAGGGATAGCTCTGAGATCGCGCGGGCGCGATCGCGCAGAGGCCGCAGGCGGCTGTCACGATCGTCGACCAAAGAATTCGCTTGGCAGACATGGGACGGAGCACCTAGGTTTCTGCCTCGTTGCAGCCGCTTTGTTCCCTAACCTCGGCGGCGGGGCATCATAACTCAATTTTCCGGACGACGCCGTCCTGACGGCTCGACCGAATTCCGGGACCAGACGGGCATTTGATGGCGGTCTTTCGGGGGCTCAGCGACGCCGGCCGATCCGGGCTCGCGTGCCTGCTCTTGGCCGCCGCGGTCGCTCTCGCCGCCTGCACGGTCGCGCGCCTGTCCGGCGACGAGGCCAACGACGGCGAGGATCCCAGAAATCCCCAACCGACGAATTACCGCTCCGAAATCCTCGCGGCCTTGCGCGTCTATCTGAACAACCCGGCCGAGATCAGGGATGCCGGCATCTCCGCGCCGCTGCTGATGCGGATCGGGCTGCGCGACCGCTACGTCGTGTGTCTTCGGCTCAATGCCAGAAAGGGCGACGGATTTGTCGGCAGCAAGGACTACGTGGCGGTTTTCGTCGCCGGTCGGCTGGACCAGCTGATCGAAGCCAAGCGCGAGCAGTGCGCCACGGCGGAATATCAACCGTTCCCCGAGGCGGAAAAGGTCGCGCGCTAGGCTAGCCGCGCGCCGCCGCGCAACGCGGTTAGCAAATTCCTAACGTGTTTTTTGTGCACCGCAACCAAATTTCCATGGGATTCCCGGGATTTGGAGTGAAATCGCGCCGGCCGGCGCGCGCTGGCAATGCATTGGGCCAGCCCTATACCGCCGAGTTTCGATGATCGGTCCAAAGGCTTCTTAACCCGAACCTATAAGAAAAGAGCCCGGCAAGGTCAGGCAGAAAGCCATGTTGAATCAGCGCCGACGCCCGAACGGCGAGGCCGGACGACGCAGGTTTGTGCTCAGCATTCGAGCACGCCTGATGGTGCTCGCCGCCATTGCCATCCTGCCGCTGCTCGTCGACCGCGCGCGCCAGATCGAGTCCGATCGCGCCGACCAGATCGAGGCCGCATCGAAGCAGGCGCTGATGCTCGCGCGCCAAGGCATGGCCGCGCAAAACGAGACCATCGTCTCCGTCCGAGCTTTCCTGCAGGTGGCCGCGAGCGCGCACGGGCTCATGACCGCGCGGGGCGAGCGCTGCGACGGGTTTTTGGCGGACACCGTCAAGCAAGCCGCGTGGCTCAAGTCCCTGTCGTTCGTCGATCCCGGCGGAAAAATCGTCTGCTCCAGCAACGTGGACGTCATCGGCGCCGACATCTCGCACCTTCCGCACTTCATCCGGGCGATGCGAACCGGCGAGTTCGCCATCTCCAACTATTTCGTCGGCAAGGTCACCGGGCCGACACTGTTCACAGCGCTGCCGCATCGCGGGCTTGACGGCTCCATCGACGTGCTGGTGAGCGCCCCGCTCCAATTGAGCTGGTTCACCCAGGTCGCGAGCGCGTTGGCCACCTCGTTCGGCGCCGACGTGATGGTGGTCGACGGCTCCGGCACCGTCCTTGCCCGCGAGCCCAGTCACGAAAATTGGGTCGGCCGGAGGTTTGCGGATCGTGCAGTGATCCGCGCGATGCTGGCGGCTCCGGAAGGGGCGGTCACCGGCGAAGGCATCGACGGCGTCCATCGCGTCTTCGGTTTCGTGGAGCTGCCCGGCACGGATGCGCGCCTCGCGGTCGGGCTCGACGAGAGCGAAGTCCTGCGCCGCGTGAACCGCGAGATCATGACGAGCATCGCCGCGCTCGGCCTCGTGACCGCAGTGGTCCTATTCGGCATCTGGTTCGGCGGCGAGCGATTGTTCGTGCGGCCGATCCGTTCGCTCACCCGCATGGCCCAGCGCATCGGCCGGGGAGAATACCGTGCCCGTGCGACGGAGTTCCCTTGGGCCCCTGAATTCGTCCCGCTCGCCGCCGCGCTCGACGACATGGCGGCACAGCTTGTCGACCGCGAGCAAAAGCTACGCGCGAGCAATGGCGAGCTGCGCGAGCTTGCCTATATCGACGCTCTAACCGGGATCGCGAACCGCCGCGCGTTCACCGCGCGGCTGGCGAGCGAATGGCAGCTGGCCGCCGAGCTGTCACGGCCGATCGCCGTCCTGGTCGTCGACGTCGACCATTTCAAGCTGCTCAACGACCACTACGGCCACGGTCGCGGCGATGCGTGCCTGCGCGAGTTGAGCGCCGTCCTCGTGGCATGCACACGGGTGACGCCCAACACCGGCACACACGCGGTCGGCGTCGCCGGTCCGCCATCGTTGCGGAAATTTCTCAGGCGCGAGACCGATTTCACCGCGCGTTACGGCGGCGAGGAATTCGCCGTTCTGCTGCAAGGCGCGGATTTGAGTATCGCGATGAAAGTGGCCGAGCGTCTGCGGCGAGCGGTCGAGGACTTGCGCATGGTGCATGCCAAGGCCCCGAGCGGATTTGTCACGATCAGCGTCGGCGTGGCATCGATGGTCCCGGGGAAGGGCGACAGCGCGCAACGGCTGGTCGAGACTGCCGACGCCGGCCTCTACGAGGCCAAGCGCCGCGGCCGCAACGTGGTGGTGGCCCACTCCGAGCGGGTGCTGTCCGTGGCGTCCTGACGCCTAGCTCGCGGACAAGCGATAAAGCTCGCCGTATTTTGCGCGCAGATAGGCAAGATAGGGCCGCATGCTCATCTCCTCGCCCGTCGCTCGCTTGACGAGCTCGTCCGGCGAATACTTGCGGCCGTGCCGATAGAGCCGCTCCTTGAGCCACGCATGCAGCGTGCCGAACTTGCCGGCTTCGATCTCGCGCGGGATCTCGGGATACGCCTCGAGCGCGGCGGCATAGAACTGCGCGCTCAGGATGTTGCCGATGGTGTAGCCCTGAAATGCACCGCCGATGCTGCCGGCATACCAATGCACGTCCTGCAGGCAGCCGTCCCGGTCGTCGGGAGGCGCCATCCCGAAATCGGCTTGCATGCGCGCCCGCCAGGCCTCCGGCAGGTCCTCGACCTGCAGACGGCCCTTGAGCAGCTCCAGCTCCAGGTCGAACCGCAGCATGACGTGGAGATTGTACGTCACCTCGTCGGCGTCGGTGCGAATGAGCGAGCGCTCGACCTTGTTGATGGCGCGATAGAAGGTGTCGAGCTTCACCTCCCCGAACGGGTCCGGAAACGTCTTCTGCAGCAGCGGATAGAAGTGCGTCCAGAATCCGCGGCTGCGCGCGACCACGTTCTCCCATAGCCGGGACTGGCTTTCCTGCACGCCGGCCGATGCCCCGGATCCGACCGGCGTGCCTTCGAGCGTGGAGCTCACGCCCTGCTCATAGAGCGCGTGGCCGGCCTCGTGCAGCGTGGAGAACAGCGCCTCGCCGATGTCGCCTTGATCGACGCGGGTGGTAATTCGCACATCTCCCGCTGCAAACTTCGTGCAGAACGGATGGTGCGTTTTGTCGAGCCGCCCGCGCTCGAAGTCGTAGCCCATTTGCGCGGCCACGCCGCGGCTGAAATCGAGCTGGGCCGTTTCGCCGAAACGGCCCTTGAGGCAGCTGCCGTCCGTCGCCGGCTGTTCGCAAATCGCGCGCACGATCGGAACAAGCTCTCGCCTTAGCTCCGAGAACAGCGCGCGGACGGAGGCGGTGGTCATGCCTTCGTCGGCGTCGTCGATCAGGGGATCGGCGATGTGGTCGTAGGGCGCGAAAAAATTCGCATATTCCCGGCTGAGGTCGAGAGCTTTTTCCAGGAACGGTGCCATCGTCGCGAAATCGTTCGCCGGCCGCGCCCGCGTCCAGGCGTCATAGGACGCGGCGCTGAGCACGTTGGCGCGCGCCACATACTCGGCGGGCACCTTGATCGCCTTTTCGAAATCGCGCCGTGCAACACGAACGAGGCTCGCTTCGTCGCTGTCGTAGGGGAGGCTTTCGGCATGGGTTTGCAGCGCGTCGATGAGCTTGCCCAGCGCCGGATCGACCAGCCGCTCATGCGCCATTCGGCGCAGCATGGCGCCCTGGCGGCCACGCGCGTCGGCGCCGCCCTTCGGCATATAAGTCGCCTGGTCCCAGCCGAGCAGGGCGCCCGCGGAGCCAAGATCGCTGATCTCCAGCAGCCGGCGTTTGAGCTCCGTGATCTGGGTCTCGGGTGACATGCCGCGTTGCAAGAGCCTCGAAAGAACGAGCAACCTCAGGTGTTCAAGGCGACGCCTGCGCCGGACCTATTCGTGCCTTTTCGCGCAGTTGATAGAATTGTAGACCCTTTACCGCGGTCGCGCGGGCGATCGACTGAAACCTGATCCTTAGTTGCTCGAGTTGTTGGGACGTCCTCGGCTTGGCTTTGTTCATGAGTAGCACGTGACGCAGGCAAGTCCAGGACAAGCCGATAGCCCGCGAGGTGACGAGCAATCGATCATTTTGCTCCTCGAGAATCGTCCGCTCTATGTCTGCAGCGGACAGCTTGCTCAGCTCGGACATGGCGACTACGACTTCCTCGAATTTTTCCTGGCTGGCGAACGACAAGATGTGGGTTTCCGACAGCCCGCCGTTTTGCTGCAGGGCAGCGATGCTTGATTTCGCATGTGCATAGGCGGCCGATGACTGTTGCGATTTTTCCTGCAACCGCTGGCTGGCGAGCCTCACGGCAGTCGCGATTTCTTGCGCCTTCTTGTCGGCTTGGGCTTCCAGCTCTCGCCGCACAGCGTCGGATGCCTTCTCGAACAGTGCCAACAGCTGCTGTCGCGGGATATCTTGTCTGAGCCAGACGGCGCGCGCCAATTGTTGATCGTCCTTGGCGCGGTCCACCATGACCGAATAACCCTGTTCCGAAAACTTTGCGCCCTCGTTCCGCGCCAACGCGACCGCCACCTGATCGTTGCCGCGATCAACGAGGACATCGGTCACCCGGTGCCCGACGGTTTTGCGCGAGGAAATCGCCATCAGATGGTCTTGGCCTCGGGTCCTTGCGCTCTCGATGAGAAATTCTTCGTCCAAGCACGCCGATTGTGACAGAACCGGACCGGCAACGGCGATCGCGCCGTCGTTCGCCAAATTTCTGATGACCTCTCGCGGAGCATTGTCCACCGTCGCTAGCCGCTCCGAGAGATGCGAACGCACTTCCTCGCCGATTTTGTCGATCAGTTTCATCATCACGCTGTCGAACAGTTCGACTTGCTCCGTTGAATAGTTTTCGGGCTGCTTCAAGAAGAGATCTGCGATCTCGCGGACGACGCGGCTTCGCTCGCCCACGCTTCGATTTGACAGCGTGCTGACCAATGCGCCGGCGGTATCGGTCGATGGCTGGTGCATTTGACTATCTGCTGGCACGATCGGAATGTCCGGATGGTCTCAAGCCGCTCGCGCGTTGCCTTGGGAATGAACGGCAGTCAGGTCGAGATTGGCTATCGGTGCCGGTCTGCCAAGAAGATATCCCTGAGCGAGCTTGATCCCGAGCGTCTTCATCTCCGCGAGTTGCGCATCGGTTTCGATGCCTTCTGCGCATGTCACCAGGTTCAATGTTCGCGCCAATTGTACGATCGAGCCGATGACCGCCTTGGTTTCCGGCCTATCGAGTTTCTCGACAAACGACCGGTCGATCTTCACCTTGTCGAAGGGAAATGCGGTGAGATAACCAAGGGAGGAATATCCGACGCCGAAATCGTCCATTGCAATCGACACGCCGAGATTCTTCAGCTGGCGCAAGGTCTCGAGATTCTGCTCGGTTTCCCGCAACAAAACGCCCTCGGTGATTTCAAACTCCAGGCGTTCCGGCGGTAGTTGCGAATCCACGAGCGCAAAAATCGCGGTATCGACGACGTTGCATTTGGAAAACTGAACTGGGGAGAGGTTGACCGTAACCTTGATGTCATCCGGCATCTGGTATGCGTCATGGCATGCCTTGGCCATGACCCACTCGCCGAGCTGGACGATCAGCCCTGTTTCCTCCGCCAGGGGTATGAATTCCCCCGGTGCGATGCGCCCTCGTGTCGGGTGTGGCCAGCGCACCAACGCCTCGACGGCCTTGATCCGCCCGGTATCGGCTTCCACGATCGGCTGATAGAAAAGCTCGAACTCTTCGCGCCAAATCGCCTGGCGAAGGTCGTTCTCCAGCGCGTTACGACTGTCCGCCTCGTACTTGAGCTCGGCGCTATAGACGTACGAGCAATTGCGACCTGAATTCTTGGATTTGTAGAGCGCAAGATCGGCGTTTTTCAGAAGCTCATCGCTTCTTTCGCCGTGCTCGGGCGCCACGGCAATTCCGACGCTGCACCCGATAACGACCTGTTGCCCTTCAACCTCGTAGGGCGCTCGGATGGCGTCGATGAGACGAGTCCCGAGCCTCTCCGACCCGTAGGTCAAAGGGCCCTCGCCGGGCGAAACGATCACGGCAAACTCGTCGCCGCCAAGGCGCGCGGCGACATCGACCTCGCGGATCGTACCTCTGATGCGGTCCGCTACTTGCTCCAGCAGCGTGTCTCCCGCCTGATGTCCGAACATATCATTGACGGCCTTGAATTTATCGAGATCGAGCAGGAGGACGGCGAAACCGGTCCGCAGCCGTCGCAATCTCGCCAGGCATTCCTCGATCCGCTCCCTGAAGAGGTTTCGATTGGCGAGATTCGTCAACGCATCGTAATGGGCGAGGTGCTCGATCCTGGCCTCGGAGATCTTGCGATCCGTAACATCCTCGTGGGTAGAGACCCACCCGCCACCCTGCATCGGCCAATTTGTTACGGAAATGGTGCGCCCGTCCGTGAGCGTCGACAGTGCCGAAACCGGTTGCCCTTGTTTCAGTTGCGCGGTGAGGTCGGCAATATATTCCTCGATATCGATGCTCCAATTCCCGGCCGACTTCCGCTGCTCCAGAACCGTCCTGAGGCTACAGCCGGGAACGACCTGACCTCGCGACATCCCGTACATGTCGATATATCGATCATTGCAAAATAAAAGGCGTTGGTCGGCATCGAACATGCACAAGCCCTGCGGCATGTTGGCGATCGTCGTCGTGAGTTGAAGGGCATTTCGCGATGCCGACTTCGCTTCCGCGCGGCTTTTCAGCACGTACAAGGCGGTGCTGTAGATGCCGATGATTGCCAAGCCCCCTAATGCCAAGAGGGCGGTGAACAGGAGCTGCGTTGTGGAGTCGACTGTCTCGAGGCCTTGGACGGAATACCGAACGTAAAGCACCAGACCATCCGCGCCTAATTTCTTGTTGGGCAAGAGCACCGGGTCGGGGGAGGCGCCGATCAAATGCGCATCGGCCAATCGTCCATTTCCCCACGAGGTAATCGGGATAGGCTTGAACGCGTCGCGATTGTAGTTCCGATTTTTGTCGACATCCGTCAGGGAAAATACTCTTGCATTTGGCAGCGCATGATCCTGCAACGTTGCATCCGCAGCCAGAACGACAACGCCATTCTTGTCGACCAGGAAAGCGTTGACCGGATCGACCCATCTGGCGAGAGCGCGTATGGAATTTCTGACGACAACGGCGCCGATGAAGCGGCCATTCTCGAATATTGGAGACGCGGCGTTCAGGCCGGGGTATTTGGTATTTCGTCCGATTGTATATTCGTGGCTGACCTCTCCTGCCCGAGCCGTCACGAAAAAATGTTCATCGGAATAGTTTGTGCCGACGGGAGTGGGCAGCGTCGTGAACGGGGCGCCTGCCACCGCGTCACCGGCGGCGTTGATGACGTAAATCGCTTCCGCGTCAATCGCCTTTGCTTTTGCTTCCAATTCGGCGCTGAGCTCCGCGAGTTCTCGATCTTCGCTCCACAGCTTTCGTCGTTCAGCGATTGATCGAGTCGACGGACGAGCATCCGGGCCGAAGCGGCGCAAGACCCTGCGGACAGCTTCGTCATTCGACAGCATCAAGGGCACGTATTTAAAGAGCTCAATTGTGTTATCGATGCCGACGGCAACGGCGTTCACTTGCCGATGTGCGTCCGAGGAAGCAGTCTCTAATGCCTGTTCCTCCAGGCGGCCGGTGTAGAAGCCGACGCCGTACCAAGCCAGAGCTCCCCAACCTGTTATGAGGCCGACGACAATCGTGATGTGCCGTCTGTTACGGAGCAAGCAGTCTGAGTAGCGGCGCAACGTCATTAGAAATTTCCGGAAATATTCCCCCCGCAATTTTGTCCACTAAACCTTAAGGGTTCCATACGCCGCGGCCCCTTCGATGCCAGCGTCAATCGTGACTTTAACGACGTCTTAACCTCGAGCGCCAACGTGCTGAATCACACGCAGGATGGGCAAAAGCGCGGGAAACATACCAAGCCCGACAAATGGTCGACCGTAGCGCTGCCCACGCGTCGTCCGACAACGCGAACCAGGCCGGAAACGCGTGGGCACAGCGCGCATACAAACGACCGAAATCGAGGCGCGGGCCGCAGGCCGTGCGGCGCTGCAAGAGCGTGCTTCCCAAACGTGGTGTCGCTATTCCTTGCCTAGCGTTGCCTTTTCGAGGGCTTCCTGCAACGGACGCGTGAGAAACGGCTTGCGCAGAAAAGCAACGCAACCTGCCTCGAGGGCTTGCGCGTACGTAGCCTGGTCGTTGGAACCAGTCATGTAAATGATCGGAAGCGTGGGATGGGATGCTTTCAATCGACGATGTAGCTCGAATCCCGACATGCCGCCGAGATGAATGTCCAGGAGGACGCAATCAAATTCCTCGGCGGCGCCGATCTCGAGAAATGCCTCTGCGGACGCGAAGACTTGGGCGGCAAAGCCGAGCGAATCCAACAAACTCTCTATTGCCATCAACATCATCTCGTCATCGTCGATGACCGCCACGGTCCTTTGCCGTTCCGTCATTGGGTTTCCATCGCTCAGTCGAAGTGTCATGTCGCACCCGGCTCCTCAGCCCGGCTGGCTCTTGCATGAAAGTCCTCCGCCATGCTCACGCACTCGGCCGCGACGCTTGTATCCGGCGTAGTGTGGGAGAAGTCGAAGGCGTCGCCCGTCGGGACCTATCGCCAACCGTGCGCCCGCGTATTACAGGCGACTTTGGCGCGTATCTTGTGATTTCGGGACAAAAAATTGCTCGTATTGGCCAAGATGCGATCGCGATGGGAAGACGCATCCGTCGGATCGATTCCGTAGCGCAACAGACCGACGGTGCGCTCGATCCACCATCGCACTCTCACGGCAATCGCCCTCGTGCTGCTCTAGGCGTGCTTCCGTTCCAACGCTTGAACGCGTGCGTGAATGCGCTGACATCCTGATAACCCAGTAGCCACGCGATTTTCGATATGGGCAATCCGTCGTCCATCAAGTGCCGCCTGGCGAGATCGGACCTGAGGCCCTGCAAGACGCCCGCAAACGTCAGCCCCTCCGACGCGAGCCGCCGTGCGAGCGTTCGCTGGCTCACGCCGAGTTTGCGGGAGACCTCGCCCATTCGCGCCTTACCATGTGGCAGCAGCAGGGCGATCGCATTTTCGACACTCAGACCGAACGAGCCTCGGCGGGCTGCCCGGCCGGCGAGAGCTTCCTCGCAGTACTTGATCAACAGCTCATTGAGGTATGGGTCTGCGCCGACCACTGGCATTTGTCTGATCGACACCGGAAATGCCACTTCATCGACCGCGGCGCCGAACGTGACGTCGATGCCGAAGAAGGCGCTGAACTCGGAGGTATCTCGGCTCCGCGGATGGGCGACGCTCACGCTGCTTGCCGGCAAGCGCCGCCCGGCCAATTGCCGGCATAGGCGGACCAGTGCCGCCATCCAGAACTCGATCTGATGTCGATCCGAAGATCGCGCCACGCCGATATAGTCGAAAATGATTCCGACGTCGGTTCCTTCACTGAACCTCAGTGCAATGCCTTCATTGGCGATCGTGCTGTATCGCAATCCCCGCTGCAAAGCGTCACCGAGCATGGGCGAGGAAGCCAGCACGTAATAGAGCAATCCTATTTGTCGAAGATCGAATTTCTGAGCAAGATGAAAGCCGAGAAAGTCGTCCCGCAGTGACGTTGCCGCGAGCTCGAGAAACTTGATCTGACCTTGAACGTTCAGGCGCGCCCCGGGATCGTCGATCTGCCGGCGGGTCAGGCCGGCCTTCCGGAGCAGTATTTCAACGTCTATCCCCTCCTCCTCCGCGCGCGCGAAGGCGAGCCGGGCGATGCCGCCCGCCGCGCTCGGGACCATGTCGAGATGATTTGCCTTGGGATCATGCACGGTCTGCAATCCCACGTCGCCGCCGCGATCAAGTCCCGGTACGGCCCACCACGGACTGGCCTGCAAAAACAAATCTTTGGCGCATCATAGCAAGTCGCGCGCGGAAAGTCGCTTATATGCAGGGGCGGTTCGGCAGTCGGCGGCATATTGGTTTGACTGGTCAGGCATGCCATCCAAGCTCCCGGCTCCAAGCGGACCCGCCATGCGAGGACCGACCGACAATGCAATTGACGGGTACAATTTTGCGTAAGAAGAACGCGCTTCTCGTGGGCCGGCTGTACCAGGCCTACGTAGCGCTCATGCTCGCTCCCGAAGACAAGGATGGCTCCAGAACCGTTTCGCTCGTGCGTTACGGCCCATTCGAGGTGCGGCTGACCGAATTTTCGAATCGCCGTACCGTCGATGCGTCCGCGTTCTGGATCGAGCTCTATCGTCACGACATCCGGTCGTCACTCGACGGATGCCATTTCGAAGATCTCCTCGATGCGGAGACCGTCGTGGAGCAATTCATGTCACGTGCGAGAGACCTGCACGAATCGCATGACGGTTCCCCCCGGTCGATCTCGTCGAGCGCGCCACCGGCATCCACGTAGGATTTTCGCTAGAAAGCTCGTCTGGAGCGGACGATGCCGGAGCGTCCGAAGTCGTTCCCCGGCTTTCTTATCGTCCAGGGGCATTTGCCTTGAAGGAATTAAAGAATTCCTCCCGGATCCCGGCGACATCCTCACGATTGGCATTGGGGAATTCGATGGTCAAGGCATAGGTTGCGCTCTTCGTCCTGACGTAGCGGATGTGCGCGCTCGTTTGCGGGCCGCTGACGAAGAAGGACAAGGTATCGGCATCGCCTTTGGCGGCGCGCTGAACATCGGAGACCTTGTTACCAGGCTTGGCGGAGAAATCCGCGAGCATTTTGTCGAGGCTGGGCGCGCTCTTTGCCGATGCGGGAATCTCGACAACGGACAGTTTGATTCCTTCGGTACTCTTGCCGCCGATCACATGCGTCACCTCTTCGCCGGTCTTGGGATCGGTCGAGCGGATGGTGAAGTCGTTGAATGGGATCGGCATGCGAACGGAGAAGGACCCTTTGGTCGAAACGGCCTGATGCCACCCGGACGGATCCTTGCTGTCGACTCCGGCACGATGCATTTCGAGCTTCGGCTGCTGCGCCCGTGCCGCAACGTCCGGCAGCACGACCAATGCCAGGCCAACGAACGGCGCAACGCTTCGAGCGATCGCCGATACCATTGGATGAACCTCCCGGAAACGCGCTCGCGTGGGCGGCGGACAGAGCCGACCCGGATGCTGTGCCTTTGAAGCAGAAATGATTGTCGGCCCCGAAAGGCGAGCCGGCACAATGTAGCTCTTCCCATGGGAATCCGGCGCCAGAGTGACGAAGGGCAGGTAGCGGGATGATGCCGCTCCCGTGGTAGGGTGCGCCGGTGAGGACGAGCGGGAGGCAGCCCTGAGCTCAAATCGCGGGTTCCTGTCCAAGTCTCTCGGCCGGCTGATTGCGGCCATCTGGTTTCTGTGCCGCGTCGCCCTCATCGCGTGGGCCACCCTTGCGATTTACTATTCGAATCTGCCGTGGGCCGGGTTGCGTCTGGGGTTGGCGGGGGCGTTTGCGGCGTTCGCGATCTGGGCCGTCTGGCTGTCGCGCCAACGCCGTATGTCCCTGGTCTTGCTCGTCCTGTTTCTCGGCGTCGTCGCCTGGTGGATATCGATCAGTCCCTCGCACGATCGCAATTGGCGGCCGGAGGTCGCGGTGATGCCGCGGGCGGTCATCGACGGCGACCGCGTGCGCCTCGCCGGCGTCCGTAACTTCGACTACCGGACCCGGGACGATTTCACGGTGCGTTACGAGGAGCGCGAGGTGTTGCTGTCGCACCTGACCGCGCTCGATTTCTACGTGTCCTACTGGAGCGAGGGGCCGGTCGGACACACGTTCCTGAGCTTCATCTTCGACAACGCGCCGCCGCTGAGCATCTCCATCGAGACGCGGCCGGAGGTGGGCGAAGGCTTTGCGCCCATCGCCTCCCTCTTCAAGCAATTCGAGTTGATCTACGTGGTCGGTGACGAGCGTGACCTCGTGGGCGTGCGCGCCCACCATCGCGGAGAGTCGGTATACCTTTATCGCCTCAATGCCTCGGCCGACGATGCGCGCCGGCTGTTGCTGGTCTATCTGGCGCGGATGAACGAGCTGGCCGATCGCGCGGAGTTCCATCACCTGCTGAGCAACAGCTGCACGATCAACATCGTGCGCTACGCCAACGCCGCCGGCCGGGCCGGCCGGTTCGACATCCGCCACCTCCTCAACGGTCTCATCGATAGCTACCTCTACCACTCGGGCCGGGTGGACACGACGCTGCCGTTTGACGAGCTGCGGCGACGCTCCCGGATCAACGAGGCCGCGCAGGCGGCCGACGGCGCACCCGATTTCTCGCAGCGCATTCGCGCATCCTTGCCGACGATCCCTCGCTGAAATCTCCTTCGAGGGCCAAGACCGCCGTTAGGCAGAAACAGGCCGATGCGCCCGGAGGAAGGAGCGTATCTGGCGCACCGCCAGGGGTACTCGCTCCTTGGGCTCCTTCCACGGGAACATGCTCACTTCGGCCTTCGGCGCGAGCATCGCGGCCTCCATGGCGACGGCGTACGGATGCGCCGGAATGTCATCCGGCAGGATCAGTACGGGCGTCTGGCAATTGCGCACGAAATCGCGCGTAACGGTAAAAACGAAGTCGGGGTTGGTGCGGTACATCCTGGTCAGAAACTTGTCCACCGTCTCCATCGTGATGTCGGGCCGCTTGGCGGTCAGCGCCGGGCCCCAGGTCTTCGTATTGTTATCGTAGAAAAGGTCGCGCATCTCCGGACGCGATCCGCTGGGCTGCGCCAGCACAGCCGCGACGATACGATCGGGTGCCCGCTTCAGGAGGTTCCAGATGAAGGGACCGCC
>Ga0099827_10000907_pt1 | contig 14570 bp, 13 predicted proteins | sample CZO8metaG_FD_79339 | JGI IMG/M metagenome (GOLD analysis project Ga0099827, IMG submission 79339) | Vadose zone soil microbial communities from the Eel River Critical Zone Observatory, Northern California, USA - CZOApr15con1.8 metaG | ecosystem: Environmental > Terrestrial > Soil > Vadose zone ...
TCCTGCGCCTTGACGAGGTTGCCGCCGTGCATCAGCAAGCTGCCGGTGCGGCCCGAGACCGGCGCGCGGATCTGCGTGTAGCCCAGCCCGACGCGCGCGCTCTTGATGGCCGCTTCATCGGCCGCGACGGCGGCGCGCAGCGCGGCGGCCTGCGCTTCGGCCTGCTCGTATTGCGCCTGGGTGACGTATTCCTTCTTCACCAGCGCCGCGTAGCGGCGTGCGGTGGCCTCCGCGTCCTGCAGGTTGGCGCGATCGCGCGCCAGTTGCGCTTGCGTCTGGGCCAGCGAAGCCTGGAAGGGGCGCGGATCCACCTCGAAGAGCGGGTCGCCCTTCTTCACCTCCTGCCCCTCCGCGAAATAGACGCGCTCGATCACGCCCGTCGCCTGTGAGCGCACGGTCACCGAGACGATGGGCTCGACGTTGCCGATGGCGCGCACGGTCAGCGGCACCGTCTTCTTCTGCACCTTGGCCACCAGCACCGGCACCGCTTCGGGTCCGTACGCGCCCTTCGTTCCGGAGCACGCCGCGAGAAGAAGGCCGATGGCAATCCGTCTCATTTCTTCTCACCTGTCTCTTAAGGGCACCTGCGGTGCCCCCGCTGGCGAACCCTGTCCGCCAGCGGGTCCCCCACCCTCGCGCGCACTCGCGCGCGGCGGGCCGAGCGCTCCGGTGTCGTGGGCCAGGCTGGCCACCGACAGAATCCAGTCCGCGCGCGCTTGAACTTCCTGCGCGCGCGCCAGCGCCAGCGCCGATTGCGCGGTGAGCACGTCGAGGATGCTGCCCACCCCTTCCTTGTAGCGCCCCGCCGCCACCTGCTCCGACTGCTCCGCGCTGGCGAGCAGATCGTGCGCGGTGCGCACCCGCTGCGCCGCCGTGCGCACTGCCTGGTAGCTGCTCCAGACCTGCAGGACCACCTGCTGCTCCACGCTCTCGGCGCGGGCCAGCGCTGCTCTCGCCTGCTCCTCGGCCTGGGCGGCGTCGAAGCTGTCCTTGAAGCCGGTGAAGAGCGGGAAGCGGAGCAGCAGCGAGGCGCCGTAGATGGTGGGCCGGTAGCCGTCCCAGCCGCCGATGGTCCCGCTCGACGCCGTGTTGAACCACTGCAATCCCGCATTGCCGTTGAGCACGAGCTGCGGCCATCCCCGCCAGCGCACGGAGGCGGCATGGCTCTGCGCCGCCAGCGCCTGCGCCCGCGCGCGGGCCAGCTCGGGACGCTCGCGCTCCGCCTGCGCGATCAACTCCTCGATGCGGGCGAGCTGCGGATCGACCGTGACCGATGGCAGCTCTTCCGCCTCGATGGGCACCGTCGCGGGAACGCCGACCGCCGTGGCCACCGCGCCGCGGAGGATGTTCACCTGGCCCTCGACCGATTGGAGCTGGAACTGCGCCTGCGAGAACGCGGTCTTCGCCTGCAGCACATCGGCGATGGTCGCCACGCCCGAGCGCCTCCGCTCCTCGGCCGCGTCGTACGCCGTCTGCGCTTCGCTCACGCTCGCCTTCTGCGCCACGAGCTGCGCTCTGGCGCTCTGGTATTGCGTATAGGCCTGCTCCACGCCCAGGATCAGGTCGGCCACCGCGGTGTCGTGGGAGAGATTCGCCGAGGCCAGAAGCGCCCGCGCCTCGTCGACGTCCGCGGAGCGCGTTCCCAGATCGAGCAGGAGCCAGCTCAGCTGCGCGCTCGCTCCCCAGGTCTTGTATTCCACCGGAGTGAGCCCGATGAACTGGTGCGAGTAGCCCGCAGTCGCGCTGGCGTCGATCTGCGGGAAATACGTCGACCGCTTCGATCCCACCACCGCCGCCGCCGCCCGCGCGTCGGACCAGGTGGCGCGCGTCGCAGGGCTGGTGCGCAGCGCGAAATCGATCAGCTGCGCCAGCGAGACCGTGGCGCCGCCTCGCGCGAGCTGCGCGAGTATTTCAGGCGAGAACGCCGTCTCCTGGGGCGGGGCGGGCCTGGGCTCGCCGCTCCGCGCCGCGGGCGAGGGAGCGACGTCGCCGTCGAGCCGCCGCTCGGCGATCGATACGCACGCTGCCGCAAAGAAGGCCAGCAGCAGAAAGTCTTTCCGCAAGGCGCCTCCGACGGATGAAGTGCAGGAAGAAAGGGGATTCGCGCCAGTCCGTCAAGGCCGGAGCGACACAGTGTTGCGCTTCTATTTCACCCCGCAAAGGCTTGCTCCGCGAGCCCCCCGGGCGCAACATCCCGCTCCGTGTCACACACGCTGGACGAGCAGAAGCCCGGCGGGACGCTGGCGCACCTCGAAGCGCCGCCGCGACCCGTGCCGGCCGAGGTGATCGCCCGCCTCTGCGCTGCGGTCGGCGAGAAGAACTGCATCCGCGAGTTGGAGCAACTCCGTACCTACGAGGCGGACGGTCTCGCCAGCTATCGCGTGACGCCCGGCGTCGTGGTCCTGCCCGGCAGCACCGAGGAGGTCTCGCAGGCGGTGAAGATCGCCCGCGCCGCAGGCCTGCCCATCGTGCCTCGCGGGGCAGGGACCGGACTCTCCGGCGGCGCCCTGCCCGTGGCCGGCTGCGTCCTCATCGGGCTCTCGCGCATGAGGAAGATTCTCGAGATCGATCTGCGCAACGCGTTCATGCGCGTGCAGCCCGGGGTCATCAATCTCGACGTCAGCAAGCAGATCGGCCCGCAAGGCTGGTACTACGCTCCCGACCCGTCGTCGCAGAGCGTCTGCACCATCGGCGGCAACGTGGCCGAGAACAGCGGCGGCGCGCACTGCCTCAAGTACGGCTTCACCGTGAATCACATTCTCGGCGTGCGGATGGTGCTCGCGGACGGATCGGTGGTGGAGGTGGGCGGACCGGTGCTCGACCAGCCCGGATACGATCTGCTCGGCGTCATCGTCGGTAGCGAGGGACTGCTGGGAATCGTCACCGAGGTGGTCTTGCGCATCTTGCGCAAGCCGGAAGCGACGCGGACTTTCTTCGCCACGTTCCCCTCCACCGACGAGGCCGGGACCGCGGTCTCCGCCATCATCGCCTCGGGCATCGTGCCGGCGGCCATCGAGATGATGGACCGGCTGGCCATCGTGGCTGCCAAGGCGGCCACCGGGGTGGACTGGCCCGACGTGGGCGCGGCGCTCCTCATGGACGTGGACGGCCCGCTGGCCGAGTGCGAGCACACCTCGGCGAGCGCCATCGACCTGGCGCGCAAGAGCGGGGCGCTGGAGATCCGCGTGCCCCGCGATGCGGCCGAGCGCGAGCTGATGTGGAAAGGCCGCAAGAGCGCCTTCGCGGCGGTGGGCCGCATCAGCCGCAACTACCTGGTGCAGGACGGCGTCATTCCGCGCAAGGACATTGCCCGAGTGCTCAAGGAGATCGCCGCGCTGGCGACGCGCTACCAGCTGCGGGTGGCCAACGTCTTCCACGCCGGCGACGGCAATCTGCATCCGCTGGTGCTCTTCGATGCGCGCGTTCCCGGCGAGGAGAAGCGCGCCGAGGAGGTCTCCGCGGCGATCCTGCGCATCTGCATCCGCCATGGAGGCTCGATCACCGGCGAGCACGGCGTGGGCGCGGACAAGGCTCCGTACCTGGGGGAGATGTTCTCCGAGAATGACCTCGAGACCATGGGGCTCGTCCGCTGCGCCTTCGATCCGGACCGCTTGCTCAACCCCGGCAAGGTCTTCCCCACCCCGAGGCTGTGCGGGGACAAGCCCGGGGTGCACAAGATGCATCCCTCCGAGCTGAGCGGCGAGGCGGAGCGCGTGTGATCGCCCACGAGCCGGCCAGCATCGAGGAGGCAGGCGAGATCCTTTCGCGCCTCTCGCGCGAGAAGCAGCGCTGCCTGTTCACGGGAGCGGGCACGAAGCCCGGTCCGGGCGCGCCCGCGAAAGGGATCGACGCGCTGGTGCGCACGGCGCGGCTCTCGCGCATCGTCGAGTACGAGGCCTCCGATCAGGTCGTCAGCGTCGAGGCGGGCATTCCCCTGGCCGCGCTGCAGAAAGAGCTGGCCACGCAGGGGCAGCGGCTCGCGCTCGATCCTCCTTTCGCTTCGAAGGCGACCCTGGGCGGCATCATCGCCACCGCATCTTCCGGCCCGCGCCGGATGCGTTACGGCGGCGTGCGCGATCTCATTCTCGGCGTGACCGTCGTCCGTGCGGACGGTGTCGTCGCGCGAGGCGGCGGGAAGGTGGTCAAGAACGTCGCCGGCTTCGATCTGCCGAAGCTGATGTGCGGGTCCCTCGGCACCCTGGGTCTCATCGCGGCGGCCACGTTGCGCCTGCATCCCTTGCCTGAAGCGGAGGCGACGCTGGTCGCGCGGTCCCTGCCCACCGGGAGCGTCCCTGAGCTCCTCGACAAGCTGCGCGACGCGCAGATCGAACCTGCCGCCATGCTTGCCACCCGCACCGGGCCGGGCCGATGGGACGTGGCGGTCCTCTTCGAGGGATTCGAGGCGGGCGTCCGCCAGCAGCAGGGCAGGCTGCGCGAGATCGCCCCGTTCGAGCCGGGGGATCCCTGGAAGGAGCACGCGGCGATGCGGGAGAGCGGCGCAGTGCGCCTGAAAGTAGCCGCCCTTCCCACAGCGCTGCCTCAAGTGGAGCAGACGCTTTTTTCCGCCCTGCCCGATGCTCGCATCGCCTGGTACCCCTCCCTGGGCCTCGGCTACGTCTCGACGGATCTGGTGCAGATCGCTCCCCTCCTCGAGTCCGCCCGGCGCGGTCTCTCCGTGGTCGTGGAAGCAGGACCGGCGGATCTCGACACCTGGGGCCCCCCGCCCCCCGCGCTGCGGCTGCACCAGGCCATGAAGGCGCGCTTCGATCCCGACGGCCTTCTCGCCCCGGGCCGGTTCGTCGGAGGCATCTAGCTTTGCAGCTTCCCGAGCGCGACCTGATCGACGACTGCGTCCACTGCGGTTTCTGCCTGCCGCACTGCCCTACCTACCAGAGCTGGGCGGAGGAGATGGACTCGCCTCGCGGCCGCATCGACCTGATGCGCGGCCTGCGCGAGAAGAAGACCCCGCTGACGCCCGCGGTGGTGGCGCATTTCGACCGCTGCCTCGGCTGCATGGCGTGCGTCACGGCCTGCCCCTCGGGCGTGAAGTACGACGTGCTCATCGAGGAGACCCGCGCCATGGTGGAGCGCGACTACCCGCGCCGGCTCTTCGATCGCCTGCACCGCGCTCTCATCTTCTCCCTCTTCCCCTATCCGGCGCGGCTGCGGGTGTTGGTCCTGCTGCTGCTCGCGTACGTGAAACTCAGGCTGAGGTGGCTGGTGCGCGCGCTCGGGCTGACGAAGCTCCTGCCCAGACGGCTGGCGCAGCTCGACGAGCTTCTGCCGCCGCTGAGCGCGCACCAGATCTTCGCGCGTCTTCCCGAACTCACGCCCGCGCAGGGGGAAAAACGCGCGCGCGTCGCGCTCATCTCGGGCTGCGTGCAGCGCGTCTTCTTTCCCGGCGTCAACGAGGCCACCGTGCGCGTCCTCGCCGCCGAGGGCTGCGAGGTGCTGGTGCCCGAGCCCCAGGGCTGCTGCGGCGCGCTCTCCATGCACGCCGGCCGCGAGCCGGAATCGCTCGCCTTCGCCCGCGCTCTCATCGACCGCTTCGAGAAGCTCGAAGTGGACGCCATCGTCGTCAACGCCGCCGGCTGCGGCTCGCACCTCAAGGACTACGGGCGCCTGCTCGGGGACGAAAGGGCCCGCGCCTTCGCCGCCAAAGTCCGCGACGTGAACGAATTTCTCGCCGCGCTCCCGCCGCGCGCGCCGCGGCATCCCTTGAAGCTGCGCATCGCCATGCACGACGCCTGCCACCTCGCTCACGCGCAGCGCATCACCGCCCAGCCGCGAGCGCTCCTCGCGGGCATTCCCGGAGCTACGCTCCTCGAAGTTCCCGACGGAGGCCAGTGCTGCGGCAGCGCGGGCATCTACAACCTGGTGCAGCCGGAGAGCTCCGACGAGATCGGCGCCCGCAAGGCCGGCAACGTCCTCGCCACCGGCGCCGATCTGATCGCCAGCGCCAACCCGGGCTGCACCATGCAGATCGGCAAGATGCTCCGGGCGCGCGGCAAGTCCATTCCCGCGGCGCACCCCATCGAGATCCTCGACGCCAGCATCCGCGGGGCGCCGCCCGAGTCGCTCACGGCTTGAAGGCCGCGTTCCGGGAATGAAGCAGCAGGCCGGCGCGGAGCAGCCGGCAGACGCGCGCCGCGCCCGCTTCGATCAGCTCCTCTCCGCGCGCCATGCACTCCTCGAGCGTCATCGGCCCGGGCACGATGCTCAAGAGCGCGTCGACGTCGAGGTCTTCGGCGCCTTTGCCCAGCCCGCCCGAGAGGCAGATCACCGGCACGCCGTGCTTCCGGCAGAGGCGCGCCACCGCGCCGGGCGCCTTGCCCATGGCGCTCTGCGCATCGGTGCGGCCCTCGCCGGTGATGACGATGTCTGCCCTTTTCAAGTGCTCCGCGAAATGCACCGCCTCGAGCACGATCTCCGCCCCGGGCCGCAGCTGCGCCTTGGTGAAGAAGAGAAAGCCCGCGCCCAGCCCGCCCGCCGCGCCCGCGCCGGGGATGTCCGCCACATCCCTGCCCGTCGCCTGCCGCGCCACCGACGCGTAGTGCGCGAGCGCCGCGTCCAGCTCGCGGACCATCTCGGGAGTCGCGCCTTTCTGCGGGCCGTAGACCGCGGAGGCGCCGCGCGGGCCGGTGAGCGGATTGTCCACGTCGCAGGCGACGACGATCTCCGCCGCGCCGGGATCGAACCCCGACAGATCGATGCGCGCGAGCTTCGCCAGCGCCGCACCGCCTTCGGGCAACTCGCTGCCAGAGGCGTCGAGAAACCTCGCGCCGAGTGCCCGCGCCATCCCCGCCCCGCCGTCGTTGGTGGCGCTCCCGCCCAGCCCGACGATGATGCGCTTTGCGCCGGCATCGAGCGCGGCGCGGATCAGTTCCCCCGTCCCGTACGTCGTGGCCGCACGCGGATCAGGGCGACCGGCGAGAGTGAGGCCGGACGCCGCGGCCATCTCCACCACCGCCGTCTCGCCGATGATTCCGAACTTCGCGGGCACCGGCTCGCCCAAAGGCCCGCGCACGGTGCGCTCCTCGATGCGCCCTTTTCCTGACGCGACCAGCGCAAGGGCCGTGCCCTCCCCGCCGTCCGCGACGGGCAGCTCGACGATCTCCGCCCCGGCGAAGACCGCGCGCACGCCGCGGGCCATCGCGCGGGCCGCCGCCTCTGCGCTGACGCTGCCCTTGAAAGAGTTGGGCGCCACGATGACCACGTCAGGCATCCCTGGCCGCCTCCCAGATCTGCCGCTTCAGCAAAAGGAACGGGGCGGAAAAGCGCGTCTCCAGCGACCGCGGCCGCGGCAGGTCGACGTCGAACTGAGCCTGCACCCGCCCCGGCCGATGTGAAAGGACCACGATCCGGTCGGCGAGATAAAGCGCCTCCTCCGCGTCGTGGGTGACGAAGAGCACCGTCTTGCGCCGCTGCTCCCAGAGCCGCGCCAGCGCGTCCTGCATCCGGGCGCGCGTCTGCGCATCGAGGGCGCCGAACGGCTCGTCGAGCAGCAGGATGGCGGGGTCGGTCGCGAGCACCCGCGCCACCTCCACCATCTTCGACATGCCCGCCGACAGCTCTTTCGGATAGGCGTCCGCGAAGGCGGAGAGCCCGATGAGCGTGAGCAGCTCGCCGCTCACCTTCCCTCGCTCCTCTGGCGAAATCCCCTTCGCGCGCAGGCCGAACTCGATGTTCTCGCGCACGGTCATCCAGGGAAAGATCGCCTCTTCCTGCAGCACGTATCCCCTCTGCCAGCCGGGGCCGTCGATGGCGGCGCCGCCGCAGCGCACCGAGCCTTTCGTCGGCCGGAGGAAGCCGGCGAAGATCCGCAAGAGCGTCGTTTTACCGCAGCCCACCGGGCCGAGCACCGCGAGGAACTCGTTGTCCTTCACCGCAAGCTCTAGACCCTCGAGAGCGATCGTCGGGGTCGGGCCGGGATACGTGTAGCCGACGTCCACCGCTTCGAGGACGTCCGTCATGCGGCTCGCTTCATCCAGCGCGTGGCCCGGGCGTGGAGCAGGAGCGCGAGCAGGTCGAAGACGAGCACCAGCGCGCCCACCGTCGCGATGCCGATCAGCATCGTCGGCACTCGCGGATACGCGCCCGCCAGCGCCAGCAGATAGCCGAGGCTCGGCATCCGCGCGTCGATCAGCTCCGCGACCACGATGGTCACCCAGGCCAGCCCCGCCGCGACCCGCACGCTGGCGAAGATGTCGGGGAAGGCGAGCGGCAGGACGATCTTCCGGAAGACGAGCCATCCTTTCGCGCCCAGCGAAGCTGCCGCTTCGAGGTACACGCGGGGCACGCCGCGCACTCCCTGGTGCGCTCCCAGGAGCGTGACCACCGCCACGTTGGTTGCGATGAGCAGCACCTTCGAGGTCTCGCCGTAGCCGAACCAGACCACGTAGAGCGGCAAAAGCGCGAGGGCGGGCGTGAAGCGGAAGAACGTCACCCAGGGATCGGCCAGGTACTCCACGCGCGCGGCCCAGCCGGTGGCAAGGCCGAGCAGGATTCCGGCGAGAGAGCCGAGCACCAGCCCGAAGAGGACCCTCCTCGCGCTCACCGCGATGCTGTCGACGAGGATGTTCGACTCGATCAGGAATGAGCCCTCCTCCGCGAGAGAGCGAAAGGTGGGGAGGAGCTGGATGTTCTCGACGTAGTGGGAGCCCATCCAGATCCGGTCGGGCAGCCGGCCCCGCCCGATCTCGGCGGCGATCCCGTAGATGACCGCGAGCGACAGGAGCGCGATGACCGCCCGCCTGACGCGCATCAGCGAGCCCAGCGGGTGAACCGCGCGGTGAAGATTTTCGCCACGGCGTCCATCGCCCAGCCGGCCGCGGCGAGCGCCACGATTCCCACGATGATCACCGCCGGGTCGGAGCGGGTCTGCAGCCGCGAGCTCCACATGCCGCCGCCGACGAGGAGATTTCCCATCCCGTTCTCCGCCATCAGCATCTCCGCGCCGACCGCCGTCATCCAGGCGATGGCGATGGCGGTCCTCAGTCCCCCGAGCACGGCGGGGCTCGCGGCTGGCAGAAGAACGTAGGCGAGGAGCAGCGGCCCTCGCGCCCCGAGCGATCGCGCGGCCACCGTGTACTTGCCCGCCACGTCGCGCACGCCGTGGTAGGTGGGGATGACCACGGTGACCGCGACCGCGTAGACGATGGGGATGAGCCGGTGCGCCTCGCTGTGGCCCAGCCAGAGCATGATGTAAGTGATGAGCGCGAGCGGCGGGACAGAGCGCAGCAGCACGTAGATGGGATGCAGGTAATCGTCGGCCCGGCGGCTCCATCCCATGAAGAGGCCCATCAGGATGCCGAGCGGCAGGCCCACCGCCAGCCCGAAGAGGACCCGCAGCGTGCTGATGCCGAGCGACGCCTGCAGCGTCACGCCCTGCTGGATCAGCGTGTCGACCTGGGCACTGGAATGATGATGGTGCCCTTCATGGCCCTCGGGCGCGGGCATCTGGTAGCCGGGGCCGATGAGATCGCCGAGAGCCTCGGCGATGTCCTGCGTGGGCGGGATCAGGTCGGGCCGCGACACGACGCTGGAGACGAGCGTGTACGCGCCGATCAGCGCCAGAAGTGACACGAGGCCAAGGAGGGTCCGCTGCTTCATGCTATCCGCGGATCGTGTTCATCACGTCCTGGTTAAGGGCCACCTTCCGCGGATCACCATGATAGATGATCTCGCCGCGATCGATGGCGTAGAGCCGGTCGGCGACCCGGCTGGCGTTGGCGAGATTCGATTCGGCGATCAGGACCGAGATCTTCATCTCCTTGATCTTCCGCACCGCCTCGATGAGCCGGGTCACTACCACCGGAGCGAGCCCCTCGAAGGGCTCGTCGAGCAGGAGGATTGAGGGCGAGAGCATCATCGCCCGGGCGATGGCCACCATCTTCTTCTGGCCGCCGCTCAGGTAGAGGCCGCGCCGCTTCAGCAGCTCCTTGACCTCGGGGAAGATCGCCGAGATCCGCGCATCCGTCTCCGCCGCCTGCGCCGCCCGCCCCGACTTCTGCGCCAGCAAGCGGCAGATCTCGAAGTTCTCCGCGACCGTCAGGTCGGGGAAGAGGCCGCTGTCCTCGGGCGCGTAGCCGATGCCGAGCCGCGCCCGCCGGTACGGCGGCAGCGCAGTGATGTCCTTGCCCTGGAAAGTGATCTTGCCGGAGCGCATCGGGAGCAGGCCGATGATGCTGTCGATGGTGGTCGTCTTGCCCGCGCCGTTGCGGCCCACCAGGCAGACCGCTTCCTTCTCGCCCACTGAAAGCGAAACCTGGCAGCAGATCCGGGCCCGGCCGCGGTAGGTGTCGATCTTCTCCAGCTCAAGCATGGCTGGGCCCGAAGACCGCGTCCTTCACGGTCTCGTTGTTACGGATCTCTTCGGGAGTGCCGCTGGCGAGGATGACGCCCTCGTGCATGACCACGATGCGGTCCGAGTACTTGAAGATGATGTCCATGTCGTGCTCGATGACCACCGCCGTGATCTTCTGTGATCGCACGATCGAGCTGATGACGTCCATGATGGGCGCCTTCTCGCGGGTGCTGACGCCGCTGGTGGGCTCGTCGAGAAAGAGCAGCTGCGGCTTGAGCGCATAGGCGACGGCTACGTCGAGCAGCTTGCGCTCGCCCTGCGAGATTCCGCCCGCCAGCGCCTGGCCCTTCGACTCCAGGCCGAACTGGCGGAGGATGTCGGTCGCTTCCTTCCACACCGCTGTCTGGTGATCGGCCAGCGAGAAGAGCTTCCTGGTCATCCCCTCGCGGGAAAAGATGGAGAGCGCCACGTTGTCGAGCAGGGTCAGCTCGTCGAAGAGGTTGACGATCTGGAAGCTGCGCGCGATGCCGGACTCGATTCGGCCGTGCACCGGCTGCCTGGTGACGTCTTGGCCGCGGAAGAGGATCTGCCCGCTGTCGGCAGGGATGAGGCCGCTGATCAGGTTCACCAGGCTGGTCTTCCCCGCGCCGTTGGAGCCGATCAGCGCCAGGACCTCGCCCTCGCCGATGGTGAAATCCACTTTGTCGACGGCGTGGGTGTCGCCGAAGTACTTGGTCAGCTTGACGGTCTCGAGGAGGTTCGGGCTCACCGGGCGAACCTCCTTCTGGCGTACGCGCCGAGCAGCTTCGCCGTGCCGACGACGCCGGTGGGCAGGACCATCACCAGCACCACCAGGATCACGCCCATGAACGCCTGCCAGTAGACCGTGAAGCCCACCGCGTAGCTTTTCAGATAATTGAAAATCACGGCGCCGACGATGGGCCCGGTGAAGTTGCGGAAGCCGCCCAGGACCGCCATGAAGACGATCTCGCCGGAGAAGGGCCAGTAGAGGATGTCCGGCGTGGTGAGGCCGTTGAGTGGCACCCAGAGGGCGCCGGCGATTCCGGTGAAGACACCGGAGACGAGAAAGGCGACCAGCCGGTATCGCCGGATGCGGAGGCCGATGAACCGGGCGCGCGTCTCGTTGTCGCGGATGGCCTGCAGCGCTTTCCCGAAGGGCGAGTGGACGATGAGCCACATCAGCGCCACGCAGAGGGTGAAGATCACCAGCACGTAATAGTAATAGCCGTGGGCGAGGAAGTAGATCTTGTCCTCGCTCTCGCCGGTCACCACACCGAGCAGCTTGGGCGTCGGCACGCGCAGGCCGTCGGTGCCGCCCGTCACCCAGAAGAACTTGAAGGCCAGGCTCCACAACACCTGGGAGAGCGCCAGCGTCAGGATGCTGAAGAAGATCTTCGTGTAGCGCACGCAGACGTAGCCGAAGAGCGCGGTCACCAGCACCGACGCGCCGATGGCACCGAGGACGAACAGCTCCATCGACTCGACGTGCAGGTACTTGACCATGAACGCCACCGCGTAGGCGCCGACGCCGAAGTACGCGGAGTGGCCGAAGGAGAGGAGGCCGGTGTAGCCGAGGAGCAGATTGAACCCGAGCACCGCGATGGCCATCACCAGGCCGTAGGCGAGCAGGATGGTCTGGTACGGGTCGACGGCCCGGGGCAGGACCACGAGAAGCACCGCGATCGGCGCCGCCCAGATGAGGATCCTGAGCGGCGAGCGCGTCTCGAACGCGAGGGGAGCGGTGGTCATGCGGCTCGGCCGAAGAGTCCCGCGGGGCGCACCAGGAGCACGCCGGCCGCGATCAGGTAGAGCACCGCCAGCTCGATCTCCGGAAACACACTGATGCCGATCTCCCGGATGATTCCGACGATCAGCGCCCCGGCCAGCGCGCCCTCCAGGCTGCCCAGGCCGCCGATCACCACCACGATGAAGGAAAGGACCAGCGCATCCACTCCCATCCCCAGCACCGCCGACTGGCTGGGAACGATGATGGCGCCGCCCAGCCCCGCCATGAAGCAGCCGATGGTGAAAGCCTCGACGTAGACGAGGTTGACGTTGACTCCCAGCGCCGACGCCCGGCGCATGTCCTGGGAGGTGGCCCGGAGCACGACGCCGAATTTCGTCCGGTAGATGAACGCCCAGAGGAACAGCGCGGCAAAAGCGCCGATGGCGATCACCAGCAGGTTGTACCGCGGGTAGATCCATTCACCGACCTTGGCGCTGCCCATCTTCTCGTAGAGGACGGTGGCGGAGACGGGATAGGGTCCCCAGATGAAGCGCATCACGTCCTCGAGGATCATGAGCAGGCCGAAGGTGACCAGCAGCTGGTATTCCTCGGGCCGCTTGTAGAAGGGCCTGAGGAGCGTGGGCTCGAGGACCGCTCCGACGGCGGCCGCCGCGAGCGCGCCGGCGGGCAGCAGCAGATAGAGCCAGGCCGACTGCGACCCCGCGAACCACTGCCCCACCGCGGATGCCGTCACGAAAGCGCCCAGGGCGAAAAGGTTCCCGTGCGCGAGGTTGACGATCCTCATCACACCGTAGATGAGGCTCAGCCCTCCGGCGATGAGAAAGAGGACGGACGCGTAGAGGAGCGCGTTGTAGAGGTGTATTACGAGGATGTCCAACGCGGCTTGCTTAGGTAGCCTTCACCTGCGGCCAGGTCTGGTCGATCCAGGCATAGGTCGAGGTGGGGTCGGTTCCCGACGGTTTCGGCCATCCCGGCGGCGAAGTGATGTTGCGGATGGGGATGGTGATGACCCGGTCGGGATCGAGGACCGGGAACGGATACTCGGGCACGTTCTTGGTGAAACCGGTGATCGCGTCCTTGTACCCCTGGTGGTTGTCGGGGCGGATGTAGACGTAGCCGCCGGGCCCCGGATACATCATGCCCTCGATCTGGCCGATCAGGGCGTCGTCGTCGGGCCAGCCGCCGGTCAGCTTGTTGGCCTTCTCGACCGCGGTCTTGAGGACGTAGGTCGCCGTGTACGCGCCCTCGGCCTGGAAGTTCGGGTACTCGTTGAACTTGGCCTTGTACTTCTCGACGAAGGTCTTGTTGAGCGGCCAGCGGTTCCCCGCCGGATAGGTGAAGTGATAGTTGGAGTGGACGCCGCCCAGGACGCCCTCGGGATGGTCCTTCCCGATGGAGTGGGGCGCGGCGCCCAGCGCGAGCGTGGTGGCGACTTTCATCTTGGCGAAGAGCCCGTGCTGCAGCGCCTGCTTGTAGAAGGCGACGTAGTCGCCGCCCCAGAGCGAGGTCACCAGCAGATCCGGCTTCGCCGCCAGCGTCTTGGTGATGTGCGGCGTGAAGTCGGTGGAGAAGAGCTTGGGCCAGGCCTCGGAGATGCTCTGCGCATGGGGCAGCAGCTTCTTCATGATGATGCTGAAGTGGTCGAAGCAGTTCCGGCCGTAGGAGTAGTCGGGATGGATGTGCGCGTACGTCTTGATGTCGGGCCAGGTCATGGCCACGCCCAGCGCGCAGGTCGCCCCGTCCGCCGACTGGATGTTGGTGATGCGGAAGATGTAGCGCGGGTTGGGGACGGCCTTGTCGAAGAGGAAGTCGGTGCAGCCGTCGACGAAGATGGTGAGAAGCTTCAGCTCCTCGGCGATGGGGCCCAGCGAGGGCGTGTTCCCGCTGGAGGTGACCCCCATGAACATGTCGATCTTCTCGGAGAGCTTGAGCCGCCGTATCTCCTTGGTGTTGGCGTCGAGGCCGGCGTTTTCGTCGGCCTTGAGGATCTCGATCTTCCTCTTGCCCAGCAGCCCGCCCTGCGCGTTGATCTCGTCCGCGGCAAGCAGGTTGCCCTTGTACATCGGCTCGCCCAGCACCGCGCCGGCGCCGGTGAAGAAGGTCATATGGCCGATCTTGAAGGGCTTGTCCGGGATGGTGCCCTTGGGCTTGTCCGCGGCGTGGGCGATGCCCGCAACGCCGACGCCTACCGCCGAACCTCCGACGGCAGCAGCAGTGGTGACACCAAGCCTGGAAAGAAAATCACGTCGCGTGGTACCCGGCATTTCGGCCTCCTCGCGCGGCTAAGCTGGACGGAATTGGCGTCAGGCGTTAACACAGCGAATTGCGCCAGTCAACGCGAGGAGCGCGCGCATGGTTCACGCCGTAGCGCAGACGTTTCGCGGCATCGCGGCCGCCATCCGCGCCCGGTGGAAGATCCTCCTCGGGGTGACCGGCCTGGTATCGGTCTTCAACCTGACGGCGCCCGTCGCCATCCTCTCGCTGGCGCGCAGGCCA
>Ga0099827_10000909_pt1 | contig 14552 bp, 10 predicted proteins | sample CZO8metaG_FD_79339 | JGI IMG/M metagenome (GOLD analysis project Ga0099827, IMG submission 79339) | Vadose zone soil microbial communities from the Eel River Critical Zone Observatory, Northern California, USA - CZOApr15con1.8 metaG | ecosystem: Environmental > Terrestrial > Soil > Vadose zone ...
CGCTGGGCGTGATGCACGTGCTGATCGCCGAAGACCGCGTGGACCACGAGTACATCGCGCGGGCCACGCTCGGGTACGAGCGTCTCGCCGAGCACGTCACGCGCTACTCGCCCGAGCGCGTGGCCGAGATCGTCGGACTCCCGGCGGCGACCATCGTCGCCTTCGCCCGGCGCTATGGGGCGTCGCCGCGCTCGTTCATCCGCGTGGGCATCGGCCTGTCCCGCCACGAGAACGGCGGCATGACGTGCCGGACGCTCGCCTGCCTGCCCGCGCTCACCGGGGCGTACGCGGACGACCACGGCGGCGCGCTGCTCTCGTCGACGGCCGGCTTCGGCCTCGACGTTCGCGTGCTCGAGCGCTCCGACCTGATGCCGTCGCCGCCGCCGCGAACGATCAACATGATCCAGCTCGGCCGCGCCCTCACCGGGGCCGCCACGTCGCCGCCGGTCAAGAGCCTCTACGTCTACAACTCGAATCCGGCCGCCGTCTGTCCCGACCAGAACCTGGTTCTGCGTGGACTCGCCCGCGAGGATCTCTTCACCGTCGTGCACGAGCAGGTGATGACGGACACCGCGCACTACGCCGATCTCGTCCTCCCGGCCACGATGTCGCTCGAGCACGAAGACCTCTACCGGTCCTACGGTCACTTCTACCTCCAGCTCGCTCAGCCAGTCCTCTCGCCACCGGGCGAGGCCACGCCGAACTGGGAGGTTTTCCGCCGGCTGTCGCGCGCCCTGGGAGTGGCCGAGGCGCATTACGCCAAGTCGGGGGCCCAGCTCATTCGGGAGCTCCTGGCCAGCGGCGATGCCACGGTGAAGGGGATCACGTACGAGCGCCTGCGCGCGGAGGGTTGGGTGCGGATGAACCTGCCCCATCCGTATCGGCCGTTCGCCGACGGCGCGCCGACGCCGTCCGGTCGCGTCGAGTTCTACTCCGAGCTCCTCGCGCGCCAGGGGGCCCCGCCGCTGCCGACCTACGTGCCGCTGCGCGAAGGGCCCGACAACACCGAGCTGGCCCGCCAGTTCCCGTTGCAGTGCATCGTCCCCCCGAACCGCTTCTTCCTGAACTCGTCGTTCAGCCAGTCCGAGCGGCTGCGCGGCCGTCAGAAGACTCCGACGGTGCTCGTCGCGCCGGCCGACGCCGCCACGCGCGGGATCAACGACGGCGACGCGGTCGTCGTGACCAGCCGGCGGGGCGCCGCGCGCTTCACCGCCGAGCTGACGGAGCGGACGCGACCGGGCGTCGTCGTCGTCGAAGGCCTCTGGTGGCATCGCTTCCACCCCGGCGGGCGAGGCGTCAACGTCCTCACCAGCGACGAGGTGACCGACATGGGGCGCGGCCCGGCCTTTCACTCCAACCTGGTCCAGGTGGCACGGGCCTGAGTTGGATTGACAGGGGTTTGTCGACGCGGCTAGTCTTCATGGGTTGTGATCTTGAGGGGCATGGCCAGTGAATACGTCGCAAGCCGTCCTGTTCGATTTCGGTGGGACGCTGGACGCTGTGGGCGTGCCCTGGAAGGAGCGGATCTTTCACCTCTACCGTGAGGAAGGTGTCGATGTCGCGGCCGAGCGCTTCGACCCCATCTTTCATCGAGCCGACGATGCGCTGGTCGGGACCGTCTCCGAGACGCTCTCGTTTCGCGACACCGTGCATCGGCTCGTCGCCGGCGTGAGTGCGGGGCTGGGCGTCGCCGAGGCCACGCTCACGGCGCGTGTGGCCGCCCGCTTCATCGACCGTGCCACCGCCGCCGTCGGCTTCAGCACGCCGGTCCTGTCGCGGCTGGCCGGCCGCTATCGCCTCGGCCTCGTCTCCAATTTCTACGGCAATCTCGAGACCGTCTGCGCCGACCTCGGGCTTCACGGGCTGTTTGCCGTGATCGTCGATTCGGCGCGCGTCGGCTGGACGAAGCCCGATCCCCGCATCTTCCATCGCGCGCTCAGCGGCGTCGGCGCGGCGCCGAGCGGGGCGACGTTCGTCGGCGATTCGCCCTCGCGCGACATGGCGGGCGCGCGCGGCGTGGGCATGCGGCACGTCTGGCTGGTGCCCGCCGACGCCCGGCCCACGCCGTGCTGCCCGGGTGATCGGGTGGTCCACTCGCTGGGCGAGCTGGACGGGTTGCTCCGGTGACAGCATCGCCGCTGCGAGGCGGCATCATCGCGGCCGGCGAGGGCAGCCGCCTGCGGGCTGGTGGCTTCGCCATGCCCAAGCCACTCGTGCCCGTGGCCGGCGTGCCGCTGATCGAGTCCGTGATCACGAATTTCCTGGCGGTCGGGGTGACGTCGCTCGTGATCATCGTCAACGACGACGGGCGCGCGTGCGTAGACCGTGTGCGAGTGCGCTTTCCCGGGCTTGACGCCCAGTTCATCGTGAAGACGACCGCGTCGTCCCTGGAGAGCTTCTTCGAGGTGAATCGCCGACTGGAGCGGGGCCGCGCGTTGATCTCGACCGTCGACGCCTGGTGCCGGCCCGCCGACTTCACCCGGTTCGTGGACGCCGCCCGTCGGCGCCCCGCCGACGTCAGTGTCCTCGCCGTCACGCCCTTCGTGGCCGACGAGAAGCCGGTCTGGGTGAACGTCGACGGGGCCGGGCGCATCAGCGATCTGGGAGGACCGTCGGGAACGCGGGTGACCGCTGGCATGTATCTGCTGTCGGAACGCGCGCGCTCGGCGTCACCGCCGCCGCTCGGGCGGCTGCGCGAATTTCTGAAGTGGCTCCTCGAGCAGGGAGAGCCGATGTACGCCGAAACCATCGAGACCGTCGTGGACGTCGACCGGGCCTCCGACATCGCGCTGGCCGAAGCGCTGGCGGTGGCCGAGCCGGGTCCGCGTCGGGGAGGTGACAGGTGAGCGATCCGCGCTGCTGGGGCATTTTCCGGGAACGCGCCCACTCTCCGGGCCGCGAGTACGACGATACCGAGATCCTGAGCCTGACCGGGAAGGAGCTCGAGGCCCGCGGCGTCCAGGTCACGCTGAAGAGTCCTGAGGATGCCCTGAGCGCCGCCGAGATGCGGCCGCTCGGCGTGTTCATGATGTGCGAGCGCCTCCCCATCCTGCGGCTTCTGCGCGAGGTGGAGGCGCGGGGCGTGCCGCACGTCAACAGCCCGCGGGCCGTCCTCAACACGTACCGCGATCGGATGATCACGCAGTTCCAGGAGGCGAACGTCCCGTTCGTGCCGAGCCGCTTCGTGTCGACCATGGACGGCCACGGGGTGGGCGCCTTGCCGGTGTGGGTGAAGCGGCCGGACGTGCACAACACGCAGGACGGCGACGTCGTCTTCGGTGACACCGCCGATGGGGTCCGGAGCGCGCTCGCCGGCCTCCGCGAGCGCGGCATCGACCGCGCCGTCATCCAGCCACACGTGGAGGGTGATCTCGTGAAGTTTTACGGTATCGGCGTGGGCGCCGGGGCCGCCGGCGCGCCCCCGTGGTTCCGGTGGTTCTATCACAAGGAGCAGTGGTTGGCCGGGCACCCGTTCGACAAGAACGTGCTCGCCCGCACCGTGCGGCGGGCGGCCACCGCCCTCGGTCTCGAGATCTATGGGGGCGATGCCGTCGTCACCCCGGCCGGCGAGATCGTGCTCCTCGACCTCAACGCCTGGCCGAGCTTCGCGCTTTACCGCGAGGAAGCGGCGCCGCGGATCGCCGACTACCTGATCACGCGCTTCGCGCCGGTGTCCCGATGAGCGGCCAGCGCCGCGACGTCGGGCCGCGCTCGCGCAAGATCGTGGAACGCGAGCAACGTCATGTCGCGCCCGGACTGCAGTCGTTCGCGCTCTACTCGGGTCTGGCCATGGCGCGCGGCGAGGGCTGCACGCTCATCGACGTGGACGGCAACGAGTACATCGACTTCATCGCCGGCATCGGCGTGGGCAGCGTGGGCCACTGCCATCCCCACTACGTCGAAAGCCTCCAGCGCCAGATCGAGCGGCTGACGTTCGGCAGCTTCACCACCGAGGCCCGCGCCCGGCTGCTCGAGCTGCTGGCCGGCCTGACGCCCGATGGGCTCACGCGCATCCAGCTCTTCTCGGGGGGCGCCGAGGCGGTGGAGGCGGCGCTGCGCCTGGCCAAAGCGGCGACCGGCAAGCACGAGGTGATCGGCTTCTGGGGCGGCTTCCACGGCAAGACGGGCGGTGTGCTCGGGCTCCTCGGCAGCGACTTCAAGCACGGCCTGGGCCCGTTCCTGCCCGGCCAGTACTCGGCGCCGTACGCCGATTGCTATCGCTGCCCGCTGCGACTGCGCTACCCCGAGTGCGGCATCGCCTGCGCCGACTATGTGCGCGACGTCATCAAGTATCAGACGGGCGGCGAGATCTCAGCAATCATCGTCGAGCCGATCCAGGGCACCGCCGGCAACGTCGTTCCGCCGCCGGGGTATCTCTCGGCCATCCAGGCCATCGCCAAGGAGCACGATGCGCTGCTGATCGTCGACGAGATGCTGACCGGCTTCGGGCGGACGGGGTTGGTGTGGGGCTGCGACCACGACCGCGTCATCCCCGACATCATGACCGTCGGCAAGGGCATCGGCGGCGGCTTTCCGCTGAGCGGCGTGATCTCGACGGAGACCCTGACCGGGCACAAGCCGTGGTCGAATCCCAGCGCCAGCTCGTCGAGCTACGGCGGCAACCCGCTGGCCGCCGCCGCCGGCCTGGCCACGCTCGAGATTTTCCTCAAGGAAGACCTCGTCAAGAACTCGGAGCGGGTCGGCAAGCTGATGTTGTCGCGACTGGAGGGGCTGAAGGAGAAGTATCGCTGCGTCGGTGAGGTGCGCGGCAAGGGCCTGATGCTCGGCATCGAGCTGGTCCGGGACCGCGCGACGAAGGAGCCGCTCGGCAAGGACGTCACCCGCGCGTTCTATCAGGAGTGTCTCCGTCGCGGCCTCCTGGCCATGACCTATTCGCCGTCGATTCGCATCAATCCGCCCCTGATCATCAGCGAAGAGACCGCGCTGGCGGGGCTCGCCATTCTCGACGAGGCGCTGGGCGCCGTCGTTTCCGAGCACGGGCTCCAGTAGCGGATGCTGCGGGGGGCCATCATCGGGCTCGGCAATATCGCCCTCGAGGGCCATCTGCCGGGGTGGATGCGGCGCCGGGACGTCGAGATCGTCGCGGCCACCGATCTCGAGCCGGCACGACGCGCCGCTATCGAGACGCGGATCCCGCAGGCCCAGTGGTACGCCACCGCCGAGGGGCTGCTCGCGCGCGAGCGGCTCGACTTCGTCGACATCTGCACGCCGCCGGCCAGTCACGGTCCCCTCGTGGCGACGGCTCTCCGCGCGGGTTGTCACGTCCTCTGTGAGAAGCCGCTCGTGATCTCTCCCGAAGAGCTGGCGCCGCTGACGCGATTCGCCGGCGATCACGGGCGCGTCCTGCACACGGTCCACAACTGGCACCACGCGCCGATCGTCAAGCGGGCGGCCGAGCTGCTCGCGCAGGGCGCCATCGGCGAGGTGCGTCGCGTGACCTGGCAGACGCTGCGGACGAAGCCAGCGGCCGTGCGCGACGGGCATGGGGCCAACTGGCGGCTCGATCCCGCGCTCTCCGGTGGCGGTGTCTTGACCGACCACGGCTGGCACGTGTTCTACGTGATTCGCCGCTGGGTGAGCGCATTACCGACCGCGATCAGCGCGCGTCTCGAGACCCGGCGGCACACGACCTGGGCGGTCGAGGATACGGCCACGGTCCACCTGACGTTCCCGCACGCCACCGCCGAGATTCTCCTGACGTGGGCTGCGGACACCCGGGACAATCGCGCGGAGGTGATCGGGACCGACGGCAGCCTCGATCTCCAGGACGACACGCTCGTCCTCATCCGGCAGGGACGGCAGGAGCGCTGGCCGTGTCCGCCCGCGATGTCCAACGGCTCGGCGCATCCCGACTGGTTCGATCCGGTGGTGGACCAGTTTCTCGGCGAGGTCACCGGCTCGACGCGGCCCGACGGCAACCTGGCCGAGGCAGCGCTGTGCACGCTGCTCGAGAGCATGGCCCGCGAGTCGAGTCGCCGTGGGGGGAGCGCCATTCACCTGCCGGCGACCACGACGCCGGCGTGGTGAGTGGCCCTGCCGGGAGTGTGACGGCGGTCGCCCCCGTCGCCACCGCTGCAACGGTCGAGGGAATTCTCGTCATCGTCCCGCCCATCACCGGCGACGTCATCGGCGGCCTGCCCCTCGTTCGCCGCATCGTGCTCGCGGCGACGGCAGCCGGCTACGACCGAATCCTGGTGCGAAGTGCCGAGCCGGCTCTGCGTGATCAGCTCGCCGGCACGAGGGCCACGATGCTGACCCCGGCGGAGACGCTCCCGGCAGCGTCCGGGCGGCGCGTGGTCGTGATGCCGGGAAACGTCGTGCCTCAGGCGCGCTGGCTGCGGGCGCTGCGCGAAGCGCCGATGAAGCGCGAGACGCTCTCGGTCGATCGCTCGCTGGCGGCCGTGGTGGACACGGACGATCCAGGCTTCGTCGTGATGGCGGCCGCGCGCGCCCTGGACCCGAGCGATCTGGTCACGGAGCTGCGGCGGAAGCTCGCTGAGGCTCCGGCCCCCGACGACGTCGACGGGCGGTTCCCCATCGTCGCGACCGGTGACGTCGCCCGGGCCGAGCGCTGGCTGCTCCGCTCGTTGATCAAGCAGCGCGAAGGCTTCATGTCACGGCACTTCGAGCGCCGCCTCTCGCTGGCGGTGACGCGCCTGCTGGCCGGGACGAGGATCACGCCCAATATGATGACGGTGTTCAGCGCGGCCGTCGGACTGACCGGAGCGACGTTCTTCCTCTCCTCGGTTCCGCTCTGGCAGCTCACCGGCGCGCTCCTGTTCCTGGCCCACTCGATTCTCGACGGGTGCGACGGCGAGCTCGCCCGCCTGCGGTTCCAGCAGTCGCGCTGGGGGGCCGTGCTCGACTTCTGGGGCGACAACGTCGTCCACGTCGCCGTCTTCCTCGGCATCGCGGTCGGCTGGAGCCGGAGCATCGGTGCGGCCTGGCCGCTCACGCTCGGCGCCGTCGCCAGCTTCGCGACGCTCGGCTCGGCGGCGGTCTTCTTCGGGCGAACGATCGAAGATCGCGTCGAGGCCGGCGGCGCCGTCGCGCGCGTGGTCGACGCGCTGGGCAGTCGCGACTTCATCTACGTGGTGGTCCTGCTCGCGGCCTTCGGCAAGGCGACGTGGTTCCTGGCGGTGGCGGCGGTCGGCGCGCCGGTGTACCTGCTGCTCGCCCTCGCGCTCAGTGGACGGCATGGCCGCGTTCGTTGACGTCATCCTGCGCGGCCTGGCCCTCTCGGGACAGGCCATGGCCGTGGGCGGCGTCGTCTTCGCGCTGCTCGTTCTCGGACCGACGGCGCCGTCCAGCGCACTGCCGGCGGCGTGGCGAAGGCTCTGGACGCTCGTGGCGCTCAGCGCCGCCGGGGTCGCGATCGCGCAGGCGGCCTCGCTCGGCGTCCTGCTGGCCTCGCTCGACGCAGAGTCGACCTGGTCGCTTCGCGAGCTCGCAGCGACCCTCTACGTCCAGGCGAGCCTGGCGCGGGCGCTGGCGGCCGTGGGCCTCGCGGCCGGCGCGCTCGCCGCGCGCCGCCGGGAGCGGCTCGGCGGCTGGTGGGGGCTGATCCTCGGCGCGGCGCTGGTCGTGGGAGTAAGCGGCGCGTGGACGAGCCACTCGGCGGCGCGGCTCGAGCATCGCGGTGTCCTGATGGCCCTCGACGCCCTCCACCAGCTCGCGGCCGCGGCGTGGATCGGAGGTCTCGTCCATCTCGTGGCCTTCGCATTCCCGCATCGAGACGAGCCGCGGCCGGGCACGCTCCTCCGCCGATTCTCCTCGGTGGCCCTGACCTCGGTGACGGCGCTCGTTCTCGCCGGCATCGGCCTGATCTTCGTCTACGTCGACGGTGTCTCGGCCGCGCTCGGCACCGCCTACGGGATCATGGTCCTCACCAAGGTGGTGATGCTCGGCGGACTGCTCGTCCTGGGCTTCGCCAACTTCCGGACCGTCCGGGCGCTCCCGGCGGCGTCGGTGGTCTCGCCGCTGCGCTTGCGGCGTTTCGTCGAAGTCGAGCTCGGCCTGGGGCTCACCGTGTTCTTCGCCGCCGCCTCGCTCTCGTCGCTGCCACCGGCGGTCGACGTCGTCGCCGATCGGGCGACGCCGAGCGAGGTCGCCACGCGCTTCACGCCTCGCTGGCCGGCGTTGAAATCTCCGCCGATCGAGCAGCTCCCGGTGGACGACCCGACGGCGCCGCGCACCGATGCCGATCGGGCGTGGTCGGAGTACAACCATCACGTCTCGGGGCTGTTCGTGCTCCTGATGGGATCGCTCGCCGTCCTCCACGCCACCGGACTCGCACGGTGGGCTCGCCACTGGCCGCTGGTGTTCCTGGGCCTGGCCGCCTTCATGCTGGTGCGAAACGATCCTGGCGCGTGGCCGCTCGGTCCCCAGGGCTTCTGGGCGAGCATGGCCGAGCCGACCGTGCTGCAGCATCGGGTGTTCGTCCTGCTCGTCGTCGCCTTCGGCATCTTCGAATGGATGGTGCGGACGGCCCGGTTGCGCTCGTCGTCGGCCGCGCTCGTGTTCCCGTTGCTCTGCGCGGTGGGCGGGGGACTTCTGCTCACCCACTCGCACGCGAGCCTCAACCTCAAGTCGGAATTCCTGCTCGAGGTCACTCACGCGCCGCTCGGCCTCCTGGGGCTCGTCATCGGCTGGGCGCGCTGGCTCGAGCTGCGGCTGCCGGGCTCGGACTCGCGCGCGGCCGGGCGCGTGTGGGCGTCGGCGCTGGCGGCGTTCGGCGTCCTGCTCCTGCTCTACCGCGAGAGCTGAGCGGTCCCCGCGCCGATGAAGTGGGTGAAGCCGCTCCTGCTCGTGGTGGGGCTGGGGCTGATGGCCGGGCTCGTCGCCACCAATCAGCCGGCCGAGATCTTCGCGTCGATGGCGCGTCTGTCCTGGAAGTTCGGGATCCTGCTCTGCTTCCCGGTGACGCTCGTGATGATCTTCGACACGCTCGGATGGCGCTACGCGTTCGTGCGCGATCGCGTCGCCTTCAGCACGCTGGCCTGGGTGCGTCTGGCCGGCGAGGCGTTCAATCTGGCCACGCCCACCGCGGCGATGGGCGGCGAGGCGGTCAAGGCGTGGCTGCTGCGGGGGATCGTCCCGCTCGACGAGAGCATTCCGTCGATCGTCGTGGCCAAGACCACCATCACGATCGCGCAGGGCCTCCTGCTGCTCCTTGGCATCGTCCTGGCCTGGTACTCGGCGCTCGGCGACTCGCCGCTGCTGTGGGCCATGCTGGGGTTGCTCGCCGTGGAGATCCTGGGTCTGAGCGGCTTCGTCCTCGTCCAGACGCAAGGCATGTTCGAGCGGGGACGGCGACTGCTGGAGCGGTTCGGCCTCCGCTCGCTGGGAGGCGGTCACACCGCCCGCCGCGTCGATCACGGACTCGCCTGGTTCTACCGTCGCGAGCCGCGCCGGCTCGTGCTCTCGATCGCGTTCCACTTCGTGGCTTGGCTCCTCGGCGCGCTCGAGGCCTATCTGATCCTCCGCTTCCTCGGCACCGACGTGTCGCTGGCGACGGCCGTCGTCATCGAAGCCTTCGGGACCGGCATCCGCTTCGTGACGTTCATGATCCCCGGCAGTCTCGGCGCGCTCGAAGGCGGCTACGTGGCGATGTTCGTGGCCCTCGGTCTGTCGCCGGCGGCCGGCGTCTCCTTCGGCCTCACGCGGCGCGTGCGCGAGCTGGTCTGGGTGCTGGCGGGGCTGGCGGTGTTCGCGGTGATGCGTCCCGAACGGCCGACGCTGTCCGAGATCACGCGAGCGGCGGGCGGCGACTGATCGCCGCCGGCGGTCAGGGCTGCAGCGTGGCGACGGACTCCGGCGGCGCCGACGTGGGGCGGGCCCGGCGGGCGCGCCGGTTTTGCCGCATCCGCTGGACCATGCGCAGGAGCACCGGCACCACGACGAGGGCGGCGATCAAGCTGGTGACCATCCCGAGCGTGAGCAGAAGGCCGAGGCCGAAGACGCCCTGGTGGTGGGCGATCATCAGACTGCCGAACCCGACGATGGTGGTCAGGCCGTTGACGAGGACGGCCATGACGGTGCTGCGTGCGATGAGCGGGCCGCCGTGGGCCTCGCCCTCCATGAAGCGCAGCACGATGTTGGAGCCGAACTCGGCGGCGGCGCCGAGCAGCAGGGGCAGGCCGAAGATGTTGCCGAGCGTCAGCTTGAGGTCGAAGAAGTACATCAGGCCGAGCGTCCACACCAGGCCGAGGGCGAGGGGCAGGAGCGCGAGCAGCGTCTCCCGCCACCGGCGCAGCGTCAGGCCCGTCACGACGATCACGAGGACGATGGCGTAGAGCGTGCCCTGGCGCGAGGCGCGCTCCATGAGGCGGATCACCTCGTAGGTGATCACCGGAGTCCCGGTGACGGCGGGGTCGACGCTGCGCAGCTCGCTCACGAACCGCTGGGCGCCCTCGCGGTCCCAGATGTTGACGGCGGGATGGATCTGGATGAGGAACTGGCCGTGCTCACTCACGAACTTCCGCCGCATCTCTTCCGGCAGGTCCTCGAGGCCGACGTGCTTGGGGGCCAGGTTGGCCTGGAAGCGCTGGAAGCTGCGCAGGAAGTCGCGATAGAGCTGCTGCTGCAGGAGCCCGAGGCCGGCCTCGTTGGCTTCGCGGTCGCCCGTCCGCAGGCGCAGGATGAGGCCGTCGATGGTGGCGCGCAGGTGGTGGAGCCGGGTCTTGCTGTCGCCCGCCGGCGCCTCGTTGGCCGCGATTTCGACCCGCCGCTTGAGCGTGTCGAAGGCGGTGGCCAGGCGGTCGACGTCGAGCGGCAGCGGCCGGTTCACTCGCACGGGCGCGACGATGGCCGCGAAGTCGCCGATGATCTTCCGCTTCTCATCCTGATCGGAGGGGATCATGAGCAGGGCGGAATCGACTTCCGACACCGATGACAGCCGGCCGAAGGCGTGGTGCTTCTGCGCGAGCTCCTCGAGCGTCCGCGCGCTCGACAGCGCGGCGAACCCCGAGCGTCCGGCGGTGGCCAGGATGCGCTTCTCCCACTCGACCGACTCGGTGCCGTGGGCCTGGAGATTCAGGAGGTTGTAGTCGAACTGGAGCCAGCGGAGACCGTAGCAGGCGACGAGCGTGATCAGCACGGTCGCCACCAGCACGATGCGGGGGTGAGCGGCCACGAGGTCGACCAGCGGCACCCGGATGCGCTCGAGCTCGATGGCCCGCGGCACCACCCGGCGCTCGCGATGCTCGCGGCGGATCCGGCGATGGTCGGCCAGGACGAGCGTGGCCGGGAAGACGGTGACCATGCTGAGCCAGGCGAACAGGATGGCGGTGCCGGCGATGAGGCCGAGCTCCTGGAGGCCGCGGAAGTCGGTCAGCATCAGGACGTAGAACGTCCCGGCCGCCGTCACCGCGCCGACCAGGATGCCGGGGCCGCTGCGCCCCGCCGTCACCTCCAGCGCCTCGCGCAGGCTTCGCCCGAGGAAGAGCTCCTCCTCGTAGCGGAAGAGGAAGTAGATCCCGTAGTCGATGCCGATCCCGATGACGATGGAGATGAACATCACCGAGAACAGCGACAGGTGGCCGACGAAGAGCGTGGCGGCGCCGACGGACCAGCAGAGGCTGAGGGCCAGCACGATCAGCATGACGATCGGCTTGCCGGCCCGGGCGAAGGCGACGATCAGCAGGCCGAGCGTCAGCGCGAAGGCGAGGATGGTGGCCTTCTCGCTGTCCTCGAAGGCCGCCGTCATCTCGTCGGTCGCCAGCGCGGGCTTGCCGGTGACGCCGACGCTGACGCCGGGGAACTCCGCGCGCAGGGCGGCGATGACGTCACGGATCGATTCGACCGCGCGGCGGTCGCCGGTGAAGCTGCCGCGCTCGGTCTCGGGCTCGGCCAGGATGAAGAGCAGCCGCTGGTCGTCGGACAGGAAGTACCCGGCGCTCGACTCGTCGCCCTCTACCGCGAAGAGCCCGCCCCACGGGGAGCGGTAGGGCAGCGGATGCTCGAGCCGGCCCGACACCTGGGCGACCAGGTCCTCGATGAACCGGAGATCGCCGGCGGCCTTCGACTTGTCCTCGAGGCCGAGGTCGAGGAAGCCGGAGGCGAAGGCGTTGGCGATCTGCGTGGCCAGCCCTTCCACGAGCTGCTCGAGCGTGGGCCGGGCCGCGAAGGCCTCCATGAACTCCTGGTAGTCGAAGACCTTGTCACGGATGGTGGCCAGCTTCTCCTTGGACAGGTACAGGAGGGCGCGGCCCTCGAACTGCTTGGGGTCGATCCGGTAGGCGAGGCTCTTGAGCGGGGCGTTCCGGCGCTTGAGCTCGCGCACCAGGCGGGTGGCGTACACCTTGGCTTCGGGCAGCGAGCGCGCCTCGACCACGATGACGAGGTCGTCGAGCTGGCCAAACTCCCGATCGAGCTCGCCGTAACGCTCGATGTACGGCTTGCCCTGGGGCATGAGCGCCCGCGTGGAGGTCGCGAAGGTCAGGGCGGAGAGCGCGTACCACACCGACACCCCGGCCAGCACGACCGCCAGCACCAGCGTGAGGAGGGGCATCGCGCACGCACTCCGCACGAGCAGGCGGAGCGCGCGAGCGATCTTGGAGGCGACTGGCAACTACTCTTCGCCGCCGATGAACCGCGCGAGCCGCTCGTGGGCCTCGTCGTCCGGCCACTGCTCGGGCGGAGATTTCATGAGGTAGGCCGACGGCGCCAGCAAGGCGCCCTTGATGCCGCGGTCGAGGGCGATCCGGCAGGCGCGGATGGCGTCGATGACCACGCCGGCCGAGTTGGGCGAGTCCCACACCTCGAGCTTCAGCTCGACGTTGATGGGCTGATCGCCGAAGCCACGGCCCTCGAGGCGGATGTGCGCCCACTTCCGGTCGGCCAGCCAGGGCACGTAGTCGCTGGGGCCGATGTGCACGGCGTCGGCCGGCAGGTCGTGCGTGAGCTGCGAGCGGACGGCATCGGTCTTGGAGATCTTCTTGGAGACGAGGCGGTCGCGCTCGAGCATGTTGTAGAAGTCGGTGTTGCCGCCGAAGTTGAGCTGGCTCGTCCGCTCCAGCCGCACCCCGCGATCCATGAAGAGCCGCGTCAACACCCGGTGCACGATGGTGGCGCCCACCTGGGACTTCACGTCGTCGCCCACGATGGGCAAGCCCCGCTCCTCGAAGCGCCGGCGCCAGTAGGCCTCGCGGGCGATGAAGACGGGGATGCAATTCACGAAGGCGCAGCCGGCGTCGAGGATCTGCTCGACGTACCACTTGGTCGCCATCTCGCTGCCCACGGGCAGGAAGTTGACGACGACGTGCGTCCCCGTCTCGCGCAGGATGCCGGCGATGTCGGCGGTCGAGCCCGGCGCCTTCGTGATCATCTGCGAGAGGTACTGGCCGAGGCCGTCGTGCGTCATGCCGCGCTGGACGGGGATGCCGAGGTGCGGCACGTCGGCGAACTTCACGGTGTTGTTGGGCGCCTCCCAGATCGCCTCGGAGAGATCGCGATCGACCTTGCGGGCGTCGATGTCGAAGGCGGCCGAGAACTCGATGTCGCCCACGTGGTACGACGCCAGTCGGGGGTGCATGAGCCCGGGGATGAAGCCGTCGTCGGGAGCGCTGCGGTAGTAATGCACGCCTTGCACGAGCGCGGATGCGCAGTTACCGATGCCGATGATCGCCACGCGAACGGATGCCACGGTGCCCTCCTTGGCCGCTATGGTGTCGCTTTCGCCCCGGGACCTCGGCCCGGACAGTGCGTGGAAGTGGGCGCAGTGTAACACGAAGCCCGCGCGGGCCGGAGTGATCAGCGACCGAAGGCGAGGCGGAACCGATCGCGGATCGCGGACGGGGCGTGGGGGATCCGCGGCACGTCGGCCTCCTCCGGCGTCACCTTCACCAGGAGGAAGTGCGGACCGTCCGACGTCAACATGCGCTGGAGGGCCGCCGTCACGGCGCCGGCGTCGTCGACGGCGGCCACCGTGCGATAGCCGGCGGCGGCGGCGATGCCATCGAGCCGCGCGTGCCTCGACGGCGACGTCTGATTGCCGGTGGACCCGTACACCTCGTTGTCGAAGACGCAGTGGATGAAGTTCCGCGGAGCCAGCGCCGCGACGTTGGCGAGCGAGCCCAGGCTCATCAGCACGTTGCCGTCTCCGTCGAACACGACGGTGCGCCGGTCGGGACGCCCCAGCGCCACGCCGAGCCCGATGGGACCGGCCAGCCCCATCGAGCCGATCATGTAGAAGTTCTGCGGCCGGTCGGCGACGAAGCAGGCTTCGCGCGAGGGATACCCGTTGGCGCACACCACCAGCTCGTGGCCGAGTGCCTTCATCGCCGCCGTGATGGCCGCCTTGCGCGAGATCTTCGCAGTGAGGGCCGGCCCGTCGTAGCGCGACACAGTTCGAGCTGCGGCCGAGGTGTGTGGGGGGGCTGTCGAGGCCTCCTCCGAGAAGATCTTGCGAGGCACGACGAGCGCCACCGGCTTCAGCCGGGCATCCATCTCGCGGCTGGCCCAGGCGAGAGCATCGTCGATCCCGTCGCGGGTCAGGACGCGGTGAGGGATCCCGAGGAGATCGAGGAGCC
>Ga0099827_10000910_pt1 | contig 14550 bp, 12 predicted proteins | sample CZO8metaG_FD_79339 | JGI IMG/M metagenome (GOLD analysis project Ga0099827, IMG submission 79339) | Vadose zone soil microbial communities from the Eel River Critical Zone Observatory, Northern California, USA - CZOApr15con1.8 metaG | ecosystem: Environmental > Terrestrial > Soil > Vadose zone ...
CTGCAGCTTCGGTGCGCTCGCCGAGCCCGGCGACACCGACGCGCCGCCGCCGGCGGCGCTCGAGCACGGCGCGAGCACGCCGCCCGATCTGCGCGAGTCGGTCTGCCTGATGATCGAATCGGCGGCGCGCGCGAACGATCTGCCGCTCGAATTCTTCGCCCGGGTGATCTGGCAGGAAAGCCGCTTCCAGCCCGACGCGGTCGGTCCGGTCACTCGCAGCGGACGGCGCGCCCAGGGCATCGCCCAGTTCATGCCGGGCACGGCGGCGGAGCGCGGCCTGCTCGATCCCTTCGATCCGGTGCAGGCGCTGCCGAAATCGGCGGAATTCTTGAAAGAACTGCGGGAAACGTTCGGCAATCTCGGCCTGGCGGCCGCCGCTTATAATGCCGGGCCGCAGCGGGTGCGGGATTGGATGGCAGGAAACCGCACCTTGCCGGCCGAGACCCGTAACTACGTCGTCGCCATTACCGGGGTTTCAGCCGAGGAGTGGCGTAGCGCCGGCAAGCGCGAGCCGATAGCGCCGAAGCCGCCGAATTGCACGCAACTGATGGCGATGCTGCGCCAGGCGCCCAACCCGTTCGTGCAGAAGCTCGAGGAGCGGGTGAACCTGGTCGCCGCCAGCCCCTGGGGCGTCCAGCTCAGCGCCGGCTTTTCCCGCGACCGCGCGCTGGCAAGCTATGCCGCCATCGCCAAAAAATACGCAGAGGTCCTGGCCGGCCGCGACCCCAGCCTGTTGAGCACCGCGTTGCGCAGCCGCGGCACGCAGGCCTTCTACCAGGTGCGGGTCGGCGCCGACACGCGGGAAGCGGCCGACACGCTATGCGGACAAATCCGCCGCGTCGGCGGCGCCTGCATGGTGCTGCGTAACAAGACCAGCTGATTTGCGCGGACTTTCTGTTGACACGGCAGGCCCACGGGAGCCGAATGGGCACCACCGGCCAGAACAAACAAGACACGAGGAAACGCCATGCGATCGCTAGCTCCGATAGGAGTGCTCGGACTTTTCGTATTCGCCGCGCCGTTCGCCGATGCCGCCACCATCACCGGCACCGTGACCGGGCCCGACGGCGCGCCGGTCCGCGCCGCCTTCGTGCAGGCGCGCCACGCCAAGCTGAAGATGACGGTGAGCGTGCTCTCCGACAATCAGGGCCGTTACGTGGTGGAGAACCTGCCGGCGGGCGAGTACCGGCTGCAGGTGCGGGCGATCGGCACCAAGTCCGAGCCCAAGAGCGGCATTAACCTGATCACGGACCAAGCCGTCTCCCAGGACTTCGCGCTGCAGCAGGGCGTGGTGAAGTGGTCCGATCTCACCATCCTGCAGGGCCTGCAGCTCCTTCCGGACGCGCGCGGCAAGCAGACCCTGTTCGACAACTGCCTGAGCTGCCACGGCTTCCAGTCGAAGATGGCCGCGGTCGTCACCGACGAGGACGGCTGGCGCACCCGGGTCGAGTTCATGCGCGAGGCCATGCGGTCGTCTTTGGCGGACCGGCAGGGCTTCAGCGATCAACAGGCCGATGATGTGGTTTTCTACCTCAACCACCTGTTCAGCGAGCAGTCGGTGCTGCCGAAGTCGCCGACGGAGCTGCCGGCCTACAAGGACACGGTCACCCAGTTCAGCGACGAGGCGCTGCGGATCGTCTACGTCGATTTCGAGATGCCGGGGCCCAACCGTTTCCCCTGGACCGCGCATCCCGACCAGAACGGCAACTTCTGGATCCCGCAATACGGGGTGTCGAACCGGGTCGCCCGCTTCAATCCGGCTTCGGGCGAGATCAAGGAATTCCGCGTGCCCCATACGGGCCCGGCGCTGATCCATTCGGCGGTGCCGGCGCCGGACGGCTCGGTCTGGCTGACCGAAGCCGGCGCCAAGAAGCTCGGGCGCTGGGACCCCGCGACCGAGAAGATCACCGAATTCCAGGACGATTGGCGCAAGCACACGATCAAGGTGCATCCGGACGGATCGGTCTGGTCGACCGGCGGGCTCACCCGCTTCGACCCGAAGACCGGCACCTATACCCACATCCCGGAAGTGCCCACCGCCTACGGCATCGCGCTCGACAAGGCAGGCACGGTTTGGTTCACCGAGATGACCCGCACCGGCACCATCGGCAAGGTCGATCCCAAGACGCTGAAGGTGACGAAATACATTCCGCCGACGCGCGACCGTCCGCGGCGCATCCAGATCGACGACGCCGGCATGATCTGGTTCTGCGTGTTTGACGCCGGCAAGATCGCGCGCTTCGATCCGAAAACGGAAACGTTCAAGGAGTTCACGCTGCCGAACGCCAAGACCAAGCCCTACGCGCTCGGCATCGGGACCGACGGCAAGATCTGGTACTCGTCCGAGTACCGCGACCTCATCGGCCAGCTCGATCCGGAGACCGGCAAGGTGGTGGAATATCCCATGCCCTATACCGACAATGGCATGCGGGACTTCTTCCTCGATAAGTCCGGCCACATCTGGTACGGCACGCCGCCCAACAACCGGGTCGGCTACTTCTATCTCGCCACCAAGCAGCGCAATGCGGATGTGAGGTGAATCGTAGGGCGGATTAGCGAGCCCTGCTCTTCGCGGGCGAGCGTAATCCGCCAGTTGCACGAAGGACGGCGGGTTACGGCGGCCGATCTCGGAAGATCGAGATCGGCCGCCTAACCCGCCCTACTTCGCAGACTGCGCCTTCAGTGCCGCGAGATCGGCTTCGCTGCGCAGGCGCAGCACGCCCATCTGGTTGGTGCGGTAGACCGGCACGATCACCTGCGTGCCGTTGCGCTCATCGAGCGCGATGTGGCGGATTTCGGTGCCGCGCACCGGCAGGTCGAACACCGTCCAGGTCTTGCTTGCCGGGTCGTATTTGGTCACCTGGTCGTTGGTCCACATGTTGCCCCAGACATTGTGGCTGGAGTCGACCACCAGGTGATAGGGCTGCATCGCGGTCGGATCGGGCAGCGGCACGATGGTCGTTTCCATCGTCCGGGTGTCGATGCGCGCGAGGCTGCCGCCCCAGGAATTACCGACCCAGAGCACGTCGGCGTTCTTGTCGGTGCCCATGCGGCGCGGGCCCTGCATCCACGGCAGCGGGGTGCCGAAGGAGAGCTCGTCGTACTTGTCGTAGACCGCGCGCGCCTCGGGCGTGACGCGGTCGAGCTCCGACTTGATCACCGGCAGCTTGACCTCGAGCGTCTTGCCGGAGGCGACGTCGCCCTTGCCGATGATGTCGAACGCCATCTGCGTCCACCAGCCGTTGCCGTCACGATCTCCAGCCGCCCCATACGTCATGCCGGTACCGCGCGGGGTCTTGTAAGCGAGCGACTTGAACTCGCTGAAGCGCTCGGTCACGGGGTCGAAGCGCACGGCGCCGTCGGGCGCCGAGGCCCAGACCTTGCCCTTGCCGTCGACGTCGACGGTGACCGCGCCGCCAAGCGGCGACATGTTGGACGGCGTCATGTAGACGTCGATCTTCTCGGTCTTGGGGTCGAGCTTGCCGAGGCTGCGACGGCCGGGATTGACGTCGAACCAGAAATTGCCCTCGAGGTCGCGGGCGAGCCCGTGGGCGTTGGCGGCGAGCCCGTCGTTGCGGTTGACCTTGAGGAATTTCACCGCGCCGGTCTTGCCGTCGACGCGGCCGACGGTGACGTCGCGGTTGGGATTGTTCGACGTGAACCAGAGATTGCCGTCGAAATCCATGCCGCCGTCATGGGTGATGAGGCCGAGCTTGGAGGTGGTGCCGAGCGACCAGTCGCTGCCGTCATTGGGCTGGTACTTGGTGCCGATGCCCGACTCGACTTGCAGCGGCAGGTCGTAGAGCGTCCACACAGCGCGCGCGGCCTCGCCCGACGGGCGCGGCCGCGGCGTGACCTTGAGCGCGCTCGCGCCGGGACCGCGGGCGCGGGCGAGATAGGCCGCCAGATCCTTCTGGTGATACTCGATCAGCGCATTGGCCTTGGGATTGGCGGGATAGACGCCGCTATTGGGCACGACCTTCATCAGGTCGATGATCTTGCTCCAGCCGTCCTCGTCGAAACGGAACTGCAGCACGTAGCTCGGCGTGTGGCAGCCGGTGCAGAGGTTGCGGAACACGCGCTTGATGCGGGCATCGTCCTCGCTCGCCTCCGGCAGCGCCCCCATCAGCATTTCACCGGGCAGCTGCCGGATTTGCCGCTCAGTATCCGTCATCGGCTTGAGCGTGAGGTCGGCACGGCGGGCGGCCTGGAGGTCGACCTCGCCCTTGGCGATCTCGAAAGCGAGCGCCTGTGCCCAGACCCGGTATTTGCCCGCGGGCAGCGGCGGGAAGTAGTAGCCGCCGTCACCGTCGGTATAGACCGAGGTGGTGATGGTCGAGCCCTCGGCTTTGGCGGACACGGTAACGCCGCCGAGCTTCTCGCCCGCGGCCGAGGCGATCGTGCCGCTGAGCAATTGATCGGCCGCTTGCGCCGCGACCGTGGTGACAAGACCGCTCGCAACGAATGCGGCAACGCCCAACATGAAGCGATTGGATTTCATGGGGTTCTCCTTGTCGCCTGGGTTCTCTAGGTTTGCGCATGTTCTGGTGCGGAAAACCGGTTCCCACTTTTCCGGAACATGCGCTCAGCGGGTGGGCGCGGGGGGTGGTGTCGGTACGGACTTCAAATACGCGATGATGGCGTCGATCTCCGGCCGCTGCAGGTAGTGCTTGAAGGCCGGCATGCGCGGGGTCCCGTCGCTGATCACGCCGCGAATCACGTCGTCATTGCCGCTGGCGGTCTCTTTCGACAGCGCGGGACCGTAGGTCCGGGCGTTGATCGCCGGCGGCAAATGGCAGACCCCGCAGGATTGCGCGAAAATTTGGCGACCCAAGGTCTGGGTTTCGTCGAGACCGTCGGTCGCGTGCTGGGCAAATGCCGGCGATGCGGCGAGCGAGAGCAAAATAACCAAGGCGCTGCGCGTCATCCGACGTCCTCCCCCGCAAGTCGGGCTTGCCCGACTTGCGCGATTCTTATTATGCGAAACCCGGGCAGGCCCGGGTTTCGTGGGCAGCGATTTTCAGTCAGCCTATGCTGGAGCGTCGGTGAAGGGAAGGCGCGGTATTCACAAGGCGGATGTGCGTTTTGGCATGCCCCGGTATTCGCTCATTCGCCCTTGCTGGAACGCCGCGACATGAATTCGGCGCGGATGGCGGCGGTTTGCTGCCCGCACGCGGGCACCGCGCCGTAGCGGCGGGGCTCCCCATCATCCCGGGTGGCCGGAGCCGGATACGAAACCGTACCCGACGGCGTGGCGACCTCGATGCGTCGCAGGTGGGGATGCTTCGCGAGCAAGGCGGTATCGTTCAAGCGCGCAAAAGCGATGTCGGCGGCGGCGAGCTTCTGCGTCAACGGTGCCTCGTCCATTGCGCCGAACACCGCCTGCACACGGCCGTCGGTCTCGCTGCGGCGCTTGACCCGCTCCACATTGGTGGCGAAGTCGGGGTCGGCGGCGAGCGCCTTGTCGCCCAGCACCTTGTCCGCGAGGATGCGCCACTCGCGGTCGCTCTGGATCGAGATCAAAATGTCGGCGCCGTCCTTGGCCTTGAACACGCCGTAGGGCGCGATCGAGGTGTGCGCGAGGCCCATGCGCTTCGGCGGCAGGCCGCCCTCGAATTGAATGAGCGGCACCGCCATCCAATCCGCCATGGCGTCGAACATCGAGATCGAGAGCGTGGCGCCCTCGCCGGTGCGCCCGCGTCGGATCAGCGATCCGAGGATCGCCTCGTAGGCGTTCATGCCGGCGGCAATGTCGCAGACCGAGACGCCGACGCGCGAGGGCGCCTCCGGCGGGCCCGTCAGCGAAGCGACGCCGGATTCGGCCTGGATCAGCATGTCGTAGGCTTTGCGCGCGGCATACGGTCCGTCCTCGCCGTAGCCCGAGATCGAGCAGACGATCAGGCGCGGATGCGCGCGCCGCAATTGGTCGAGGGGAAATCCGAGCTTGGCGATGGCGCCGGGCTTGAGGTTTTGCACGAACACATCGGCCTTCGCCAGCATCGCCGCGAGCAACGCCTTGTCGTCCGGTCGGGCGAGATCGAGCGTGACGGATTCCTTGCCGCGGTTGAGCCAGACGAAATAAGCGCTCTCGCCTCCAGCTGACGTATCGTAATAGCGTGCGAAGTCGCCTTCCGGCCGCTCGACCTTGATCACGCGCGCGCCGGCGTCGGCGAGTCGGCAGCTGCACATCGGCGCGGCCACCGCCTGCTCCAGCGTGACGACGAGCAGGCCCGAGAGGGGAAGCGTCATGGTGCTCGCGCGTCAGTTCGCCGAGGCGATCGCCTGCGCGCGCGCGATCACGTCGGGGGGAGATTTGTACAGCCGCTCGACCATGGCTTGAACGTCGGCGCCGCTGACGAAGCCGAGCTCGAGGTCCATCTTGGCGCCCTCGGCGATGAGGTGTGGATCGCGCATGGCGTCGGCGAAGGCCTGGCGCAGCGCCTGCGCCAGGCGCGGATCGATGCCCGGGGGAGCGACCAGCGGGCGGCCCATGGCTTGGCGGGAGAAGATCATGTCCAGCACCTGGCGATCCTCCGCCTTGGTCACGAGCTCGTCGAGCATGGGCACGTCGGGCAACTCCCTGTGCTTCTCGAGGCCGAGCTGCATGACGATCTTGAGTTGGCCGGAGGCCAGATCATCCTTGTTGCCGGCGCGCGCGACGCCCCAGGAGTAGCCGGCGATGCCGTCGAGCTCGCCGCGTTCGATGGCAAGCATGATCTCCTGCGTGCCGGGATAGCCGGCGATCGGCTTGAGCCTGGTGCCGAGCAGCGAGTTCAGCGCGATGGTGAAGGCGTGCTGGTCGCCGCCGGCGCCGGTCGATCCCATCTGCAGCCGCGCGCCGGCGAGTATTTCCTGCAGATCGGCGGCCGGGGCGCCGCGCCGGATGAACAGGCCCGACACCTCGTTGTTCATGCTGCCGAGCCAGGCGAACCTGGTCGAATCAAATTTACCCTGCGAAGCATTGCCGCCGATCAGCGGCTCCATTGCTACGCCGCGCCCGACGATAGCGATCTCGCTGCCGTCTCTGGGCGCGGCGTTGTAGAGATAGTTCGCGAGATTGAGCGAGCCCGCACCCGGCCGGTTCTGCGGAATGATGACGGGATTGCCGGGGAGATATTTGCCGAGGTGGCGCGCGAGCAGCCGCCCGTAGGTGTCGTAGCCGTAGCCGGTCGGGGAGTAGCCGATCAGCAGCTTGATCTGCTTGCCCGCGAATGACGCCGGCTCGGTCTGCGCCCGCGCGGGCGCGGCAAGCGCCGCGAGGAGCAGCACATGCAGCAACGCGGTTGCCGCAACCGGTTTCATGGTCATTCCGCGGCGCGATCCATTCGCACGCAATCGAGATGCGCGACGACCTCGTCGACATGCATGACGTCGACGTATTTGTGGTGCAGGTCGAACAGGTTGACCTTGTGCGTCAGCTCCGCGCGATCATAGGTGCATTCCTCGACCAGCGCGACGTGGAAGCCGTTGGAATAGCCGTCGACCGCGCTCGCCCGCACGCATCCGGACGTGCTCTCGCCGCAGACGATCAGGCTCTGCACGCCGAGCAGCGACAGGTGCGAGAACAGCGGCGTGCCCTGGAAGATGCTGGCGCGCTGCTTCCAGATCACGACATCGGAAGGCTCCGGGGCGAATTCGTGATAGATGGCGTAGCCGTCGCCGGGCACGAAGCCCTGGCGTCTGGTCGATTCCGCGCCGCGCGGCCGGTTGTGCGGGCGCGTCTCTTGCGTGCAGTAGAAGATCGGGACGCCGGCGCGGCGCGCCGCGGCGAGGAGCCGCTTGGTCGGCTCGATGGCGCGGTGGGCGAAGATGCCGCACGAGTTCGGATAGCGCTCGTTGAGCTCATAGGGCGAGTGCGGGCCGCCGCGGTAGACGAGATCATAGAGGTCGATCGCGAGCAGCGCCGGCCGCGGGCCGACGAAGGTCTCGCGCCGCCAGCCGGAATAGAGCTTCAGGTCGGCTTCCGGAATGACGTCCTTCCAGCAATGGTCGTTGAACTCGTCGATGGAAGCCATTGGAATCTCCGTGAGGTTTCACGGGAAATGATAGCATCCTACTAGCTCCCATCAAATAAGAGCCGATCGGCGTCGTCTTTCAGGGTAACGCCGGACATCCCGCGCGCGCGGATGGCATGCAGCAGTTGCATCAAATTGCCGGCAGCCTCGACGTAGCCCAAGCCAGCGGGCCGGATGTTGGAGATGCAATTGCGATCGGCATCCGTGGTTTGCGGCGTGGGTTGCCAAGTGAGGTAGGCGCCCATGCTGTCGGGTGCCGACAGACCCGGGCGCTCGCCGATCAGCATCACCACGATGCGCGCTTGCAATGCATTTGCGATTCTGTCGCCGATCGCGACCCGGCCATGGTGCACGACTACCAGCGGCGCGATGCGCCCGCGTTCGGCGTCAAGTCGAGGGAGCAGCAGCGTCAGAAGCGGCGGGGCATGCGCCTCGACCGCGCGCGCGGACAAGCCGTCCGAGATAACGAAGACGAGGTCGTGACCGCTGCCGGCATGAGGCGCGAGCACTGCCGCTGCCTCCGGTCCGAGTTGGCGGCCGAGATCCGGGCGCATGAGGAATTGCTGGCGGTCCGTCGCCGCGCTCGCGACGGTGAGCACGGGCAAACCGAGCGCCGACAGATCGGAGACGAGACGTGGCGCATCGAACGGCGCATGCACGGCGTCGCGGGCGCGGGCATGCGCCAGCCGCAGATCGAGCAGCGGTCTGGTGGCGAGCGAGGCGCCGCTGCGAGGAAGCCCGATCCGTGCGACGGTGAAGCGCCGAAGCTCGGACCAAGGTTCGTCCGCGGTGCTGTCGTCCCCGCGCAAGCGGGAACCCATAACCACCGACTCTGGAATATGGGTCCCCGCTTGCGCGGGGACGACAGCCTTCTTCGTTGATCGATCGGGCTTCTTGGTCATTCGGTTTTACGCCGGCAGCAGCGCGCGGAAGCGGCTCGGCAGCTCGCGCGGGCGGATGCGCTCCGCCGCATCGATCAGGCCCTGGCGCTGCAGCCAGGCCTCGAACTCCGGCGCGGGACGCCGGTGCAGCAGATCGCGCATGGCCAGCGCGTCGTGAAACGACGTGCTTTGATAGCCCAGCATGATGTCGTCGGCGCCGGGCACGCCCATCACGAAATTCACGCCCGCGGCGACCAGCAAGGTCAACAGCGCATCCATGTCGTCCTGATCGGCTTCGGCATGGTTGGTGTAGCAGACGTCGACGCCCATCGGCAGGCCCATGAGCTTGCCGCAGAAGTGGTCCTCCAGGCCGGCGCGCATGATCTGCTTGCCGTCGTAGAGATATTCCGGGCCGATGAAGCCGACCACGGTGTTGATCAGGAGCGGCGAGAAGGCGCGCGCGACGGCGTAGGCGCGCGCTTCCAGCGTTTGTTGATCGACGCCGTGATGGGCGTCGGCGGAGAGCGCGCTGCCCTGTCCGGTCTCGAAATACATCACGTTGTCGCCGACGCTGCCTCTCTCAAGAGCGAGCGCGGCGTCGCGCGCCTCGGCAAGCAGCGCAAGGTCGATGCCGAAGCTGCGGTTCGCCGCTTGCGTTCCGGCGATCGACTGGAACACCAGATCGACCGGCGACCCCCGGCGGATGAGGTCGAGCGTTGTCGTGACATGGGCGAGCACGCAGGCCTGCGGCGGGATGTCGAGCTTGCAACGCACGTCGTCGAGCATGGACAGCAGCGCATGGGCGCGCTCTGGGCTGTCGGTCGCGGGATTGATGCCGATGACGGCGTCGCCGGCGCCAAGGAGGAGGCCGTCGAGGATGCTCGCGGCGATTCCCTTGAGGTCGTCGGTGGGATGATTCGGCTGCAGCCGCACCGACAGGCGGCCGGGCAGCCCGAGGGTGTTGCGGAAGCGGGTGATGACGGAGCATTTCGCCGCCATCACCATGAGATCCTGCAGCCGGCTGATCTTGCTCACCGCCGCCGCCATCTCCGGCGTGATGCCCGGAGCGAGCGCGGCGAGCTTTTCCGCCGTCGGCGCATCCGAAAGGAGCCAATCGCGCAAGCCGCCGACGGTGAGATGCGCGATGGGCGCGAAGGCCGCGCGGTCGTGGCTATCCACGATCAGGCGCGTGACCTCGTCGGTCTCGTAAGGAACGACGTGCTGATCGAGGAACGCGCGCAGCGGCAGGTCGGCGAGCGCGAATTGCGCGGCCACGCGTTCCTCGCCGGAGGTTGCCGCGATGCCGGCGAGTTGATCGCCGCTGCGTAGCGGCGAGGCTTTGGCCAGCAACGTCGCCAGATCGGGGAAGGTGTAGCGGCTGTCTCCGATCGTCGCGGTGTACATCGCGGATGACCTCGGGCGGGCGGATTCAGCCGGATTGTAGCCCAATCCGTCGAGCGATCACCGCACGAATTCGTCCGTGTACAGCCCGTCGAACTTGGTGAGCGCGTCCTTGGGCTCCAAGAGCTTGGCCTCGAGGCTGACCTGCTGGGAATGCTCGAGGCCGGGAACGGTGACGCGCAGGTCCTTGGCGTGCGCCGCCGACACGACCTGCCAGGCGGCGGCGAGCAGCGCCGGGTCCATCTTGTCGAACCGCTTCTTCAGGAGATCGAGCGCGTCGGCCGGCTTCTCCAGAATGAAGCGGTTGGCGCCGGCGAGCGCGCGCGCGACCCGGGCGCACTTGTCCCGCTGCTTGGTGCAGGTATCCGGACGCGTGTAGACCAAGCCATAGGCGAACGGGAGGAGGTCGGGCGCGTCGCTCGCCGCGCTCGCCAGCATGACGGCATTGCCCTTGACCACGGCCTCGGTGGTGAACGGCAGCGACGTGGCGTAGCCGTCGAGCGCCCTGGTCTGCAGCGCCGCGAGCATGCCGGGTGGATCCATGGGGGCGATGCGGACGTCCTTCTCGATGTCGAGGCCTCCGCGGCTCGTGACCAGCCGCTGCCAGGCATGCACGATGCTGCCGACGCCCTGGATGCCGATGGTCTTGCCTTTGAGCGCCTGGGCGCGGGTCTTGAGCGGCGTCGCCTCGGTGATCCCCGCCGCCTCGGCGACGTCCTTGCGAATGACCAGCTCGACCAGCGGCTTGTCGACGAGATTGGCGAGCGCGAGCAGCCGCTGCCCCTGCGCCGCCGCGCGCAGGAATACCGGTCCGGTGCCGATGGTGAAGTCGGCGCTGCCGGCGATGACCGCGTTGACCGCGCCGACTCCGACGATGGTGCGGTTGGTGACCTTGAGGCCTTCTCTCTTATAGAAGCCGGCGTCCTCGGCGAGGAAGGCCGAGCTGAAGGTCAGCGTCGCCGCCGGCAGCGCCATCAGAATCTCGATCTCCTGACCGCTGCCGGTCGTGGGACCGAGCCCAACGACGAGACCGAGGGCCGCCGCGGCGGTGCGAAATCTGGACATCCCGTCCTCCCTGAAGCCAAGGTCTTGTTACTGTATAATCACCTCTGCGGATGATTGTTCGTCCGCGTGGAACAGACAACCCATGAAAGTGCCGTTCAAGGGCGCCATCGACTGCGATCTCCACCCGGCGATGCCGAGCGCGTCGGCGCTGCTGCCCTACCTCGACGATTATTGGCGCGACCAGCTCGTCAACCGCCATATCGACAAATACTCTTTCGTGCTCACGAGCTATCCGCCGAACTCGCCGCTGTCCGCGCGGCCGGATTGGCGGCAGGCGTCAGGTGCGCCCGCAGGCGACCTCGACGCGATCCGCCGGCAGGCGCTCGATCCCTTCGCCAGCCGCGTCGCCATCTGCAACGTGCTGCACGGCGCGCTTGCACTGTTCAACGAGGACATGGCGGCGGCGCTTTGCTCGGCGGTGAACGACTGGACGGCGAAGGAGCTGCTCGACCGCGAGCCCCGCTTGCGCGCGTCGATCCTGGTGCCGGCGCACAATCCGGACCTGGCGGTCAGGGAGATCGAGCGCGTCGCGCCCGATCGCCGCTTCGTGCAAGTTCTGCTGTTTGCGATGGGAGAGATGCTGCTGGGGCGCAGGCTCTACTGGCCGATCTATGAGGCGGCCGCGCTGCACGGCTTGGCGATCGGCATCCACGCCGGCAGCACCTATCACCATGCTCCGACGGCATCGGGCTGGCCGGCGCACCGGGTGGAGGACTACATCGCCCAGTCGACCGCCTTCGAATCCCAGCTGCTGAGCTTCCTGACCGAAGGCGTGTTCCACAAATTTCCCGCGCTCAAGCTGGTGCTGATCGAGTCCGGCGTGACCTGGCTGCCGACCCTGCTTTGGCGGACCAGCAAGACCTGGCGCGGCGTGCGGCCGGAGGTGCCGTGGATCGACCGGCCGCCGGCGGAGATCTTGCGCGAGCACGTGCGGCTGACCTTGCAGCCGCTCGACCTGCCGAAGCACGACCCGCAGGCGCTCGCGCGCACGCTGGAGCACATCGGCTCCGACCGCATGCTGCTGTTCTCGACCGACTACCCGCACTGGCATTTCGATGGCGAGGACGTGCTGCCGGACGGGCTGTCCGACGAGGCCGTTCACAAGCTGCTGATCGACAACCCGCTCGAGACTTTTCCGCGTTTGCGGGACGGGGTCGCCAAGGGTGATAACAAGGGCGATAATACGAGAACGAACCAGGAGGCCGTGCGATGAACGTTCCGCTTCGGCACGCCCCGGCGTCGGCCGGGCTCGCGATCGTGGACTGCGACATCCACCCGGCCTATCGAAGCCCGAAGGATCTGTACCCGTTCCTGCCGGCGCGCTGGCAGGAGCACATGACCACCTTCGGCGAGCACCTGCGGCAAGGCCTGTCGGGCCAGCTCGCCTGGCCGCGCATGATGGCGGCCGGCATGCGGGTGGATTCGTTCCCGGAGCAGGGGCCGCCGGGCTCCGATCTCGCGCTCATGCGCTCGCAGCATCTCGACGCCAACGGCGTCGAATACGGCATGCTGATGCAGCTCAGCCGCGGCGGCATGGAAGAGCGCAACCTGGAATTCGCCGCCGCGCTCTCGCGCGCGGTCAACGACTGGCAGCTCGCGACCTTCGTCGAGCCGGAGCCGCGGCTGCGCGCCGGCATCGTGGTGCCGCAGGAGGATGCGGCGTTCGCCGTGACCGAGATCGAGCGCCGCGCCGCCGATCCGCGCTTCGCGCAAATCCTGATCTCGCCGCGCTCGAGCGATCCGCTCGGCCACCGGCGCTACTGGCCGATCTACGAGGCGGCGCAGCGCTGCAGCCGGCCCATTGCCTTGCATGTGCAAGGCTTCAGCGGCGGCCACGCCTCGACCGCGTCGGGCTGGCCCACCTACTACATGCAGGAGCATTACGCGGCGACCACCGGGATGCAGAACACTTTGACCAGCCTGGTGTTCGAAGGCGTGTTCGAGCGCTTTCCCGATCTCAAGGTGGTGCTGATCGAAGGCGGCTTCGCCTGGGCGCCGGCATTGTGCTGGCGGATGGACAAGCATTGGGAGCGGATGCGCAAGGAGGTGCCCCACCTCAGGCGGCCGCCGTCCGAATACGTGCGCGCGCAGTGCTGGTTCACCACCCAGCCGATCGAGGAGCCGGAGACGCCGGCGCATCTCGCCGACGTCATCGGCTGGCTCGGCTGGGACCGCCTGATGTTCTCGACCGACTACCCGCATTGGGATTTCGACCATCCCCAGCACGTGTTCAAGTTCCAGCTGACGGAAGCGCAGAAGGCCAAAGTGTTCCGGGACAACGCCAAGGCGTTGTATGGCCTGCAGTGACGCAGCAAAAAACGCGTGAAGTCGTCGCCAAGGCGAGCGACATCGAGCCGGGCACGTCGACGGTCGTGACGGTGAAGGGTCGCGACATCGGCATCTTCAATATCGAGGGCGAATACTACGCGCTGGCCAACCGCTGCCCGCATGCGGGCGGCCCGCTGTGCCAGGGCCGCATCGTGGCGCTGGTGCAGTCCGACGGCCCCGGCAACTACCGGCTCGCGCGCCACCAGGAATTCCTGCGCTGCCCCTGGCACGGCTGGGAGTTCGACATCCGCACCGGCCAATCCTGGTGCGATCCGAATTCCACCCGCGCGCGGCAGTTCGCGGTCACGGTCGAGCCGGGCGCGCAACTGGTGAAGGGACCGTACGTCGCCGAGACCTTTCCGGTCTCGCTCGAGGAGGATTACTTGGTGATTGATCTGGCAGGGTAGCCCTAGCCCGCCGGCCTTGCGATCGGTTTGTCGGCGAAAATCTTGTACTGCTGCACCCGCGGTTTGTTCTTGTCGTCCTCGTTGACGTATTGGATCGAGCTTTTGCCGAGCAGCGCGCGCGGCAGGATCATCACCCGGATGAAGCGGCTCGGCCGATCGGTCGCGGCCTGCGCGAATACGGCGTCGGGGCCGGTCTCGTACCAGGCGCCGCCGGGGCCGTAGGACGTGGAACGGCCGTGGGTGTCGATGCGGATGCCGCCCTCGATCAGGCAGCGGATGCCCGGCCCCTGGTGCCGGTGCAGATAGGCATAGCCGCCCGGTGGAAAGCCGACGCTGTCGCCGCGCAGGAGGAGCTCGCCTTGCGACAGCGTGTCGAGCCGCGCGGCGAGCTTTTCGCGCGACGCCACGCCCGGCACCGTTGCGTCGCTTGCCCCGTCCGCTGTGAGCTCGAAG
>Ga0099827_10000915_pt1 | contig 14529 bp, 14 predicted proteins | sample CZO8metaG_FD_79339 | JGI IMG/M metagenome (GOLD analysis project Ga0099827, IMG submission 79339) | Vadose zone soil microbial communities from the Eel River Critical Zone Observatory, Northern California, USA - CZOApr15con1.8 metaG | ecosystem: Environmental > Terrestrial > Soil > Vadose zone ...
CGCGCGTTCCAGGCCGCCTGCGCCCGGCACTGCGCGGCACGGGCCGCATAGGATGAACGGATCGCACGCCCCGTCCGGCTCGGCGCCCGATGGGCTGTCCGTGGACTGTGCGCGCGATCCCCGCGCGAAGCATGAAGGATTTCGTCTAAGCGGCCGTTATCATGGCGCGCGGCCGAGCCGATCGTTTGGACCATCCTTGTCCTCCGGCTGGCGAGCGAGCCGGTCCCATGCATCGGCCATTTCGAGCAACAGCGTCCGGTGCGATGGAGCCTGATAAATCCTCGACAGGCTCAGACAGCTTCGCGCCTATCTGCGACATTCTTCAGGCAACATGGCACACCCCCTACCCAAGCCGCTGAAACAAGACCGCTAACGCACCTGGCGGTAATAGGTTCCGTCCGTGCCGGGCCGAGCGGCGCGCCATTTGCCAGGTGGCGCTTCAGGCCGTCGCGCGAACCGATTGAAAATACGCGAGTTCCGGCCGGCGCGGCCTCATCCCGCCAGCAACCGCTCGACCGCCGCCGCGACGCGGAACAGGCGGCGGTCGTGGCTGTTGCGGACGACCAGCATGAGGCCGACCGGAAGCCCGTCGCCCGGCAGCGGCAACGAGATGGCGCACAGGTCGAAGAAATTGACGATCGAGGTGTTGCGCAGCAGCAGCATGTTCTTCGCCCCGAAAACCTCTCGCGTCGCGACCTCGGCGATGGTGGGAGCGACGATCGGGGTGGTGGGCAGCACGACGCCGTCGAGATCGGCCAAGCGCGCGTCCATGGCGCGCACCAGCCCTGCCCGCTCGCGCCCCATGGCGACGTAATCGGCGGCGGACAGGTTTGAGCCGCGTTCGATCCGGGCACGCACATTGGGGTCGTAGTCGGCGGCCTGCTTCGCCAGCCGCTCGCGATGGATCGAATAGGCCTCGGCCGGCGCAAAGCCGCTCTTGGCGTTGATCCGCACCATGGCGTCGAGAAAGCTGTCGATCGGCTCGTCCGACAGCCGCACGCCGGCGCCGCCCAGCGTTTTTTGCGCGGCGGAGAACCGCGCCGCCACGATGGTGTCGAAATCCTGCAGCGGCAGGCCGAGCGGAACGCCGAGGCGCAGGCCGTTGAGCGGAGCCGGATCGAGCGCCGCCGGTTGCTCGCCCGCCATCACCGCATCGGCGCGCGCGCAGTCGGCGACGGTCCGCGCCAGCGGTCCGATCGAGTCGAGCGTGAACGAGAGCGGGAACGCGCCGTCGGTTGGAATGCGCCACTGGCTCGGCTTGAACCCGACGATGCCGCATAGCGCGGCAGGTATGCGCGTCGAGCCGCCGGTGTCGGTGCCGATCGCGATCTCGCATAGGCCGTCTGCAGCCGCGACCGCCGCCCCGGACGAGGAGCCACCGGGAACGCGCGCGCGGTCCGCCGGGTTGCCGGGCGTGCCGTAGTGCGGGTTGGTGCCGATGCCCGAGAAGGCGAACTCGCTCATGTTGGTCTTGGCGACGATCACGCCGCCGGCGGCGCGCAGGCGGCGCACCACCGGCGCATCGGCGGCGGCAGGGGGCGCCTTGGCGAGCACCTTCGAGCCCGCGCGCGTCGGCTCGCCGACCACGTCGAACAGGTCCTTGATGCTGACGAGGGCGCCGTCGAGCAGGCCGAGGGTGACGCCCGCGCGTGCGCGCGCATCGGCCGCGTCCGCCTCCGCGCGAGCCCTCTGCTCATAGACCGTGAGGCAGGCGCGCGCGCCCTCGCCTTGGGGATCGGCGATGCGGGTCAGCGCCTCCTCGAGGCGGTCGCGGGCGGAACGCGCGGTCATGACGGAACGCTAGCGCAGAATTTCTCCGCTCGATACGGCGGCGGTACGTGCGGATTGCGCCCGCCCCCCACGCGCGATGTATCATGGCACGCGACCGCGACGGGAGGGCTTCATGACCGCAGACACGATCGGACGCCGGGCCTTTCTCAAAACAACCGGAGCGGCGGCGCTGGCCGCCGCGGGAGCAATCGACATGCAAGAGGCTTTTGCCCAGCACGCGGTGCCCAATTCCGCCGGCAGCGAGGCGCCCAAGCTCACGGCGCCGGCGAACGCGTGCGACTGTCACATGCACATCTACGACGACCGGTTTCCGCCGGTCCGGCCCGGGTCGCGCATGCAGACCAACGCCACCGTGAATGCGTACCAACTGTTGCAGAAGCGCCTCGGCACGACGCGCGTCGTCATCGTGACGCCGGCGGTCTATGTGACCGACAACCGGGTGACGCTCGATGCCATCGCCCAACTCGGCACCTCGGCGCGCGGGGTTGCCGTGGTGACGCCCGAGGTGACCGACGCCGAACTCAAGCGCATGGCCGACGGCGGCATTCGCGGCATCCGCTTCACCCAGTTCGATCCGGCAACCGCGACCACGACTCTCGACATGATCGAGCCGCTGTCGAAGCGGGTAAACGAGATGGGCTGGCACGTGCAAATCCACTTGCGCGGCGACCAGATCGCCGCCGCCGCGGACCTGCTGCAGCGCCTGCCGTCGACCGTGGTGTTCGATCACATGGGCCGCCTGCCGCAGCCGGACGGCACCGGCCACGCGGCCTATCGGGTGATCCGCCAGATGCTCGACAAGGGCCGCACCTGGGTGAAGCTCAGCGGCGCCTATTTGGACACCAAGGTCGGCCCGCCGGCCTATGCGGACGCCGTCAAGGTCGCGGAAACCTATTTCAAGGCCGCACCCGAGCGCATGGTGTGGGGCAGCGACTGGCCGCACCCGACCGAGAAGGACAAGCCGAACGACGCTGTGCTGTTCGATCTCGTGGCCGAATGGGCGCCCGACGAATCCGCGCGCCGGCGCGTGCTGGTGGACAATCCGGCGGCGCTCTACGGGTTTGCCAAGACGAGCTGACGGGAGCCTCACGCCCCCAATCCGCCCTTCGTCTCGATGAAATTCGCGATCTCGGCGACGCCCGCGCCGCTGCGCAGGTTGGTGAAGACGAACGGGCGCTGGCCGCGCATGCGCCTGGCGTCGCGCTCCATCACCTCGAGCGAGGCGCCGACGTGTGGCGCGAGGTCGACCTTGTTGATGACGAGGAGATCGGAGCGCGTGATGCCCGGCCCGCCCTTCGACGGGATCTTGTCGCCGGCGGCGACGTCGATGACGTAGATGGTCAGATCGGCGAGCTCGGGCGAGAACGTCGCCGCCAGATTGTCGCCGCCCGACTCGATGAGCACCAGGTCGAGATCGGGAAATTTTGCCCGCATGTCGGCGACCGCCGCGAGGTTGATCGACGCGTCCTCGCGGATCGCCGTGTGCGGGCAGCCGCCGGTCTCGACGCCGGCGATCCGCTCGGGTGCGAGCGCGCCCGAGCGCACCAGATATTCGGCGTCCCACTTGGTGTAGATGTCGTTGGTGATGGCGGCGATCTCGAAGCGCCCGCGCAGCCGCTTGCACAAGTGATCCATCAGCGCGGTCTTGCCCGATCCGACCGGGCCGCCGACGCCGACGCGAAGCGGGCCGTGCACGCTGCTCATGGCGCCGTTTACCCTCTTGCGGCTCGCCGCTTTACGCCAGCCTTCGAAACGCCGAAATTGCCCGGCGACATACGCGAGCATGATAACAAATCCCGCGGCCCATATGGCAACGCGCCTGTCCGCCGTCGCGCGCAGGGAACTCCTCGCCGATGGGGTCATTCACATGGTCGGCATCGCCGCCGGCCTCGTCGGCGCCGGCACCCTGGTGATCGCCGCGGCGCTTCGCGGCAGCCCGCTCGAGCTTGCCGCGATCGTCACCTATGCGGGCGGCCTGCTGGCGATGCTCGGCTGCTCGGCCGCGTATAATCTGCTGCGGTCGAGCCGGCGCCGCGAGCTGCTGCACTGCTTCGACCATTCGGCCATATTCCTGATGATCGCCGGCACCTACACGCCGTTCACGGTGTTGCGCCTGGCGACCCCTTGGGCCGTCGCCCTCACCGCAGTCGTGTGGACGACCGCGGCGTTCGGCATTGCGCTGCGGTTTGTGCGCCCGGACCTGTTCCGGCGGCTGTCGATCGGCTTCTATCTGGCGCTCGGCTGGGCCGGGCTCGCCGGCATCCACCAGCTCGTCCCCTCGGTGCAGCCATCGACCTTCGTGCTGCTGGCTGCCGGGGGACTGCTCTACACCGTCGGCGTCGCCTTTCACGTCTGGGACCGGCTGCCGTTCCAGAACGCGATCTGGCACGGCTTCGTCCTGGTCGCGGCGGCGGCGCATTACCTCGCCGTTTTCGACGAGATCGTCCTCTTCCATGCGAGCGTCTGACGGCAAACGCCGCAAAACGGGAACCCGGCGCAGTCCCCGGGCGTTGCGAAACGGCCGTTGCAATGGCTTTGCGAATGGGTAGAGTGCCATCGACTCGCGCAATGACTCCGGCACATGCCGTGGTCAATGGGGACCGCGGCCTGCCGCGGAGAGAAAGCGTCGGGCCGTGCACAGCGATGGCGCCTAGCAATCAGTTCCGATCTGCCGGGGGGGCGAGGCGTTTCGGATCCGCGCGCGTGCTGGGCGGCGGGATCGCGCTTGCGGCAGCCCTCGCCATGGTCGCGATCGGCGGCCAGGCGGCCGAGGCCAAAGGGCACCCGCGGCCGCACAAGCGGGCCGTCCACGGCGCCAGCTACCATCCGCCCTATGCGGCCATCGTGGTCGACGACAATTCCGGTCAGATCCTGCACGAGAGCGACCCGGACAGTCCGCGCCACCCCGCCTCGCTGACCAAGGTGATGACGCTCTATCTGCTGTTCGGCGAGATCGAGGCCGGCCGGCTGCAGCTCGATTCGCAACTGCCGGTGTCCGCCCACGCGGCGATCCAGAACCCGACCAAGCTCGGCCTCAAGGCGGGTCAGACCATCAAGGTCGATGACGCGATCAGGGGGATCGTCACCAAGTCGGCCAACGACGCGGCCGTGGTGGTGGCCGAGGCGATCGGCGGCACGGAGGCCGAGTTCGCCGCCATGATGACGCGCAAGGCCCGCGCGCTCGGCATGGCCAACACGACCTACGTCAACGCGTCGGGCCTGCCCGCCGAGGAGCAGATCACCACCGCGCGCGACCAGGCCACGCTCGGCCGCGCCATTCAGCACCGCTTCCCGGTCTACTACGGCTATTTCGCGCTCCCGAGCTTCGCGTATCGCGGACGCGCGATGAGCAACCACAATTCGCTGTTGCGCACGGTCGAGGGCGTCGACGGCATCAAGACCGGCTACACCGAGGCGTCGGGCTACAACCTCGTGTCCTCGATGCGCCGCGGCTTGCGCCGCATCGTCGGCGTCGTGCTGGGCGAGCGGTCGAACGGCACGCGCGACACGCGCATGCGCGGGCTGATCGAGCACTGCATCGTGCAAGCGTCGGACCGGCGCACCGCGGCGATGATCGTCGAGCACGACGATGCCGCCGCCGGACCGGATGTTGCCGCGCTCCCCGTGGCCGGCACGGACCTCGCCACCGTGGTTGATGCGGAGCCGCCGCCCGCCGTAGTGCCGGCCCTCGGCCGGGAGGTCGCGGCCCTGCCGGTCGCAAACTACAGCCTGCAGTCGGCCGCTGCCGCGCCGGCCCGCTCCGCATTCGAAAACGTCCCGTGACGTTCTCCTGACGCGCGGCGTCAGATCACGTCCTCGCGCGCGACGGCGCGGCAATCCATCTCATATTCGAGCTCGCGCACCGGCGGCCGGGCGAAGTGCCAGGTCAGGCCGCCGCGCGCGGCGCCGCGGCGCACGATCTCCTCGCCGAGGAACGGAAAGATGTCGCGCACCGTATAGACCTGCGTCGCCGTCGTGTCGGCCCAGCCGAAGCCGATGAGGCCGAGCCGCCGCTCCATCTCGCCCAGCACAAAGCGCGCCTTCTCTTGCATCGCCTCGGCGCCGCTCTCGCCGCGCCGCACGATGTGCGCGGCGTAGCTCCCCCGCCCCTCCGGGGCCTCGCCGCTGCCGGCAATGACGAAGCTCGGCACGGCGCGCGGCGCCGCGACCGTCAACGAGAAGGCGTGGAACGATGGTTCCGACGGCGGATCGATCTGCGGGCACACGTTGCTGCGCGCGACCGGGTTGGTCCGGCCGTCGAACAGGCCCCATTGGGCGAGCGTCGCGACATAGACCTCGTTGAAGGCGCGAAAGCCGTCCTCGGTGAACGGCGCAGGCGAACGAAGCTCGCAGGCGCACAACGACGTGAGCGGCCGGCCGGCGGCGCCGATTATGGTCGCGATGCGCTCGAACCCTTGCGCCAGGGGTACGGGATTCCTGAACCGGACGCGGCGGATTGCGTAATCGGGCAACGCCGCGACGCCCGCCGAGTATTGGAACACGCCGGGGATGAAGCGGTAGTTGCCCGACAGGAAATCGACTGTCGTGGTCATGCTGCGGCTCTCATTCGAGTCCCTGGTAGCCCGGATGGAGCGAAGCGAAATCCGGGGATCCCGCATTCCGCTACGCTCCATGCGGGCTACATGACTTTGCCGCGGATCGCTGTGGCATGCCACTTGCTCCCGTTTGCCCGACGGGAGATGGTAGGCGCCGGAGCGTGGCAGCGCCCGGGGCGAAGGGCTTTCGGCCCAATAATTCGGCAGACTGGCGCAAGGCTGGGCGGCCCGGCGGAACAGGGAGATTGGTGATGAAGAAGGTCGATCGCAGAACTCTGCTCAAGGCCGCGGCCGGCGCCGCTGCGCTTGCCTCAACCGGCCGGCTGTGCGCGCCGGCGCTGGCGCAGGGGGCCGCGCGCACGCTGCGCTTCGTGCCGCAGGCGAACCTCGCCAATTTCGATCCGGTGTGGGGCACCCAGTACGTGGTGCGCAACGCCGCGGTGCTGGTGTGGGACACCCTCTACGGCATCGACGACAAGCTCGAGCCGCAGCGCCAGATGATCGAGGCCGAGGAGGTCTCGAGCGACGGCCTCACCTGGACGTTCCGCCTGCGCGCCGGCCTCAAGTGGCACGACGGCGAGCCGGTGCTGGCCAGGGACGCGGTGGCGAGCCTGACCCGCTGGACCGCCCGCGATTCCATGGGCCAGATGCTCAAGGCGATCCAGAACGAGCTGGTCGCGGTCGACGACCGCACCTTCCGCTGGGTGCTCAAGAAGCCCTACCCGAAGATGCAGTTCGCCCTCGCCAAGAACGCGACGCCGTGCGCATTCATGATGCCGGAGCGCCTCGCCAAGACCGACCCGTTCCAGCAGGTCGCCGAATACATCGGCAGCGGGCCGATGAAATTCGTGCGCAACGAATGGGTGCCGGGCGCCAAGGCGGTGTTCGAAAAATTCCCCGACTACGTGCCGCGACGCGAGCCGGCCTCCTGGCACGCCGGCGGCAAGGTGATGCTGGTCGACCGCATCGAATGGGTGATCATGCCCGACCCCGGCACCGCCTCGGCGGCGCTGCAGAACGGCGAGATCGACTGGTGGGAGAACCCGATCTCCGACCTGGTGCCGGTGCTCAAGCGCAACCGCAACGTCGCGGTCGACATCGCCGATCCGCTCGGCAACATCGGCAGCTTCCGCATGAACCACCTGCATCCGCCGTTCAACGACGTGCGGGCGCGGCGCGCGGTGCTGATGGCGATGAGCCAGGAAGACTACATGCGCGCGCTGGTCGGCGACGACCCCAATCTGTGGAAGCCGCTGCCCGGCTACTTCACGCCCGGCACCCCGCTCTACACCGAGGAGGGCGGCGAGATATTCAAAGGCCCGCGCAACCTCGACGCCGCCAAGCGCCTGCTGGCGGAAAGCGGCTACAGCAATCAACCGGTCACCTGCCTGGTGGCGCAGGACCAGCCGATCACCAAGGCGCAGGGCGACGTCACCGCCGACCTGCTCAAGCGGCTCGGCATGAACGTGGACTTCGCGGCGATCGATTGGGGCACGGTCGGCGCGCGCCGCGCGCAGAAGGCGGCGCCCGGCCAGGGCGGCTGGCAGATGTTCCACACCTGGCACGCCGGCTCCGACTGCATCAATCCGGCGCCCTACATCGCCATCCGCGCCACCGGCGAGAGCGCCTGGTTCGGCTGGCCGAAGAGCGACAGGGTCGAGGCGGAAGTGACGAACTGGTTCGAGGCCAAGAACCTGGAGGAAGAGAAGGCCGCCATCCGCCGCCTCAACAAGGCGGCGATCGAGGACGTGGTCTACGCGCCGACCGGCTTCTTCCTCAGCTACCAGGCTTGGCGCAAGAACGTCTCCGGCATCGTCAAGGGCCCCCTGCCGTTCTTCTGGAACGTCAGCAAGGCGAGCGCATGATCGCGACGCGACGCGGCGCGCGACTCCCTCGCCCCGCTTGCGGGGAGAGGTAAAGCGCGCACCATGTTCGCCTACATCGTCCGGCGCATCCTCGCGACCGTCCCGGTCATGGCGGTGGTGGCGCTGTTCGTGTTCAGCCTGCTCTACATCGCGCCGGGCGATCCAGCGGCGGTGATCGCCGGCGACCAGGCGACCCCCGCCGACGTCGAGCGCATCCGCCAGAGCCTCGGTCTCGACCGCCCGTTCCTGGTCCAGTTCGGCGAGTGGGTATGGAACATCCTGCACGCCAATCTCGGCACCTCGATCTTCACCAACCTGCCGGTCACCGCCATGATCGCGCAGCGGATCGAGCCGACGCTCTCCCTGATGGCGGTCACGCTGGTGTTTGCCGTATCGGTCGCGGTGCCGCTCGGCGTGGTGGCGGCGTGGCGGGCCGGCACCTTCGTCGATCGCGCCGTGATGGCGTTTGCGGTGTTCGGCTTCTCGGTGCCGGTGTTCGTGGTCGGCTATCTGCTCGCCTTCGTGTTCGCGCTCGAGCTCGAATGGCTGCCGGTGCAGGGCTACACGCCGTTGTCCGAGGGCCCGTGGCCGTGGCTCGAGAATCTGATCCTGCCGGCGATCGCGCTCGGCTGCGTGTACATCGCGCTGATCGCCCGCATCACCCGCGCCGCCATGCTCGAGGTGCTGCAGCAGGATTACATCCGCACCGCCCGCGCCAAGGGCATCGGACAGCGCGGCATCCTGTTCGTCCATGCGCTCAAGAACGCGTCGGTGCCGATCGTCACGGTGATCGGCATCGGCATCGCGCTGCTGATCGGCGGCGCCGTGGTGACCGAGAGCGTGTTCGTGATCCCGGGCCTCGGGCGGCTGACCATCGACGCGATCCTGCGGCGCGACTACCCGGTCATCCAGGGCGTGGTGCTGCTGTTCAGCTTCGTCTACGTGCTGGTCAATCTGATGATCGACCTCCTCTACACCGTGCTCGATCCGAGGATCCGCTATTGAGCGTCGAGGCCCTCACCGGCGTTCCCCTGCCGGACGGCGTCGCGGTCGCGCCGCCGCTGCCGGACGTGCTGCCGCCGGTCAAAGTTCGCCGCGGCGTCGCCCGCTTCGTCCGCCGGCATCCGACGGTGACGATCGGCGGCGCGCTGCTCGTCCTGCTGATCCTGATGGCGCTGCTGGCGCCGTTCCTCGGCACGGTCGACCCGACCGCGCTGGCGCCGGCGCGGCGCACGCGCGCGCCTTCGCCCGAGTTCTGGTTCGGCACCGACATGCTCGGCCGCGACGTCTACTCGCGCGTGGTCTACGGCGCGCGGGTGTCGCTCGTCGTCGGCTTCTCGGTCGCCCTCCTCGCCTCGCTCGCCGGTCTCGCCATCGGGCTCGTCTCCGGATTCCTGCGCTGGGCCGACGGCTTCATCATGCGGGTGATGGACGGGCTGATGTCGATTCCGCCGATCCTGCTTGCGGTCGCGCTGATGGCGCTCACCCGCGGCAGCGTCGGCAACGTGATCATGGCGATCACCATCGCCGAGATCCCGCGCGTCTCGCGCCTCGTGCGCGGCGTGGTGCTGTCGCTGCGCGAGCAGCCCTACGTGGACGCCGCGGTCGCGGCCGGCACCCGCACGCCGCTGATCATCCTGCGCCACATCCTGCCCAACACGCTCGCGCCGATGACCGTGCAGGCGACCTTCATCTGCGCCAGTGCCATGATCATCGAGGCGATCCTCTCCTTCATCGGCGCCGGCACGCCGCCCACCATCCCGTCGTGGGGCAACATCATGGCCGAGGGCCGCGCGCTGTGGCAGGTCAAGCCGTTCATCATCTTTTTTCCCGCCGTGTTCCTCTCCGGCACCGTGCTGGCGGTGAACCTGCTGGGCGACGGGCTGCGCGACGCGCTCGACCCGCGCATGGCCAAGGAGCTGTGAGCGGATGGCGCTGCTCGAGGTCGAGAACCTGCAGACCCATTTCCGCACGCCCGACGGCGTCAACCGCGCGGTCGACGGGGTGTCGTTCCAGGTGGCGGAGGGCGAGACCTTGGCGCTGGTCGGCGAAAGCGGCTGCGGCAAGTCGGTCACCGCGAACTCGATCCTGCGCCTGATCCCCGAGCCGCCCGGCAGGATCGCCGGCGCGGTCCGCTTCCAGGGCACCGATCTGCTGAAACTGTCCGACCGCGCCATGCGCGACATCCGCGGCAACGACATCAGCATGATCTTCCAGGAACCGATGACGAGCCTCAACCCGGTGCTCAGCGTCGGGCGGCAGCTCGGCGAGACGCTGCGCCTGCACCAGGGGCTCGACAAGCGGGCGGCCGAGGAGCGCTCGATCGAGATGCTCGCCCTGGTCGGCATTCCGGAGCCGCGCCGGCGCCTGCGCGAATATCCGCACCAGCTCTCCGGCGGCATGCGCCAGCGCGTGATGATCGCCATGGCGCTCGCGTGCAAGCCGAAACTCCTGATCGCCGACGAGCCGACCACCGCGCTCGACGTGACGATCCAGGCGCAGATTCTCGAGCTGATGGCCGATCTCAAGCGCAAGGTCGGCGCCGCCATCATCCTGATCACCCACGATCTCGGCATCGTGGCGGAGGTCGCCGAGCGGGTGATGGTGATGTATGCGGGGCGCAAGGTGGAGGAGGCGCCGGTCGGAAAACTGTTCCGCTCGCCGCGCCATCCCTATACGCAGGGCCTGCTCGGCGCGGTGCCGAAACTCGGCTCGTCGCTCGCCGGCACCGCCAGCAAGCTCGCGGAAATCCCCGGCCTGGTGCCGAACCTCAAGCAGAGCATCCCCGGCTGCGTGTTCGCGAGCCGCTGTGCGCTCGCGACCGATCTGTGCCGGCAGTTTCCCCCCGCGCTCGAGACCAAGGCGCCCGGCCACGTCGCCGCCTGCCACTATGCGGCGAAGGAGGCGGTTGCCGCATGAACGCGCCGCTGCTCGAGGTCAACGATCTCAAGAAGCATTTCGCGGTCGGCGGCGGGCTGCTGCGCAAGCGCGCGTTCGTCTACGCGGTCGACGGGGTGTCGTTCACGATCGGGCGCGGCGAGACCCTGGCGCTGGTCGGCGAGTCCGGCTGCGGCAAGTCCACCGTCGGCCGGGCGATCCTGCGCCTGTTCGACATCACCGACGGCCAGGTGATCCTCGACGGCCAGCGCATCGACGACCTCTCGGCCGCGGCGCTGCGGCCGATGCGGCGGCGGGTGCAGGTCGTGTTCCAGGATCCGTTCTCGAGCCTCAACCCGCGCATGCGCGTGCGCGACATCCTGGCCGAGCCGATGCGCAATTTCGGGCTCGCCGCGGATGCCGCCGACATCGAGGCGCGGGTCGAGGCGCTGCTCGACAAGGTGCGGCTGCCGCGCGACGCCGGCAGCCGTTGGCCGCACGAGTTCTCCGGCGGCCAGCGCCAGCGCATCGGCATTGCCCGCGCGCTCGCCGCCGAGCCGGAGCTGATCGTGTGCGACGAGGCGGTGTCCGCGCTCGACGTGTCGGTCAAGGCGCAGATCGTCAACCTGCTGCAGGACCTGCAGCAGGAACTCGGCCTTGCGCTGCTGTTCATCAGCCACGACCTCGCCATCGTCGAGCACATGACCCACCGCGTGGCGGTGATGTATCTCGGCAAGATCGTCGAAGTGGCGCCGAAGCGGCAGATTTTCGCCGCGCCCCGGCATCCCTATACGCAGGCGCTGCTCTCCGCCGTGCCGGTGCCCGAGCCGGGCGCGGCGCGCAAACGCATCATCCTCAAGGGCGACGTGCCGAGCCCGATCAATCCGCCCAAGGGCTGCCGCTTCCACACCCGCTGCCCCTACGTATTCGACCGCTGCCGCGCCGAGGAGCCGGCGCTGCGCCTGACCGAGGCGGGGCATCTCGCGGCGTGCCACCTGCACGACCTGCCGGCGGAACGGAATCCGCTGGCGGCAGAGGAATAGACACGCTGATTTCGATAGACATCTTGACAAACTACGGTTAATCCGTAGTACCATGGAAGGTGATGTCTTTGAATGGGATGAAGCCGAGGCCGCCGATAATTATGCGAGGCATGGCGTCACCTTTGACCAGGCCAAAAGGGTTTTTGCCGATCCATTTGCGGTCGAGCGTCTCGATGATCGCGAAGACTACGGCGAAGACCGCTTCAGTATCTTAGGGATCGTCGACGGTCGGCTCCTCTACGTCGCCTACACCTTGCGCAACGGTACCATTCCCATCATCTCGGCGCGCGGAGCAGAAGCTTATGAAAAACGCGAATACCACGAAGACAACGCGTGATCGCGCCAAGCCGTCCAAGACGGATTGGCGCCGGTTCGACGCCATGACCGAGGTGCAGCGCCATGCGGCGGCCCTCGACGATCCGGACGCGCAGCCGCTCAGCGACGAAGACTTCAGGCGGATGAAGCGCACGCCGCGGGCGAAAATCATCCGCCGCGCCCTCGGACTAAGCCAGGAGGACTTTGCGGCGCGATACCGAATTCCGATCGGCACGCTTCGCGATTGGGAGCAGGGCCGTGTCGAGCCTGACCAAGCCGCGCGCGCATACCTCACAGTCATCGCCCACGATCCGGAGGGCGTGCGCAAGGCGCTCGCGCCGCACCGGCGAAGCGCGTGAGATTCACGCGACGCGCTTCGCTCGCGTCCCAGGGTGAGGGTTATTTGCTCGGCGCTGTTGATAAGACTACGACCGCCGTCCCGGCCGCATCAGCTTCGGCGGCTGGCGCTCCATCGTCTGCCGCCCGCGCTTGAACGCCGCCACCGGATTGCGGATTTCGGCGATCGCCTGCTCCGGCGTCTCCGTGTCGAACGCCACGATGTCGGCCGGGTTGCCGACCGCAAGGCCGTAATCCGTCAGGTTTAGGAGCCGCGCCGAGCGCTCGGTCAGCATGGCGAAGCATTCGCGCAGCTTCGCCGGGTGGCGCACCTGCAGGACATTGGCGTGCAGATTGGCCATGCGGATCAGCGAGCAGTCGCCGTAGGGCGTGGCCGGATTGAGCACGTTGTTGCTGGAGAGCGAGCAATTGACGCCGTGCTCGAGCAGCAGGTTGGCGTCGGCGACGCCGCGCCGCACATTGTGGTCCTGGTCGCGCCCCATCAGGTAGAGGTCGGTCGCCGGCAGCACGCTGACGGCGACGCCCACGTCCGCCATCCGCCGCGCCACCTCTTTCATGCGCTCCGGCGGCATGGTCGAGAGCTTCGCCATGTGACCGGCGACGACGCGCCCGCCGCGCCGGTACTTTTCCGTCAGCTCGCAGACTTGGTGGACGTACATTTGATCGGCCGTGGGTCCGACGTCGAGATGGATGTCGATGTCAACGTCGAACTCGCGCGCCAGCTCGAAGATGCGGCGGATCTGCGCCGGTCCGTCGGTGTCGTAGCGCGGCGCCCCGCCGATCAGTTTCGCGCCGCGCTTGAGCCCCTCGACCAGAAGCTCGTCGGTGCCGGGATAATTGGTCAGGCCCTCCTGCGGAAACACGCACATCTCGATGTCGATCGCCCATTTGTATTCGGCGGCCAGGGCGGACACCGCCTCGAACCCGCGCATGCCGATCGCGGGGTCGACCTCGACCTGGGTGCGCATGCGCGTTGCCCCGTGCCGGATGCATTCTTCCAGCGTCCGCGCGGCCCGCGCGTGAACATCCTCGACCGTGAACGTGCACTTCAGCGGCGCGATGCTCTTGACCGGGCTGACCTCGCGCCCTTCCTCGGGCGAGCAGCGGTCGATGATGCGCGACTTGTCGAGATGGATGTGGGTCTCGATCAATCCGGCGCAGACGATGCCGCCGCCGACATCGTAGGTCGTGGCATCCGCCGCGAGCGCGCGCTCGATCGCGACGATGCGGCCGTTCTCGACGCCGATGTCCACCGGCTCATCGCCCGGCCTGGTGCTCAAGCGCGCGTTGCGAACGATCAGGTCCATGGCCGCTTCCTCATTGCTTCGTCACCTGGCGGCAGAGTGAAGAGTGCTGAGTCAGCGATATCAAATAAGCTCGTTGAATTGTTCAACGGTCAGGCCGGATTGCCGAATGATTCCGCGAAGCGTTCCTGGTTTCAGATCTCGGCCTGAATGACAGGGAACGGTCACGGCTCGCCGTGGGTCGGCGGGATGTCTGAGGACATGATGGCTACCAACGATGCGGTCCACAACAAAACCCGCCCTCCTCAGGGCTCGAACGGCGCGCTGACCGGTGACGGCGGGCAGCCGCGCAGCCGCCATGCTAAGCAGCCACGGTCACGCGGCGGACTTGAGGCGAAGAGTCTGCAGGGATCGGGATGCCATGAACGCGCCGATATCCGAGCACTGCGCGGATCGCTTCCTCGGCGTTTGCGAGCGCCTC
>Ga0099827_10000921_pt1 | contig 14478 bp, 11 predicted proteins | sample CZO8metaG_FD_79339 | JGI IMG/M metagenome (GOLD analysis project Ga0099827, IMG submission 79339) | Vadose zone soil microbial communities from the Eel River Critical Zone Observatory, Northern California, USA - CZOApr15con1.8 metaG | ecosystem: Environmental > Terrestrial > Soil > Vadose zone ...
CTCATATATATAATCTCTTTTTTGTATGCTAACTCAACGTTACTGCAATATATTACCACAAAGGGGGAGCTTGGCACCTCCAGCCCCTCAACGTCCCTTGCGTATAAACAGCCGGGGAGCTGGCTTCAGTTTCCCATCCGAGGGCCAGGGGGCTGCGGGTGCCAGCGTTATGTTGGCCAATCCGCTACGCTCCTACATTGCCCCACCCCTTTTACATCAGCAAGCTTACAGTAATTCAAGCGCTCTGCTACCATGGATACAGAAAAGGGGGTGAAAATACGTAGAGATAGCAATAAGCTATCTAACCGAAACAATGGAAGTATTTACACTAAAAGAGGCTGCGGTACAACCTCACTAACCAGTGAAATGGGGTTGTACCGTCTGTACTTGTTGGGGAGGGTTATCTAGGGGTATCAAGAGCCTTTAAAAACCTCGTCGAAACTCTCTCGAGGGTTAAAAGGCAAGGCAAACTGGGCATTGATTAGATCGTAGGTCTCATAGGCAAAATCTTGAAACGAAGATTGAACGAGTCGCAGGTTATGCCGCGGTAAATATGCGAGAAGCGCTATGGCATGCGGATCATTATCGACAGCCGTGACATGAAATCCTTGCTCCAGTAAATACTTTGTGTCCCGCCCTGCTCCACAGCCCAGATCCAGGGCGTGTTCTTTGTGAGCTAGTAAAGATACTGCTTTTATCAACGAAGGCCAGGGAGGGCTGTCTTTGGTAAACTTGTAAAAGTCTTCCCATTGGAATTTCTTCATTGTTAACCTGCTTTCAAGTCAAGTTCTCTCTGTTTGCACTTTTGTAATGCTTGACAGCCGTGCGTTCCACCTTATAATACGAATATAACATTTAGCTTGCAATGTACATACGAATGTGGCTCTTCATCTTTCGAGGTGATTTTGGGAAAAAGGGAGAGTGGGGACACCCCACGCCCCGCATAGGGGCTAGCGCCCCTAAGAACCCCGTCATGGAGAGCCGCGTTAGAGGTATCCCAGGAATGGCCATGAATTCTTCAACAAAGGTTGAGCAGCTATTGGCAGAGACGCGCCAGTACCTCACTCCACAGGAAATGGAGAAGATTCAGTGTGCCTACGATCTGGCGAACCGAGCGCATATGGGGGTGGTACGCCGTTCAGGAGAGCCATATATTCAACATCCTCTGGAGGTTGCTCTACTGCTCGCTGATATGCGTATCGATGCTGATGGTATTGTAGCTGCTCTGCTGCATGATGTCGTTGAAGATGCCCACTACTCACTGGATGATCTGCGCCAGCAGTTTGGTCCTGCCGTGGCAAATATTGTCGATGGTGTGACTAAATTTGATGTGCTTGCTAGAAGTGGAGAGCCGCCAGGCAAGGGCGAAGCTGAGCTTCACAATGCGCGCTCTGAGACTGTGCGCAAAGTGCTCCTTGCCATGGCCGAAGACCCACGAGTCGTCGTGCTGAAATTGGCCGATCGTCTGCACAATATGCGGACATTGGGTGCGATGAACCCAACACAGCAGCAGAACAAAGCGCGTGAAACCAGCGAAATCTACGCGCCGCTCGCTCGTCGTCTAGGCATGACCTTAGTGCAGAATGAACTCGAGGATCTGGCATTTAGTTACCTGGAACCAGAGAAGTATGCGCGCCTGGCTCGTGAAGTTGAGGAAGAGCGGCGCAATCGTCAGCCCTATATCGACCAGATCTGCCGCGCCTTGCAGGAAGAGATGGATCGAGCGGGCATCCATGCAGAAGTGCATGCGTGGCAGAAGCATCTCACAAGTATCAATCGTAAATTGCAGCAGAGTGGCGGCGAACTCAGCCAGATCCATGATCTCGTTTCATTCCGCATTCTTGTCGACACTGATCATGACTGCTATCTTGCGCTCGGACATATCCATGCCTTGTGGCGACCCAAGGATGGCCGCATTAAGGATTTCATCGCCACGCCCAAATTGAATGGCTATCAATCGCTGCACACCACTGTCTTTTGTCTAGACAACCGCCTGGCGGAGATTCAAATTCGTACGCATGAGATGCAGCGCACGGCAGATTATGGCATAGCCAGTTATTGGTATCTGAAGGGACGGGTCGAAACAGATACTCAGGCTGAAGATGGTCAGCCACAAGAGATACCGATACGCCGTCTCTCCTACCAGGAGTTGATGGCCTGGCTTGAACAGGTCCGCGAGTGGCAGCGCGAGCTTCCGCAGAACGCGGATGAATTTGTAGAGGCCGTCAAAGGCGACATCTTTCAGGAACAGATCTTCGTCTTTACGCCGAAGGGCGAGGTGAAAGACTTGCCGCGAGGTTCGACAGTGCTCGACATGGCGTACCGCATCCACACCGATATCGGCGATCACTGTGCGGGGGCACGCATCATCACCAACACGACCGATACCGGGCGCCTGGTCACACAACTCGTCCCACTCGACTACGAGCTGAAAGGTGGCGAGATTGTCGACATTGTCATGGACCGCACAGCGCACCCAACACGCGACTGGCTCTCCTTTGCACGTACGGCTGCCGCCCGCAACAAAATACGTCGCTACTTAAAGACGTATGAACGAGAAATTAATCTGCAACTGGGTCGAGAACGTTTAGACCTGGCTCTCAAGACACGAGGTGCAGCGGGGCTGAGTGTAGTACGCAACGACGATTTCGCGTCATTGACGCCTACCAAGAAGTATCCTACGTTTGATGATGTGTATGTAGCGCTAGGTCGAGAGGATCTGTTAGTGGAGACGATAATGTCTTTACTTGTGCCACGCCTCTTGAGTCGTGGTGACATTCCGCCTGTGCTTGAACCTGTGCACGAGGGAAATAATGGGGACGGAGGAAGCCCACACATGGCTTCAGTCAAACTGGCACATTGCTGTTGTCCTCTTCCTGGGGATGCAATTGTGGGCTTCCTCAACCCCCACAAAGGGCTTATCGTGCATCGCAGCGAGTGCCGCACGCTACAGCGCTCCCGCGAGTCGGCGGCTTCGCGTCTTGTAGAGGTTAACTGGCTTCAGATAGAGCTAGAGCGCTACCTGGCTCCCATCAGCATTGTTGCTCACGACCGGGCTGGCCTCTTGCGCGATGTGGCAGCGGTAGTATCTGATGCAGGTATCAATATGACAGCGGTCTCATCCAGTACTAATACCTCATTGCAGAAAGCCATCATTAATGCCACACTAGAGATAGAGGCGGTAGAGCAGATTGAACAAGTCTTTAGAGGCCTAAGGCAGGTCAAGAATGTGGTCAGCGTGAGCCGCGCTCTGGACCACCGCGTTGGATAGTATACTAGAAATTATAGACCTATGGTACATATGTTTGTAGATCGGCAACTTATACCAGATATTGGAGTTACCTCTGGGCGGGTACAAGAACCGCCTATACAAGACGATAAAGCTTCACTACAAAGTGGTCAGTTGCTGGCCATTGCGCAACAGAATATGGCTCCTGCTGAGGTTGAGCAGGTTTTACAGGCGCTGCAACTTGCTCAAGACGTATCTCAAGGGGTACGTGACCACTCTGCAGCTTCCCTTCAAATACTTCGCCTCAATCCTTCGTTAGAACAAGCTATAGCGGTAGGAACCATCCTGGCTGAAATGCGTATCGATGCGGTTGGGATCGCTGCAGGGATAGTCTATGAAGTGGTTGATGCTGAACTGTTGCCGCTTGAACGTGTCGAGAGTGCTTTAGGTCCTGCGGTGGCGCGGGTTGTGGGTAGCATGCGGCGTCTGAACATTCTGGAGCGCAAGAAGCAAAGCATCAGCATGCGCGATGCGCTTCACAATGCGGGAGAGGCGGAGAGCGCTCGTGATCAGAAGAAAAGACGTAGCCGCTCCCAAGAAGCATTGCGACGCCAGCAAGCTGAGACGGTACGAAAAATGTTTTTCGCGATGGCAGAGGATCCGCGCGTGGTGCTGCTCAAGCTGGCCTACCGACTGCACGCGATGCGCCTCGTAAGAAGCTTAGGGGTAACACACTCGAATGTCCAACCTGAGACCTTGACTATCGAGGCTGACCATCAAGAGAAACTAGCGATGGCGCAAGAGGCCCTCGAGATATATGCGCCATTGGCCGGGCGCTTAGGTATGTCGCGTGTCGAGTCCGAACTAGAAGACCTGGCCTTTGAAATCCTGGAGCCAGAGAAATACGCCTGGGTTCGTGACCAGGTGGAGGCAGAGAGCAAGCAGTGGCGCTCCTATGTTGATCGCGTCTGCACGATTCTTCGTGAGGAGATGGCAAGGCTTGGCTTGAATGCTGAGGTTTCTGGGCGTGTCAAGCATCTGTATAGCTTCTACAAAAAACTCCAGCGCAATATAGGCGATGTCGAACAGATGGAAGACCTCAAATCTGCAATCGACTTTGGCCAGATCCATGATCTGATTGCGTTCCGCATTCTCGTGGAATCGACTCCTGACTGCTATGTTGCCCTGGGTCATGTGCATAGTTTGTGGAGACCCAAAGAGGGGCGCATCAAAGATTTTATCGCCAATCCTAAGCCAAATGGGTACAGTGCACTGCATACAACCGTGTTCTGCCTGGACGATCAACTCGTGGAGATTCAGATCCGTACCTTTGCCATGCATGAGATGGCGGAGTATGGTGTAGCAATGCACTGGCATTACAAAGATGTTGGCGATCGAGCCTCGGCTTCAGCCAAGGAATTGCTGGCGTGGTTGCGTCAACTTGCCGAGTGGCAACGTGAACTGCGTTCATCCAATGCCAGCGAGTTTGTCGAAGCCGTGAAGGATGATATTTTCCAGGAGCAAATATTTGTCTTCACGCCCAAGGGCGAAGTCAAGGATCTGCCAGTTGGCTCGACACCGGTTGATTTTGCCTATCGCATCCACAGTAAGGTTGGTGACAAGTGCGCGGGGGCACGTGTGATTATAGGTGAAGGTGATCGGCTCGTGACACGCATGGTACCACTGGATTACGAACTCAAGGGTGGTGAGATCGTGGATATTGTGACTAGCCGCACGGCTCACCCAACGCGTGACTGGTTGAATTTTGCTCGCACTACTGCTGCCCGCAGCAAAATTCGCCGCTATCTCAAAATTCACGAGCGCCATATCAATATCCAAATTGGGCGCGAGCGCCTGGATCGTGAACTCAAAGTCCTGGGTATGCATGGCGTTGAGGCGCTGACCGAGGATCTACAGAACTGGTTGGCAAACGAGTACAGCAAGGCATCGTTTGAAGACCTGCTGGCGGCTATTGGCAGTGATGAAGTGCGCCAGCATGCTGTCGCTGTCAAGCTGGTGGAACACTGGCAGCAGCTACGTGAGCAGCGCGATGGAAAAGAGGCAAAGGAAGATGAAGAGCCTCTGGAGTTGCCTTCTGCTCCCAAGCCCGTGCCCTCGGCACGTTTAGAAGTAGCGGGCGTAAGTGGGCTGCTCACTACACTGGCAAACTGCTGTTGCCCGTTGCCTGGCGATGAAATCGTCGGCTTTATTAGTCGAGGCAAGGGAGCTGTTATCCACCGGGCGGATTGTCGCAATATCAGTCGCTATCGCGAGCGCGACCGTGAACGCCTGATTGATGTAAGTTGGCTGACGATGGGGAAGCAGCGCTACCTGGCACCAATTGTGATTACGGCTCGTGATCGTGCGGGATTGATTCGCGACATTGCCGCTGTGGTCTCTGAGGTTGGCGTCAATATGACCTCGGTGAGTTCCAACGTAAGAGGGAGTAAAGAGACAGCGGCTATCAATGCGACGTTGGAGATTGATAGCATTGAGCAATTGGAACGTGTCTTCGCACGTCTTGAGAAGGTTAAGTCTGTGATGCACGTTGAGCGCGATTTGGGGAAGGGCAGGAAGAAATAATGTATGGGGCGCAATGCATTGCGCCCCATACAAATTTACTTTTAGCCGCGTAGTCGCTCCAACACGGGTGGTTGGCGCAGCTTCGCAAGTGCTCCAGCCTCAATCTGGCGTACTCGCTCACGGGTAATGCCGAGTTCCCGCCCCACCTGTTCAAGTGGATGGGCCTGGCCATTACCAAGGCCGAAGCGCAACTGTAAGACGAGTCGTTCACGCGGTGTTAGCACCGATTCCAATACACGCTGTACTTCATCTTTGAGTGTCTGTGTGGTAGCAACGTCTTCGGGCGAGGCCGACTCCGTGTCAGCGAGCACATCGCCCAATTCTTGCTCCTCATCTTCACCCACGGGCAATTCCAGGGAGACAGGAGCGCCAGGGGCCGCCTGCAACTCGACCATACGTGTCGGGTCTAAGCCTGTGGCATCTGCCAATTCCTGTTCCGTTGGTTCGCGTCCAAGCTCCTGCAAGAGACGCTGGCGTTCGCGACGAATGCGGTTAAGCGCGGTATTGACGTAGACGGGGAGGCGGATCGTGCGCCCCTTATCAGCAACAGCGCGGCTAATCGCCTGGCGAATCCACCAGGTTGCATGGGTGGAGAAACGATGTCCACGACGCCAATCGTAGCGTTGAACGGCGCGAATCAGCCCAATATTGCCTTCCTGGATCAGGTCGAGCAGGGTCAGACCACGTCCAACATAGCGTTTGGCGATACTTACTACCAGACGGAGATTCGCCAGAATAAACTGCTTCTTGGCGTCACGATCACCCATCTCGATGCGTTGGGCCAGTTCGACTTCTCGTTCGTGCGTAATCATCGGTACTCGCCCAATCTCACGGAGATAGGTCATTACGGCATCCGATTCGCCTGCATCAGCACTGGCTGCATTCTCATCCTGCTCTTCTGAACGACGACGACGCACCGTTGAGCGACGGCCAGGCGATGCGACGCCTTCGGTCGCTATCGATGGCAGTGCGAGAATGGAGGAGACAGCGTCTAAATCAGGCGGGCTTTGCAACTGAGTTAGCTCTTCATGCATATCAGACATTTCTTCCAACTCAATAGGAGTTGGCTCCGGACTGGTGAGATCTTCTTCCAACTCCTGTTCATCTTTGCCAGGTTCCTCTACATCATCCTCTATATAAAGATCTTTCGGAAGCAACTGGCCGACGAGGTCGAATTGCTTATCAAGATCTGTATCCATGTTATTCAAAGTAAGCGTTGTTCCTATTTCCGTCATGGCACACTGTAGTTCTCTCATTTTGTGCCCTCCATGAAAAGTAGCATCGAAAGCAGCAAGATATTTGTTTCGTCATTTCGATCCTACACTCAGGGACAGCGATTTCTTTGTTCGGAACATCTTGTCCGGGTACTGAGTGGGAGGAAGTCAAGGACGTGCACATTCTGTCTCTACTGATAGAAACATAGCCAAGTCGGAAAATATTCCTTCGCCACTTTAATTATAACGCAAACATGCCCTTTGATTCTAGTCCTTCTGGCCCTTTTTTTGTTGGGTTAGAAGAAATTGGACATATATTCAATATACGTGTGAGACCCCCTTAAGGTGGCAATTGGCTTTTGGAACCTACCGCTTTCACCTAGGAGGACGCAGGTTCCCTGCCATCCACTCATCATTTGCCTCCTGCGGAGGCGAACAGAAGGGGGGAGATGTTTTATGAGGGGATGTCAGAGGTAGCATCTTACAAAGACGAATAGTGAGGAGAATAGCCAGCAGCAGTACCAGGACAAATCCTGAAAAAGCGCTGAGGACATCACCCATAGCCCTCCAACTGGTGCTGAAGATATAGCCAAGCGCGAGCGGGACAATCGCCCCTAGCGTCTGTCCACTGATGTCAAAGATGAGAAAACGACGATAGGGATAGAGCTCTGCTCCAGCCAGCAGGTCAATCACCGCGCCCAACGCTGAGAAGGGGAAGTGGCTAAGAAAGATTGCCCCTCCTCCGTGGCGATTGAAGTGTATATGAGATCGTGCAACAGCCTGTGGTGAAATAAGTTTGTACCACCTCGGCTGTTCCAACCAATGGAGCGCTTTGCTCCCCCAAAGTCGTCCAATGAAGTATCCCGTAGTATCACCACATGCGGCGGCACTGATAGCAATTATGCCCAGGAGGACAATATTAAAGATGCCCAGCGCGGCAAACGCACCTGCCGCGAGCAGAATTGGTCTAATGGGCAGAGGCAGACCAACGGCAGCCACAAAAATTAATAACCAGAGCGCCGCATAGCCGTATTGCTGTAACCAAACCAATAGAACAGGGAGGAATGTACTCATATTGTCCTCTCTTGACGTAGCGCTGTCTCTTCTCTAGAATAACAGATATGGACTCATCTGTGCAATCCTTGCAAGTCACTATCAAGCGAATTGACACTAGCCTGCCGCTGCCCACGTACGCCACGGCTGGATCTGTGGGCTTTGACCTGCTCTGCCGAGAAGATACTGAGATTGCGCCACGCATGCTGGGACGTATTCCTGCAAATGTAATTGTGCAGACTCCACCGGGCTATTTGCTGCTGCTGACAATGAGAAGCAGTACCCCACAGCGCAAAGGTTTGCTCATTCCCAATGGCGTGGGCATCATCGATCAAGATTACTGTGGAGAGGGAGACGAACTGATGGTGCTGGTCTACAATTTCCGTGAGGAGGCGGTGATGGTGAGGCGCGGTGAGCGTATTGCTCAAGGGATTTTTATTCCCATCGTGCGCGTTACTTGGAACGAAGCAGATAAGATGCGGCAGGGACGTGGCGGATTCGGGAGTACAGGATAGATGCCAAATTATTATAAGATACTCGAAGTTCAACCTACAGCGACACAGGCGGAGATTAAGCGATCTTATCGCCGCCTGGTGCGCAAATATCACCCCGACCTCAATAAACAGGCGTTGGATCTCCACATCAAGCGCCTGAACGAGGCTTATGATGTGCTGAGTGACCCGGTGAAGCGCGCCAGGTATGATGAGCAACGTGCAAAAGAAGCCCGCTATGCAGCCGCTCAAGAGGCCCTAAGCCGCCAACAAGAGCAGGCCAGGCGGGAATCCAAAATGACGTGGGTGGAGGGAATCTTTGGTTTTGTGCGGGAACTGAAAAAGGGTTTGCGGGAAGAATAAAGAAAGAAAGTCTATCACAGAGATGGCCGCCCATGGTAGCAAAGCTCTGCCCTTCAAATAGCCCACTAGTCCACACGGCACTAAGTATGATACAATAGGAGTATGTTTAGCAGACGCATACAGCAACGAGTCAGGCGCTTAGTCATTTTGATCATTCAGCCACTAGCACGACTAGGTGTTACTCCGAATACGTTGACCGTTTTAGGGCTGCTACTCAGCATATTGACAGCTTTGGTCATTGCCCAGGGGTTCCTATTGGCTGGAGGTTTGCTGGTGCTGTTTGCTGGAATTTTTGATATGTTCGATGGGGCGCTGGCCCGTGTTCGGAACACCGCTACAACCTTTGGCGCATTCTTAGACTCGACGCTTGACCGCTATTCAGAAAGTATTATCCTGTTCGGCTTGCTCTATTATGTTTTGCAGCGGCCAGGGCTACACGATCCCTTCTGGCCTTCACTGTATGAGCAGTCGTGGATGATTACATTGATTTATATAGCTGTGGTCGGCTCGCTGATGGTAAGTTACACAAAAGCTCGTGCCGAAGGGTTGGGGTTAGAGTGCAAAACTGGACTGCTTGTCCGTCCCGAACGTGTCGTCATCCTGGCCATCGGACTCTTAACTGGCACTGTTCTCTGGGCATTGGTTCTTCTGGCGATCTTTTCGCATGTAACTGCCATAGAGCGTATAGTCTACATTTGGCGAATTACTCGCCGAACCATCGGAACGAGTGAAGCGGGAAGCTTCCCCTCCGCTGTGATTGCTAACCAACAAGAGAGCAGTATGGACAATAGTCACTTGCCAAAAACTGTAGGGACGAGCGAAGCAAGAGATCCTTCCGCTCGCTCTATGCCCACTAGTGTTCCGCCGTTCAAATAGTGGGCTGCATCAAAATTAAGGACAACGGCATAGACAAGATTGGACTGGATCGCGCATATAACTAGCATAAGAAGGCTGTCCGAGGATAAGGAACGTCCAACTATCTTCAGTCGAATATTCTCTTTAGCGATTCCCTGCGCTCCGGTCCATAGCTACTGAGACTGGAGATCTTAGTGACAACAGAAAAAAATTATTCCGAGCATAGCGACGTTGAAGTATCCGTCGTGGAGCATCCATCTGGCTCCGAAACCAACACAACACCTGCCTCTCTTGAGGGTGCAGCGCCTGCCGAGGCACAAGTAGATGAACATAACGAGAGCCAGGAGCCTCAAGAGGAAGTAAAGAGTTCTAATCCTGACACTGCAAACCAGGACGTCAGAGTTGAAGAAGTTGCCAAGATTGAGCCTGAAACAGGGATCGCCGAGCATGGAGAAAGCTCTACATTTTCCTATGCCGAGGCGATCCCTCAGGTAGAAGAGGTTCGGCCTTTCACAGCGTATATCGAGGAATTTCGCCAAGCAGAAGAAGCTCGCCTCAGCCCTTCATTGCAAGAGGAGGGAGCAGAGTCTCCCACTTTACTCACTCCTGTAGAGGAGCCAGGAACGCCTGAATTTAGCACTCCTCCTTGGGAGAATATGCCTATATCGTCCACTATAGAGGTGGAAGGTATAGAGGCCACACGAGGTGAAGAAAGCCAAGTTGCAGATATTGCTTCCACTGCTGTACCACCTGTGTTAGAGGCACCAGGCGAGAGTGCTCCAGAGCCGACTACCACTGAGTCCGAGGCTAAGCGCCCAGTATCACCGCTGTTGCGTCCTCCGTCACGTCTGCGTCTACCGCGTCATGGAAGTGGACGGCAGCGCGAGGAACATGCTACGGCAGAAAAAGCACCGGCGGGAGAGCCACAAGCAGGGCCTGTCCTTACAGAGCCTTCTTCTACGGAAGAGCAGTCGCGTCCAGCACGTCGTTACCGCTTTGATCGCCCGGCTCCAACCCCAGCGGTTGCCAGTGCATCTACGGCATCAGCATCGCCTGCACCTGTACAGCCTCGAACCGACGAGAGCAAAGATGCCACTCAGCGCAGTTCTAAGCCAGCAACTCCGCGCACAGGTAATAGGCATGGTAGTAGTGAACAAGCAGAGGAGGAAGCGGAACTTCCCCGCCAACCGAAACAAGCAACAAGTGTATCTCAGCCGCTTGAACAGAGTACACCGAAACAGCCTGTTGCCCAGGAGCAGCAAGCGGTTGAGGGTGGCAGTGTTGCGGCACCTGCAGCACCCGATCATGACCGCCCGCGCCGCCATGGGCAAGATCGACAGCGCGGGAAAGAGCAGCCGACTCCTGCTGCACCGGCAGCAGAGGTAGGGACCCAATTCAGTGCGCCCACTGTCACAGAGCCTATCGCTTCACAGAAAGAAGAGGTAGCTCCGGAAGACCTTCCCCCGCTGGAATACTCGGAATTGCAAGCTGCCAGCTCACGCCGACGCCGACGCCGACGCTCTGGTGCTGCGGCACCCCCAACTGCGAGCACTGCGCTGGCAGCGAAATCGATGGTACCAGAGGTACCTCCTACGCCAACGCCAATACCTACGCCATCTGTATCTATGCCGCGCATGCCCGGTACCACTGTAACGCCAGTTGGTCAGTATAACATCGTATCCGGCTATACAGTGAGCCAGATGAATCAAAGTGGTGACGGCCCCAGCCCATTCATGGGACCAGAGCCATCGGCTGCTCGGGGTAGTGTAGTAGCGCGGAATGTGCGATCTGTTCGCGCCGAAGTACAGCGCGCACCTACCTATCCTGGGCGTCCCAGTGATCCTGTCCCATCGTCGGCCTCGGTACACCATCTTGCCAATGTCGTGGCACAGGCGATTCAGTCGCAGACGGACCGTATGGTAGCTGAACTGCGGCGTGCAAACCAGGGGCCAACGAACGTCGCTGTCTCTCTGCCACCATTTCCATCAACTGAGCGTGTGGGTGTCTTTGTTGATGTTGCCAACCTGCTCTACTCAGCACGTACCTTGCGTATGACGGTAGATTTTGGCAAGCTGCTAGATTTCTTGCGTGGCAATCGACGTCTTGTGAGGGCACATGCCTACTGTCCTACCAGCCCTCAACCGGGCGAGGATCAGATGTTCCTACAGGCTGTCAAGGGGCTGGGTTATCGCATCACCACAAAGCACTATAAGACCTTCTCCAGTGGAGCGAGAAAGGCCGACCTGGACCTTGATCTCTGTATGGATGTCGTGCGCCTCGTAGAAGGACGGGCTGTTGATTGTATCGTGCTGGTCAGCGGTGATAGCGATTTTATGCCGATGCTCGACTACTGCTCCGACCATGGAGTGCGTGTCGAAGTGGCAGCATTCGACGAATCCATGTCTGCTACCTTGCGCCAGAGTTGCGACCTGTTCGTCAACCTTTCCATGCTTGATGAGATTCGTGCATAGGGGTGCGATCACACAAGATGAATCATCCCGAGTCTCGGGATGATTCATCTTGTGTGAGAAATACCTATTTCGTTACGTATCTAACGATAGGAATTATATTAACTGTTCCGTAGTTCGGAATAGCGCCACAGACCCCGTTTTTCATGCTATACTGGTAGCAAGGGAGAAAGATCTCATCTCCCCCGTTTATCTTATTTGGGGGCGAACACGAAGTTTGTCTCTACATATTCCAAAATAGCATGAACAACGTGTGCGCTCAACCGACAGTATTTCCTAGAAGAAAGGAAGCACACATGCGAAGAATCGGCAATCTTGCCCCCCTCGCTTCATTCCTCACCATACTGGCTATGCTGCTTGCTGCGTGCGGCAGTACGACTGGCGGGGGAGCGTCAACTCCTACCACCTGCAAATCCAGTGTGAAGGTGGCACTTGTCACTGACATTGGTGGCCTCAATGACAGGAGCTTCAACCAGTTGGCCTACGCTGGCTACAAAAAAGCTGAAGCCCAGTATTGTTTCACTGAGAAGGTCATTCAGACGCAATCGCAGAACGACTATGTAAAGAACCTTACCCTGGCGGCACAAAGCGCGGATCTGGTTATTGCCGTAGGCTTCCTGATGCAGGTGCCGCTGGACCAGGTTGCCAAGACGTACGCCAGCAAGAAGTTTGCCATTGTTGACGGCTGCGCCACGCTTACAATCGGGGGTAACTGTGATCCGCTCCCCAATGTTGCTCAGCTCTTCTTTAAGGAGCAAGAGGCGGGCTGCCTCGTGGGCGCAGTTGCTGGTCAGATGGAGCTGGATGGCAAAGCCAAAATACCCAAGTTGCTCGGCAAAAGCACGATTGGAGCCGTGGGGGGGATTGAGGTCCCAGCAGTTGATCGCTATATTGCTGGCTACAAGTTCTGTGCTAAGAAGGTAGACCCGTCGGTAAAGGTCTATGTCAACTTTTCTCAAAGCTTTACCGATACTGCGAAGTGCAAAGATGTTGCTTTGAGCCAGATCAACCAGCACCAGGCTGACATCATCTTCCAGGTCGCTGGCGGCTGTGGCGTTGGCGCACTTGATGCTGCTGACTCCAAAGGCGTCTTCGGTATTGGCGTTGATGCTGATCAGGGGTATCTCCACTCGAGCATCATCACGAGCGCTATCAAACGTGTTGACTCCGCCGTATACGACATCGTCAAAGACGTGGAAGACGGCACCTATGCCAACTTTGTTGCAAACCCAACGAAGTTTGATCTAGCGCACGATGGAGTTGGGTATGCCACACCCAGCAGTGATGTGCCTGATGATGCCAAGATGACTGCTCTGTCGTATAAACAACAGATTTTAGCTGGCACGCTCACTCCGCCTGAGGCTATTCCTACTCCCGGCACGCCGTAGCCAAAGAGAGAGAAATGCGAGACCGAGTCGAGCATCATCTCAATAGTTATTATATGAAGGTCCATGTCCTATAGCATGGACCTTCATATGCATTCCGCCTGACCAGATTCCCTGAGAACTCTTTCAGAAAGCTTGTTTCTCATCCTTTCTAATGTTATGATAATAGAACAGTTCTTGGCTCATATCAAATCCTATTGAAGGGTGGAGTTTTCGGGGGACACCCCCGCGCCCCTGCACAGGGGGCTGCACCCCCTATGAACCCCGCTGGTATATGCGCACTCTACTTGAAAGGTAGAGTTTTCGGGGGACACCCCCGCACCCCTGCACAGGGGGCTGCGCCCCCTATGAACCCCGCTAGTATATATGCACTCTACACTCGGATTTGGTATAAAAACGTCGGCGGCGAAGCCGCCTCCTACAGATTAGGAGGAAGTCAATATGGCTGTGCCAATAGCGCAACCTGCATCAAAGTTTGCGACATGGATTCGCAAACTTGGTACTTCGATCGGTCGCCCACTCTTTGCCGTGGTCCTGGCAATGATCGTCGGGGGCATTGTGATCATGATTACCTCGTCTGGCTCGCTAATAGACCGCTATACAGCGGCTACTACGGCTTATCAAGCCCTCTATGCTGGATCATTCGGTGACCCACAGAGTTTCTCGTTTACTCTGGTGAACGTCACCCCCCTCATTCTCACCGGTCTTTCAGTAGCAATAGCCTTTCGTGCTGGCCTCTTTAACATTGGGGCCGAAGGCCAGCTTGCCGTGGGAGCGATGACGGCCGGCGCTATTGGTATCAAAGCCACAACATGGCCCGGTTGGCTACTCATCCCA
>Ga0099827_10000926_pt1 | contig 14444 bp, 15 predicted proteins | sample CZO8metaG_FD_79339 | JGI IMG/M metagenome (GOLD analysis project Ga0099827, IMG submission 79339) | Vadose zone soil microbial communities from the Eel River Critical Zone Observatory, Northern California, USA - CZOApr15con1.8 metaG | ecosystem: Environmental > Terrestrial > Soil > Vadose zone ...
CCCCCGTGCTGCCCGTCGTCGCTGCGTCCCGCCCGGCGCCCGGAGTGCCCGTTGTCTCCGGCTGGCCGGCCGGCGCTTGCGCCGCGGGCAGCGACAGGGTCATCGTCAGTCCGCCGCCCGGTGTCTCGTCCGGTTCCAGCGTGCCGCCCATGGCCTCTGTCAGCCCGCGCGAGAGGGCCAGGCCAAGTCCGACGCCGGTGGTGTTGTCGGTGTCACCGAGCCGCTGGAACGGCCGGAACATCCGGTCCCTGTCCGCCGCCGGGATGCCGGGGCCGCGGTCGACCACGCGCAGCTCGACCCGGTCGCCCAGGGCACTGGCCGTGAGCAGGGGTGGCGAGCCTGCCGGGGAGTACCGCAGCGCGTTGCCGGTCAGGTTCACGATCACCCGCTCCACGATGGCGGGGTCGACCCGCACCTCCGGCAGCGATTCCGGGATCTCCACCGCGACGGCCCTGCTCTCCGGGCCGAGATCGTCCAGCGAGCGGGCGATGATCTCCTCCAGGCCGGCCGGGCGGGGGAAGACCGACAGCGCCCCCGCCTGCAGCCTGCTCATGTCCAGCAGGTTGTCCAGCAGGTGCGCGAGCCTGTCCAGCGATTCGTCCGCGGTGGCGAGCAATTCGTCGCGATCCTCCGCCGCCCACTGGATGTCGCGCGAGCGCAGGCTGGTGACGGCAGCCTTCGCCGAGGCCAGCGGGCTCCGCAGGTCGTGGCTGACCGCCGCGAGCAGTGCTGTGCGCATCCGGTCCGCCGCCGCGATGGGCCGCGCGGCCTCCGCCTCCGCGCTCAGCCGCTGCTGCTCGAGCGCGGCGGCCGCGTAGGCCGCGAATGCCCCGAGCACCCCGCGGTCGGTGGCCGGCAGCGGCCTGCCGCGCAGCGCGAGCACGAGGTTGTCGGCGACCGCGACGTCGACGTCCGCCTGCTCCGGCCTGGCCAGGGCCGGCTCGCCGGAGCATGCGACGGCAGTCCAGTCCGCGGTTGGCCGGCGCGGACCGTCGGCTGGCTCCTGCGCGCGTTCCAGCAGCGTCACCGACTCCATCCCGAATGCCTCCCGCACCCGGTCGAGCACCGGCCCGGAAGTAATGGGTGAGCGCGGCATCGATCTTCTCCGCCGGGTAGATGTTCCCGTGCGCCATCCGGCGGCGCAGCGCCTCCGGGGTCATGTCGACGAGCTCGACCTGATCGGCCGCGCGGACCATCGCGTCGGGGACGGTTTCCCGCTGCGGCACGCCGGTGATCTTCTCGACGACGTCGTTGAGTGATTCCAGGTGCTGGATGTTCACCGTGGAGATGACGTTGATGCCGGCCTTGAGCAGTTCCTCGACGTCCTGCCAGCGCTTCTCGTTGCGTGAGCCCGGCACGTTGGTATGCGCGAACTCGTCGACGAGTGCGACCCGGGCCTTCTCGCGAGCACCGCGTCGACGTCCATCTCCTCGAACGCCGTGCCGCGGTAGGCCAGCCTGGCCCTGGGCAGGATCTCTATGCCGTCGAGCAGGGCGGCGGTGTGCGCTCTGCCATGGGTTTGCACGAAAGCGACGACCACGTCGGTGCCGCGTTCCTGCCGCCGGTGGCCCTCGCAGAGCATGGCGAAGGTCTTGCCGACCCCGGCGGCGCGCCGAGGTAGATCCTCAGCTGCCCCCGGCCGTCCTGGCGGCCGGGTTCCTCATCGCTGCGGTCCATCGCGTCAATCCCTATCGGCGTGCTGCGGCCATCTTCGGACGATAAGCCATGATGCGGCCGGCACCGGTCATGGCCGGCGGGCCTGGCCGCCGGGCGGTCGGCCTGCTCTGCGCCGGCATCATTACCCCAGACCGGCGCCAACCGATGGACACGCCGCTTACGGCGCAAGTGGCAACAGCGGATGCTTGTGATGTTCGACAACTCTATGCTCTCGTTCCGTTACGGAAAGCTACAGGCAGGCCCCGCTAGTGCCTGCGAGCGATCGAAGGATGTGGTGTGACAATGAAACGGACACTGAACGGCGCTATCGCGGCTGTCGCCGCGCTGGCGCTCACCGGCGGCATCTTCGCCGCGACGGCGCTGCCCGCCGCCGCGGCGACGCCCGCCAACGTCGCCTACGCGGCGGGGGCATCCGGCCTGCTTGGCGGCATCCAGCCGCTGGGCGAGGCCAGCTATCCGGGCACCTCGCCGGTGACGCTGGCCCAGGTCAACGGCCTCGGCCTGGTCAGCGCCGGTGCCGTCACCGACACGGCGGGGCCGACCAGCGCGTCCTCGCACGTCGCTGACCTCGGCATCGCCGGGGTCCTCGGGCTAGGGTCGCTGAACACCACGGTGGTGTCCTCGTCCTGCGCCTATGACGCGAGCACCAACACGGTGACCGGCACCGCCAGCATCGTCGGCGGCCAGGTCCTGGCGGGCCTGATCCCGACCCCGCTGCCCACCAGCCCGCAGCCGAACACGACGGTCTCGGTGCCCGGCCTCGCCACCATCACGCTGAACAAGCAGGTCAGCAGCGGGGGGACGCTGGAGGTGGATGCCTTGTCCATCTCGCTGCTCGGCGGCGCCCAGACCATCACGATCGGGACGTCCGTCTGCAACGCGGCGGACCTGTCGGCCGGCTGACGCGGCCAGCCGCCGCCGGGCGGCGGAGCAAGGGAGGGAGGGCCTGCCCACACGGGCAGGCCCTCTTTCCATCGGGGTCACCGGGACGCCGGGTAGCGCTCGTCCAGCGCGATGTTCAGGGTGAGCACGGTCACCCGGGGCTCCCCGAGGAAACCGAGCGTGCGGCCCTTGGTGTACTGCTTGACCAGGGCCATGATCGCTGCCGGGCTGACATGCCTGGCTGCTGCCACCCGGTCGACCTGGATCGCGGCGCTGCGCGGCGAGATGTAGGGGTCCAGGCCGGAGGCCGACGCGGTGACCGCGTCCGGCGGAATCTGGGACACGCTGACGTGATCGAACTTGGCGATCTGCGCCTGCCGGGCCTTGATGGCGGAGACCAGGTCGGGGTTGCTCGGGCCGAGGTTCGACGCGGCGGAGAATCCGGGGTCGCAGCCGTAGTCGGTCTTGACCTCCGCGTTGACCGCGGCGGACGGCCGGGGCTGGAAGTACTGCGGCAGCGGGTTGCCGTTGGCGTCGGTGAACTCCTGGCAGAGCAGGCTGGAGCCGACCACCCGCCCGTGATAGCTGACCAGCGAGCCGTTCGCGCGGGCGTGGAAGGCCACCTGCGCGATGCCGAACATCACCACCGGGTAGATGATCCCGCAGATCACCGTGAAGAGGAGCAGGCCGCGCAGCGCGGCGATGAGCTGCCTGACCGTGCTGGGAAGACGATTCATATCGAGACCACGGCGCAGGTCCGCGCACTGATGCCGGAGGTCGAGCGCCGCGGCACCTCCTCAGAAATGTCGGTAGCCGCTAGTAGATTCGATTCATGTCCCGTTACCGGCTCACACCGACTGCACAGCAGGAGCTGATCTTGCGGGAGCACTGCGCGCACGCGCGGTTCGTGTGGAACCTCGCGGTGGAGCAGCACTTGCACTGGCGGCCTGGCCGTACTGGCGCGCCCGGATACGTCACCCAATGCCGCCAGCTCACCGAAGCCCGCGCCGAGTTCGCGTGGCTCGCTGCCGGATCCCACACCGTGCAGCAGCAGGCCCTGCGGGACTTCGCCCAGGCATTGACCAGTTTCTTCGCCCGGACCCATCGCAGGCCTGTCTGGCGGAAGGCCGGCCGGGACGAGGGCTTCCGGATAGTCGGACCCCCAGCCCAGCACGCCCGCCGCCTGTCCCTTCACACTGGTCAGGTGTGGGTACCGAAGGTCGGGTGGGTTCGGTTCCGCTGGTCCCGCAGCGTGCCAGAAGGCGCGAAGTCTTACCGAGTCACCTGTGACCGCGCGGGCCGCTGGCACCTCGCATTCGCCGTCATCCCAACCCCCATCCTGGCGCCCGGCAACGGGACTATTGTCGGACTGGACCGCGGCGTGGCGGTCAGCGCGGCGCTGTCCACAGGCGAGCTGCTCAGCGCTCCCCGGCTGAGCCCACAGCGGCAACGGCGGCTGGTCTTGCAGCAGCGCCGACTGGCCCGCGCCAGCCGCGGCTCCGGGCGCCGCGCCCGACGGAAGGCAACGGTTGCGCGCTTGCAGGCTCGCCGGGTCGACCTGCGGAAGGACTGGTGCGAGAAGACCTCCACCGACCTTGCGCGCCGGTTCGACCTGATCCGTCTCGAGGACCTGCGCATCACCGGCATGACCCGCTCCGCGAAGGGCACTCTGGAGCGGCCCGGCCGCAACGTTGCGGGCAAGGCTGGCCTGAACCGGGAGATCCTGGCCAGCGGCTGGGGCAGGCTGGCCCGGCGACTGGAGGACAAGGCCCCCGGCCGGGTCGAGAAGATCAACCCCGCGTACACGAGCCAGCGGTGCTCGGCATGCGGGACCGTCGATGCGAAGGCGCGCGAGAGCCAAGCCGTCTTCCGCTGCCGGTCCTGTGGACACAACGGCAACGCCGACGTGAACGCGGCCAGGAACATCGCGGCAGGGCATGCCGTGACTGCGCGGGGAGGCTTCCGGGATACCGGGCCGTTGAACCGCGAACCTCGGCTCGCCGTTTAGCGAGCCGGAATCCGCCGTCTTCAAGCGGCTGGAGGATGTCAACCAGTTCATTCCAGGATCACCTGAATCCGGGAACAAACTGGATGATGAGATCGATGGCCTTGATCCCGGCGAACGGGATGATCAGCCCGCCGACGCCGTAGATCCACAGGTTCCTGCGGAGCAGCGACTGGGCCGAGGCCGGCCGGTAGCGGACACCGCGCAGCGCCAGCGGAATCAGCGCGACGATGATCAGCGCGTTGAAGATGATCGCCGAGGTGATCGCCGACTGCGGGCTGTGCAGGTGCAGGATGCCCAGCTTGGCCAGGCCGGGGAAGGCGCCAGAGAACATGGCCGGCAGCATCGCGAAGTACTTGGCCACGTCGTTCGTGATGGAGAAGGTGGTCAGCGCGCCGCGGGTAAGAATGTGGTGGACACAGCGTCGGCAGATCAGCAACTCACGGTTGACGACAGTTCCGGAACCGGAGCCGGCTGGCACATCACGGTCTCGGCGACCACCTTCACCACCGGGACGCATACCCTGCCCGACACCGGGATCATCATCGTCACCGGCAGCGTCAGTTCGCTGACGAGCGCCGATCCGGGTGTGGCATGCGCCGGGTCATGCATCTTGCCGGCGAATACGACGGCCTACCCAGTGTCCATCGACACGGCAGCCAGCTCCCCGCCGGCCTCCACCCTCTACGACGCCTCGGCGGGCACCGGCGTCGGTTCGATCACCGTGGGCGGCAGCGACGCAGCGGACCCCATCGGGTGGTGGGTCTTAGTGCCAGCGACGGCCTACGCAGGGTCTTACACATCAACCGTAACGCTCACCCTGGCATCCGGCCCATGAACCGGCAATACGGCCGGCCAGCGGGCCAGCCAGGCACAGGCTCAGGCCGGCTCGTCTGGCGGTTCCTGGCGGCGGCAGCGACGCTGGCTGCCGCGACTCCGGCCCCGTCCGCCACGCCAGGCGGCATTGGCACGGGTACATTCGGCCTCTCAACGGCGCCGGACAGTCAGGGCCGGGCAGCTCCGTACTTCAACCTGACGGTGGCCGCTGGTCATTCGACCCTAGCCACCGTCCTCGTCAGCAATCTGGGGAGCAAGACCGAGAAGCTGAAGATCGGCCGGTCCATTGGCATTACCGCAACCAACGGAGGCAGCGCCTACAGCCTGGCTCCCGGGGGTGCTCCGGTCCCGGCTGCTGGGTGACAGGCCTGCCACGCCTGGTCACGTTGTCGGCCCATAGCCGCGAGATGCTGACCTTCAAGGTGAGCGTTCCCGCCAGGACTGCACGCGGCCAGTACCTGGGCGGCATCGCTGCGGAATCCGCCGCCAAGCCAGGATCGCGGATAGTTGGCTCGAACGGGAAGGCAAAGGCACGGGCCATCATCGTCGAGCAGGTCACCGTCGGCGTGGCGGTCACCGTGGGCCAGTTGTCCAAGCTGACGACACGTTTGCGGATTCCCGGTGTGCTGGGAGCAATCGAAGGGCCGGTTGTCCGTCTCAACATCCAGCTGGAGAACACCGGGCAGACGTTCGCCAAGGGCACAGGTAAAGCATCCTGCACGGCGGCTCACAAGCAGCACACGTACACCGTCCTCGCGGATACTGTCCTGCCGCATGATCATGCGCTGATTGCCGTCAACGCTCCCGGCCTCCCAGAAGGTGAGACCCTGCCATGCAAGATCCGGATCAACTACGGCAGGAACCAGACCGTCAGGTGGGCAGGGCTGGTCACCGTGCCCGCCCCTCCGTCCTCCCACATTGCCCACACCGGGCACGGGGCCTACTCGGTCGTCCCTAACGGCGGAATCCCCACATGGGCCATCGTGCTGATCAGCATCGGCGTGCTGATTCTGGGCGGAATTGGCGTGCTGCTGTTCCGATTGCGCTGACCCAGCCATGCCAGTTGACGGAGCGACCCGCCGGACCGGTGCTTCGCCTTTGACCAGTTCGGGCCGTTATCGATACGCCCCTGCCACGGCAGCTCCTGGGCGAAGAAAAACAAACCCGTCCGCCTCCCGGCGACCTACCACCGCACGCATGGCGTCCGCTACTTCCACGGTTGCTACCGCCTGGCCGATGACCAGCTGTGGGGCGTGAGCCGCCGCCGCAAAGGGGGCGATCACACCCTGGCCGCCCTTAAGTCGATCCAGGCAGCCCACCGCGGCGGCTACCGCATTTACGTGATCTTGGACAACCTCTCAGCGAACAAGACACCGGCGATCCGGCGCTGGGCCGAGCACGCCAACGTCGAGCTGTGCTTCACCCCGACGAACGCCTCGTGGCCAACCCGATTGAGGCGCAATTCGGTCCCTTGCGGACCTTTGCCATGGGCGGCTCGGACCATCCCAGCCACACGGTGCTGGCCCGGCGGCTGCAGGATTACTTGCGCTGGCGCAACGCCAACGCCCGCCACCCCGATATCCTCGCCGCCCAGCGCCGCGAACGAGCCCGCATCCGCAGCGAACGAGCCCGCATCCGCAGCGAACGACAGCAACGCTGGGGACGGCCCAAACTCAAGGCCGCATAGCCGGTGAACCTTCGTGTCACCGCACTAGGGGCGCCACCCCCAGGCGGTCACCATGCCGAGCGACAACCAGCGTGACGCCGGATCTTGCGCGAATGCGCCGATCTGGTCCGCGTCATCCGGATCGAGGAGGCCAGCGCCGATCAGGCGCGGGCCGACTTGACGCAACGTCAGGGCATAGAACGCGGACTCTTCGGTGCCGCCATAGATCAGCCGGGAGGTGAGTTCGGCGTTTACGTCGCGCAGGCCGGCTGCGATCAGCGCGGCGGGAAGCTCCAGGGCGAACTCCGGGTGCGCGCCGACGGCGCGGAATCCGGCCGCCACGGCCTGCACCACGCGGGTCAGCGCAGGCCTTTGCCCTGGCGGGCTGACCATCTTCTCCCACGCCTGGGATACCGGCCCGCTGGCCAGAACGTCTTCCAGCACCAGCACCCCCGCCGGCCGCAGCGCCCGCACCAGCCGGGCGACGACCTCCCCGGGGTCAGGCACGTGCTCAAGGACTGCCCGTGCATGCACCAGATCGAATGCGTCCTGTTCAATGGGGTCGCTGGTCACGTCGTGCCGGACGACCTCGACATGAGGAACGGCAACGTCATCGAGGAAACGCGTGTCGATGTCGGTGACCATCACCCGGCCGGCCGCCCCGACCGTGGCGGCGAGCCAGCCGGCGATGCTTCCGGCGCCGGCGCCGATCTCCAGGCAGTGCCAGCCCGAGCCGACGCCGACCGCGCCCAGGTGCCGGACCGTGATCTGATCGAACTGCGCCGACAAGCCGGCCAGGCGAGCGCGCTCTTGCTCCCATCCCTGCTTGAGGAGGTAGGTGTCGTCGCCTGTGTTCATGGCCACAACTCTTTCTCCGGCAGCCCCATCCGGCGTCCGGTGGCTCCATCAGATCACAATCTTCGCATCGATCCCATCCCACCTGGACGGCCACGACCCAGCACATGACCAACCCGGTGAACGTTCGTGGTCACCGCACCAGCCGGCGCATCCGCTGGCTATGGCGCACGTTCGAGCAGTTACGCTGCCACCTGGCCCTGCAGCTTGCGGCGGACGACTGCCAGCAGACCGGCTCCAGCGCGCTGGCGACCGCGGCGTCGGTGTTGGTTGTGCACTCCCGGCAGGTGTTGCCGGGTGGTAGCTGCCCGGTACTTCGCGCCGGCCCCAGCACCGGCCGGCGCTGAGATTCTCTGCCGCATCAGGCTGTCGGCCATCTGGGCGTGGAACCGCACTCCTTACAGTCGCGCTTTACGCTTGATCGATCGAATGGGAGCCTTACGGCATGTGTGCCGATGTGGTCGGCCGTGACGCGGAACTTCGAACGATCACGCGATTCCTTGATTCGCTGGTCGCGCAGCCGCAGGCTCTCGTGCTGGAGGGTGAGCCTGGGATCGGCAAGACAACATTGTGGCTTGCCGCCCTTGATCAGGCGCGTCAGCGCGGCTTTCGTGTTCTGTCGTGCCGCCCGTCTGCGGCCGAGGCGCACCTGTCCTACGCGTCGCTGGCCGACGTGCTGGCGGACGTCGGCGATGCGGTGCTGGAGATCTTGCCGGAACCCCAACGGCGGGCGATCGACTTCGTCTTGCTTCGGACCAAAGCCGGGCCCGCGGTCACGGATCACCGCGCGGCCGGCGCCGCGTTGTTGTCGATCCTGGACCGGCTCGCGGACGAAATGTTGCGCCCGATCTTGATCAGCAGCCTGCTGCTGGCGTGGACGGGACGGCTCGACCAGGCGCGGGAGACGCTGCTGTCCATCCGCCGGCGCTGCCTCGAGCGGGGCGAGGAAAGCGACCTGATGTTCACCGCCTTCCACGCCGTGATAGTCGAGTGCTGGCGTGGGAACCTCGCCGACGCGCGTTTGATCGCCGAGGACACCCTGCAGCGGGCGTTGCAGCTTGGCAGCGACTTTCCACTGGCGATCGCACTGGCTACCCAGGCGAATGTCGCCGCCTACGCTGGCCTGGCGGACGAGACGCGCCGCGCCGCCCGCGAGGCGCTGACGATCTTCGAGCGGGGAAGCTGCCTCGCAGTCACGGTCTGGCCGATCGTGACCCTGGGGTTCCTGGAGGTGTCACTTGGTGACTACCAGGCCGCGGCCGCGACGCTGGCACCACTCGCGGCGGCGGCAGCTGCCATAGGATACGGCGAGCCGACAGCCGCGCCGTTCGCTGCTGCTGACCCAGCTGGCCTCACAGGCGGGCCTGGTCCTTCGCAACGTCCGCCTCACCGCCGAGTTGCAGGCCACGATCGACGATTTGAAGGCGTCGCGGCGGCGGCTGGTGCGGGCACAGGATGAGGAGCGGCAGCGGATCGAGCGGAACCTTCATGACGGCGCCCAGCAGCAACTCATCGCGCTCGCCGTCCAGGTCGCCCTGCTGGCAGACTCCGCCGAAGACCCCGGCGAAGTCAGGCAGATCACCGGCCAGCTCCGCAGCGGGCTGCATGCCGCACTCGACAACCTGCGGGCCCTGGCCCGCGGGATCTACCCCCCGCTGCTGGCCGACCAGGGGCTCGGGCCAGCCCTGCAAGCGCAGGCCGGCAAGGCCCCGCTGCCAGTCCTGGTCGAGGCCGACGGCATCGGGCGCTACCCCCGCGACGCCGAGGCCGCCGCGTACTTCTGCATCCTGGAGGCCCTGCAGAACGTTGCCAAATACGCGCAGGCCTCCCTGGCCACCATCGCCCTGTCCTGTCCCGACAGCCATCTCCAGTTCACTATCACCGACGACGGTGCCGGCTTCGACACCACAACGGCCAGGCGCGGCACTGGCGTGCAAGGCATGGCCGACCGGCTGGCCGCGGTTGGCGGTACCTTCCAGATCCGCTCACAACCCGGACTCGGAACCACAGTGACCGGCCGGTTGCCCGTGCCTGAACCGGGAGGCACCGGGGGTGGCGGGCGCGGCGGATCAGGGCGCCGCCCCGGTCCCCGGCCGCAGCGTGCGTCCAGGGAATCTGGCTCTCCCTGAACGGGCGAACGTAACTCCGTCTGCACCATGCGCGCACCCACCCGAACGGTTGCCGCGGGCTGTCACGCTCGCCGATGCGCCCGCAACCGGCGAAGGTCGCCGGCAACCGGATGCTGCGGCTGGCCGGTGAGTTAGCTGCCCGGCGGCCGTCAGAACACGGGGAGTTGTGAGTGGCAGCTCATCCGGACATATACGGAGGCCGGGTCGTGCCCCGGGATTTTGTCAGGGCGCGGCAGTATGGTCATCGCGTCTGGACAGACCGGGAAGGAGCTCCGATGAGCGGCGTACGAGTACTGGTGGGCACGCGCAAGGGCGCGTTCGTGCTGACGGCGGATGCGAAGCGCGACCAGTGGGATGTCAGCGGGCCCCACTTCGGGGGCTGGGAGATCTACCACGTCAAGGGATCGCCCGTCGATCCAGCGCGGCTGTACGCGTCGCAGTGCAGCGGCTGGTTCGGGCAGCAGATCCAGCGCTCCGACGATGGCGGCAAGACGTGGGAAGCGGTGGGTAACCAGTTCAGCTATGACGGCGTTCCAGGTACGCACCAGTGGTACGACGGGACGCCGCACCCCTGGGAGTTCGCGCGGGTCTGGCATCTGGAGCCGTCGCTTGACGACCCGGAGACGGTCTACGCCGGCGTCGAGGACGCCGCCTTGTTCCGCTCGGCCGACGGCGGGCGGCAATGGGAGGAACTCGCCGGGCTGCGCGGCCACGGCTCGGGCTCGTCCTGGCAGCCAGGGGCGGGCGGGATGTGCCTGCACACGATCCTGCTCGATCCGAGCCACCCCGGGCGGATGTTCGCCGCCATCTCGGCGGCCGGCGTGTTCAGGACCGACGACGCGGGCAAGTCGTGGCGGCCGGTGAACCACGGCCTGAAGTCCGATGGCATTCCGGATCCGGACGCCGATGTCGGCCACTGCGTGCACCGACTCGCCATGCACCCGTCCCGCCCCGAAGTGCTCTACATGCAGAAGCACTGGGACGTGATGCGCAGCGACGACGCCGGCGAGTCATGGCACGAGGTCAGCGGCAACCTGCCGAGCGACTTCGGCTTCCCGATCGACGTCCACCCGCATGAGCCGGACACCATCTATGTCGTCCCGATCAAGAGTGACTCCGAGCACTATCCGCCCGACGGGAGACTGCGCGTCTACCGGAGCCGGACCGGCGGTGACGAGTGGGAAGCCCTCACTGACGGGCTCCCGCAACGCGACTGCTACGTCAACGTGCTGCGCGATGCGATGGACGTCGACTCGCTGGACTCCTGCGGCGTGTACTTCGGCACGACCGGCGGGCAGGTGTACGGATCGGCCGACGCCGGGGACAGCTGGGCGCCCATCGTGCGGGATCTGCCGGCCGTGCTGTCCGTCGAGGTGCAGACGCTGCCATGATCCGGGTCGTGCTCCCGGCCCACCTGCGGACGCTCGCGCGGCTCGACGGCGAGGTGGAGCTATCCGTCGACGGCGAGGTCACGCAGCGCTCGGTGCTTGATGCGCTGGAAGCGCGCTATCCCATGCTGCGCGGGACGATCCGCGACCGTTCCTCCCAGCAGCGCCGGGCATTCGTCCGGTTCTTCGCCTGCGAGCAGGATCTGTCCCACCAGCCGCCGGATGCCCCGCTTCCTGTCCTCGTGGCCACGGGGGCGGAGCCGTTCCTGATCGTCGGCGCTATGGCCGGCGGCTGATACCCCGCACCAGGCCGCGGACAGCGACGGTGGGTGGCGTGGCGGAGGAGTGTCAGGCTTTGGCGTGTTTCTGCACAAAGGCCAGGGCGGTGGCGGCGACTTCTCGCCAGCCGTGGTCGATGGTGAGCGAGTGCCCGCGGCCGGGGATCCTGGCGATCTCGGTGACGCCGGGGTTGCGGGCCTCCTTCGGTGTCCGCGACCATCAAGGCTGCTGCCCGGCGGACTTACCTAGCAGCCGGTTGTGCAGCTCGGCAGTGAGGGTATGGATCTGGCGAGTCAGCTCCGTGTTGGTTTTGAGCTCCAGCTCCTGTTCGTTGAAGTCATGATCTGCCTTGGCCTGCTGGAATGCCGACTGCCGGTTCTGGCCGATCATGACAAACGTGGACAGGAAGATCGCTTCCAGCGACACGACCAGCGTCAGCGTCGGCCACGGCTTGGACTCGAAGAACACCATCCAGAGGGCGAACAGCGCGACGTGAAGGTAGACGAACCGCATCGACCCCGCGAACGCGGTGATCCCATCAGCGATCCGTAGCTGAAGGTCCGCGGCCCGTTTCGCCTGTTCCTCCAGGACGACCGGGTGTTGCGGGCGACTCTCCGGCTGCGCAGTTAGCCTGTCATCTCCAGGCCCGGTCGCCTGGCCCCCGGTGCCAGCTGCGTGCCGCGCCTGCTCCGGCTGGGGCGGCTGGCCGTCTGAGCCCTCTGCACCCGGGTCAGGCTTGGCCATCGTGATGCCTCCGTACTTGTTGCGGCCGGCGGGCCTGGTGATGAGTGCGCCTGCCAAGCCGGGTCTGGGGCTTGGCAGGCGCTCAACGGTCGCCTGCCTTAGCCGGTGCCGGGCAAGCGCCCGCGCCCCCGCATGAACTCAGGCCGCGTCCTTCATGACCGAGTGCAGGGTCTTCCCGGTCCGGCGCACCTCGACGCCCATCGTGATCTGCGAGACGCCGTAGATGATGCTGAACAGGCCGAACAGCAGCGCGAGGGTGACCGCACCCACGTTGGGGCGGGAGAAAAGCACCACGCCGAACGCGATAGACACCAGCCCGCCCAGGATGAATAGCGTGCGGGTGCCCGCGGTCTCCCCACTCTGGAACGCCGCGAAAATCTCGAAGAAGCCGCCGGTGACCGCCCAGATCCCCACGATCAGCACCAGCGTCAGCGCGGTGGGCCCGGGCCAGACCAGCGCGATCACCCCGGCCGCCACGTCAACCAGCCCGAGAAACAGGTGACCGAAGACCGGTCCCGCGGTCCCGCTGCTGAACGCCCGCATGGCCTGCAGCCCCGCGCCGATGAACGCGTAGATCGCGAACAGGATGACCAGCGCGAGAATCGTCACCCCCGGCCAGGCGAGGGCGATGGCCCCGACGATAATGGCGAGAACGCCAAGCAGAATCAATGAGGCGGATGTTGATTTGAACATTGAAAGGCATTCCTTTCGCTTGGCTTAGTCGCCCCGCGCCATCTTGGATGTCCGCGGCGCGTGTCGACACTAGTGGACGCGGGAACAGGCACGGTTGGCCAATATCCGCCACCAATAGACATATAGCCGCCAGCTTCTGATCATGTAGCCGGCGGTATCGAGGGCTTTGCTTTGCCGGCTGCGTTCGGGCCCAGCCGGAGGCGAAGGTAGGCCACGGCTCCGGGGAGTAGCGGGAGCCAGTAGTTCACCACCCGGTAGCCGAGCACGGCGAGGACCGCCGTTGCCCGTGGCGCGCCGAAGCCGACGGTGATGGCCACCAGCGTCACTTCTATGACCCCCAGCCCGCCGGGCGTGATAGGGATGGCGCTTGCGATATTCGCCGCCGCGTAGGCGACCGCCAGCGGCCCGAAGCCGGGCTGATACCTGAAGGCAAGAAACATCAGATCAAGCGAGAGCAGGTCGAGGAGCAGGTCGGCCGTGGCGAAACCGTAGCTTTCCAGGAATGCCCGGCCGGTCAGCGCGGATCGTGCCAGCGACACGAGCCGCTTGCTGGTCTGGGCCACTTTCTCCGGATCGATGCTGGAGCGCACGTGCCGCGCCAATCTGGCCACCCGGCGCCCCGCCCGCTCGGCGATGCCGGGGTGGGCGCCCACCAGGAGCGCGATGGCCAGCACCGCCACGACCAGGACGAGCGCAATGCCCGCAACGGTGAGGTAACTCTGGGAGACAGGCCGGCCGGCCGTCGCCACCAGCCCGGTCCCGAACAGCGCGATCAGGGCGACCGTGGACACCAGGCTGGTTAGGCCGATCGCCTCACCGGTCGTTGACGCGGCAATGCCCTCGGTTTCCAGCGTGGTCACGTTCAGCAGGGTGCCTGTCGCCGATCCGAACGGGGTGAGGTGACTGACCAGGAAGGTCGCCAGCGTGACCTGGGCCGTCAGCCGAAACGGCAGCCGGGCCCCCAGCGATGCGAGCACCCGCCGGTACAGCAGCGCATAGCACCCGAGCGACACCGCCTGCGCCACGACCGCTGCCGCCACGAAGGCCGGGCGGGCGTGCCGCAGGCCGGCCGCGTCGTGCGTCAGCCCGCCCAGCCGTGGCAGCAGGCCGAACACGCCGACCGCCAGCGCCACGAACAGCAGGCCGCGGACGATCCACCGCATCGCCGGCCGCCGCCGGCCTTTCTGTTGCGGCGGCGCCCCGCCGGCCGGCCGCGGTGTGGATGGATTGGTCACGGGACGGGCCGGTCCCCCCGAGACAGTGCTCCCGGGGACCGGCCCGTGTGAGGC
>Ga0099827_10000927_pt1 | contig 14439 bp, 10 predicted proteins | sample CZO8metaG_FD_79339 | JGI IMG/M metagenome (GOLD analysis project Ga0099827, IMG submission 79339) | Vadose zone soil microbial communities from the Eel River Critical Zone Observatory, Northern California, USA - CZOApr15con1.8 metaG | ecosystem: Environmental > Terrestrial > Soil > Vadose zone ...
CCGATCATCGGCATCACGCTGGTGCTGATGTCGGTGTTCCTGCCGGCGGCGTTCATCCCCGGCTTGACCGGCAAGATGTTCGCGCAGTTCGCGCTGGTGATCGCCGCGACCGCCCTGCTCAGCGCCGTCAACGCGGCGACCTTGAAGCCGACGCAGTGCGCGCTGTGGCTGCGACCGACCGTCCCGCCCGAGCAGCGCAACGCCTTCTATCGCGCCTTCAACGCCGCCTACGGGCGGCTGGAACAGGCCTATGCCGGCTTGATCGGCCGCATGGTCGCGCGCAGCCGCCTCATGTGCCTGATTGCGCTGGTCGTGATCGGCGCCGCCGGCTACGGCCTCTCGCGGGTGCCGACCGGCTTTTTGCCGACGGAGGACCAGGGCTACGTCCTGGTGATGGCGCAATTGCCGGACGGCGCCTCGCTCCAACGCACCAAGCGCGTGCTCGATCAGGTCAACGACATCGTCGGCAAGATCCCCGGCGTGGACAAGGTGATCGGGATTTCCGGCGTGTCCGCGCTCGACAGCAATTCGACCTTGGCCAATGCCGGGGTCGCCTATGTCGTGCTCAAGGATTGGAGCGAGCGCGGCAAGGGCGAGGACTTGCGGTCGCTGTTTGCGACCTTCAACCGGGAGCTCGCCGCGATCCGGGAGGCCCGCATCGTGGTCTTTCCGCCGCCGCCGATCCAGGGCATCGGCAATGCCGCGGGCTTCGCCATGCAGGTGGAGTTACGCGACGGCAGCTTCGACCTGACCAAGCTGCAGAGCATCACCAATACGCTGGTGCGGGATGCCCAGTCCCAAAGCGGCTTGCAGCGGGTGACGAGCTCGTTCCGTTCGACGGTGCCGCAGATGAAGGTGGACGTCGACCGCGCCAAGGCGGAGACGCTGCAGGTGTCGATCGACGACGTGTTCTCGACGCTCGCCGCCTATCTCGGATCGAGCTATGTCGACCAGTTCAACAAGTTCGGCCGCACCTTCCAGGTCTACGTGCAGGCGGATTCGCAGTTCCGACTGCGGCCCGAGGACATCGAGCTGCTGCCGGTCCGCAACAAGCAGGGCGCCATGATCCCGCTCGGCACCATGGTGAAGATCACGCCGGCCGTGGGGCCGTCGCTGCTGAGCCTCTACAACCTCTATCCGTCCTCGACGGTGATCGGGCTGCCCGCGACGGGCTTCAGCTCCGGCGAGGCCATGGTGCTGATGGAGCAGCTGGCGGCAAAGGCGCTGCCGGCGGGCACGAGCTTCGAATGGACCGCAATGTCCTATCAGGAGAAGCTCGTCGGCGCGCAGATCTACTACATCTTCGCGCTGGCGATGCTGCTGGTCTATCTGGTGCTGGCCGGCCAGTACGAGAGCTGGTGGATGCCGGTGGCGGTGCTGCTTGCCGTTCCGCTCTCCCTCCTGGGGCCGGTCGCGGCGCTCAAGGGCCTGGGCATCGACAACAATCTCTACACGCAGATCGGCCTCGTGCTGCTCATTGCGCTGTCGGCCAAGAACGCCATCCTGATCGTGGAGGTGGCGCGCGAGCGGCGCGTGTTCGAAGGCAAGCCCCTCCTCGAGTCCGCGGTCGAGGCGGCGCGCGCCCGCTTCCGCCCCATCCTGATGACGTCGTTCGCCTTCATTCTCGGCGTGGTGCCGCTGGTGCTGGCGACCGGCGCCGGCGCCAGCGCGCGCAAGTCGATCGGCATCGCGGTGTTCAGCGGCATGCTGGCCTCGACCTGCCTCGCCGTGCTGTTCGTGCCGTCGTTCTTCGTCGTGGTCCGGCAATTCGAGGAATGGCGGGGCGCGCGCAAGGAAAAGACCAAAACCGCTGAAACGGCGCCGGCCAATTGAGCGCGGGCCTGATCTGGCGATCATCCTGAATGGCGCGCGATTTATCGGCCTTGTTCAGGATGTGAATGAATTTTGGTCAGATGGGCTTGTCGTTGCCTCCCGGCTAGTGTGGCGGGCGCCCCCTCGGATGGAGATAATGGTCCGTTGGGCGATGCCAGCCTGTGGTGTCTGTGCGGCGGTACGTGAGTTGCATGGCGGTGGCATGCAAGGATCAATCAGGAGGTTCGCATGAGTGGGCTAGGCGGTCTCAACAAGGCGCCCGATGGCGTCGTCATCGGCTTGGTTCAGCTGCAGAACCCACGGGTGGTTACCAGGGAGGACTTGGCGAAGCAGGCCGACCGGATCTGCCAGCTCGTGGGAAAAGCGCGACGCAACATGCCGTCCATGGACCTCGTGGTGTTTCCCGAATACGCGCTGCACGGATTGAGCATGGATACCAATCCCGACATCATGTGCACGTTGGACGGCCCGGAGGTCGCGCGGTTCAAGCAGGCCTGCGTCGACAATCGCATCTGGGGTTGTTTCTCGATCATGGAGCTCAATCCGGGTCGTAATCCCTTCAACAGCGGCCTGATCATCGACAACTGCGGCACCATCAAGCTCTATTACCGCAAGATGCATCCTTGGGTTCCGGTCGAGCCCTGGGAGCCCGGCGACATCGGCATCCCCGTGTGCGACGGGCCGAACGGGAGCAAGCTCGCATTGATCATCTGCCACGACGGGATGTTCCCCGAAATGGCGCGAGAGTCCGCCTACAAGGGTGCCAACGTCATGTTGCGGACGGCGGGCTATACCGCGCCAATTCGGCACGCATGGCACATCACCAACCAGGCGAACGCTTTCACCAATCTGATGTACACCGCAAACGTTTGCCTTGCCGGCTCCGACGGATCGTTCAATTCGATGGGCGAGGGCATGATCGTCAATTACGACGGCGTACCCCTGGTGACCGGCAACGGCGTCCCGGACGAGATCATTACCGGAGAGGTGCGGCCGCGCCTGTGCGATGAGGCGCGCATTTATTGGGGCGTCGAGAACAATATCTATCAGTTGGGCCATCGCGGCTATGTCGCGGTCAAGGGCGGCGCGCAGGATTGTCCATACACCTACATGCAGGCGCTCGCTGCCGAACGATATCGCTTGCCGTGGGAGGATTCGGTCAAAGTCACCGATGGTACCTCCTGCGGATTTCCGGAGCCTTCGCGCCTCTACGGTCCGACCGCATCGGAAAAAGCAGCGCTCCGCAAGACCGGATGACTGCGCGGCACACGAAATGAAAACCCGCCAAGGATCGCTCCCGGCGGGCCCATTTACGCAACGCTACTGTTACGCAACACTTTCTTATTGACGTTGTTTACTCAACGCGCCGCCAGCGCCATCGCAGCAACCGGTACATCCGCGGTCGGCAACGCTGCCACAGTCGGCAGCATCAACATACTCCGCCAGCATGACGGCGTTATGACGGGATGGGGGAGGGGAAGCCGGGGCGGCAAATGCGCTCAGGTGATCGCGAGCGCCACCGCGGCAGCGGCGACGACTAGCACCCCGATCGCGGCCGCGAGCACCGTGATGCAGGTTGCCACTCGTCTCAAAAGCCAATCGCGACGGGCCTTAGAGGCTCCCTCGCGGGGCGGGACCGACGGCATCGCTGGGCGTAAAACGGGAGTCACCGGATTGCTCCTCGGGACGCGAATGCGCTGGAATACGCTATTCGGACGCGGCGGCGAGAAAGCCGGCCATGACCATGGCGAACGCTACGGCCATCCAGACGAGCTCGGTGGGGATGAAGGAGATCATGGGAGTCACGCTCGGAGGTTACGCGGTGGGTTACAAACTGTTGCCTATACGACTTAGTGTTCCGAGGGCCCGGTTTGGTTCATCCGCCGTGGCCATTCCGGCGAAAAAATTGCGCCCCGGCGGGGCCGGTCTCGAAACCCGTAGCGTCTGATACTCGGAAAGAAATTCTCTCGATTGCGGAGTAGTTTGGAGCATTCGGTTCGAGCGCGATGGTATCCGAACCCGGTCCCCGTCACCGCTTCGGCACGCCGGAATTCCGCTCGATCATCGCCGCCCATTGCTTGAGCTTGGCGTCCGCCACCAGCGGGAAGCCGCCGTAGTCCTGGTAGAGTTCGATCGAGCTTGCGCCGTACGAAACGCCCATCTTGATCGTGCCGTCGAAGTCCTTGGGCGTCGTCGGGCCGGTCTGGAATTCGATCTCGGGGCCGAGCTGCTTCATGGTGGCGTAGATCCGATGGAGCGGCCGCGCGAGGTTGGTGTCGAGATCGTGGTTGTCGAAGACGCAGCGAGGTCCGACCGCCTGCCGGCATCTGCGCATGACCCCCTCGGTGAATTCCGGGTCGCCGGGGCCTTGTCCGAGCGCGGTCCGCAGCGGATTGACCGAGAGCACCAGCCGCGACTGGCGCCACGGCGCGTAATCGGCGACCGCGTCGGTCAGGCATTCCTTGTATGCGGCGTCGGTGAAACCGGCCGCCCGCAGATGCGGCACTACGGTGTCCTCGGGCGGAACGAAGAACGGCTCCGCCGTGTACGACATGCAGGCGGTGACCGACACTTCGTTGATCAACGGATGCTGGTCGAAGCGCGCGGCGAGACGCTGCTGCAGGCGCGCCCAGGCCTGCCGATATTCCGCGCTCCAGAAGCGGCCGACGGTGCGGTGCTTGTTCCTGTGCACGGTGTCGATCGGCGCGCCGCCGAGCTCTTTGGCCCAGTCCGGCGCGGTGAAGCCGCCCCATACCCTGAGCTTCACCGCGAGCGGCTTGCCCGGGTTTCGTTCATTGTAGGCGCGGACCTGCGCCAGCGCCTGGTCGATGACGTTGTCGTCGCCGATCTCCGAGCCGGGCGTTGGCTGTAGCTGCTTCCAGCTCGCGATCACGACGAGGCCGCCGAAGATGCCCGGCTTGGCGTTGAGCGGCTCGAGCGTGTTGACCGGATCGCCCCCGCTGCCCACGAACCGATAAGCGCCCATGGACACGAGGCCGCGGATCGGCGCCTTCATGTCTTCGGCGTGCGAGGGATTCGCCGGCAGCAACGCCAGCATCGTGCAGGCGAGCATCAGTCGGCGGTCGGCAAACATGCATTTCTCCAAGGCCCGGTCGGGTCGGGTGGAATGCATGGACGGGATCGGTTGCGATATCGTTAGGACAAGAACGGATCCCGATATGGCCGATCGCTTTGCTTACTCGAAGCCTGCCGGAATGCCTTCTTTTTGCACGGAGCTTCGAGCGGCGTCACCGCGCCAGCCGTGATCGACCTCGGCGCTCCACGATCAGTGCCGGCTTCGCCGCCTGGATTTTCTCGGCGGGACCGGATTTGTCCTGCAGATCCACGGCGGAGGCCGGCGACGTCGTGGTTATGGCGTGCTTGTAGACGATCTGCCGACGGCCATCGGACTCCAGGAGCACGCAGAAAGCATCGAAATCAGCAACGATCCCCTGCAGCCTGACGCCATTGCTCAGAAAAATCGTGACCGGCGTTCGTTTCCTTTGCAGATGCTCGAGGAAGGTATCTTGAAGACGATGAACGTTGTCGTTTGCCATCTTGGATGTCTTGATGAGTTGAACAGACCATTTGGTCGAACAGACAGCAGACCGTTCGTCGGCCGCCGACGGGAAAGTTCTTCGAAGGAGGCGAATGGACTCGAACTCGCAAGTAGCCTGGCTCCCCGGGCCGGATTCGAACCAGCGACCAACCGGTTAACAGCCGGTTGCTCTACCGCTGAGCTACCGGGGACCATGGCGGCACGCGATTGTCCGCCTATAACAAAGGCCCTCCGGCTTGCATAGCGTGAAATCAGCCCGCCGCGCGGGCCGCGGTGAGATTTGGGGGACAACGATTTCGTCCCGACGATCAGGCGCCGGTGAACGTCGCCAGCACGGCGTGGGGAATGTCCTGGCGCTTGAGACCGCGGACCGCGAGCTCGCGGTCGGATAGGCCGGCCAGATGCTGATAGAGCAGCGCCATGGCGCGCGCTTCCTGGATGCCGGTCAGGAGCTCGGCCCAGGTGCCGAACAGCTGGAAGAGCAAGCGAGGGGTGGCGCCGAGCAGCGCCGAGAGTGCGAGCGTAGTCATTTGAGTTCAATCGCTCCGATGCGGACCTTTGTCCTTGATATAAGCTGGTATTCCAAAGGAATCGTTTATATTTACCGCATAGCAGCAATACTTCGCTGCATAGCACAATCTTGCTTAATCTTCTCGAACCGAGCGCGCGGCGCAGCACGGAAGGCGGCGCGCGCGCCATGCCGGCCGCAGCAGGCGCAATTGTTCGTCGGCGAAATTGCAGGGAGCTGGAGGCCACGCCCGGAATTGAACCGGGGTACACGGTTTTGCAGACCGTTGCGTAACCACTCCGCCACGTGGCCCCTAGCGGCCGGATAACTAACGATCCGCGCGCGCCTGCGCAATCCGAAACGGGGAACGCGCAGCACCGCCGCCTCACGTTTCCGGGCGCGCCGGGGCTGGCCTTCGCGGGAAAACGCGATATAGAGGACGCCGTTCACGCGCCCGAAGTGGAATCCGCCGATGATCGACTTTGCCGCCGCCCGCCGGATGATGGTCGATGGCCAAGTCCGCACCAGCGACGTCACCGATCTGCGAATCATCGCGGCCATGCTCGAGCTTCCGCGCGAGCGTTTCGTGCCCGAAGCGAGCGCGGATCTGGCCTATCTCGACCTCGACGTTCCGGTCGCCCGGGCAACCGGCGCGACGCCGGCGCGCCGCCTGCTCAAGCCCATGGTGCTCGCCAAAATGGTCCAAGCCGCGGGGGTGAAAGCGGACGACCACGTGCTCGATGTCGCCTGCGCCACCGGCTATTCCTCCGCGCTCTTGGGGCGGCTGGCTCGTTCCGTGGTCGCGCTCGAGCAGGATCCCGCCTTGGCGCGGGTCGCCGGCGACAACCTCGCGGCGGTGGGAGCGAGCAATGTCACGGTGGTCGCCGGTCCACTGACGGCGGGTTGGCCTCCCAACGGGCCCTATGATGTCGTCTTCGTGAATGGGGCGGCCGAGATCATCCCGGACACGCTTTACCAGCTCAAGGACGGGGCCCGGCTGGTCGCCGTGGTGGGGCATGCCCCTACCACCCGGGCGATGCTCTATCGCTCGGTCGGCGGCGACGTCAGCGGCTGGCCGATCTTCGACGCCGCCGCCCCGCTGCTGCCGGGTTTTGCCGCGCCGCCCGCCTTCGTTTTTTAAGTTCCACGGATTTTTCCCAGGTTTTCCACATTCTGGTGTGGCGCGAATGCACCAAGTACCGCCTTTCCGCAGAATCGCCTCGTTCCGCGGCGGTTCCTCGTTTGCGCCGGTCAAATAATGGCTAACATTGACGCCTAGCGTCCTAGCTGGTCGGGCCGCAAGCGTGAGCGGCGGCACGGCCGGTGGCGTGGAGTCGGGGCATGTTGCGGGGTGGTTGGGGGCGGCAATTTGTGGCGCGGAGCGCGCGGTCGGTCGCGTTGGCTGCGTCCGCAGCACTGTCGTTGTCGCTGTCGGCCGCGCTCGCAGCCGACACGGCGGTCTACGGACGCGTGGGCGGCGGCGCGGGCTCCGCCACGATGAACGGCTCGCTGATCCAGGCCTACCAGAACAATCCCCAGCTCAATTCCCAGCGCGCCGCGACTCGCGCAACGGACGAGAACGTTCCGACGGCGCTCTCGGGCTATCGCCCGCGCGTGGCGGGCACCGCGAGCCTGACCGAGCAGTATCTCGACACGCTGACCAAGGCGACGACCGCGGCGGGCGCGCCGGTCTACAGCAGAACCCAAGGCGCCATTGCCGTGCAGAGCTATGGCCTCACCGCCCAGCAAACGCTCCTCAACGGCTTCCAGACCGCCAACCGCACGCGCCAGGCGGAGGGTCAAGTGTTCGCCTCACGCGAGACGCTGCGCACGACCGAGCAGACGGTCCTGCTCAACGCCGCCACCGCCTACATGAACCTGCTGCAGACAGCGGCCATCCTCGAGCTGCAGCGCAGCAACGTGAACGTGCTCGAAGTGACGCTACGGCAGACGCGCGACCGCTTCACCGCCGGCGAGGTGACGCGCACGGACGTTGCCCAGGCGGAGTCGCGGCTGGCCGCGGGCCGATCGCAGCTGTCGCTCGCCGAATCGAACTACGTCACCGCGCAGGCGCAATACCAGCAGGTCATCGGCGTGCCGGCCCCGAGGCGGCAGGCCCCCGCCGCACCGGTCGACCGGCTCTCGCCGCCCACGCTTGACGGCGCGATCGCCCGCGGGCGCAGCGAGCACCCCACCATCACCACCGCGATGTACAACGTCGACGTGGCACTTTATCAGGTCAAGGTCGCCGAGGGCGCGCTCGCGCCGACCTTGAGCGCGGTCGGCGCGGTGACCAAGAACTACGGCTCGACCAATTCGCTTGCGGTGCTGGAGAATCTGTCGGCCTCGATCGCCGCCCAATACACCGTGCCGATCTATCAGGGCGGCACCGAATACGCCGCCATCCGCGCCGCCAAGGAGACGCTCGGGCAGCGGCGGCTCGACCTCGACACCGCGCGCGACCAGGTGCAGTCGACGGCGACCCAGGCCTGGGGCCAGCTCGAAGCCGCCAAAGCGCAGATCAACGCCACCCAGGCGCAGGTCACCGCGGCCGAGGTCGCGCTCAACGGCGTGCGCGAGGAAGCGCGCGTCGGCCAGCGCACCACGCTCGACGTGCTCAATGCGCAGCAGGACCTGGTCAATGCGCGCGTGGCGCTGGTGACCGCGCAACGCGACCGCGTAGTGGCCTCCTACACCGTGCTGGCGGCGTGCGGCAGCCTTTCGCCGCAGAATCTCGGGCTCAACATTCCGGTCTACGACGCGACCGTGCACTACCAACAGGTTCGCGACGCCTGGGGCGGCGTGCGCACGCCGGACGGGCGGTAGGAATCGGTCGGCCGGCGCGGCCAAGCGCAGAAAAACGGCCGTCGCTCCGATTGCCGACAATCGACGACCGATTGCCGAGCTCGGACGCCCGCAAGAGCAGGCCTATCGGCTTAATCCACAAGAGCTTATTTGCGTTCGATGTTCGGCGTGCCATACTCTTTACACGCGCTCGGATAAATTTTTTCGGGCTCTGATTCGCTTGGATTCACAGGTGGGCTCAGACCCGGCGCGGTCTGAGTGGGGATGCGGCCGATGACGCAGGCGGCGAAGGGCCAAGAACCCTCGATGGAGGAGATTCTCGCCTCCATCCGCAGGATCATTGCCGACGACGACCCAGCCAGAAACGCGGCGAAAGCGGGCGAAGCCGCTGCGCCGCCTGCTCCTCGACCGGCGCCTCCGCCGGCGCCCAAGGACGAGGAAATCGATTCGATGCTGGCCCAGTTGCAGGGCGCATCGCGGCCGGCGCCGGCACCAATGGACGAACCGGCCGCCGACATTCTCGACCTGACCGAGCAGATGACGGTCCGGGAACCTCCGGCGGCGCACTCGTTTCGCACTATCGACGGCCAGTCGGATGTGGTGTTCGACGAAGCCCCTCCCGCGCCGGCCCCGCCCCCGGCGCCGCGCCCGCTGCCGGAGCGGCGACTGCCCCCGGAGGGCGACCGCGGCCTCATCTCCTCCGCGACCACCGCGGCGGTCGACTCCGCGTTCAATACACTCGCCCAGACCGTGCTGGTGCAGAACGGCCGCACGCTCGAAGATCTGGTCAGGGAAATGCTGCGGCCGATGCTCAAGACCTGGCTCGACGACAATCTCCCCGGCATGGTCGAGCGCCTGGTGCGGGCCGAGATCGAACGGGTCTCGCGCGGACGGGGTTAGTTGTAGGTTGGGTCTCGTAAGAACTCGACCCAACCTACGTCGTGCGCTGTCCCTTGAGCCTTCCGGCAAACCACCACGCCAACGCCGGCAGCACGATCGCCGTCGCAACAAACAGCGGCACCGCGGTGAAGCGGTCGAACACCAGCGCGCCGACCGCGACGCCGAGCATCTGGCCGAGATAGATCGCTGAGGAGAAGATCGCGACCGCGGTTCCGCGCGCCTGCGGCGTCATCTGCGTGGCATTGGTCTGCATCGTGTTGTGCAAGGCGTAAAAGCCGAGCCCGATCGCGGTGACGGCAGGCAGCGCAAGCCACCAGGCCGCGCCGATCGCGAGCGTGAGATAGGCGAGCCCGAGCACGACCCCGCCGAAGATCGCCAATCCCGGCTGGCCGAACAGATTGACGAGCTGCTGCACCGAGCCGGCATAGATCAGCCCGCCGATCCCGAACGTGCCGACGATCAGCCCGATCGCAGTGAAGCTCAAGCCGAAGCGCAGGTGCAGATCGGCGCCGACATAGGCGAAGGCGCCCCAGGCGGTGCTGGCCTCGATGAACACGGCGAGAATGACGAAACGCGCCCACGGGTTGGACAGCACCGCGGCGTAGTCCGCGACGAACCCGCCTGCCGCCGATTGCGCATGGCCCGCGGTGCGGGTGCGCGGATTGGTCGTGAGCTCGAACACGAGCCCGACGGTCGCCAGCGCGAACATTCCCGCCAGCACGAAGAAGACGTTGCGCCAGCCGAGCAGGTCGCCGAGCACGCCGCCCGCCGCCTGCCCGAACAGCTGGCCGAAAATCTGCCCGGAGAGATAGCGCGCCAGGATCGGCTGGCGGCGCTCGTAGGGCGTCACGTCCCCGACATAGGCCATGGAGATCGGGATGATCCAGCCGGCGGCCGCACCCGAGGCAAAGCGCGCCAGCGCCAGCGCCGAGAGCGACTGTACAGTGCCGCACAGCGCGACCAGGATGGCGGCGAGCGCGCACATCACGGCCACGGTGCGATACTTGCCGAAGCGGTCGCCGACCGGGCCGATGATGAGCTGGATCGAGCCGTGGCTCATGGCATAGGCGGCGACCACGATCGAGGCTTCGCCCACCGTGGTGCCGAAATCGGCCGCGATCTGCGGCAGCATCGAGTCGGTGACCCGCACCATGGCCTGGCTCGCGAAGCCGGCGCCCGCGAGCAGGATGATGGAGCGGGTCGGGACTTTCTCAGGGGGCGACGGGGCTGACACAGGAACCGCTGTTCGTCATTCTGGGGCGCCGCGAAGGCGGCGAGCTCGGAATGACAGGAGAGAGAGTAGGCGTTGACAGGGCGCAGCGCGGCGGGCTTTTTACCGCGAAATCGCCGGACCGAACCAGCAATGATCGACAAGACATACCAGCCCTCCGCGGTTGAGGGTCGCATCTACGCCCAGTGGGAGGAGGCGGGCGCGTTCCGTTGCGGCCGCCCGGAACGGGCGAGTGCCAAGCCCTATTGCATCGTCATCCCGCCGCCCAATGTCACCGGCTCGCTGCATATGGGGCATGCGCTCAACAATACCCTCCAGGACGTGCTCGCCCGCTTCGAGCGCATGCGCGGGCGCGACGTGCTCTGGCAGCCCGGCACCGACCACGCCGGCATCGCCACCCAAATGGTGGTCGAGCGGCAGCTCATGGAGCGCCAGCAGCCCTCCCGGCGCGCGCTCGGCCGCGAGAAATTCCTGGAAAAGGTGTGGGCCTGGAAGGCGGAATCCGGCGGCACCATTACCAACCAGCTCAAACGGCTCGGCGCCTCCTGCGACTGGTCGCGCGAGCGCTTCACCATGGACGAGGGGCTCTCACGCGCCGTGCTCAAGGTGTTCGTCGAGCTTTATCGCCAAGGCCTCATCTACAAGGACAAGCGTCTGGTCAATTGGGACCCGAAGCTGCTCACCGCCATCTCCGACCTCGAAGTGCAGCAGGTCGAGGTCAAGGGACATCTGTGGCACTTCAAGTACCCGGTCGAGGGTCTCGACGGCACCTTCATCACGGTCGCCACCACGCGGCCCGAGACCATGCTCGGCGACACCGCGGTCGCGGCGCATCCCGACGATAAACGCTACACGCGTCTGGTCGGCAGGAATGCGATCTTGCCATTGGTCGGCCGCCGCATCCCGATCGTGGCGGATGAATACTCCGACCCGGAGAAGGGCACCGGCGCGGTCAAGATCACGCCTGCCCACGATTTCAACGATTTCGAGGTCGGCCGGCGGCACAAGCTGCCGCTGGTCAACGTGCTCGACGTCGAGGCCAATCTGAGCCTCGAGGACAACGAAGCATTTCTGCGGGAGGTGCCGCCCTCGGACGAGCTCGAGGAGACGCTGGCCTATCACGGGCTCGACCGTTTCGTCGTGCGCAAGGAGATCGTCGCCCGCATGGAGGCGGCGGGCCTTTTGGCCAAGACCGAGCAGCACACGCATATGGTGCCGCACGGCGACCGGTCCGGCGTCGTGATCGAGCCGTTCCTCACCGACCAGTGGTACGTCGACGCCAAGACGCTGGCCGAGCCCGCGATCGCGGCGGTGCGCGACGGGCGTACCGTGATCGTCCCACGAAGCTGGGAGGCGACCTATTTCAACTGGATGGAGAACATCCAGCCCTGGTGCATCTCGCGCCAGCTGTGGTGGGGGCATCAGATCCCGGCCTGGTACGGATTCATGGCCGATGATCAAGGCGCCTTGCTCATCGGCCAGCAGTTCAAATCCGTGGTCGAGACCTTCGTCGGCGCTTCGGAGGAAGAGGCGCTCGCGCAGGCGCGCAAGTATTACCGCGCCGACGACGTCGCGGTGGTCGCCAACGATCGCGAGGCGCTGGAGAAGGTCTACGCGCCGCAGGGCGCAAAGCCCGCCAGGTATGCCATCTGGCGCGACGAGGACGTGCTCGACACCTGGTTCTCCTCCGCGCTCTGGCCGTTCTCGACGCTGGGGTGGCCGGACGAGACCAAGGAGCTCGGGCGCTACTATCCGACAGACACGCTCGTTACCGCCAACGACATCATCTTCTTCTGGGTCGCGCGCATGATGATGATGGGCTTGCACTTCATGGAGGAAGTGCCGTTCCACACCGTCTACATTCACAAGCTGATGCGCGACCAGCACGGCGCCAAGATGTCGAAGTCGAAGGGCAACGTCATCGATCCGCTGCACCTGATCGACGAATACGGCGCCGATGCGCTGCGCATCACGCTCGCCGCCATGGCGGCGCAGGGCAGCGATCTCAAGCTCTCCACCCAGCGGGTCGAAGGCTACCGCAATTTTGCGACCAAGCTTTGGAATGCTTGCCGCTTCGCCGAGATGAACCAATGCGCGACCGTGCCGGGCTTCGATCCGAAGTCGGCCAAGGAGACGCTCAACCGCTGGATCGCCCACGAGACCGGCAAGGCCACCCACGAGATCACGGAGGCGATCGAAGCCTACCGCTTCAACGAGGCGGCGGGCGCGGCCTATCGCTTCGTCTGGAACATCTTCTGCGACTGGTACGTCGAGCTGGCGAAGCCTCTGCTGCAAGGCGCCGATGGGCCGGCCAAGGACGAAACGCGAGCGATGACGGCGTGGGTGCGCGACGAGATCCTCAAGCTCCTGCACCCGTTCACGCCGTTCATCACCGAGGAGCTGTGGCAAGTCACCGCCGAAGGCGGCCCCGCACGCGAGGGGCTGCTCGCGCTCGCGCGCTGGCCCAAGCACGAGGCGCTCGACGATCCGCAAGCCGAGGCCGAGATCGGCTGGGTCATTGATCTCGTCACCGCCATCCGCTCGCTGCGTGCGGAGATGAACATCACCGGCGAAATCCCGCTCGTGCTGGTCGGCGTTTCGGCGGCGGGCGAGGCGAGGGCAGGGCGGTGGGCCGACATCATCCGGCGGCTCGCGCGGCTCTCCGACATCTCGCTCGCGGACAGCGCGCCGCGCGGCGCGGTGCAGCTCATCGTGCGCGGCGAGGTCGCGGCGCTGCCGCTCAAGGGCTTCGTCGATTTCGCGGCCGAGACGGCGCGGCTCGAGAAGGAGCTCGCGCGGGTCGATTCCGATATCGCGCGCATCGATGCCAAGCTCGGCAATGCCGACTTCGTCCGCCGCGCGCCCGAGGAGGTGGTCGAAGGCGAGCGCGAGAAGCGCGAGGAGGCGCAAGCGCGGCGCGCCAAGATCATCGAGGCGCTGGAGCGGCTCAAGGGGGCTGCATAGAAGAGAGCAACGAACGAGAACGGCACTGGTGTCCCGATTCCGAAGTTCGCCACAGCTTGCAGCAGCCTCTCGTGCGAACTTCGGAATCAAGGGACACCAGCAAAATTTATGCGGCTAGTGTGGTCTTGGATTTGAAGTTCCTATGCGAGTTCGCGGCGCATTCGTAGGAACTTCAAATCCACCACACTAGCCCGCGAGCCGGGAGTATCAATGCGAGAATTTTGGGTTGCGGTGGGCCTGCTATGGCTCGCCGGCACGGGGCTGCGCCTGACCATCCTGGCGGTGCCTCCGGTCATCCTGCTCATCCAGAGCGATTTGCATCTCTCCGGGACCGAGATCGGCATCCTCTCCGGATTGCCGGTGATCCTGTTCGCGATCGCCGCGCTGCCGGGATCGCTGCTGATCGCACGGTTCGGCGCGTTGTCGACGCTGGTGGCCGGATTGGTGATCGCCGGCGTCGGCTCCGGCCTGCGCGGCGCGCTGCTCAGCGTCAGCGTGCTCTATGCCGCCACCATCCTGATGAGCGCCGGCATCGCCATCATGCAGCCGGCGCTACCGCCGCTGGTGCGGCAATGGCTGCCGCAGCGGATCAGCTTCGGCGCGGCGGTCTACAGCAACGGGCTGCTGGTCGCAGAGACG
>Ga0099827_10000928_pt1 | contig 14434 bp, 12 predicted proteins | sample CZO8metaG_FD_79339 | JGI IMG/M metagenome (GOLD analysis project Ga0099827, IMG submission 79339) | Vadose zone soil microbial communities from the Eel River Critical Zone Observatory, Northern California, USA - CZOApr15con1.8 metaG | ecosystem: Environmental > Terrestrial > Soil > Vadose zone ...
CAGGTGCTGGTTCAGGATGCGCAGGGCAATACCGTGACGGGCGCAACCAACAGCATCACGCTCGCAATCGCGTCCGGTATCGGCACCACAGGAGCGACCCTGGGCGGGACCGTCACGAAAGCGGCGGTGAGCGGGGTCGCGACTTTCTCCAACCTGACCATCAACAAATCCGGCATCGGCTACAGGCTGGCGGCAACGGCAACGAGCCTCACGCCGGTCACCAGTACGCTGTTCGACGTCACGGCGGGACCGGCGACGCATCTCGCGTTCACCGTGCAACCGACTGATGTCGTTGCGGGCACACCGATCACTCCGGCGGTCCAGGTGTCGATCCTGGACGCGTCCAACAACGTGGTCACGACGGCCACCGACAGCATCTACGCGAATTTCAGCATCAGTTGGGGCGGGACACCGAGCGGGACGTTCAGGAAGCAAGCCGTCAATGGCGTCGCCACCTTCGACGATCTTTCGATTGACAAGGCACACACGGACTTCCGCCTGCAAACGTTCTCACTCGATCGCGATCTCGGGATCCCGGCCAGCAACCTCTTCACGGTGAATATCGGATCGCCCGCCCGCCTCACGTTCATCAAGCAGCCGCGCGACGCAATGGACCACGTCCTGTTCGATTCACTCCGGATTCTGGTGCAGGACGATCAGGGCAATACGGTCACGACTTCGACGGCGGGCGTCACCATCGCGATCACGAACGGCACGGGGACAACAGGAGCGACGCTGTCGGGCACGTCCGCGCGATCCGCCGACACGGGACTCGTGATCTTCGCTGACCTCAGCATCGACCTCGTGGGCACCGGCTACACGCTGAACGCCACCTCCGCCGGACTGAGCGGCGATACGACCGTGCCGTTCCGAGTCGTCGGGCCGTTGTATGCGACGCAAGTGAGCGCCGGCCTTTACCTCACCAGCTGTGTCATCGTATCGGGCAGCGCCGCGTACTGCTGGGGGTACAGCGGCAATGGCCAGCTCGGCAACGGCACAACGACGGGCAGCGGGGCACCCGTCGCCGTGTCGGGTGCACTCGCATTCGCAGCAGTCAGCGCAGGCCTTCACGTGTGCGGCGTGACCGTCGCCGGTGCGGGCTACTGCTGGGGGTACGGCCTTAACGGGGAGTTGGGACAGGGCAGCTACGCGGATAGTCATACGCCGGTTCCAGTGTCGGGCGGCCTCACCTTCTCGACCGTGAGCACCGGTGTCTACCATACCTGCGCCCTCACACCAGGTGGGGCTGCTTACTGCTGGGGCGGCGGCGCTGCGGGTATCCTCGGCGACAGCACATACGGGAGCAGCAACACGCCGAGCCTGGTGAAAGGAAATCATACCTGGGCGAACGTCAGCGCCGGGTACGCGCACAGCTGCGCCGTGACGACGACGGGGGAAGCCTACTGCTGGGGCGACGGTAGCTATGGCGACCTCGGCACCGGTTCACCCACCGCCGGGATCGCGCCGCTCCCGGTGAGCGGCGGCTTGACCTTCGCCGTCGTGCTTGCCGGTGGCGAGCAGGACAGCTGCGGGCTCACGACAAGCGGCGCAGCCTATTGCTGGGGCGGGAACGGATGGGGGCAGCTCGGCGACGGCAGCACCTCAACGCTCAGCATGACGCCGGTGCCGGTGACGGGGGGTCTCACGTTCACAACCATCAGCGCGGGGGATGCGCATTACTGCGGTCTTACAGTCGCCGGCGCGATGTATTGCTGGGGCTTGAACCGGTTCGGTCAGCTCGGCGACGGCACCACGACGAGTCGCAACAGCCCGGTGGCCGTTTCAGGTGGGATCACGTTCACGAGCATCAGCGCCGGCCGCGACCACACCTGCGGCGTCGCGACCAGCGGCATCGTGTACTGCTGGGGCTATAACCTGAGTGGTGAGCTCGGCGACCGCACGTCCGTCAGCCGCAGCGTGCCCGTGCGAGTATCCGAACCGTAGGTCTCCCGACGCCGGAGGCATCATGGGATTCTTCCTGCAGCTCCATCACTTCAGCGACTTCGCCCTGCTCGTCCTCAGACTCGCGCTCGGCACCGTCTTCATCGTGCACGGCACCCACAAGCGCGGCCTCTGGAAGATGCAGCCCTCCGCGCAGATGCCGGCGGGTTTGCTCACAAAGCTCCGCATCCTCTCGATCGTCGAACCGGCCGGCGGCCTCGGCATCCTCTTCGGCTTTCTCACCCAGCTCGCCGCGCTCGGCCTCGTGATCGTGATGCTCGGCGCGATCCAGTTCCTCATTACCAAAGTCCACCGCAAGTTCACCGGCGAGAACGTGACGGGATGGGAGTTCGAGTTCATGCTGCTGATCGTGGCGCTCGCGCTGGTCATCACGGGCGGCGGGAAATTCGCCCTCGATCGGGTGGTGTTCGGGATCTGACTGCCCTCATGGACAAGACACTCCTGCTGTTCACGACGGTCACCCTCCTCGCAACCGTGTCGAGTTGTGGGGGTGGTGACTCCACGAAGCCCAACGTCCCGACCCCCAGCGCGCTAATACGTGTCACGGGAGACGGGCAGAGCGCCTCGGTAGGCGCGATCCTGTCGACCGCGCTGATCGTCAAAGTCGTAGATGCCGGAGGGACTGGCATCCCCAACGTCCCGGTTCAATGGTCGGTGACCGGCGGTGACGGCCGCGTCAGCTCGCCGACGACAACCACCGATCCCCTCGGGCTGACACTGGTAACGCTGACGCTCGGGTCCACGCCGGGCCGCATCACCGTCTCGGCGTCCGCTGCGCAGCTCCCCGCGGTCGTATTTACGGCTACGGCAATCGGCCCACCCCAAAAACTCATCTATAACAGGCAGCCCACGAACGTGACGGCCGGGGCAGTGATGGTTCCATCGGTCCTGATCATGGTTCAGGACGCAGCGGGCACAGTGGTGCCGGACTTCAACGGTCTCGCGACAGTCGCCATCTCACCGGGCACCGGAGCCCCGGGAGCGACGCTGAGCGGGATCACCACGCAGGTCGTAACGGGCGGTTTCGTAACGTTCGACAATCTCAGGATCGACAAGGCTGGCACCGGCTACACGCTGACCGCTACCACATCGGGCCTTACAAGCGCGGTCAGTAGCCCATTCACCGTGAACGTGGCGACCGCTGCCACGCTCGCATTCGCGGTACAGCCAAGTGACGTGACCGCGGGAGCAGCGATCGCTCCAGCCACACGCTGAGCTTAAACAGCCATCCGCGCCGTCGAGGCGCGCTCACTGCCGTGTGGCCGTTACCAAACAGGTCTTTGCCAGCCCGCTTGCCGCCACGACCCCGCCACTCGGAGAGCAATCGCCCCCCAAGGTCAGCTTGTAGATACCGCCGGATGCGGCGACAACAATCGCCGTAACCACGTGCGTGCCCGCGCTTACCGTGCGCCAACCGCTCCAGAATCCATCGCCAACCGGCGGTGCTATCGATGACCCGTCCAGCCCCAGCAATACGAGGGCCGGATCCCCCGCCGGACGAACGGCTACGCGAATCGAGACCCGTGGCGGAGCCGGGATGGTCACAGAGGGGAGCTGAGGTTCCCAGCAGGGGTCAGGGATACGGCGCACTTTGATCGGCGCGTGCGGACGACGCGTCAGCGGCCCGGGCCCCCGTCTCAGGGCGAGATACCGCACCGGAATCTGCGGGTAATCGATACGCCACAAGCCGCGGCCGTACGTCGCGACGTGGACCTGGCGCCGCGCTTCGTCGAACACGAAATCGCTGACCGCCGTCGCCCGTTCCGATCCGGGAAGCACATGCCAGCTCTGGCCGGCATCGCACGTCTCGATGATGCCCGCCGCTTCGGTCCCCACGAGCACGTGCCAGCCGTTGGACGGGTTGAAGCGGATCACGTGCGCCTGCAGCCCGAGATAGGCAGAGTTAAACAGCAGCTTCCCGCTGGCGGTGACGAGGCGCGTGAGCATCGTGTCGACGCGCCAAGTCTTGCCGGAATCGCCGCTCCCTAACATTCCATTGCTCGTCGCATCGGCCGCGATAAGGCGCGCGCCGTTGCTCGGATCGACCCCCACGACGTACGGAAACGCCGCGGGGTTGTCATCCGGCGCCCAGTAATACGGGCGATCGAGCGTGGACGCCGTCGGTGTCACAGTCAACGCGCCGCTCGCGCTAGCTCCGAAGCCCGTCACCCGTTGCAGGCGCAGCACATTCGCCACGTTCGTGACCACATACGCGGTAGGATTCTCGGGGGGCCCGGAAACCCAGAACTGTGTAGTCGCGAGATCCGCAACAGCTGGCGTGAGCATCCGCCAGGTGCCGGCGATGTCCCGCATCCAGAACGACCCCGCGTTGAGCTGCAGATAAGGCGCGGGACCCACTCCACCTGGTACCACGAAGGGCGGGCCGCCACCTGGGGGATTCTGGTCCCCCGGCGGCGGCCATCCTGTCTCGCCGACCCCGTGGTCCCCCCACGCCTTCTGGTAGCACGGGGTGCAGACCGTTCCCGTCACCATCACACCATGCGTGTCGGCTTTATGCGGCGCTTGCAGCCATAGTCCCTCGGAAGGACGGCCCCATGGCCACGTGACACCGTTGTCCTGCGAGCCCCAGATGTAGTTGTCCTGCGTCCCGAAGTAGAGGTCGGTGTGAGTGGGGAGAACCGTGCCCGCCATGTCGTAGATCGAGAGTGCGGTGAGCGTCGTGTTCTTCCAATCCCACGTGACGCCGCAATCGGTGGAGCGCGTCACCCCGTAGTCGCTGCCCAGATAGGCAGGGCAGCCGGTCGCGTCGAAGGCGATGCCCCCCACATCGTGCCCTCCGTTTACGAATTCAAACGGGGCGCCAGTCGCCGGATCGGCCACGACAGCGCAGCGATGCAGTGTCGCGCCGGTGGTGCAGCGCTGGCGAAACACGTCGGCGCCCGCGTGGAAGTACAAGTCGAAACGCCCCGCCGGCGCATTGGCGGGAATTGTGGTCCGCACCCATGGGTAACGTCCCGGATTGTGATACGACCACAGCTGAGTCCACGTGGCGCCGGCGTCGTCGGACTCCCAGAGCATGCCCGTGCCGTAATCCTTCGAAGTCGCGAACAGCACATTCTGCTCGGTGGGAGATTCGGTGATCGTGCAGATCCCAATCGGAAACGGCGGCGTCGTCGGCGCCGCACCAAACGTGGCTCCGCCGTCGGTCGATCGCCGCGGGCCCGCCGCAGTACAGATATCGACGATGACCGATCCCGCGGCGATCCCGGGGCGCGCGGCGACACTCCACACGCTGGGCCGGCCGGTCCCCACCGACGTGCGGCTCCACGTCGCGCCACCGTCACGACTGACCGCGAGACCACAGTCCGTTGCCACGAACACGTTGGCTCCCGGACCGAAAAAGATTTCGCGCCCGTAGTCGGGAATTACCGTCCCGTCGCAGTAGCCGGCCGAGGTGCCCGCTGGCTGGGTCCACGTCGCACCGCCGTCTACGCTGCGCCACAGGCCGGCGTACGTGGGCTTGTGGCTATCGACGACGATGGTAGCGAGGACTTGATTGCCGTTGCTCGGATCGATCTGGACATCCCAGAGCCGATTGGCGGGCAAACCGTCGAGGTGGGCCCACGTGGCGCCGCCGTCCACGGTCTTGAACAACCCGCCGCTCGGCGAGGCGGCGATCGCGATCGCCGCATTGGCGCGATTGAGCGTGATGGCGATCATGCGGCCGCCGCGTCCGGTTCCCTGCGGTTGGTTTTCGACCAGGACTTGTGCCCGGGCTTTGGACACAATTACGAACCCGATCACCATCTGGAACACGATACGAGCGCGACGACGCAGAGCGGACATTGTGACCCTCGATTCCAACGAGGAGATGTAATCCGCGGCTCCTGCCGGTCAAGTCGCTCCATCGTCGCGACCGCAGGCGCCCAGTCAACGCCCGATCTCACCGGCCTCTGGGGCACCACGCTCCGCTTCGGGCCCGATATTCACGGCCCTCTCCTTATTTATCGCACGCCGGACGGCTGGCCCGCTGACATCGACGGGGTTCTCGGTGCCGGTACGAATCGAGGACGTGTCGCGGATACCCTCGCCGAAGCCGGACTCCCGCCCAGCGGCGCAACCATCCGCAACATCCTCGATTTCCCCAATCACTTCGACCCACCGGCTGAGGTCGTCAAGCTCGAGCAAAACTATCGCTCTGTACAACCGATTCTGGATGCTTCGAATGCCATGATTGGTGTCGGGTGTCAGGGGTTTGAAAAGAACCTGTTCTTCCGAGCGACGTTCAGAGCAGAAACCCTTCCTCGTGGCCGCGAAGGACGAGCAGGCGCAGGCGGACTATATAGTAGAAAGGGTGCTCGAGCAGCGAGAAGCGGGCATCCCCCTGCACCACCAGGCCGTCCTGATGCGCACCGCCCACCATTCCGACCTCCTCGAAATCGAGCTCGGACGCCGCAACAGGCAATGCAGTGGCCCGGCCAGCTCGGGATGGTCCGCAAATGGTACGAGCCGCACCTCGAACGGCTCTATGAGGGAACCGCCGTGCGCACCGCGGATCTTGAAACGCTCGAGAGCCTCGCCAGGAATCACGCGTCGCGCGAAGGCTTTCTCAGCGATCTGACGCTGGATCCCCCGGAGGCCGTCGGCGACCTCGCGGGCGACCCCCTCATCGACGAGGACTACCTCATCCTCTCGACCATCCACTCGGCCAAAGGCCAGGAGTGGGACGTCGTCTACATCCTGAATGTCGTGGACGGCTGCATTCCGTCGGACATGGCCACGGGGAGCAAGGAGGAGATCGAAGAGGAGCGGCGGCTGCTCTACGTCGCAATGACCCGCGCGAAGGATCAACTTTATTTGATGCAACCGCATCGGTTCTATACGGGCACGAGTCGCAGGAACGGCGACCGGCACATCTATGCGGCGAGGACACGGTTTATACCCGATGACTTGTTGAGGTGGTTTGAAAAGGCGGCGGCGGAGGGCGGCAACAACGAAGGCAAGGTGAACGTCGCGGCGAAGCTGCGGGAGATGTGGACCTAGACTATTCGAGCCCTCTAGCGTCGTTTCCGCCGCTCTGTACGTCCGGCCTCCGTCTTCACGTCTTCGGCGCCCGCGGCGCCCGCGGCGCCCGCATCACTCTCGCTAGCGAGATGGGCTGGGAACAGCTCCGAGCGCAGCCACACACCTGGGACCGGGAGGGTGACGCTGAACTCCTGCGACGCTCGGGTCGGCTGCGCCGCGCTCGAGGCGAGCGTGTTGCGCCACTCCGGAGTCGTGAAGTCGGCGGAGCGGAGCGGAAAGGCGACGTAATTACCCACGCGGTCCACCACGATGTTCTCGATCACGTCGGTCAGGGGGCGACCTTGTGGATCGCGCAGCTTGGCGAGGGCAAAGAACCGTTCCGCCGGGTCGCCGGCGGCAATGATCGTGGCCGAGTAGTACGCGAGATGGGCGGCGATGTGCGCGTACACACGCTGTTCCACCGCGGCCGGCGGCGTGTCCGCGCCCAGCACCTGGTCGACGTCGGGGCCGAGGTTGCGGTCCAGCAGGTTGCGACGCAGGGCGTGCCCGAAGCGTCGCACCACCTCGCGCGTGGCGATGTTCGGCAGCCGGAAGGGCACGAGCAGCGCCGGCCGGAAGCGCGGCGTCCGCACGATCACGCGGTGGCGCTCGATCGGCTCGACGAAATGATAGGTGAGGACCCCCTCGGACCGCATGTTGCGCAGGGTGCGGACCGACGTGCCCGCCGCGGGCTTCTCGCCCTCGAGCTCCGTGACGCCCAGCGCGCGGCGGCGCAGCGCCTCGCACGTCCGCGCGGTGCGCTCGGCGAGGAGCCGGACGGTTTCGGCGGCGGCGCTGGGCAGATCGGCAGCGACGCAGGCGTCGAGTGGCACCGCATCCATCCCGTCGCCGATCTGGCGCGCGCCGACCATCTTCGCGACGATCTGGAGCGGGCGCTCACGCGCGTCGGGCGATTTGCGCCAGCGCCCGTCCGACACCGCGAGCTTTACTTCCTCGCCCGGGCCGAGCGAGATGCTGTACAACGTGTCGCCCGCTTGGGCACCGAGCGACTGCCAGATTAGCTCGATCTCGAGCAGGACGCCGTAGCGCATGGCCGTGGGATCGGGAAGCGGCGCGGCGCTATGCTTTTCGTCTGGTCCGGCGGTCATGTCTCGGTCTTGTGGCAGCACGCCGATGCGCGCGAACCGCATCAGGTGCCCTGTCTGAGTCGGCGCTGCGGCGGGCGCAACAACGGGTGGCGCGGAAGGCGCCGCGGTCCCGGGAAGCGAGATGTCGCGAGGGGCGGTGAGGGGAATGGCATCGTCGGGCAGCGAGCGGGCGTCGAACTCGATCGCCTCTTCGTTGCGCAGCCCGACGCGAAGCCGCAGCCGCGGCTGATCGTGCTTCGGGATCCGCACGAGGCCGTCGCCGTCGCTCACCCAGTAACCGCCGGTGCCGCCGCCACTCTCGAGCACGCTGACCGGGACCCCGGGGACTGCCGCCCCCGTGTCCTGATCCACGATCCGGAACGTCCAAGAGTCCTGCCAGGCAGTCATAGTCCGCTCGCCGAGATACCGCAGATGTAAGGCAATTTGAAGGCCAGATCACCTAATGCATGGTATCCCAGCGAGTTACGCCAGCTGAACCCCTCCCAGGCGGGTGCCGCGGGGGGCTCAATGAGCCAGAGCTGTGGGGTTGTGCGGCACCGCGCCGGAAGCCGAGAGCGCGAAATAGCTTCAAGGCCATGGCACGTGCCAAGATCCACGTCGCCTTCGAAATCGGCGTCATCCTCAAGGGGCTGAACGGCCTCCTCGAACTCATCAGCGGCATCCTGCTGCTCGTGTTTCCGCCCAGCGCGATTCAGCGCTTCGTCGTCGGCCTGACGCACAACGAGCTCAGCCGAGACCCCAACGATTTCATCGCCACCCACCTGCGGGCCGCGGCCGAGCATCTCTCCGTCGGCGGCCAGCAGTTCGCCGCAATCTACCTGCTGTCGCATGGCGTCATCAAAGCGGTGCTGGTATACGCGCTGCTCAAAGACAAGCTCTGGGCCTTCCCGTGGGCGATCGGCGTTTTCGCCGCGTTCGGCGTCTATCAGATGTACCGCTACTTCATTCAGCCGTCGGGCTGGTTGATCGCGTTGACGGTCCTCGATGTGATCGTGATCGCACTGACCTTGGCGGAATGGCATAGGGTGAAGCACAAGAGCGCTGATGTCGTTGCCGAGCATTGAGGAAACGAGCGCGCAGATCAGGGCGGGACGCTGGCTCGGACCCATGCACGGGACTGCAGATCGTGGGCAGGCCTGCGGAAGACTCAACCCTGATCGAGTTCGCTCGACAGTTCGAGGAGCTGCGCGGCGTAGGCCCGCCACGGCCGCCACTGCTCCGCGAGCGCGAGTAACGCCTTCGCGCTCGTCACACCCACCGCTCGTTGCAGCCTGCGATCTGTCGCCGGGAAATCGTCCGGCTGCGCACCCGCGAACCCGTCCAACACACCCGGCACCCGCACGCCCGGCCACCGCGCCACGAGATGCCCCAACCCACCCGCGCTGAGGTGCGCGTCGATTACCGCGGGCTCCGCATCGAGATCGAACACCCGTCGCAAACCGGCGATCAACGGCATCAGCACCGGCAGCAACGACTCCGAGATCTCTACGACGAGGTGCGCGTCTGCCCTAGCATGCTCGACGGCGACGACGCCGCTGTGTCCACTAATCGAGATCGTCGCCTCGCGGGGTAAGGCGCCGGCCAACGACTCCCACGCGAACGGTGGGCGATACGCGAGCGTCAGCCGCAGCGATCCGTCCTCCCGTGCTGTCAACTTTCGACCACGCCGGAGCGCGCTCGGCGGCATGCGATACTGCGCGCGAAACACCGTGTTGAACCGCCTGAGACTCTGGAAGCCACTCGCGTAGGCGACACGCGTCATCGGCAGATCGGTATCGACAATCAGTCGCTTGGCGAGCAGCAGGCGATGCGTCTGCGCGAGCGCGAGCGGCGACACGCGCACTTCACGCTCGAGCGCCCGCCGCAGATGGCGCTCACTGACGCCAAGCTCGCTCGCCAAGTCGGCAACGCTGCGGCCATTCAGCGCTCCGGCTGCAATCCGCTGCGCCGCGACCTGCGCGAGCCGAGATACCGCGGCGAGTGCGGTCGCTCCCCGTCCCGGCGCCAGCTCCGGCCGGCACCGCATGCACGGCCGGAATCCCGCCCGCTCGGCGGCCGCCGCCGAATCGAAGAAGCGGCGGTGCCGATCGTACGCCAGCCGCGACGGACAGCACGGCCGGCAATAGATGCGGGTCGTCGTGATCCCGACGAAGAAGACACCGTCGAAGCGCTGATCCCGTGCATCGACGGCGAGCTGATACGCCTCGCGTTGCTGCCCAACAGCAGAGATCATGACCGAAACCTATTGCCCGCTGACGGGCGTGGCCACGAACGGCACCTGAATGTTCGTGCCGTGCAGCACGGCCCGCCCCACGATCACGCCGTCCTCGTTGATGTGCTGCGCCACGATGAGCAGATCGGGGAATCCCGCGCCTACCAACCCATTGAGATCCTGCATGACGCCGTTCTCCCACAGGAACGCGCGGTTCACCGCCCCGCTCGACACGCCGACCACCTGGTGGCTGGAATTGACGCCGAGGCCCTGACTGCTGGCGTCGCCGGGGAGTGTGCGGAGGTCCTGGATACCGGTGGCTTTCGTCCAGAGAAACGCGTGCGGGGCGAAGTCGATGCCGACGACGCCGCGTGGGTTTGAGAATCCGACGACGTCGCCCGCGTCATCGATGTCCATCGGCGTGTGCCAGGCGTCGCCGCCGAGGTCGCCGATGTTGATGACGGCGTCTTTCTCCCACAACACCGAGTGGCGCGCCGAGAGCTGGCCGACCGCGATGTCGCAGTCGCCGGAAATGCCGACGGCCTGGCCCTGATTGTTGATCCCCGTCGCGGCGGACGTCGAATCGCCGGGCAGCGGCCGCAGCTGGCGCATCGTGCCCTTCCTTGTGTCCCACATGACGGCGCGGAACTGGAGCTTTTGAGGCGCGTTGCACGTCGGATCGTGCACCGGCGTCTCAGCCCAACCGACGACCTGCCCCGCGCTGTTGACGCTGGTGGCGAATCCCTGATTGCCGCCGAGCGTCGGCAGCGCGGTCATCACGCCATCCTGCCACACGAAGCCGACGCAGATGTGTCCCGTGACGCTGGGAAGGAACGCGGTGCAGCTCCACTCCTCGTGCAACGGATCGAGCGCCACGGTCTCGCTGATCCCTGAGACAAAGCCGTTGTTGCTCACGCCCGGCCACTGCACGATGCTGTTCGGCCCGCCGAGCGTGCCGAGCGTGTCGAGCGATGCACCGCGCCAGAATGCGGCGACGCGGGTGGCGTTGCCCGGCCGGTTGACGAATCCTGCCATCAATCCGCTGTTGCTGATGCCACTGGGACGATTGCGCGAGCCGCCGAGCGTCGGGAGGAAGGCGATCGCGTAGCGCGCGTCGGACGAGGAGGTCAGTGTTCCGCGGGAGACGCGCGGATCGAATGAGACGCTGCGATCGTGACTACAACCGAACGCGGTGGCGACAAGCAGCGCGCACGAGATGTGACGCATGGACTCCTCCGGTATGGGGTTTCTTCACCATACCGAAGGAGCCATGCGACTGCGCGCCGATTTCGGACGCGGAAATTTGTGGCTATCCCCGCGCTTTCAGCCGGACATCGATGTCCGTGATGATGTCACGCGCCTGGCCCCGCTTCGCCCAACCCTTGTGCTTGCCGTGGCCGCCCCGTTCACGCCCTTCTTCCAGCCCGCGCAGGACAACGCGCTCGCCCTGCGGGGTCGCGAAGATCCGCACGACCTGATCGTCGCCGCGCCGCGCCCAGATGATCCGGTTCGGGCCCGAGCGCTCCACGCGATATACCGTCCAGCCCCGCGCGACCAGCACGTCGCGCGTCACGACGACGACGCGCTCGACCGGCACGATATACACGTACTCGGCGGGTTCGGCGTAGACGTACTCGGCGCGGGCGTACCCTCCTGCGCAGCCCGCGAGACTCAGCGTGGCCGCGAGGATAAGCAGATGCCGTTTCATTTAGCGCACCTCCTGATGAGTGTTGTGCGCTCCCTTTGACCCCGATCGGGTCCAGATGTTTAGAGGTTCCGGGTGATTCGCGTCACTGGGCGCGTGGTCGCAGATCTACCTGTGTGTCAGGGCAACAATTCGATCTGCAGTTTCTCCCCCCGCCGGTAACGTGATCGTCACCCCGCCCGCCGCCTGCATCACCTGCAGCACCTTTCCGTCCGGCCAGCTCTTCGCCTTCCACCGTCCCCCGCCGAGGGACGGCAGCGCGAGCGTCGGGTCACTCCAGTCGAGCACATGCACGAAGACGGTGTCGCCGCGCTGCGTCGTCACACCCCAGCTCCGCGGTGCGATCGGGCCGGCGCGCGTAGCATAGATCGCGCCCCCATTCGTCGCCAGCCACTGACCGATCTCGCGCAGCCGCTCCTCGGCCTCCGGGGGGATCGTGCCGTCGGGACGCGGGCCGATGTTGAGCAGCAGGTTGGCACCCACACCGGCGGCCCGCACGAGATAGTGGATCAGCTCGCGGGTCGATTTGTAGTGATGGTCGGTGAGATTGAAGCCCCACGAGTCGTTCATCGTGAGCGACGTCTCGAGCGGCAAGCCGCCGATGGTCCTGGTATTGAAGCCGGCGGTGTTCGCACCGGGCAAGTCCTGCTCGAACGTCTGCACATCTTCGCCGGGCAACGGAGCCTGATGATGGTTCGGCACGATCAGCGCCCCGGGCTGAAGCCGATGGATCAGCGCGTAGGTCTGGGGCAGTCGCCACTCGGCATTGGGCTTGTCCCACATCCCGTCGAACCAGATGCCGCCCACCGCTCCGTAGTTCGTGAGCAGCTCGGTGAGCTGGGCATCGAGAAAATCGAGGTAACGATTCCAGTCGCCGCTCTCGGGCCGGCCGGTGTTGTGACCCGTCGAGCCGCGCGGCCAGTAGTCGGAATGATGCCAGTCGAGCTGTGAGTAATAGAAGAAGAGCTTGAGGCCCTGCCGCCGGCACTCGTCAGCCAGCTCTTTCAGTGGATCACGTTGGAACGGCGTCCAGTCGACGATGTTGTAGCGCGTCGCCCGCGTCGCAAACATCGAGAAGCCGTCGTGATGCCGCGACGTGATCGTGATATATCTCATCCCGGCAGCCTTGGCGAGCGACACCCAGGCGCGCGCGTCGAACTTCACCGGATTGAACGTCGCGGCGAGCCATTCATAGTCGGAAACCGCGATCGGACGGTTCTGCATCACCCACTCGCCCTGGCCGAGCAGGCTGTAGACGCCCCAATGGACAAACATCCCGAACTTGGCGTCGCGATACCACTCGCGAGACGCGAGCCGCTCGGCCGGGACTGAATCTCGCCCCTGGGCGAGCACGAAGAGGACGACGAGCGCGTGGAGGATAGGTTCAAACTGAACTGTGCGGCGGGCATCTTCAAGCAGCCCGGGGTATATTCGAGACATGATGCTGGCGCTTCTGTTTGCACCGCTGCTCGCTCAGACACCCGTCACGGTTCGCCTCAATCACGATCAGTATTCGGCCGGCGACCGCGCCCGCGTCTACGTCGAGACGGCGCAGGACGGCTACCTCGTCGTGCTGCACGCCGATGCCGAGGGCCGGGTCCGCGTGCTGTTTCCGCTCGATCCAAGCGATGACGACTTCGTGCGCGGCGGGAAGCGCTTCGAGCTGCGCGACCGCGGCGATCGCGACGCGTTCCAGGTGGAGGGCGACGGATCGGGCACGGTGCTCGCCGCGGTCGCACCCGACGCCTTCACCTTCGACGCCTACGTGCGCAACGCCCATTGGGACTTCCGCGCCCTCGGCGGTCCGTCGGCGACCGTTCAGGACGACCCGCTCGCCCACTTGCTCGACATCGTGCGACACATGTCGGGCGATTCGACCGGTCGCTTCGACTACGACGCCGCCACGTACGTCGTAAACTCTCGGGAAATCGCCGCGCGCTACGGGTACGGGTCTCACTACCGTTCGGGGATCGGCTTCGGCGATCCGTACTACTACGACCCCTTCTATGATCCCTTCTGCGCCGATCCGTTCTTTGGGTGGAGCGCCAGCTGCTACGCATCCGGCTACGGGTTTGGGTTCCGGGGCGGCTGGGGATTCGGCTTCGGCTTTCCTGTCTATCGCCCCTATCGACCGTATCGGCCATTCATATTCAGCTGGACGGGGCCACGATTCCCGCGCAGTGCCAGTCCGAGGTTTGTGATTCCGAATCGACCGACGCGCTACGCGCCCACCGAAGTGCGCCCGCGGGAGACCGGACGGCCGAACAGTGCTCCGCGCTGGAACGGACCGAGACCGTCATGGGGACAGCCACGCGTCTCCGGTGGTAGCCGGCCCACGGTGTCGCGCGGCTTTGGCGGCGGCTCGCGCCCAGCGCCGCGGTCGGGCGGCGTGAGCCGAGGCGGCATGGGCGGCGGGCGGCG
>Ga0099827_10000929_pt1 | contig 14422 bp, 14 predicted proteins | sample CZO8metaG_FD_79339 | JGI IMG/M metagenome (GOLD analysis project Ga0099827, IMG submission 79339) | Vadose zone soil microbial communities from the Eel River Critical Zone Observatory, Northern California, USA - CZOApr15con1.8 metaG | ecosystem: Environmental > Terrestrial > Soil > Vadose zone ...
CGGTGGAAGGCGCATCCTTGAAAAACAGGAGGTTTCCCCGCTGCGGAAGTGGCCACGCCGGCAAAGCCGGCACGGCCTCTTCAGCGACGTCGCAAGCGACGTCGCGGTCCTCAGCGCGCGCAGCGGCTGTCGCCACGCTGCGCATGCTGAGGCGATCCCTAAAGAAGGGAGCTCGTGGGGGAAACATGATTTCCCTCACGGGAGCGAGCCGAAGGCGAGGGACGCTCATGCCGCGCTCACCGCCGACAGATGTGTGTCCTCGAGAAAGCTCGTGGAATATTGGCCGCTGCGGAACGCATCGCTCGCGAGGATCTCCAATGCGGCTTCGCGGGTCGTCGGCACGCCGCGAAGCTCGAACTCGCAGAGCGCCCGTAGCGAGCGTTCGATCGTAGAGTCGCGGTCTTCGTCCCACACGATCAACTTGGCGATCAACGAGTCGTAGTACGGCGAGATCACGGATCCCTCCTCGACGTGGGTGTCGAGCCGGACTCCCGGGCCGAGCGGAGGCCGAAAGCGTTCGATCACTCCCGGCGCGGGCGTGAAGCCCCGAGCCGGATCCTCGGCGTTGAGCCGGATCTCGATCGCGTGCCCACGTCTCGCCGCCCGCCCGGTTTCGTGCAACTGCTCGCCGGCAGCGATCTTCAGCTGTTCGCGCACGATGTCGATCCCGGTCACCAACTCGCTCACGGGATGCTCGACCTGGAGCCGTGCATTCAACTCGATGAAGTAGTACGCGCCGTCCGGAGCGAGCAGGAACTCGAACGTGCCCGCATTGAGGTAGGAAATCGCACGGCACGCGCGCGCGACTCCCGACTCCATCATCTCGCGCGTCGAGTCGTCCAGCGCCGGCGACGGCGACTCCTCGATCAGCTTCTGGTGCCTGCGCTGGATCGAGCATTCCCGCTCGCCGAGCGTGAGCACGCCGCCGTCGGCGTCACACAGCACCTGGATCTCGACATGACGTGCCGACGCGATCAGCTTCTCCAGGTAAAGCGTCCCGTCACTGAAAGCGGCGAGAGCCTCCGCGCTGGCCCCCGCAAACGCATCTTCCATGTCGTCTGGCCGCTCGACGAGGCGCATTCCCTTGCCGCCTCCACCTGCAGAGGGCTTGAGCAACACCGGGAATCCGATCTCAGCCGCGGCGGCGCCCGCCTCATTTGCCCCGACCGCCTCCGTGCCGGGAACCAGCGGCAGCCCGGCGTCCGCCAGTTCGCGTTTCGCCTCGACCTTGTCGCCCATGCGGGCCATTACGTCGGCGTCCGGGCCGACGAACACGAGGTCGTTCTCCTCGCACGCCTTGACGAAGTCCGGGTTCTCCGCCAGGAACCCGTACCCCGGGTGCACCGCGTCACAGCCGGTGGTCTCGGCCGCGGCCACGACCGAGGAGAGGTTCAGATAGCTCTCGTTTGCACTTGGCGGGCCGATGCACACTGCACGGTCGGCAAGCCGCGTGTGCAGCGCGCCCGCATCCGCCGTCGAGTACACGGCAACCGCTTCCACGCCGAGCTCGTGCAGCGCGCGGATGACGCGCACCGCGATCTCGCCACGGTTCGCCACGAGCACGCGCGAGAACATCGTTAGAGGGCGTCCAGCGGACGCACGACCACCGGTTCCAGCTCGAACAGCAGTTGCCCGAATTCCACCGGTGAGGCGTTTTCGACATGGATCGCACGCACGATTCCCTCGACGTCGGCCTTGACCTCGTTCAGGAGCTTCATCGCCTCGAGTATGCAGAGCGTCTGGCCGGCGCCGACCGGTTGTCCTTCCTCGACGAACGGCGGCGCGCCCGGTTGCGGCGCCCGGTAGAACGTTCCGACCATCGGCGCCTCGACGCGCACGATGCCGTTCGGTGCGACCGGGTCGAGCTCGGTATCCTCCAGCGTCGCGAGCGGAGACTCGTCTTGCACCGGTTCGCGCTCCTGCGTCCGGCGCACCGAGACGCGCATGCCCGCTTCTTCGATCGTGACCTCGCCGATGCCCGTCTCCTGGACGATGCGGACGAGCTCGCGGATCCTTTCCGCGCGGGCCTGATCGACCCCCCCGGCGGCGAGCGACTCCTCGCCCGACGAGCGTCCACGGATCGTGTGCAGCAGCGGCTCGGCGTTCTCGCCGAAGAGGCCGAGCAGCAGTAACTCCTCTTCGCTCGAGGCCAGGCCCTCGGCCTGGGCCCGAACCTCCTGCAGCGGCGGCGCCGTTGCGTCCTCTGCCGAGTCCGGGTCGGCGGTGAGCGAAACAATGCGCTCGATCGATTTCTCGATCGGGGCCGGCGTTGTGCCGAGATGACCTTCGACGAGCGAACGCAGCTCGTCCACGACAACCGTGTAACGGCTCGCGGAGAGGACGTTGAGCAACGCCTGCGAGCCGAGCACCTGCCCGATCGGCGAAGCCAGCGGCGGCCAGCCGACCTCGGCGCGGATCCGCACGAGCTCGGCGATCGTCTCATCGAGCCTTGCACCCGCTGACTGCGCCCGCAGGTTGGTGTCGAGCGCGGCGACGAGGCTGGCCGGGAGGTCGTGCCGCGCGGCGCGCACCGCGATGCGCGGGGCAAGCGGCGTCACCGGTTCGTCGCCGATGTGTTCGTCGACGACGTCGGATGCCTCCCAGAGCGCGGATACGTCGATGTCGCAGTCGAGCCCGAGCCCTGCGAGCGCCTCCGCGAGCGCCTCACCCGACACACGGTGCAGCGTGAGAGCGATCGGATAGACAGCGGATGCGATCAGGTCGGCCCCGGCACGTGCAGCCTCGAGCGCAGCGGCAAGCGCGTTGCCCCCTGAGCCCTGGCAGTAGATGCCGACCGGCAGGCCGGTCGCTTCGCGTAGACCCGTTACCAGCTCGCGCGCACGATGTGGCTGCAGGGAACCGGTCGGGTCGTGCAGCAGCACACGCACGGCGCCGAGATTCGGCAGCTCTCTCGCCTGCTCCATGAGGGGATGGGTCTCGCCGGTCCGCCCCGGGCTGTAGACGAGGCCGGCCTCGAACTCGCCGCCGGCCCTCGCGACGGCGTCCGCAGCCTCCCGCAGGTTCGAGACGTCGTTGAGCGGATCGTGTAGCCGAAAGACGTCGATGCCGTTCTCGGCCGCACACGCGATGAACCGCCGGATGAAGTCGTTGTCGACCGGGCGCGAGCCGACGAGGAAGCGGCCGCGGAGCGCAAGCCCCAGGGGCGTCTTCACATGCGCCCTGAGAGCGCGGATCCGCTCCCAAGGGCTCTCCACCCCACGCCGGACCGCGCTGTCGAAACACCCGCCGCCCGAGACCTCGAGATACGCATAGCCCGCCCGGTCCAGGATCTCCGCGATTCGCAGCTGTTCGGCCGTCGGCAATCTCCCCGCGAGGGGTTCCTGGCCGAGCAGGCGGATGGTGGTGTCGGCGAGCGCCGGCATGCGGGGAGCCTAGCGCCCTGCCGAGCCAGGATAGGTTTTGCAGCCATGGAGGTCCAGGAGCTGAGGCCGGGGTTGTGGCGCTGGAGCGCGTCGCATCCCGAGTGGGATCACGCCGAGAACTGGGGCCCCGAGGTCGGCTCCGTCTATGCGGAGCTGCCGGATTCCCTCGTCGTTGTCGACCCGCTCGTCCCCGTCGACGAGGAGGAGCGGTTCTGGTCGGCCCTGGACCGCGACGTCGAACGGCTCGGCCTGCCGGTGCACGTGCTGCTGACCGTGCACTGGCACGAGCGCAGCGTCGCAACCGTGCTCGATCGCTACAAAGCGACGCTCTGGCGCCCCGAGGAGAAAGGCGAGCTGCCCGCCGGAGTTCACGCCGAAGTTGTCAAAGGCAGCGATTGGGTCGAGGCACTGTTCTTCCTCGAGCCGCATCGCGCACTCGTCGCAGGCGATCTCCTCGTCGGCGTCGACGACGGCGTCGAGTTTACCGTTAGCTGGTTCCCCAAGGGCGAGCAGGAATGGGCCGAGCAGCAGCTCAAGCCGGAGTTGCGGGAACGCCTGGGCGCGCTTCCGGTCGAGCTCGTTGTCGTGTCGCACGGTGAGCCGGTTCTGGAGAACGGCGCCGACGCGCTACGACGGGCGTTGGCCTAGGCGCACCGTCTCGACGACCTCCCACGGTTGGAACAGCGTCGACTGAGCGGCCGGGAAGCGCACCAGCTTCGTTTCGCCGACCGTCTGAGCCCCGACGTCGGTCTCACGCAGCTCGGTCAGCGTGTCGCGCAGCTCTCCTGCGGGATGCTCGACTCGCGTCACTGCGACCGTCATGTGCGGAAGGAACTCCGGTAGATCGTTCTGCGTTCCCGCCACAAGCCGGCGCACAGGCCGCGTGACCTCGACCACGACGGCGTCGTGAAAGCAGTTCGGGCGCAGATAACCAATCTCGAACGGCGGCAACTCGGGCCAACGCTGCGGCGCCTCGCCGAGACGCCCGGGGGCTCCGAGCCAGACATGCAGAAAGTGCTCCGGCAGGAGCTCGATCCAGTCGAAGCGGCGTAACGACTCCTGAACGCTTGCAGCGGCCGCCTTCACCTCCCGAGACGGCTCGACGACCCAGCCTTCGAGCACCGCGTGCTCGTCAGTGGGGAACTGATCGTAGAAGCGCTCTAACGGTTCATTCCGGGAAAGGAAGAACGACCAAGCGTCGTCGAAGCTCGTGAAGAAGTCGCCTATACGCGAGAAATGTACCGCTTCTCGCGCGGGTCGACCTTGATGCGGTCGCCCGGATTCACGAAGAGCGGGACCTGCACCACGGCGCCCGTCTCGAGCGTTGCAGGCTTGGTCACGTTCGAGACTGTGTCGCCCTTCACACCGGGCTCAGTGTCCGACACGGTCAGCTCGACCGAGGCCGGCAGCTGCAAGCCGGACGGACGCCCGCCGACCATCAGCAGCTGCACGAAGCTCGAAGGCTGCATGAACTCGAGCGCATCCTCGACCATCCCGTGGGGCAGCGACGTCTGCTCGTAGGTGTCCTGGTCCATGAAGACGACCTCGTCACCCGCGTCGTAGAGGTACTGCATGTCCTTCGTCTCGGTGCGCACGCGCGCGAACTTCTCGCCGGCTCGAAACGTCTTCTCGACCACGGCGCCGCTGGCCAGCGCCTTCAGCTTCGTGCGCACGAACGCACCGCCCTTGCCGGGCTTCACATGCTGGAACTCGACGATGCGCCAGACGTCGCCGTCGAGCTCGATGTGCATTCCATTCTTGAACTGGTTCGTGTTGACGGTCTCGGCCACGGCGGAGAGCGTAGCTATCAGCCGACGGTGATCAGATCCTTGCGGAACCCGGTGAAGTTCTGGATGCCGATGTCCGTGACGACGACGTTGTCCTCGATCCGAATTCCCGCTCGGCCTTCGAGGTAGATCCCCGGCTCGACCGTCACCACGTTGCCCGAGGCCAGGGTGTCCTGCGATTCGATCGAGAGCCGCGGCGCTTCGTGTACCTCCAACCCCAGGCCGTGCCCGAGCCCATGGCCGAACGTGCCGGCAAAAGCGGTCTCGTCCACAACGCGCCGTGCCGCGGCGTCGGCGTCAAAGCCTCGGACTCCGGCGCGCAAAGCGTCGAAGCCCGCCTGCTGGGCGGCGAGCACGAGGGCGTAGGCCTCCTTGATCGGGCCCTCGACGAACCCGGTCGTGAAGGTGCGCGTGTAGTCGGACGCGTAGCCGCCGACGATGCAGCCGGTGTCCACGATCACGGTCTCACCCCGGCCGATCTGGCGATTGGTCGCGCGACCGTGTGGACGGGCGGAGTTCGGCCCGGACGCGACAATCGTCTCGAACGCAACGGCCTCGGCGCCCTCGTCGTGGAAGAGCTGCTCGATCGTCCACGCGATATCCCGTTCGGCCCTCCCTACGAAGGGCTGCTCAACCAGCCGCTCGAAGACCCGGTCGGTGATCTCACACGCGCGCTTGATCGCAGCGAGCTCGACGTCGTCCTTGACCGCACGAAGCCCCTCGACGAGACCCCGCCGCGGAACGGGCTCGATCGAGCCACCCCGCAGAGTCTCGTAACCGGAGTACGAGACGAAATCGGCTTCGAACCCGATGGGCCCCGACAACCTGCCGGCGAGATCGGCAAGCAGCGCCCGCTTCGTCTCCTGGAACTCCACGCCTTCGACGGCGCGCGCCGCCTCCGAGTAGCGGAAGTCGCTGAACAGGCGAGCGCGGTCCTGCTCGACCAGGAGCGCAGCGTTCGAGCTCCTGAACCCGAAGAGGTAGAGGATGTTCGTTGGGTTGGTAACGAGCAGCGGCTCCTCGAGCACCTCCCGCAGACGCTCGATGCGAGGGTTCATCGCGCCGCTCCTACCTGCTGGACAATGAACTCGAGCGCCTCGCGGTATCCCTCCGCGCCTTTGCCGAGTACGCGCTTCGCTGCCAGATCGGCCACGACCGACGTGCGCCGCCATTCCTCCCGCTCGTTGATGTTCGAGAGATGCACTTCGACGATGGGGGCGTCGAACAGCTCCAGGGCGTCGCGAATCGCGTACGAGTAATGAGTCCAGGCACCGGGGTTCACGACGACCCCGTCGGCCCAGTCGAGGGCGTCATGACACCACTCGACGTACTCGCCTTCGTGATTGGTCTGCCGACAACGAACGTGACACCCGAGCGCCGAAGCCCACTCGTAGATGCGGGTCTCGAGCTCTGAGAGAGACATGCCGCCGTAGAGCGCAGGATCGCGGCGCGCGAGAACGTCGAGATTTGCCCCGTTCAGGACGACTACTTGCACCGCGTCACTCTACGGGGAGATCAGCTCGTCGAGGGCGCGCCGCACGTCTTCCGCCGGGACGGGGACGTCCCAGTGCGCGCCGTCGTCGCCGAGGAGAACGAGCCCTCGCTTCTTGTCGCGGCCGAGCGCAGCCCACGCACGCTCGCGGTCGACACGAACCGGGCGCGGATCGAGCACTTGCTCGACGACGTCCGTTGGACGGCCGGAGAGCCGAAGCGCTGCAAGCAGACCGAGCGCGACGGCATCGCCGTGCGCTAGATCCTCGTAGCCGGCCGCGGCCTCGAGCGCGTGGGCGAATGTGTGCCCGAGGTTGAGGATCGCGCGACGGCCTTGATCGAAAGGATCCCCGAGGCACACCGCCGCCTTGAAGGCTGCGCAGGCGCGAATCATGGCCTGTTCTTCCAGCTCCCACAGTGGGCGACCCGTGAGCAGGCCTGTTTTCACCACCTCAGCCATGCCTTCGCGTCGTTGTGCCTCGCTCAACGTCGCGAGCACGTCGGGGTCGGCAACGACTCCGGCCGGATAGTGGAATGCTCCGACGAGGTTCTTCCCTGCAGGGAGGTCGATTGCCGTCTTGCCGCCGATCGCTGCGTCGACCTGACCGAGCAGCGTCGTCGGCACGGCGATCCAGCGAACGCCCCGCAGGTGCGTCGCTGCGGCGAGCCCGGCTACGTCGGTCGTCGACCCGCCGCCGTAGCCGACGATCGTGCCGCTTCGATGCAGCCCGAGCTCGCTCCACAACCGCTCGAGGATGGCCGGAGTCTTCGCCGCCTCTCCGCGCGGCACGCTGTGGATGCTCACGGGATCAAAGCCCAACGGGTGGAGCTCGAGCACGTGCTCGTCACCGATCACTGCAACGTCTTCGAGGCTTTCGCCGAGCCGGTTCCCGAGCGCAGCGAGCAGTCCGCGCTCGACATCGATCTGGAGCGCTCCGAGCAGAACATCCTCCGCGCTCTCGACCAGTCCCGCCGACACCTCTTTGTACAGAGGCTGCCGCTCGTCGAACAGACGCCTGAACTGGGTTTCGTCCCGCGCGAGCGGGCGACCGCTCCCGTGCGCGCGCCTCCACGCGTCCCCCACGTCGACGTCCACCCAAAGCGTGAATGCATCGGTCAGCAGCAGCTCCCGTGTGCGCTCGGAGAGAACAGCCCCACCCCCGAGCGCGACCACGGCCGGCGTCGACGAACCGAGGACTTCTGCAGCCAGCTCCTCTTCGATGCGGCGGAACTCTGGTTCGCCGCGTTCGAACAACTCCGTCACTGGACCGTGGCGGCGCTCGATCTCCCGATCGAGGTCGACGAAAGGCCGGCCGCTGAGCCGCGCGACCTCCTTGCCGATCGTCGACTTCCCCGCGCCCATGAACCCGACGAGCGCGAGATGACGGCCGAGCGCGCCTACCTTGGTGACCAGTCGATCCGCTCCAGGTACGCGCGGTGCGCGGCGAGGAAGTCACCGAGCGCGTCGCCGCCGAACTTCTCCTTTGCGGCCCGCGCAAGCTCCCAGGCGACGCACCCCTCCGCCACGACCGCCAGCGCCTCGACCGCCGCGGTGTCGCTGCGTTCGACGAGCGCTTCCGCGGCCTCGCCTGTGCGCAGGTCGACCGAGGCGAGCGGCTTCATCAGCGTCGGCAGCGGCTTCATGGCGGCGCGCACGACGATCTCCTCGCCGTTCGAGATGCCACCCTCGATCCCGCCGGCGCGGTTCGTCTCCCGGTAGAGCCCGCGCTCGTCGCGCAGGATCTCGTCGTGCGCAGCGGAACCGCGCTTTGACGCCAGCTCGAAACCTTCGCCGATCTCCACGCCCTTGACCGCCTGCGTGCCCATCAGCGTTGCGGCCAGTCGGGCGTCGAGGCGCTCGTCCTTCGTCGCGTACGAGCCGAGGCCCGGAGGAACACCGCCGGCGCGAACTTCGACGACGCCGCCGACCGTGTCCCGATCCGCGCGCGCGTCGTCCACGCGCTGCTCGAGATCGGCGGTGAGCACGTGTCCCGCGACAGCGATACCGATCTCGGAGAGCAACGCCTTCGCCACCGAGCCCGCTGCCACAATCACGGCGGTATGACGTGCGCTCGCGCGCTCGAGCGCGTCGCGGACGTCGGACAGGCCGTACTTGAGCACGCCGGCGAGGTCGGCATGTCCCGGCCGGGGCAGAGTGACCTCGTTCGTCCCTTTCCCCGAAGGCTCTCCTTCCGGCTGCCAGGGGCTCATCCCCCACCCCCAGTTCTTGTGGTCGCGATTGCGCACGACGAGTGCAAGCGGGGTTCCCAGCGTGCGCCCTTGACGGAGACCCGTAAGCACCTCCACCTCGTCTTGCTCGATCTGCTGACGGGGACTGCGGCCGTAGCCCTGCTGGCGACGGTGGAGGTCCGAGTCGATCGCCGCCTTGTCCAGCACAAGGCCCGCCGGCAGGCCGGAAAGAATTGCGACAAGCGCCGGCCCATGCGATTCGCCGGCGGTTACGAGGTTCAGTGCCATCAGGCGGAGCGTACTGCGGCGCGCATCACGTCGACCGGCGCCGGCACGCCGGTCCACATCTCAAATGACGCGGCGCCCTGGGCGACGAGGACGTCGAGGCCGTCCACGACGCGCGCTCCAGCGGCCTCGGCTTTGTGTGCGGTTGCCGTCCGTGGATACGGAAGGTCGATAAGGATCTGCCCGGCATCGAGTTCAACGAGGACCTCGTCGCGCTCCGAGGTCGCGTTGACGATGAGGTCGACGTCCGACACGTCCGGTGGCCAGGTTCCCCGGCGTGAGAAGCGTGAGGCAGCGGGCAGCGCCGCCGCGAAGGCCGCAGCCGCGCCGCCGTCTCCGAGAATCGCAGCCCGCTCGAACTCGAGTTCAGCGAGGATGGCTGCGTCGGTCGAGTAGCCGAAGACACGGCCGTCGCGGATGTCGAGCGTGTTGACGGACGCTTCGCCCGTCTCGACGAGCCGCGCCACCGCAACCTTGTGCGGCGTCGTGACGTTCGCGCCGGCGAAGTCGAGCGCGACCAGCCCCTTCACCGCGTCCGCCAGCCGCTCGGAAGCGACCGGCAGCGGCACGTACGCCCAATCGAGCCCTCGCGCCGCGAAGGCCGCGTTCTGCATCAGCGGCGACAGCGACTGCGAGACCGGATCGCCGAGCAACCCAACGAGCCGTGTCTCACCCGAGCTCATGGACCGTAGCCGTGCGCGTCCGAGTAGTTCTTGAAAGCCTGATAGCTCGCGGTGAAGAAATGATGCTTCTTGTCGGACTTGCGCACGAAATAGAGGTACTTCACCTTCGCCGGATGCGCAGCCGCCTGCAGCGATGCGAGCCCCGGACTCGCTATCGGCGTCGGCGGCAGGCCTGGACGCTTGCGCGTGTTGTACGGCGACGCACTGTCAAGCTGAGACTGGCGAATCGACTCGGTGGGCGGGATGTCCAGCCCGTATCGCAGCGTGGCGTCGATACCCAGCGAAATGCCGGCGTGGAGGCGGTTGTAGATGACCGCCGAGACAAGCTCCCGCTCGTCGGGCGAAAGGGTCTCTTTCTCGATCATCGACGCGATGATCAGCACGTCGTACGGCGTCAGATTCTTGGAGCGCGCGTAGCCAAGATCGACCTGGCCCCAGTTGTTGCAGAACGCGTTCAGCTGATCTTGCACGAGCTGCGCCGAGGTCGTCTCCTTGAAAAATTCGTACGTGGCCGGGAACAGGAAGCCCTCGATCGTCTTCACCTTCTTCCGGAAGCAGGGCGGCACGCGCGGCTTGGCCGTCGCCGCGAGGTAGCCGGCGCGCGACAGCCTGGGCCGGACCTTCCGCTTGCGCGTTGCGATTTTCGCTACCGCGGCAACGCGGTCTGCCATCTGTTTCCGCGTGAAGCCCTCCGGAAAGACAACGTGAAACGGCTTCGGCATTGCGATCACGGTCTCGACGATGCCGGTCGCCGTCGTCCGGGTCACCGTGCGGTAGACGAGCGTGCTGGAGAGCGTCGACGTCAGTCCGGCCTGATCGCTGCTGTTGCCGCCTCCGATGGCGGCAACCGCGAGCCAGCCGAGCCCGCCTAGGACGAGGACGAGCACGCCGAGCGCAAGCGCGCGCCGCTGAGCAACCTGGCGAGGAGTTGGCCCTGATGGCGGGCGCCCTTGCCGCGGCGGGATTACGCCGGGGCGCTGCTCGCCCACGTCAAATACCCGGACAGAAGATGTGCCGCTGCCCGCGCGTCTTCTGGTGCATCGGCCGGTGTCTGTTCTGCAAGGTCGGTCGTGAAGCGTTCGTCGAAGGTGACGACAGGAACGTTCGTGACGTCGGTCAGGGCTTCGACGAAGCGTTCCGTCTCGCGCGCCTGTTCCCCGCGGTCACCGCGCAGGGTGAGCGGAAGCCCCACCACGACGCGGTCGACCTCGTGCTCGCCGATCAGCGTCGCGAGACGGGCGAGCCCGTCACCCGTCGCAGCCTCTTCGACGACGCAGAGTGGCCGTGCAATCGTTCCGGTCGGATCCGAAACGGCGACGCCGGTCCGCGCCCTGCCATAGTCGAGCGCGAGGACCTTCACTTCAGCGCTGCGGCGATCGCTTGTTTCCCCGCTTCCAGTGCGCTGCGCAATCCGGCGGGATTCTTGCCGCCCGCCTCACCGAGGTTGGGCCGTCCGCCCCCGCCTCCTTCGATGTGCTTGCCGAGGTCTCGGACAAGCTTCGCCGCGTCGAGGCCACGGCCGACAAGTGACTCGTCGAGGTTGACGACCAGATAGACGCGCCCGTCGTCGACCGAACCGACGATGACGCCGGCCGCCTTCTCCTGCTGGCGCAGGCGATCGGAGAGGTCGCGCAGCGCGCCGCCCTTGAGCGACTTCGCCTCGGCGGTGACGACGCCACCGTCGTTCTCCACGATCTCGAAGTCGGGGGCAGCCTCCGTCTTCGGCTTCTTTGATTGCTTCCGGGCACGCTCGAGCTCTGCACGCAGCTCGTCGGTCTCGCGCATCGTCGCGTGGAGATACGCGTACGCCTCACCGGAGGTCACCGCTTCGATGCGGCGCGCGCCCGCGCCGACGGAGCCCTCCGAGAGGATCACAAACGGCCCAATCTCCGCCGTCGATCTGACGTGCGTTCCTCCGCACACCTCGCGCGAGAAACCGGGGATCTCGACGACGCGAACGTGGTCGCCGTACTTCACGCCGAACAGCATCATCGCGCCGAGCCGCCGCGCTTCGTCGATCGGAGTCACGAATGTGCGAACGGGCAGGTTCTCGAACACCTTCTCGTTGACGAGATGCTCGACTCGTTCCCGTTCCTTGTCCGTCAGCTGCTGCGGATGCGTGAAGTCGAAGCGAAGCTTGTCGGGCCGCACGGCGGATCCCGCCTGCTTGACATGCTCGCCGAGCACCTCGCGCAGCGCTTGGTGCAGGAGGTGGGTTGCGGTGTGGTTCGCCATCGTCGGAAAACGGACGCCCCAGGCCACGACTGCTCGAACCCGGTCTCCCTCGGAAAACGCGTCACCCTCGAAGAGCAGCGCCTGATCTTCCTCCAGCCGGTATGCCTCACGCAGCTCGGCGCGCGTGCCCGACCCGTCGTCGCGCTCGATCCAGCCCATGTCGGTGACCTGACCGCCACCCGCCGGGTAGAACGGCGATTCGCGCAGCTTCGCCAGGAAGAACCCGTCGCCCAGGTCCTCGACTGCTCCGATCTGCGTGAGCACCTCGGTCTTCTCGTAACCGACAAACTCGGTGCGAAAGTCGGCGCGCTTGGCGAACTCGGCCGCGCGCTTGTCGTCCTTCGAGATCGCTCCACGCGAGCGGGTCCGCTGCAGCTCCATCAGCCGCGTGAACTCCTCTTCGTTGACGCCGAGCCCTCGTTCACGGGCGAGCTCACGGGTCAGCTCGAGTGGAAAGCCGTAAGTGTCGTGCAGCCGGAACGCATCCTCGCCGGAGATGGCCTCGCCTGTTTGTGCGACTTCCTCGAAGAGGCGCAGCCCGCGCTCGAGGGTCTTTCCGAAGCGTTCCTCCTCCGTCGTCAGGATGCGGTGGATCTCCTCTCGGTGCTCCTCGAGCTCCGGATAGCCCTGCTTCATCTGCTCGATCACGACGTCCGAGAGCGGTGCGAGGTAAGGCGCCTCGAGCCCGACACGCGCTCCCTGCTGCACTGCGCGACGGATGATTCGGCGCATGACATAGCCGCGGCCCTCGTTCGACGGCACGATGCCGTCGGCAGCGAGAAACGTCATTCCGCGACCGTGATCTGCGAGCACGCGATGCGCCTTCGTCGCCTCCGGGGAATCGCCGTAAGCAACGCCGCTCTGCTCGGCTATCCAACGCATGATCGCCTGGTACACGTCGGTCTCGTAGACCGTCATGACGTCCTGCAGGATCGCGGCCGTCCGCTCGACACCCATGCCCGTGTCGACGTTCTGCGTCGGGAGGGGTGTCAGCTTGCCGTCGACGTGGAGCTCGAATTCCATGAAGACGAGATTCCAGAATTCCAGGAAGCGTTCGCAGCGCGTGCAGCTCGGCTTGCAGTCCGGCTCGCCGCAGCTGTGCTCCTCGCCCCAGTCGTAGTACATCTCGGTGTCGGGGCCGCACGGGCCCGGGCCTCCCACTGACCAGAAGTTCTCTGCCCGAGGCAGGAAGACGATGCGCTCCGCGGGCTGCCCGATCTTCACCCAGTGGTCGTAGGCGATCGTGTCTTCGCCGAGCCCGAGCTCTGGATCGCCTGCGAAGACGCTCACCCAGAAACGCTCGGGGTCGATCTTCAGGTGGTCGAAGACGAACTCCCACGCGAATTCGATCGCGCCTTCCTTGAAGTACTGGCCGAACGAGAAGTTGCCGAGCATCTCGAAGAAGGTCAGGTGCGAGCCGTCGAGCCCGACCTCGTCGATGTCCAGGGTACGGAAGCATTTCTGCACGGTCGTGAGCAGCGGCGCCGGGGGCGGCTCACGCCCGAGGAAGTAGGGCATGAGCGGCTGCATTCCGGCCGTCGTCAGGAGCGTCGAATGGTCGTCTGCACGTGGGACCAGCGGCGTGGAGGGCCAAAAGACGTGGCCTTTGGACTCGTAGAAGGCGCGGAACCCCGCGCGCAGCTCAGCCGACGTGCGCATCTTGGGATTGTACGAGGGCGGTTCGGCTACCCGGGTCCATGGGTTTAGGCTCGTCGGCGTGGAAGGCTGTCTCGCCTGCGACCTGGCGGAAGGAAGGATCGACCTTCCGGGCGGCAGGATCTTCGAGACCGATCTGTGGATTGTCGAGCACTGTGTAGGACCTCTGGGAATCGGAACGCTGGTCGTAAAGCCGAAGCGCCACGTCGTCCATCTTTGGGAGCTCAGAGAGAATGAGTCGAACGCGCTCGGCCCGCTCCTTGCCCGCGTCGCTGCCGTAGTTGCGGACCTCACGAAGCCCGAGCAGATCTACCTTGCGCTCTGGTCGCACAGCGGAGGCGTCCCGGGACACATCCACTTCGTCATCCAGCCCGTTACCCGCGCGCGGATGGAGGAGTACGGGCAGCTTTACGGGCCACAGCTTCAGGTGGCGATGTTCGAGAGAGAAGAACCACTCGAGCGCGCGCAGGTCGAGTCGTTCGCGGGCTCGGCCCGCACTGCTCTCGCCGACTAACATCCGCCCCCGCGCCCGGCTTTGCCGGGTGCGGCTGCCCAGGCCCGGCAGCAGAAGCCTCGCGACGAAGTCATCATGGCTCGGCGCAGCCGAGCCGGACTTCGTCGCGTTTAGCCCCGTGCGACCTTCGGCTCGCTGTCTTCCTCGGCGGCGATCTCCTCGCGGATCTTCTCGAGCGATCGCCGGATGAGCCGCGAC
>Ga0099827_10000930_pt1 | contig 14416 bp, 14 predicted proteins | sample CZO8metaG_FD_79339 | JGI IMG/M metagenome (GOLD analysis project Ga0099827, IMG submission 79339) | Vadose zone soil microbial communities from the Eel River Critical Zone Observatory, Northern California, USA - CZOApr15con1.8 metaG | ecosystem: Environmental > Terrestrial > Soil > Vadose zone ...
CCCTCGCACCCTCGTACCCGTTACGTCTGGCGTAATCGCCAACACCGACTCGATCTCGCAGAATCGATCGTGTTGAACGATGACGCATGTTCTTGCTATCACGCTCGTGCTGCAGATGCACAACCTCGCCGGCGCGCCGCCGGCCGAGGTGAACAAGGCGGAGTTCGAGCTCGCGCGCATGTACGACAGCGTCGGCGCGCATCTGGACTGGGACGACGCTGCCGACCGCCGCGCAGGCGAACCGACGATCGTTCGTGTCATTCTGCTTCCCTACGAAACCGGCGACCTGCGCTACACGCCGGACACGGTGATGGGCGCCGCCTTGCGCACGGGGAGTGACACGCGCCTCGTGTACGTCTTCTATCGACGCGTTCGGGCGGAAGCCGAGCGCCATGGGGTCTCCACGTCGCTGCTCCTCGCCTGCGCGATCGCGCACGAGCTCGGGCACGTGCTGCTGCCCGGACGCCGGCATTCGCGCGAGGGCCTGATGCGGGCGTGCTGGAATTCTCACGACTTTCACCGCGCCGATCAGGGCCTGCTGCGGTTTTCAGCCGACGAAGCGGCGCTCATTCGACAAAGGGTTCAGGATTCAACGTTCGATGTTCAAGGTGCCCAGAAGGCCGACCGCTGAACCCAGAACGCCGAACCCGGAACGCCGAACCCGAACGAAGCTTGAACCCTGAACCTTGAACCTGATTTTGTTCACAAGCGCCTGTTGAGCACGAGCGCGGCGGCCGCGCTCGCCATGAGCTCCAGGAGCACGATCAACGTCAGCGCGGCGAACGTCCAGTCGCGCTCGCTGACGTACTGCCCGATCGAGACGACGACGCGCGCGACGGGAGTGGCCAGCAGCACGATGACGCCGGTCTGCAGGATCAGCCGCGACAGATCCGTGTAGCCGGCCAGGAGGTAGACCACGAGGCCGACCGTGAAGCAGGTGGAGCTGAGCACCACGCCGGCGCGCAACACGACACCGATCAGGCGCTCCAGCTTCACCGGCCGCCCCGCAGAAACATCATGGCGGACAGGATGAAGAGGACGGCCGCCATCATCAGTTTCAGCCCTTTCACGGATGCGAAGGCGCCGAACCGCATTCCACTCCACGAACCGAGTTGCACGCCGAGCACTGCCGCGGCCGCGAGCGCCGGCTCGAGCTGGCCACGGCCATAGTAGATGACGGCGCCTGCCGTCGCCGTCACGCCAATCATGAACGCGCTGGTCGCCGCCGCCGCGCGCAGCGGGATCCCGCACCACGCGTTCAGCGCCGGCACCTTGATGATGCCGCCGCCGATCCCGAGGAGCGACGACAGGTTGCCGGCCACGAACGACGCGCCGATCGCCAGGGGCAGGCGCTTCACGCGATACGTCACCATGCCGCCGCTCTCCGCCTCGTAATAGCGGGCGCCGAGCACGCCTGGATCGATCGTCGGGTCGAGGATCACGTTCCGGCGCTGCAGCCGCGTGAGCATGACCAGCGCGACGCCCGCCGCGACGAACCCGAAGAGTTTCTGCAGCACCGACTGCGCGATCAACTGGGCGGTCATCCCACCGAGGAAACTGCCCGCGGCGGTCGCGACCTCGAGCAGCATGCCGAGCCTCATGTTGATCAGCTGTTTGCCGGCGCTGGCAGCGGACACCGAACTCGATGTGGCGATGACCGTCGTCAGGCTGATCGCCGCGGCGACGCTGAACGGAAATCCGAGGACGAGATTGAGGAAGGGCACGAGGAAGACGCCGCCGCCAATCCCCAGGAGGGCGCCGAGACTCCCCGACACGGCGCCCACACTAAAGATGATCAACGCCAGCGTTGCGGTCACGACAGGCATCAGGAACGTTGGAAAGTCTGAAGTCCGAAGTCTGAAGTAAGAAGTCTGAAGTCTGAAGTCGGCGCTCCTCGCACCTCCGACTTGTTACTTCTTGCTTACGTCTGACTTCTTACTTCAGACTTCGAATTTCCTTGTCTGCGCGAGATAGCGAGTCGCCTTTTCGAGCGCGCGCGCTTCGGCCTCCTCGCGCGTCGTGCCGTCCGCTCTCGCGAAGCGGGCGCCGGGATCGACGTTCGCGATCGTGCAGTGGTACACGTCGCCCAGCTTGTAGGTCTCGATCGTGATCGGCCAGCCCGACAGCTCCTGCTGCCGCCGTGTGTACTCTTCTGGTTTCATCGAGCGTCACGCAAACGCAACCACGAAGACTCGAAGAAGAGCCAAGCCATTTCGCGGTTTCGTGCCTTCGTGTTTTCGTGGTTGCATTTGGTCTCTATGGTTTTTCGACGGCCGCGCCGACGAGGTTGCCCCATTCCGTCCACGAGCCGTCGTAGTTCTTCACGTTCCGGAACCCCAGCAGATGCTTCATGACGAACCAGGTGAGGCTCGATCGCTCGCCGATGCGGCAGTACGCGATCACCGGCTGGTCGCCAGAAATGCCCTGGGCCGCATACAGCGCCTTCAGGTCGTCGAAGCTCTTGAACGTCCCGTCCTCGTTGCAGTTCTTGCCCCACGGGATGCTCTTGGCGCCGGGAATGTGCCCGCCGCGCTGGCACGTCTCCGGAAGCCCGGGCGGCGCGAGAATCTCGCCGGTGAATTCCTGCGGGCTGCGGACGTCGACGAGCGACGCCTTCTTGCCCGCGACCGCAGCCTGCACTTCGGACAGGAACGCGCGCAGCGACAGGTCGGGCGCGCCCGCCTTGTATCGCGTAGACGGGAACGACGGCGCGTCGGTGCTGAGATCGCGGCCTTCGGCGAGCCATTTCTTGCGGCCCCCGTCCATGATGCGCACATCGTCGTGGCCGTAGATCTTCAGCTGCCAGAACGCCCACGCCGCGAACCAGTTGTTGTTGTCGCCGTACAGCACGATGGCCGTCTTGTTCTCGATCCCCGATTTGCCGAGCAGCTCCTCGAGCTTCTTCGCCGGCACGATGTCACGCACCACCGTGTCGCAAAGTTGCGTGGTCCAGTTCCAGCCCGCGGCACCCGGCACGTGGCCCTGATCGTACGCGGTAGTGTCGACGTCAACCTCGACGACCCGTACGCCGGCGTCGGTGGCGTGTTGCGCAACCCAGTCGGTCGTGACGAGGACGTTGGACAGCGTATTCGTGGTCATATCTCCCCTCCCGTGTTTGACGGAGCCTTCGATATTACGACAACCGCGGCCCTTACGGTTTCACGATCCCCACGCTCGCGATTGTGTCGCCCTTCTTCAGCGAGGGCACGGCGCGAATGAACATGATGATGCCGCCCTCCGGCGCGGTGATCTCCTGAAGCGGACGATTCACATAGTCGGTGATCGTCCCGATCTTCGCGCCCCTGGCCACGTGCGCGTCGCGATCGACCGCCGGATGGAACATGCCATCGCGGTCGGCGGCCAACGTGACGATCTTCTCGACCCAGATCGGACGACGAACCTCGCCCGTCGCCCCGCCGCGCGTCATCTTGAGGTGCGCCATCACGTTCCGCACGCCGGCCGACAGCTTCGCCGCGTCGTCGATCTCGACCGGACCGGAGCGTCCGGCCTCGGCGGTGAACGACGGTTTGCCGCGTGTCGACGCGGTGTTCTCGAGAAAGCGCGAGGCATTCGGGTCTTTCGGGCGATCGGCGGAGATGATGATGTGGTCCAGACCGAACGCAAGGACCATCCCGCGCGAGAACTCGTCCTGCTTCTGGTTGCCGGTCACCGTCCAGTAGCTGTAGGGCCGCAGGTTCTCGTCGAGGTCGCCGCCGTGGAGATCGATCAGGTGGTCGCATCGGTCCACGACCTCCTGCGTCACCAGATACGACGCGCGATCGGTTTGCGTTCCTTTCGGGTCGCCCGGATAGAAGCGGTTCATGCTCTTGTTGTCGACTGGGTTGACGTGCGGGGTGATGCGCTCGAACGAGGGCACGTTCACCAGCGGCACGAGGATGAGGGTACCGGAGAGATCGGCCGGTTTGACGCCGTCGATCAGGAGCTCGACCGCGACAATCGACGCGTATTCCGTTCCATGCGCGCCCGAGACGACCGCCAGCACCGGCCCCGGCCTCTCGCCGTGAATCACCACCACGGGAATGTCATAGCCGGCGTCGGACCCGGCAGGCACCTTGATCACGCCGTACGCTTTCTCCCCGCGCTGCGCGGTCGCCGTCCCCACCGTGAAGGTCGGGTGCGTGTCCTGCGCGAACGCGTTCAGCCGTTCAGCGAACATGCCGATTCGTTCATCGTGTCCGGCTTTACCCGGACCGGTTTGTGCGTGGCGTCCGGCTCGAGCCGGACCGGTCTGTAAGGCTTTCGCCGGACCGGCGGCGCCAGCCGCCAGTAGCAGACCAACGATTACGGCGCGCGCGGTGCCTGTCTTCATCCGCGTAACTTTACAACGGTTCGTGCAAGTCAATATAGTTGCGGGCTTGGGCGCCGAAGCGCGGAGCGCGACGGCGACCTGGCACTGTGAAGATCTACGGCCTCTACATCAACGGTGAATTCGTCGCACCCGAGGCCCCGGCCGTGCTCGACGTGATCGACCCGTCGACCGGGGATCTGATTGCGCGTGTCCCGGAAGCCGGCGCGTCCGACGTGGCGAGAGCCGTGCGCGCCGCGCGCACGGCATTCGACGAGGGGCCGTGGAAGGACACGACGGCGCAGGACCGCGGCCGGATCCTCTTGAGGCTGGCCGACATCGTGCGCGCGCGCGCCGGCGATCTCGCCGAGCTCGAGACGCGCAACACCGGGAAGCCAATCGTCGAGGCGGAATTCGACGTCGGCGACGTGGCCACCTGCTTCGAGTACTACGGCGGCCTCGCCACGAAGATTCATGGCGACGTGATCCCGGTGCCGGACAACGCCATGAGCCTCGCGCTTCGCGAGCCGATCGGCGTCGCCGGCCAGATCATTCCCTGGAACTATCCTCTGCTGATGGCGGCGTGGAAGCTGGCGCCGGCCATCTGCGCGGGATGCACGACCGTGCTGAAGCCGGCCGAGCAGACGCCTCTCACCGTCCTCGAGCTCGCCTCGAGCTTTGCCGACGCCGGCCTGCCGCCGGGCGTCGTCAACGTGGTGACGGGCGCCGCCGCCACCGGCGCGGCGATCGTGGAGCACCCGGACGTCGACAAGATCGCGTTCACCGGCAGCGCGGAGGTTGGCAAGTCGATCATGCGCGCCGCGGCGGCAACACTGAAGAAGATCTCGCTGGAGCTGGGCGGCAAGTCGCCGAACATCTTTTTCGACGACGCCGACTTCGAAGCGGCCGTCGAAGGCGCGCTCTTCGGCGTGTTCTTCAATCAGGGCGAGGTGTGCTCGGCCGGCAGCCGCATCCTCGTCCAGCGGCCGATTTACAAACGGTTCCTCGACGCGATGGTCGAGAAGGCCCGCACCATCACCGTCGGCGCGCCGCTCGATCGCAACACGAAGATGGGCGCGCTCATCAGCCGCGGGCAGTTCGATCGCGTCCGGCAGTATCAGGAAGTGGGGAAGCAGGAGGCCAAGGTGGCGATCGGCGGCGGACGCGCCTCCGGCGCGGCGCTCGACCGCGGCTTCTTCGTCGAGCCGACGATCTTCTATGATGTCGACAACGCGACCCGGATCGCCCGAGAGGAAATCTTCGGGCCGGTGGCGTGCGTGATCCCCTTCGACACGGAGGCCGACGCCCTGCGCATCGCGAACGACACGCAGTATGGCCTGGCTGCCGCGGTCTGGACGCGCGATATCTTCCGCGCGCTGCGCGCGGTGAAGAGCCTCCGCGCCGGCATCGTCTGGGTGAACCACATGCAACCGACCTACGTCGAAGCGCCGTGGGGCGGCTACAAGCAGAGCGGCATCGGCCGCGAGTTGGGCAAGTGGGGCGTCGAGGAGTATCTGAACATCAAACAGGTGTTCATCAATCTGTCGGAGCAACCAATCGGCTGGTACTGAGGAGGCAACGTATGACGTATTACGGTGGCAAGGAGCTCGCTGCGGCGTTTCGGACCGTTCGGGACAACACGATCAAAATCGCGGAGGAGATCCCGGAGAGCAAGTACGACTTCCGGCCCGCCCCGGAAACAAAAAGCGTCGCCATGACGCTCGCGCACCTCGCGGTCGTTCCGGGCTTTCAGCATCAGGTCCAGGACACCAAGGTCACCGACCTGGCGACCGTGAACTTCGGCGAGCTGTTCCAGAAATTCCAGGCCGATGAAAACAAGCCGCGCACCAAGGACGAGCTGATCGCGTATCTCAAGTCCGAGGGGGACAGGTTCGCGACGTTCCTCGAGGGCCTGCCCGAGTCGTTCCTCGCAGAGGAGGTGAAGTTGTCGCCGGGCGCGCAGCCGGCGACGAAGACCCGCTTCGAGATGCTGCTCAGCGTGAAAGAGCACGAGATGCACCATCGCGCGCAGCTCATGACGATACAGCGGATGATCGGACTGGTGCCGCACCTCACGCGCCAGATGCAGGAGCGGATGGCGCAGATGCAGGCTGCGCAGACGCAGGCGGCTAGGTGAGATTCGCTATCGGCACGGCCATCGCGATGGCGGCGGCGGCCGGCGTGTTCGCAGAGGGGGACAGGTCTCGGTCGGAATCTCAGCCGAGACCCGTCCCCGGGCCCGTTTCTCACGAATACGCCAAAGTCAACGGCGTGAAGCTCCACTATGTGCGGGCCGGCAACGGCCCGCTCATCGTCTTTCTCCACGGCTTCCCGGAGTTCTGGTACGAGTGGAAGCACCAGATCGCTGAGTTCAGCACGGATCACACAGCCGTCGCGCCCGATATGCGCGGGTACAACCTGTCGTCGAAGCCGACCGAGATTCCGGCGTACCAGATGCCGAATCTGGTGGAAGACGTGCGCGCGCTCGCCAGCAAGCTGCTGGGCTGTCGGGGGACGGCTCTCGACAGCGATGCCGGGGACACGTCTCGGCAGCAACCCGGCCCGTGTCGCTTCACGCTCGTCGCGCACGACTGGGGCGGCGTCGTTGCCTGGGTGTTCGCGGCGCAGTATCCGGAGATGCTCGATAAGCTGGTCATCGTCAACGCGCCGCATCCGACGATCTTCGGAAAGCTGCTGCGGGAGGATGCCGCGCAACAGCAGGCAAGCTCGTACATGCTGATGTTTCGGGGCGAGAAGGCGGAGGAAACGCTGTCCGCCGATTCGTACTCGCGACTGACCTCGATGGTTCTTGGCGCAGGCCTGAAGGACGGCACGGTGACCGACGCAGACAGGAAGATGTACGTCGACGCGTGGTCGCAGCCGGGCGCGCTGACCGGCGGGCTCAATTACTACCGCGCGGCGGGCATCGGTCCGTCGACTGCGGCAGCACCGACCGGTGCGGCGGGCAGCTCGACTACGCCGCCGCCGGCCGCGGCCATTCCCCCACTTGTCATTCGAGTGCCGACGCTCGTGATCTGGGGCGAGAAGGACACGGCGCTTCTGACCGGCAACCTGAGCGGGCTCGATCAGTACGTGTCGAAGCTGACCATCAAGCGCGTCCCCGAGGGCACGCACTGGGTCGTGCGCGAGAAACCCGCGGACGTGAATCGGTACATTCGCGACTTCCTCGCGCAGCCCTGACGTGCCGACACGCGCGCCGCGATTCAGCGCCGAGACGCTCAAGTTTCTGCGGGCGCTCAAGCGCAACAACCGCCGCGACTGGTTCAACGCGCACCGCGACGAGTACGACACGTACGTCCATCAGCCGATGACAGCCGTGATCGCGCGGCTGGCGGACGACTTCCGCGCGTTCGCTCCGGAGCTCGTCGCGAGCCCCAAGGTGTCGATGTATCGCATTTACCGCGATACGCGCTTCTCCGAGAACAAAGCGCCGTACAAGACGCACGTGGCCGCCGTGTTTCCCACACGCGGGCTACCCAAACACGAAGGCGCCGGCTTGTACTTTCACGTGTCGCCAGAAGGAGTCTGGATCGGCGGCGGGATCTACTCGCCGCAGCCGCCGCAGCTGCACGCGATCCGCGAGCACATTGCGTCGAATCTGAAGCAGCTGCGCGCGATCGTCGAGTCGCGCGGCTTCCGGCGGCTCGTCGGCGCGCTCGAAGGTGACAAATTGCAGCGCGTTCCACGCGGCTTCCCCAAAGATCACGAGGCGGCGGAGTATCTCAGGTTCCGCCGCTTCATCGCCGGCGCCGAGTTCCCCGCCGCGTTCGCGGCGAGCCCGAAGTTCCACGGCACGCTGCTGTCCGTGTTCCGCCGTGTGATGCCGCTCGCCCGGTTTCTCAATGCGCCGCTCGTCGGGCAAACGCGATGACCGGCGGCGACGACCTCGACGCGCTCGTCACCGAGCTGAATGCCGGCGCGCCCAGCTCGCCGCGCTCGGACGAGCAGACCGGGCGCCTGCGATCGTGGCTCGAGCAGGTGGTCGACCATTCGGCGAGCGACCTGCTCCTTGTCGCCGGCGCGCCGCCGTCGGTGCGGGTCGATGGTCATGTGGTGCCGCTCGGCCCGGCCTATGGGGACGCGCTCGGCAGCGAGGAGATCGAGGACGCGGTGTCGCCTGCGCTGCCGCCGCATGCCCGCCGGATGTACCGCGACGCCGGGATCGCCGACGGCTCCTTTCGGACGCCCGATCTCGGCCGGTTCCGCATCAACCTGCATCACGAGCGCGGCCGCGCCGCGGCCGCCATCCGGCGGTTGCCGTCTGCGGTGCCGCGGCTGGCGTCGCTCAATCTACCGCCGACCGTGGAGGCGCTCTCGCGCCTGCCGCGCGGGCTCGTGCTCGTCGGCGGCCCCACCGGCTCCGGCAAGACGACGACGCTGGCTGCGCTCGTGCACGAAATCAATCTCCGCGAGGCGCGCCACATCATCACGATCGAAGATCCGGTGGAGTACGAGCACCCGCACCGCAAGTCGATCATCGAGCAGGTCGAGATCGGTGTCGACGCGCCCGACTTCCCCACCGCCCTCAGGGCCGCGCTGCGTCAGGCCCCCGACATCATCGTCGTCGGCGAGATGCGCGATCCCGAGACGATGCAGATCGCGGTCGCGGCGGGCGAAACGGGGCATCTCGTGTTCTCGAGCCTCCACACGACCGACGTCTCCACGACCGTCGCGCGCATCGCCGATTCATTCCCCGTGGAGCGGCAGAACACCGTGCGGCAGGAGCTGGCGATGGCGCTCGCGGCGGTGCTCACGCAGACGCTGATGCCGAAGACCGGCGGCGGGCGCATTCCCGCCGCGGAGCTGCTGATGGTGGGCTACGGCGCGCGGCAGCACGTCCGCAAGAACGCGCTGCAGCATCTGCACCAGGAGATCACGATCACGCGCAAGCAGGGATCGTTCACGCTCGAGGAATCGCTGACCGAGCTGGTGAAGCTGGGGCTCGTCGACCGCAAGGACGCGATCACACGCGCCCTGCACCCCGACGAGCTGGAGCGTCTCCTGGCGTAAGGGCGGTCGCGGAGACCACGGACGTACGAATTCTGAATTCAGAACTCCGGAATTCAGAATTCGTTAGCCGCGAATTTGTCAAGATGGGTGGCCATGGATCTCCGCATCACCCGCGCCGCCATCGAGCGCGTGCACTCCGTCATCGCGCCGCATATCCGCCGGACGCCGACCGTCGATGTTGCCGGCGGCGACCTCGGCGTGGCCGCCCGGCGCGTCACTCTCAAGCTCGAACAGCTCCAGCGGGCCGGATCGTTCAAGACGCGTGGCGCCTTCGCGCACCTGCTCACGCGTGCGATTCCGCGCGCGGGCGTGGTCGCGGCCTCCGGCGGCAATCACGGCGCCGCCGTGGCGTTCGCCGCGATGCAGCTCGAGGTGCCGGCGAAGATTTTCGTGCCCACGGTCTCGTCGCCCGCCAAGATTGCGCGGATCCGCTCCTGCCGCGCCGATCTCGTCGTCGGCGGCGACCGCTACGCCGACGCGCTGGCGGCGAGCGAGTCGTGGGCGGAACAATCCGGCGCGCTCGCCGTGCACGCTTTCGACCAGCCCGAGACACTGCTCGGTCAAGGCACGCTCGGTCTCGAGCTGACGATGCAGGCGCCGGACATCGAGACGGTGATCGTCGCGGTTGGCGGCGGCGGGCTGATCGGCGGCGTCGCCGCCTGGTGCGCGGGCACGGTCCGCGTCGTCGGCGTCGAACCGGAAGGCGCGCCCACGTTGACCGAGGCGCTGAAAGCGGGCGGGCCGGTGGATGCGCCGACGGGCAGCATCGCGGCCGATTCGCTGGCGCCACGCCGGGTCGGCGAACTGATGTTTCCGATCGCCCGCGCGCACGTCGAGCGCGTCGTCCTGGTGAGCGACGACGCCATTCGCGCCGCCCAGCGCACGCTGTGGGAGGGGCTGCGGGTCGTTGCCGAACCGGGTGGCGCCGCCGCGTTTGCGGCGCTCCAGTCCGGCGCGTACGTCCCTGCACGCGACGAGCGTGTCGCCGTCGTCATCAGCGGAGGAAACACAGAGCTCTCAACGCTCAACTCTGAACCCTGAACGCTGAGCCGTGAGCCTTGAGCATGGAGACGGCTCAAGACTCGAGACCAACGATCGACACTCACAGCTGACGTCGCCCGACGTAGCGCTGGATCACGAAGAGCGCGGCGCCGACAGCGAGCGCCGCGAAGCCGCCGAGCAGTTGCTCGCGTGTCGCGCCTGCGGCGATCGCAAGCGACACCACGATCGCGATCGTCGGCACCACGGGTCCGAGCGGGGCCACGAAGGTCGCCGGCTTCACCACATTCACAAACTGCGGCGAGCGGAGCCTGAGCGTCGCGGCAGAGACGCCCGTGTAGGTGACCAGCCGCGCCAGCGCACTGACGACGGCGAGCTTGGCGAACGAGCCGGTCAGCGCGAGCGCGATCGCGACGCCGGCGGTGAAGATCACGGCATTGGCGGGCGTGCGGAAGCGCGGGTGAATGCGGCCGAAGAACGCCGGCAGCTCGCCATGCTCGGCGAGCGCGAACAGCATCCGCGATCCGCTCAACACCTGGCCGGCGTTGTTGCCGGTCATCGAGATCACGGAACCGATGCCGACGAGCAGCGCCCCGCTCGACCCCAGAAACACCGCCGCCGCATCAGCAATTGGGGTGCTGTGCGCCGGCAGATCCGGCAGCACACCCTGCGCGACGACCTGCGCGAGCGTCATCACGCCCATCACCGTCAGGATCGTCAGAACGAGCGCGAACGGCACGTGCCGGCGTGGATCGAGCGCCTCTCCTGCGGGCACCGGGACGACGTCGTACCCGCCGTACACGAAAATCATCAGCAGCGCCGCCGCCGAGAACTGCCGAAGCGTCACCGGGGGCAGCGTCGTCAACGCGGTGGGCTTCACGTAGCGGAGGCCGATGACGATGAAGAGGATGAGCGGCAGCAGCTTGCCCATGGTCAGTGAGTTGACCAGCCACGCGCTCTGGCGGATGCCGCGTACGTTGATCCAGGTCAGCGCCGCGGTGACGCCGGCGAGCAGCAGGGTGCGCGGCCAGCCAACGGTGAGCGCCGGCCAGTAGTAGCCGAGCGCCAGGGCGATGCCGGCCATCACGCTCGCCTGGCTGGCGGCGCGCGTGAACCACTGCATCCAGCCGACCTCGAAGGCAACGAGCCGCCCGAACGCCGCGCGCGTGTAGAGATACGGTCCGCCGGTGCCTTCGAAGCGGCTGCCCACTTCCGCGAAACACAGTGCGACAGTGAGCGACGCGAGCCCCATCAGCACGAACGCGATCGGGCTCCAGCCGCCGATCTGCGCCGCCACCTGCGACGGCATCAGGAAGATCGCGCCGCCGATCACCTGATTGATCCCGATCGCGGTCAGGTCCCACCGGCCGAGCGCGCGTCGCAACGTGGGCATGCCGGCCAGTTGTATCATGACGGTCGGCTGAAGCAGGACGCGCGGCGAGAGCCTTCGCTCTACGAGCGCTACGAAAGGCATCACGCGATGGTGTAGCGCGAAGCCTCCGGTGGCGCGACGGCTCAGCAGAGCGACGTGGAACGCGAGAGCTCTGGCCGAGCGAGCGGAGCGCGAAGGCTTCAACCGAGCGACCCGCATGCACACAACGCTTCCACGGCGGTTTTACGCAGACCCGGAGTTCTACTGCGCCGAGCTCGAGCGCTTTTACTTCAACCGGTGGATTTGCGCCGGACGCGCGGATCAGATCCCGAAGGCGGGCGATTACTTCACCCGTTCGCTCCGCGACGAGAGTGTCATCGTCACGCGCGACGGGTCAGGCGAGATCCACGCCTTGTTCAACGTGTGCCGCCATCGCGGCACCCGGCTCTGCGAGCAGCCTGAAGGTCACCTCGTCGAACGCATTCAGTGCCCGTATCACAACTGGACGTACGACCTCGCCGGCCGGCTGCTCGCTGCGCCGCACATGCCGCCGGATTTCTGCAAGGACGAGTACCCGCTGCACCGTGCCGGCTGCGAGCTCTGGGACGGCCATGTGTTCGTGTATCTTGGCGTCACCTCTCCTGCCGGTCCTGTCCTTCCTGCCCTTCCTGCCCTTCGTGATCAGCTCGCCGACCTTCCACAACGATTCGCCGCGTGGCAGATGGCCGACCTCCGCCTCGGGCGCCGCATCGTGTACAACGTCAAAGCCAACTGGAAGCTGATCGTCCTCAACTACAACGAATGCCTGCACTGCCCGAACCTGCATCCGGCGCTGAACAAGCTGCATCATTATCTCGGCGCGGACAACGTTGCGCCGACAGCGTCCTACTGCGGCGGAGCGATGGGCTTCAGGGACGGGGTCGAGACGATGAGCGTGGACGGCAAGCGGCGGCGCGAATATCTGCCCGGACTCGCGGGGGCACAGCGGCGCCAGGTCGCCTACTTCTCGATCTATCCGAACCTCTTCCTCAGCCTGCATCCCGATTACGTGATGACGCACACCCTGTGGCCGCGCGCGCACGATCGGACCGAGATCATCTGCGAGTGGCACTTCCACCCGGACGAGCTCGCCAGACCGGACTTTCACGCGGATGACGCGATCGAGTTCTGGGACCTGACGAACCGCCAGGACTGGTGGATCGCGGAGCAGTCGCAGGCCGGCATCACGTCGCGCGTCTATCAGCCCGGCCCTTACTCGGAGCGCGAAGAATTGCTCTGGTCGTTCGATGACATTGTCAGGAGAGATGCAGACATGTAACTGACATCTGAGGATTTGTGGATATGAGGATTTGAGGATCTGATTTGAGGATCTAAAGGATGCTGACGGCCTTCCACCGCTGAAGGCGCGTGCGCCAAAACCCAAACCAATCCTCAAATCCTCAAATCCTTAGATCCTTAGATCCTAAGATCTCTTAGACTGGTTCTCTATGTTGTTACCGATTGCCTCCTTCAACGGCCGCCGCCGCGTGCCGCCGCCCGTCAACGAACCCTTCCGCTCGTACGCGCCCGGCACGCCCGAGCGCGCGTCGCTCAAAGCGCGCCTCAGGGCGATGGCCGCCCAGAAAATCGACATGCCGCTCATCGTCGGCGGCAAGGAAGTGAAGACCGGCGAGTGCGCACAGGCGGTGATGCCGCACGACCACGCGCACGTCCTCGGCGAGTACCAGAAGGCGACCGATCGACACGTGCTGCAAGCCGTGGAGGCGGCGCGCGCCGCTCGGAAAGAGTGGGCCGCCTGGCCGTTCGACGATCGCGCAGCCGTCATCCTGAAAGCCGCCGAGCTCCTGACGACGACGTGGCGCGACACGATCAACGCGGCGACGATGCTCGGCCAGTCGAAGACGGCCTTCCAGGCGGAGATCGATGCCGCCGCCGAGCTCGTCGACTTCTGGCGGTTCAACGCGCACTATGCCCAGGAGCTCCTCGACGAGCAGCCGCTCAGCGACCACACGATGTGGAATCAGCTCGAGTACCGCGCCCTCGAGGGGTTCGTTTACGCGGTGACGCCGTTCAACTTCACCTCGATCGCGGGCAACCTCCCGACCGCGCCCGCGTTGATGGGCAACACGGTCGTGTGGAAGCCGGCGTCGAGCGCGATGTACTCGGCGTATCACCTGATGAAGCTGTATGAGGCGGCCGGCATGCCCCCTGGCGTCATCAATTTTGTCGCCGGCGACGCGGCGATGATCTCGAAGGTCCTGCTCTCGCACCGCGACCTCGCGGGTGTGCACTTCACCGGCAGCACCGAAGTCTTCAACGACATGTGGAAGACCATCGGCGGCTCCATGTCCACCTACCGCTCCTACCCGCGCATCGTCGGCGAGACCGGCGGCAAGGATTTCATCGTCGCGCACCCGTCAGCCGACGTGGACGCGCTCGCCGTCGCGATCGTGCGCGGCGGGTTCGAGTTCCAGGGACAGAAATGCTCGGCCGCGAGCCGTGTGTACGTCCCGAAGTCGCTCTGGAACGAAGTCCGCGATCGCGCGGTCGCGATGATCGACGAGATCGAGACGGGCGACCCGCAGGATTTCCGGAATTTCATGGGCGCGGTGATCGACAGGCGCGCGTTCGACAAGATCAGCCAGTACATCGAGCACGCGCGCAGCAAGGCGACGATCGTGGCCGGCGGCATGGTGGACGGCAGCAAG
>Ga0099827_10000934_pt1 | contig 14393 bp, 16 predicted proteins | sample CZO8metaG_FD_79339 | JGI IMG/M metagenome (GOLD analysis project Ga0099827, IMG submission 79339) | Vadose zone soil microbial communities from the Eel River Critical Zone Observatory, Northern California, USA - CZOApr15con1.8 metaG | ecosystem: Environmental > Terrestrial > Soil > Vadose zone ...
CTGAAGATCCTGCGCGAGATCAACGGCTACATGACGGCGGACCCGCACCAGCACCTGCCGGGCTTCGCCGCGCTCAAGGACGACGGCTCGACGACGTGCGCCTCGTGGATTTATTGCGGGTGCTACCCGGCGCCCGATCAAAACATGAGCGCGCGGCGCGAGCCCGATCCGCCGGGGGTCCCCGGCGCGCACCTCAAGTGGGGCTGGGCGTGGCCCGCGAACCGCCGCGTGATGTACAACCGCGCATCCGCCGATCTCCGCGGCAACCCGTGGAGCGAGCGCAAGCGCTGGGTGTGGTGGGATCCGACGTTCGTGAATCCTCCCGACCCGAAGACCGGCATCGCCCCGCCGCGTGGGAAGTGGGTCGGCTACGACGTGCCCGACTTCGCCGCGACCAAGGCGCCGGACGCGAAGCCCAAACCCGACGGTATTGCGCTCGACGCTTTGTCGGGCACCGACGCGTTCATCATGCGTGGCGACGGCAGGGGATGGTTGTTTGTGCCCACGGGATTGTTGGACGGCCCGTTGCCCACGCATTACGAGCCGCATGAGTCGCCCGTGCAAAACATGCTGTACCCCAAACATCAGATGAGTCCGGTGCACAAGGTCTGGTCCGCCGGCAAGCCCTGGAATCCGCTGGCGAGTGTCGGCGACCCGAAGTACCCGCACGTCATCACGACGTACCGGCTCACCGAGATGTACCTCGCCGGCGCGATGAGTCGCTGGCTGCCGTGGCTCGCCGAGCTCCAGCCCGAGTTGTTCATCGAGATGGGCAAGGCGCTCGCGGCGGAGAAGGGCATCCGGAATCTCGACTGGGTGATCATTTCGAGCCCACGAGGACACATCCGCGCCAAGGCCCTCGTGACGGACCGCATCGGCGTGATGCACATCGCCGGGAAGGCGATCCACCACGTCGGCATGCCGTGGCACTGGGGCTGGGCCGGCCTCTCCACCGGCGACGTCGTCAACGACCTCACCGCGTGGGTGGGCGATCCCAACGTATCGATCCACGAGGGCAAGGCCTTCGTGTGCAACGTGGAGAAAGCCTGATATGCCCGAGGCCATGGGTTTCTTCACCGACACGACGCTCTGCATCGGCTGCAAGGCCTGCGAGGTGGCGTGTAAGAACTGGAATCAGCTCCCCGCAACAAACGGCGGCGTGACGGAGATGTCGGGCGACAGCTACGACAACACGAGGAAGCTGGACGGTACGCACTGGCGGCACGTCAAATTCATCGAGCAGTTCGACGGTCCGTACAACGGCCGCTGGCTGATGATGAGCGACGTCTGCAAGCACTGCGTGCAGGCGGGATGCCTGGAGGTATGCCCCACGGGCGCGATCATTCGCACCCAGTTCGACACCGTCGTCATCCAGGCGGACGTGTGCAACGGCTGCCGCGCCTGCATCGCGGCCTGCCCCTTCGGCGTGATCGACATGAACCCGGCCGCGGGAACGGCGCAGAAATGCACGCTGTGCTACGACCGGATGGAGGTCGGGCTGGAGCCGGCCTGCGCCAAGGCGTGCCCCACCGATTCGATCCAGTTCGGGCCGATCACCGAGCTGCGCGAGCGGGCGAACAGGCGCCTCGTGCAGCTCAAAGCCCAGGGCGAGAAGCGTGCCCGGTTGTACGGCGACGATCCGAATGGCCCGCTCGGTGGCCTCAACTCGTTCTACCTGCTCGTGGATGAACCCGAGGTCTACGGCTTGCCCAAAGACCCGAAGCTTCCCAGCCGGAACCTGAAGCAGAGTGGCACCTTCGCGACCGCGAGCGGCGCAGTGCTCGGCCTGCTGGCGCTCGTCGGTCTGCGCAAGCGGCGCATGGATGAGATGAACTGATGTCCGACACCTTCTTCACGGCATCGCCTCACTGGAGATGGCTCATCATTCTCTACTTCTTCGTGGGAGGGATCGCCGGCGGGGCCTACTTCGTTGCCGCTCTGCTGCAGTGGTTTGGGCGGCCCGAGGACCGGCCGGTAATCCGCACTGGGTATGGCCTCGCGTTTTGGGGCGCCATCATCTCAGGGACCCTGTTGACGCTCGACCTCGGGCGACCGCTCCGGTTTTGGCACATGCTCTTCCAGTCTGAGAACTTCCCGAGCCTGATGTTCAAGAGCTGGTCGCCGATTTCGTTCGGCGCGTGGGCGATTCTGTTGTTCGGTGCGTGCGCCGCCCTCTCCTGGTGGGAGGAGCGTCGGGAGCGCGCGCCCAGTTTGGTGGCGAAGCTGATCGCGGGTCTCGGCGGGCTCTTCGGATTCTTTGTGGCGGGTTACACGGGCGTCCTGCTGTCGGTCACGAACCGGCCGATCTGGGCTGACAGCCCGTGGCTCGGCGCGCTGTTTCTCGCGTCCGGGGCGTCGACTGGGGCTGCGGCGTTGATGCTCTTTGGTCGGCGCAGAGGTGCCTCCGAAACCTCAATCCGCTGGCTCGAGTCGTTCGATGCGCAGGCGCTCATGGTCGAGCTGGTGATCCTCATCGTCTTCATCGCCTCGCTGTGGCCGATCAGGCAGGTATGGTTCAGCTTCTGGGGATTCCTGCTCCTCGTCGGTGTCGTCCTGGCCGGCATCCTGTGGCCGCTGCGGCTCCATTTCCGACCGAGTGGCGGCGCGGGTTTCCGAAACCCCGCACTCATGGTCCTGCTCGGTGGGTTCCTGCTGCGTGTGGTCGTTCTGTTCGCCTCCAACTCAGTTGCCTTGCGCCACGTGGCCTCCGGTGGGGGATGACGTCGTGAGAGCACGTTGGTGGATGCCGCTGCTTGTCGCGGCGGGTATCGCCGCCTGCGCGAGCCCCGAAGCCGCGCGGGCGCGTGGCGGCGGACCCGGTGCCGATCCGGGCAACCACGGTGCCGTCGTGCAGGTTCACGCCGGCAACAAGATCTACTACAAGACGCCCTGCAGGACCGCGAAGGTGAAATGTTCTGGTCCCGTACAGGCCGCCGGCACCTAACCGCGGAGCAGGCGCAGCGCCTGGCGGACGTTCGGCAGAAAAACCCTGAATCCGAAACGTGGCTGGCGTTGGTCGAAGCGGCTCTGGCTGAGAGCCAGGACGCCAAGACCTGGGACGCCGCCGTGCCGGCGCCAGTGGACGGCCGTCCCGCCCGCGCACCGCTACTCCACGGCGCCCAGGTCGGCGTCCAGCGCCGCTCCGCGAGCCGGTTCGTGCGCGATCTCGCGCGGCTTGCCGGTCTCGACGGCACGGCTCACCGCCTCGACGCGCTCGATCTGCTGGACGCCGCGATCCGTCAGGATGATGCGCGCATCGACGCGCTCGCCACCGGCGATCCGTCCACGCTGCGCGTCGTGGCGCAGGTCGCGGCCGTGCCGCTGCTCCGGGCCTGTGCCCGAACGCTCGGCCGCGAGGTATCGGCTGCTTGGTGGGAAGGCTATTGTCCGCTGTGCGGTGCCTGGCCGACGCTCGCGGAGTTCCGTGGCCTCGAGCGGAAACGCTGGTTGCGATGCGGGCGCTGCGGCATCGGTTGGGAGGTGCCGTGGCTGCGCTGTCCCTTCTGCGCGGAAACGAGTCACGAGAATCTGGGATACCTGGCGCCCGAGGACGGGGAGACCACACGCAAGGTCGAGGTGTGCGACACGTGCAAGGGGTATGTGAAAGCGGAGCCCACTGTGAGCGAGCTGCCCTGGTGGGGCGTGCTGTTGGACGACGTGGCAACTGTCGCCCTGGACGTCGCCGCCCTCGACCGAGGGTATCACCGTCCGGAGCGGCCCGGCTTCCCCCTGGGGATCAAGATCGTCGCTCACCGGAGCCGGTTTTGGACGCACTGAACCGCCCGCGCGACGTTTGCCGCGAGCTGCTCGCTGCCCTCGAAGCGTCGGAAGGCCGGCGCAAGCGTCGCAAGCGCGATACGACGCCCGATGCGATCGGACTCGCTATCAAGCGCGATCTGCTCGACCGCGCCGTCGCCGCCGATCCAGAGCCTGATGAGTTCGAGGCGTGGCTGCTCGCGCAGTGCGCGGCCGCGGGACCGGCGGAGGGCGGTATGCGCGCGATGGCGTTGTCGATCTTCGAAGAGTGGCGCCTGGCCCTGAGTGCCGGGTCGTTTGGGGATTGGCTGGCCCAAGGCGCGCCGTCGGATGACGCGAGCGCCGAGACGTGAAAGGAGAGACCCGATGCGCAGCCTACTCTTGGTGAGTGCAATCGTGCTGGCGGCGGGGTGCGGAGGAGGCAAAGCGCCGGTGGCGTGGGACAAAATCGCCAATTCGGACGCCGTGAAGGTTCTCCGGGATGACAACAGCCCCTATCGCGTTATCTATCACGCGCCCGTGGACCTCGCGAAGCAGCCCGCGAAGGGGAGCTGATACGTCGCACGTCAGCGAAAGCCAGGTCCTGGACGCTTTACGGGTCGTCACGGATCCCGATTTGGGACGCGACATCGTGTCACTGGGGTTCGTGAAAAACGTCCGGGTTGCGGACGGCACGGTCGGGTTCACCATCGAGCTGACGACACCTGCCTGTCCTGAGCGCGAACGCATGCGGCAACTGGCACGAGAGGCCGTGTCGGCACTCCCGGGAGTCGGCGGGGTGGACGTCACGATGACCGCGCGCGTCCGTGGATCGCCCGGCCCGATGAAGGAACGACTCATCCCATCCGTGAAGAACGTGATCCCGGTGGCGAGCGGCAAAGGCGGCGTCGGGAAGTCCACAGTCTCCGCCAACCTGGCGCTCGCGCTCGCGGGCACCGGCGCGCGCGTGGGAATCATGGACGCGGATGTGTACGGGCCGACGATCCCCACTCTGCTGAACGTGTACACGCTCCCCAAGCCGACTGTCGAAGGCACGGTGCCGGCCGAGCAATACGGCGTCAAAATCATTTCGATGGGATTCTTTCTGCGAGAGGACGACGCCATCATCTGGCGCGGACCGATGCTCCACAAGACGGTGCAGCACTTCCTCGGCAACGTGCTGTGGGGCGACCTGGACTATCTCATCGTCGACCTGCCTCCCGGGACGGGGGACGTGCAGCTTACCCTGTGCCAGGCGATTCCCCTGACCGGCGCCGTGGTCGTATCGACGCCGCAGGACGTGGCCCTCAAGGTCGCGCAGAAGGCGATCGCGATGTTCAACCAGCTCAACACGCCCGTGCTCGGCATTATCGAGAACATGGCTTCGTACGTCTGCCCGAGCTGTGGCGCGCGCGATGAGGTGTTCGGCTCTGGCGGCGCACACCGCGCCGCCGACCGTCTCGGCATCCCGTTCCTGGGCGAGATTCCGCTCGCGACCGAGATCCGCAAGAGCTCAGACGCCGGGCGGCCGATCGTGCTCGACCGGACGTCTCCGTTCGCCAAGGCATACCTCGGTGTGGCCGAACAGCTCGCCGCGCAGGTCAGCATGCGGAACATGCAGCGCGAGCTCACGCCGCTGGTCCAAATCACGTTCTAGGCTTCAAGAGCCAGCCTCTGGTCTCTGGCTAGTTGCCGACCGAGCTGGAGGCCGAAGCGACGATGATCTCGCCGGTCGTAAGGCCGGTGAGCGCATTCTGCAGGACGACGTGGATCATGTTCACCGTGATCCCTGCTGCGCCGTTCGCGATCTGCTCGTTGAGCACGACGTAGCCGACGCCCGGCAGGTTGACGCGCGTGTTGGGCGCCGGCAGGTAGTCCCCGCTCCCGAGCGGCACGCCGTTCACTGCGAGGTTGGTGAAGCTGGAGCCCTCGGCGTTCCAGCCCGCCGCGCCGCTGACCCAGCTCGAGGTCGCGGCGATCACGGTCTCGGCAGTGATCAACCCATTCAGGACGTTGACGTTCTCGAGGTGGGCGGTGCTCTGAGCGGTCGAGGCCAGCGTGTCCATCGCGCCGGAGGTCATCGTGGTGAGGGCATCCACCCTGACTTCGGGTGCCGACAGCGCGTCCACGTCGGCGGCGACGAACCCTCCCCCGGACGGGAGCGTGACTTGGCCGCTCTGGAGATTGGTGACGAGTGTTCGCACCGCCGCGCCCAAGGCCTGGCCGCTGACCGGCGTCTGCGCGTGCAGGGCGCCCGCGACGAGGCTCAGCGCCACGACCAGCTTCGTCAGGCCCTTCATGGTCTGTCCTCCATCATTGGCGGGCATCGGTGTTGCCGCCCTTCAGGTCCGTGAGGCCGGTGTTGACGGACCCGTCGACGTTGATCCCGAAGCGATCGGGTCCCGCCCCGTGACTCGAGCCGGGCTGGCCGTTGTCGCAGGCGGTGGCGGTAAAGCGGCGCGGGTCACCGTTGTTCACCCGCGCGCTGCCGGTCCACGTGATGCACACCCCGCCACGGGGATCCGGTGACGACGTAACGCCGTCGATCACCACACTATGGATCCGCGTCATGGGAGACGTGCCGCCGTGGTAGACGACCTGCATGTCTCCCTGGAACGGGGGCCCCGAACGGCCATCCACGTCGAAGCCGAACGTCGTCTTCCCGATGGCCGGGTCGATGCGGCCGCCGCCGCTGACGTCTACCCGGGCCTGCGGTGCCGCGATGTTGAACGGGGCGCTCGTGGCCCCGGTCAGGCCGGTGGCGGTAGCTACCAGCGTGTAGCCGTTCCCAGCCCTGTCGATGCTCAGGTCAGAGAAGGTGGCGACGCCATTCACCGCCGTCACAATCTTCGTTCCGGAGAGCGTCCCGCCGGCGGGGTTGGCGCCCAGCGCGATGGTGATCGAACCGCCGAAACTCGTGACGGTGACGCCAGCGTCATCCTGCGCGGCCACATGTACGGCCGGCGAGATCGTGCTACCGGCGGTGGTGTTGGTTGGCTGCACGGCGAAGACGAGGTGCGTCGCCGGCCGGGGCGTAACGTTGAATGGCGCGCTGGTGGCGCCGGTCAGCCCGGTGGCGGTGGCCACGAGCGTGTAGCCGTTCCCCGCGTTGTCGATACTCAGCGTCGAGAAGGTGGCCACACCGTTCACCGCGGTCACGGTCTTCGTGCCGGAGAGCGTCCCGCCGGCGGGGTTGTTGCCCAGCGCGACGGTGATCGAACCGCCGAAGCTCGTGACGGTGAGGCCGGCGTCGTCCTGCGCGGCCACCTGTACGGCCGGTGAGATCGTGCTGCCGGCGGTGGTGTTGCTTGGCTGCACGGTGAAGACGAGGTGCGTCGCCGCCGGCGGGGGCGCCGGGTTGAGTGCGATCGCGCTCGCCAGCCAGGTACCGGGGTGGGCCTGGTCGAAGCCCCACGTCCATTGCGGATCGACCAAGCCGGCGCTGGCCCGCACGGAGAACACCCCATCGGTCTTTATGGCGTTGTTGGACATGGGACCGAAGTTGAGGGGGGTGAAGTCCGCGGGCTGGGTGAGACCAACCACGACGTTCGCCATCGTGGCGCCATACGCGAGCCCCCCCGCGCTGACCCCGATGGGGCCCGGATCGGCGAGGGTTGCGGTCGAGCCGGAGCCCGACCTCGAGGCAAACCCCGCAAGCGCCTGCGCAAATACTGGGTCCACGCCCGTATATGAAGAGATCAGAACCCCGCCGTCCGCGATCTGCGCCGAGAAGGTCGCTTCCACCACCAGAATCTTTTCACCAGTCGGAAACGTCCCCTCGGGGAAGTTCTGCACGTTCGTGGCGACGAACGTGGCCATCGCGATGTTGTCGGCGGAGACGTTCGCGACGAGATGGTAGTTGTTGCCGACCGGCGTCCCGTCGGCCAGGTGGTCGGAGACCGTGGGGATGATGTTGGTCGAGCCGAGCCAGTAGAATGTCGCAATGATCGTGCTGCCGAGGCGGGGGTTCGTGGGGTTGAACCCCTTGCGGATCATCGTCGAATTGGTTGGGCCGAGCGCGCCGTTTTGCTGGTCGAGCGCGATGCCGGTGGCCGCGGCTGTATGGAATTCCGCGGGCGCGGCGATGTCGAACGCGGTGCTGGTGGCGCCGGTCAGGCCGGTGGCGGTGGCCACCAACGTGTAGCCGTTCCCCACTTTGTTGTCGATGCTCAGGTTCGAGAACGTGGCCACGCCGCCCACCGCCTTCACGGCCTTCGTTCCCGAGAGCGTCCCGCCACCCGGGTTGTTGCCCAGCGCGAGTCTGATCGTGTCGCCAAAGCTTGGGACCGTGTTCCCCGCGTCATCCAGAGCCGCCACTTTGACCGCGGGCGCGATCGTGTTGCCAGGGGTGGTGCCGCTCGGCTGGACCGTGAACGCGAGCTGCGTCGCCACGGCCGGCTGAGGTGCCGCCGCCGGGTTGAGCGCGAGCGCGGTGGCCAGCCAGGTGCGCGGGGCACTGGGCGCGTTGAAGAACCAGGTCCACTTCGGATCGACGGAGCCCGCGCTGACCGGCACGGTGTAGTCGCCTTCGCCGCCCATCTCCGCGTCAGACACCGTGATGGTGGTGGCGAAGCCGGGGGGCTGAGCGAGGCCAGCCACCCCGTCGTTCGACACCGTAACGCCATACACGAGCGCGCCGGCATTGACCGAGATCGCCCCCGGACCAGCTGTCGTTTCAGAGCTACCCGAGCCAATGGCCGAGCGGTGCGCCCCCAATGCTGCCGCAGACACTGCGTTCACGCCCGTATAAGCGGAGAGTACAACGCCGCCGTCCGTCACCGCCGCCGAGAGGTGCGCCTGCACCTCGAGCTGGTCGTTCCAGCCCGCGTTGGGGTCGGGAAAGGTCTGCACGTTGGTGGCGACGTAGGTGGCCATCGACATGCCGCTCGCTTGGACGTACTCGACCAGCGTGTAGGTGTTGCCGACCGGCGTCCCGTCGGCCAGGCGGTCGGTCACCGACGTGATGATGTTGGTCGACCCGCGCCAGAAGAAGGTCGCAACGATCGCGTCGCCATTGTGTGGGTTGGTGGGGCTGAACCCTTGCCCCAATGCGGTCCCGCTCGTGCCGACCAAGCCGGTCGCCTGGTCGAGGGCGACGTCGGGCGCCGCGGCGGCGTCAAACTGCGGTGCTAGGGGACCGCGGCGCTCGGGACTCACGGAGTCCCGACAGCCCACGGGGACCAGCGTGGCGGCCAGAAGGCTGGCAAGGACAGCGAATGTGGTCCGCTTGGACATGAACCTTCCCCCGGGCGGCGTGCGTCCCGGGGGATCCGTCAAGGCAAGGTTCAGGCCAGCGGACGCGTCGGAGTCCGAGCACCGCACGCCGCTAGTGCGCCGCCGCAGCGCAGCGCATGTGCCGCAGGCTATGGAGGTGGAGCGTCACCTCGATGGGACCACGCCAACCGACGCCGTTCTGCCCCGGACATTGGCAGACGTCCGTGGAACGCTAGGAGGATGTGGCGGAGTACCGTATCGGGCAGCGCGTCGCTAAGTATCCGGAACATGCAGCGCGAGCTGACGCCCCTCGTCCAGATGCGGTTCTGAAGCGGCTCTCGCTGCGCGCGCTCCTCTGCTTGTGCTTGCTGCCTGGCTTGGGTGCCACGCTGCAGTCGCGCGACGTGGTTCTTGCGAGCACCACGTCCACTCGCGATACCGGACTCCTCGATTCCCTCCTGCCGATTTTCGAAGCGCGCACCGGATACCGCGTAAAACTGATCGCGGTGGGAACTGGGCAGTCGCTCACGATGGGACGGCGCGGTGATGCGGATGTCGTGCTGGTGCACGCGCCGGAAGCGGAGCGCGTGCTGGTCGACTCGGGCTACTTCGTGCGCCGGCTGCTCGTGATGCACAACGAGTTCCTCATCGTTGGCCCGGCAGCCGATTCCGCGGGTTTGCGCGGCATGCAGGACGCCGCGGCCGCGTTGCTGCGGCTCGCGGAGCGTCGCGCGCCGTTCGTGTCGCGCGGCGATAACTCCGGCACCGAACAGCGTGAGCGGATGCTGTGGCAGAAGGCTGGTCGAGCGCAGCCGCGCGAGGAGTCGTGGTACATCGAGTCGGGCCAGGGAATGGGTGCGACGCTCCAGATGGCGAGCGAGAAGCGGGCCTACACGCTGACGGACATCGGCACCTATCTCGCCTGGAAGAGCAGGGTCGAGCTCGTGCCGCTCGTCCAGGGCGACCCCGAGCTCTACAACGTCTACCACGTACTCGAGCCGAATCCCAAAAACGCCCCCCGCATCAACGTGGCCGGCGGTCGGGCGTTCGCTGCTTTCATGGTCGACACGGCCACGCAGCGGTTGATTGGGGAATTTGGCAGGACGCGATTCGGCCGGCCGCTGTTCGTCCCGGACGCGGGCAAGGCGGATCGGTGGTGACGGCTGGCCTCGTCCTCGTCGTGCAGGCGGCCGGCGCCCAGTATCCCCTGGCTCCCTCGCCCGTGCTCGACCTGAAAAGCTTGACGCGCGAGCTGCGGCTGAGCGGCTACGTGAGCGTGCGGCAAACGCTGCGGCGCGACACACTCACCTTCATTGTGAACCGCGCCCGTCTCACCGCCCAGGTCCTGCCCGCATCCTTCGCGGCGCTGCGCGTTCAGGTGGATTTCACGGCGACGGGGCAGGCCCGAGCGGACACCATTCCCGCGATCGTGCTCACCGACGCGTACATCCAGCTCGTCCCGCCGGCTACGCTCGCCGGCGCCGGCGGGGCCGGCGGGGCCGGCGCGCGCGCGTTGCGTCCCGCGCTCATCATCGGACAGTTCCGGACGCCGTTCGCCCTCGAGTTTCTTACGCCGTTCTCCCTGCTGCAGACAGCCAATCGCTCGCAGCCCATCGACCGTCACACCACGCGGCGCGATATCGGCCTATTGGGACAGCTCGCCGTGGGCCACGTAGCGACGTTCACGGGAGCGCTGGTCAACGGCGAGGGCTCGAACCGGCTGACGAATCCGGACGGCAGGGAGATGGCCATCGGGCGCCTCACGGTATTCCCCTTCCCGCGCCTTGGCGTGGCAGCGAAGTACCTGGCACAGGGCCGCGATCACCGCTGGGGCTACGACGCCCGCTGGATGGATCGCGGCGCGCTCGTCGAAGGTGAGTTCCTGGCGCGCCGGGGACCGTTCACCAGTACGACGACGGTCGATGCGCGCGGAGGTTATGTACTTGCCTCCTACCGGATTCGCCCCTGGCTGCAACCGGTGCTCAAGTGGGAGCACCTCCGTGACCAGCGGACTACCGGCGCTTCTACCTTCACGACGTCCCTCACCTACACGACGGTCGGCATCAACGTCCTCTCGCGCGGGGAGAGCATCCGCCTGCTCGTGGACGGCATCTACAAGTCCGAGCCCGCGGTGTTCACCGGCGAGGAGCTCGAGGTTCAGCTCATTGCGATCTTTTGACCGTCAAGAGTCTGAGTAGCCAGGTGCAAGCTGCCTAGCGACTCCACCGGGCTGCGACCATCTGGCGACCAAGCTCGAACGCATCTGATACGGAAATCACCTCGGTATCCGGATGTTGTGCCGTCCAGGCCATCGCGCTCTTGCGGTCAGGGAAGAAAAATATGTAGTGACAAAAGTTCGCCATCGCCTTGAGCGCGTCTGCCTGGAACGTCTCAGCGGTCGGTAACAGGAAGGACATCACAGCGTCCTCGGGATCGACGCGCTCGATTCCATCCCGCCCGACACGCAGGCGGACGAGACCGGAACCTCCAGGAGGAGGCGATTCGACGTCGGCCACTTGGCGCAAGATGACAGGGATGAACAGGCTGTCCCACGCGCACCAGGTGTACAGCCTCCGACCATTGAGGTTGAACCGGTGCGGCATGGGCCGAATGGCGAGGCCCGCAAAGCCGATGATCTGTCCGTCCTTGTCGACGTAGGTGAGGGACTTGAGGTTCGGGTGTGCGAGCAGTTCGTCCACCATGTCTGACGGAACCTTCAACGCCGCCGCGAGCTCAGACCTCAAGACGGGCTCACCCTGGGCGAGCTGGCGATAGATCTCGAGGCCCAGGCGCTTCTCCTCCTCCGTCATGGTCGGAAGCCGGGCAAGGAGATCGGAGGCGAGGGCGCTCAGCTCACTTTCCACCGAGCATCTCCCGTGCCTTGGCGGCCGGCCGTCTGGAGTGCCACGCCGCACAGTGGGCAGAGGACAGCGGCCCCGCCGACTCCGGCAGCGAAAAGCAACGTGACCTTCAACGATGGCAGCATGGTGAGCCTCCTTAACCCAGTACGAATTTCGACCACCAGGGGAACGTGAGCAGTGGGATCGAGACGATCGTCGCAATCCACAGCGCCCACCTCATGCGGCGGCGCGCAACCGGCGACGCACACACAGTGCCCGGTTCGCACGCCCGCTTTTCTTCGCGACGCAGTACGACGAAGCCGAAGCCGAGAGCGAGGGCGGTGCCGGCCACGAAGTAGGGTCGCAGCGGTTCAAACGTCGCCGCGAGCCCCGCGCCGCTCAGGCCAAGCGCGACCGCGACGAGCGGTCCCGCACAGCAAAGCGTCGACGCCACCGCGGCAACGACACCACCCGTGGCGGCGAGTACGGTCTTAGTGACTGGCGTCGCCATGATCTTCCAGGACTTCCAGGATGGGGCACTCGGCCGTTGGTCGTCGTACCGCGCACGCGGCGGCGAGCCGCTCCAGCGCGCGCTTCATCCGCTGCAGATCGCGGATCCTCTGTTGGACGACCTCGATCTTCTTTCTGGTTTTCCGCTCTACCGTATCGCAGGCGGCGCCGTGCCGGACCCGGAGTCCGAGCAATTCTTGGATCTCACGCAGCGAGAAGCCGAGATCCTGGGCGTGCTTGATGAAACGGAGCCGCGCCACGGCGTCGTCGGCGTACTGGCGGTAGCCGGCTGGCGTGCGCCGGTCTGCGGGAAAGAGTCCCCGCCGCTCGTAATAGCGGATCGTCTGGACGTTCACGTCGACCGCCGCAGCGACCTGTCCGATGGTGAAGGTCATGGGTTCCCCGTCGAGGCTGGTATCATGATACACCCTATACCTAGGTACAGGCTCAAGGGGACACGGCTTGACGATCCCAGCAGGGCGCGGTATAAGCCTGTCTGCAGCTGTCCTCCCCACCTGAGCCCCCACGGAGGTCACGATGACAGTCCACTCATCCCTCTTTCTCCGGATCGCCGCCAGCGCTGCTCTCCTCAGTGGCGTTCTATCGTGCAACCCCGACAGCATCGCGACGCCGACAGGAGGCCCTGCGTTCTCCCGCGGAGGCGTGCCACCCAATCCCGGCCCGGCGACCTACGAGTACCATGCGGGAGATGCTTTCCTCGCCTCACTGAACGCGGCGTTCTCGCCCGACGTCGCCATGGCCTCCAACGGCGACAAGGTCGAACTCAAGGGGACCGGTACTCTGAGCGTGTTTCCGAATGCGGTGACGGGTGGCGGCACGTTCACACACAAGGACGCTGCCGGCGCCGTCATCGCAACCGGCACCTGGGCCGCAACGCAGCTGCTCGAGTTTCAGTCGTATGGAGGGTCACCCGCCGTGCCACCCACGTTCCGCGCGGGGATGGCGCTGATGCGGGTTCACCTGTCACCGTCGGCGGGAGGTGCAGGCTTGGACGCGACGCTGCGCATCAGCTGTCACTTGCCGCAGACCGATGTTCCGGGAGGCTTCGAGGAGGGTATCCGGCTGGCTGTGGCCAATGCCGTGAATTTCAACCGCGAGGTGAGTGGCGCCACGGTCTTCGTCGTCGTGCCGTAGCCCCGAGCGCCGGAATCGCTCCTCAAGGTCTACCCCAGACCCTCGCATGCTAGGGGATCATGTAGGGTACATCCGATCCGCTCGTTGGGTACGCGTATAGGAGATGCTTTAACTCCGTCGCCGGTACTCCGGATCGGATCGCCAGGGCAAACAGGTTGATCACCTCCTCGGCGTGGGGGCCGAGCAGGTGCGCGCCGACGATCCGGTCCGCCTTGGAGTCAACGATCACCTTGAACATCGCACCGGTTTCAGCCACGCGACGGTTCGAGTACCAGCTCGACGTGTCCTCGACCTTGATGCGCACATCGAGTTCCTGTGCCCGTGCTTCGGCCTCGGTGAGGCCGACGCCCGCGAGCGGCGGGACCGTGAACACGACGCTCGGAATGCCCCGATAGTTGGGTCTCTGTGTATTCCCCTTCAGCAAGTTTGAGGCGACGATCAACCCCTCGTATGCCGCCACTGGGGTGAGCGGGAGGCTGCCTGGAGAAGGTGCCGCATCACCCGCCGCATAGACGCGCGCGTTCGACACACTCTGGAGAAACTCATTCACTCGCACGCCCCCGTCGGGCTCGGCCGCGACATCCGCCGCCCTGAGGTCGAGGCTCTCGGTGTTGGGCACGCGTCCACCGCCGTGGACGACCAGATCTGCGTCGATCGTTTCCCTCCGGCCCCCCGCGTCCAGTTGTAGGCGGTAACCGCCGCCGCGCTTCTCGATCCCGGTCACTTCCGTGTCGAGCCGGAGCTCGATGCCGAGGCTCCGCGTGTGGTCTACAAGCCGCGCGACGAGGTCCTGCTCGAAATGTTGCAGGGGGTTGCCCCGGCCGATGATGGTCGCCTGGGCGCCCGCCCGCCGGGCCACGTGGGCGAACTCGAACGAGATGTATCCTGCACCAAGGAACGCAATCCGCGGCGGCAGCTGGTCGAGTTCGAGGAAAGCAG
>Ga0099827_10000939_pt1 | contig 14353 bp, 17 predicted proteins | sample CZO8metaG_FD_79339 | JGI IMG/M metagenome (GOLD analysis project Ga0099827, IMG submission 79339) | Vadose zone soil microbial communities from the Eel River Critical Zone Observatory, Northern California, USA - CZOApr15con1.8 metaG | ecosystem: Environmental > Terrestrial > Soil > Vadose zone ...
GGACCACTAGCAACTCTATGATTCTAGTGCCCCTTTTGAACCCGAAGTTCGCGATCGCATTTGCCGCACGGTGTGCGCGAACTTCGGGTTCGGGGCACTAGTCGATCGCGGCGACCACCGCGGCCTAGTTTTCGCCTCCGTCCTTTGCTAGCTTAGTTCCATGCGGTCCCGGAAGATTCGTCGCATATCGGCTCTGGTGCTGTCCCTCGCTTTGGTCGTGGGGCTCGTGACCCATGGCGTCGGAGGCCCGGACATGGGCATCCGATCCGCTGTCGCTGCTGCCAGCTCCATGCCCATGTCTGGCGATATGCCCGGCGATTGCGACGGGTGCGGCGACGATCAGAATAGCATGACCTCCGCGGCCTGCGCGGCGTATTGCAGCAGCGTGGTTGCGCTGCCCGCGGTCACTGTCTTGGTCGACCTCATGGCCGTCGACATCTTGGGGCCCTCCCGCGCGCCAGCTGCGACTGGGCACGCTGCTCCCCCCGACCCTTACCCTCCTAGACCCATCATCCTGAGCTGAGGCGCGTCGCCTGCTCGGCGGCGGCGTCTTGGTGCGCGTGCGGCGCGAAAGCATCGCGTGCGCCTCCAAGCCTGAGTTGCGTGCGATTTCACGAACTCGCACTGCACCTCGATTTCCGGCCCAGGATGGCTCCCATGTCCGTCATTGTCCCTTCGGCGATCACTCGCCGTTCGCTCCTCGCAGGCGCGGCCAGCGTCGGCGTAGCGGCGTCGCTTCCAAGCGCGGCCGATAGCTCGCGGATGCAAGAATTCGGCCTCACTGCGGCGCCGGGCCGTGTGCCGCTTGTCGGCGAATCCTATCCGGCGACCGAAGTGTGGTGTTACGGCAACCGCATTCCCGGCCCCGAGCTCCGCGTCCGCCAGGGCCAGCCGGTTCGCGTCGTGGTCCGCAACGAGCTGCCGGAAGACACCACGGTGCACTGGCACGGCATACGACTGCCGAACGCCATGGATGGCGTGCCCGGATTGAGCCAGCCGCCGATCAAGCCCGGCGAGCAATTCGTCTACGAGTTCACGCCGCCGGATGCGGGAACGTTCTGGTATCACCCGCACGCGGATAGCCTGAAGCAACTCGGACGGGGAATGGCCGGCGCGCTGATCGTGGAGGAGCCGGAGCCCGTCGCCGTCGACCGCGACCTGCTCTGGATGCTGTCGGACTGGCGCCTGACCTCCCTCGCCCAGATCGCATCCGGGTTCGGCAACGCCATGGAAGCCGCGATGTCCGGCCGGGTCGGTAACACGATCACGGTCAATGGCGGCGTTTCCGAGCAAGTTTCCGTACGCTCGGGCGAGCGCATCCGCCTGCGGCTCGTCAACTGCGCGCTCGCGCGCATGATGGCGCTTCGCTTCGAGGGCCATCGTCCCGTGGTGGTCGCGATCGACGGGCAGCCCTGCGAGCCGCACGAAGCGCCGGGGGGCCGCCTGCTCCTTGGCCCCGCCATGCGCGTCGACGTCGTGCTCGACATGCAGGGCGATCCCGGACGGCGCTATCGGGTGATCGACGATTTCTACGACGGCCTTTCCTATTGGCTCACCCAGCTTGCCTACGACGCGGGACCGCCGATGCGCGCGCACCCGCTCGATGCTCCGCTGTCCTTGCCGCGCAATCCCGTGCCGGAGCCGGATGTAGCAACCGCCGAACGGCATGTGTTGAGATTGCAGGGCGGCATGATGGGCGGCGGCGCCATGATGGGAATGGGCGGCATGCAGGGCATGGGCCATGGCGCGAGCTGGGGCATCAACGGCCACTCGATGACCGGCGACGGTCACGCAGGCATGCCGCCGCTCCTGACGCTCCAACGCGGACGCAGCTACGTGTTGACGCTGCGCAACGAGACCGCCTGGTGGCATCCGATGCATCTGCACGGCTTCAGCTTCCGAGTGCTGAGCCGTAACGACTCGCCGGTCCCGTATCGGCAGTGGGCCGACACCGTCCTCGTGCCGCCGAAAGAAACGGTCGACATCGCCTTCGTCGCCGACAACCCGGGCGACTGGATGCTGCATTGCCACGTCACGGACCACCAGGTGTCTGGAATGATGACCGTGCTCCGCGTCGCCTGAACCGAATCTGCATCGACTTACCGAAGGAGAAGACGAAATGAACCGACGGACTTTCTGCCAGGGTGTCATCCTCGCCACGGTCGCCGTTCCGACGTCAGTGCGCGCAGCGGCGCCGATACGTGCGACCCTCTACAAGAATCCGCAATGCAGCTGTTGCGAGGGTTACGCCGCCTATCTGCGCCAGAACGGCTTCGTGGTCGATGTGAAGCCCACCAATGATCTCGCCGAGATCAGCCAGAAGGCCGGTGTGCCCGAAAACCTGCAGGGTTGCCACACGACGTTCATGGACGGCTACGTCGTCGACGGTCACGTGCCGGTGAACGTGATCCGAAAGCTGTTGTCGGAGCGCCCCGCGATCGCCGGCATCACGCTTCCCGGCATGCCTACGGGGTCGCCCGGCATGACCGGCGAAAAGACGGCACCGTTCACGATCTACGCGGTCACCAAGGATGGCGCTGGGCCGACGGTCTACGCCACCGAATGATCGATGCGCTGGCGGGAGCGGCGGATTCAACGGGCGAAGATGACATGAACGCCGAGACGACATTGGGTTTGCAGACGCCGGCAACGACCGGCCGCCGTGCCGCTCGACTGCGCTATCTTTTCCCGATCGCGGCTTTCGTCGCCCTGGTGATGGCTTTCGCCTGGGCGCTCAACCGCGATCCGCGCACGATTCCTTCGGCGTTGATCGACAAGCCGGTGCCGCAGTTCAGCCTGCCGCCGGTGCAAGGTCGAGCTCTCGGCTTGTCTGATCTCGATCTCGTCGGCGAGGTCTCTCTCGTCAACGTGTTCGCGTCATGGTGCGTCGCCTGCAGGGAGGAGCATCCGCTGTTCATGCGGTTGAAGGCCGCGGGCACCGTCCCGATTCACGGCCTCGACTACAAGGACCCGCCGGACGCCGCCGCCAAGTGGCTCGATACGTTGGGCGATCCCTACACGCGGACCGGTGCCGACCGCAATGGCCGCGTCGCCATCGACTGGGGCGTGTACGGCGTCCCGGAGACCTTCGTGATCGCGAAGGACGGCCGCATCGCCCACAAGCATATCGGCCCGATCACGCCGCAGGCGCTCGACGACACGATCCTCCCGCTGATCCGGAGGCTTCGGCAACAATGACGTCCGTTCCGCGCTTACCTTCGCATCGTGTGATTGCCGGGTTGTCCGCGGCGTTCGTCGTTGTTGCGACCTGGCACTTCGCGGCTGCGCAGGAAATCGCGAAGAGCTTCGTCATGCACGAGGCGCCCAAGGCGGTGGGGGCGATCGCTTTCCGGGATGACCGGGGGCAGACCCGAAGTCTTGCCGATTTCAAAGGCAAGGTCGTGCTTCTCAACATTTGGGCAACGTGGTGCGGGCCGTGCCGTCGCGAAATGCCCGCGCTCGATCGGCTGCAAGCCGCATTGGGGGGACCGGATTTCGAAGTCGTGCCGGTTTCCATCGACCGCGGCGGGCTTGAGACCGTCCGCAAGTTCTACTCCGAGATCGGGGTGCGCAATCTTGCGATGTACGTCGATGCCTCGGGCCAGGCGCTACGCACAGTCGGCGCCATGGGCCTGCCTACGACGCTGCTGATCGATCGCGCCGAACGCGAAATCGGCCGCATCGTCGGGCCGGCCGAATGGGACAGTCCGGAAATTGCGGAGCTGCTCAAGCCCGCCATCTCGAAGCAGCGCGACACGGCCGCAAGCCTTGGTCGAGATGTGGAGGAGCAGGCCGCACAGCCCAACTCGCTGCGGCGCTGGTTCCAATCGCTGACGGCGTTCTTCAGGAAGTGACTATCCATGGATGGAGAGAGCCATGACGACATCTGAAACGACCGAAATGGCCGACGCGTCGCCAAGGCGCGGTTGGCTGCCATTCGCCCGCTTCTATCTCGGCAACCGATGGGTGCTGCTGGCGCTCGGCGGCGGCGTGCTCGTCACCGGCGCCGCTCTCAACTGGAGCTGGCTCGTTGCCGTTGGCATCGCGCCCATCCTCATTGCTGTGGCGCCCTGCGCGATCATGTGCGCGGTGGGTCTGTGCAGCATGAAAATGATGGGCGGTTCCAAGTGAGTCGAAGTCCACTCAGTCAAATTCAGTCACTCGAAGGAAGGAGAGTCCACCATGCGTAATCCCAAGCGAACGCTCGCGCTTGCTGCCGCATCCATCGCGGTCGTTGTCGCCGCACCGACCCTCTATGCCCAGGAAACCAACGGCGCGGTCGGCTCCATGATGCGAGGAATGATGGGCGGGGGCGGCATGATGGGACGGATGAGCGGGATGATGGATCACTGCGGCGCGATGATGCAAGGCAGCTCCCGCGGCGACCGCCCCAACGACCAGTGGCGGAAGGGTTCGCCCAACAAGCCTGAGAAGGACTGAGCGTGGTTCGCAGGCCGCTCTGGCGACGGGCAAGCATCGGATCGGGCAGATCGCAGATGCCGTTGTTGCGAACGCTCGCGCTCGCGACGGCGCTGGCAGCTGTTGCGCCGGCGGTGTCGGCGCACTCGCTCAAGGAGCTCGAGAGCGCGCTTGGCGACCGCGAGAAATATTTCCAGGCGATCGACAAGGACGCGCCCGCCTTCACCTTGCGCGACGCGGATGGTCGTACCGTCAGTCTCGCGAGCTTCCGCGGCAAGGTCGTCGTCCTTCACTTCATCTACGCGAGCTGCCCCGATGTCTGTCCCTTGCACTCGGATCGCCTCGCCGAGGTCCAGCACTTGATCAATCAATCGCTGATGAAGGAGCAGGTGCAGTTCGTCAGCATCACCACCGATCCCAGCAGCGACGCGCCGGCGATCCTGCGGGATTACGGTCGCGCGCATGGTCTCGATCCCGTCAATTGGGTGTTCCTGACGACGGCTGCGGACCAGGCGGAGGACGCGACCCGCAAGCTCGCGGAACAGTTCGGTCACCGGTTCGACAAGACCGAAGACGGCTATCAGGTCCACGGTATCGTGACGCACGTCGTCGACAAGCAAGGGCGCTGGCGAGCCAACTTCCACGGCCTCAAGTTCGAGCCGACCAATCTCATCGTGTTCGTGAATGCGTTAGTCAACGACGTCGAGAGACCCCACGCGCATCCCACGCCGAGCCTGTGGGACCGGCTGAAGGGGTGGTTTTGATATGAAAGCGCTCTTTCGATCGCCGGTCCCTGGCACCGCCACGCACGACGCGGCGGCGCCGACGATCGGCGCGTACTTCTGCAAGATGCAATGCTTCTGCTCTATCCCGTCACAATCATCTCGAGGACTCAAATGACCGACAAGCGCGGAAACCACGGCTGGAAAACGCTTCACGTCAAAATTGACGGCATGCATTGTCCGAATTGCGAGGTCTTGATCGAGCGGAGGTTCAAGAAAATCGTCGGCGTTCGGCGCGTCAAGGCCAGCCACGTCAACGGCATGGCAGAGATCACCTGCCACGGCGAGCTCGACATGGCGGCGCTGCAAAGCACGATAGGGGACGACGGGTACACCGTCTCGCGCTTGCAGGAGCAGGCCAACAAGGCGCCCGTTACCGAGAACACCGGACGCGATTACGTCGAGATCGGCGCGGTGTTTCTGATTCTCGTCGGGCTTTATCTCGTGCTCGATCAATTCGATGCCTTGCCGCAGAATCTCGCCGTTCCCAACAACATAAGCTACGGCCTCGCGCTGTTGATCGGCGTCGTGGCCTCGATGTCGACCTGCATCGCGGTGACGGGCGGGCTGCTGGTGGCGGTCGCCGCCAAGTACAACGAGGCGACCGCGAACCTCAGCGGCGCGCAAAGATTCAAGCCGCATCTCTTTTTCAATGCCGGGCGGATCGCTTCGTACACGCTTCTGGGCGGTGCCATCGGCGCGTTGGGTTCGACGTTCACCCTGTCTCCGCAGGCGGGCGGCGTGCTGATGATCCTGGCGAGCCTCATCATGATCGTGCTCGGGCTGCAGATGCTCAAGCTCTTCCCTTGGCTCAAGTCATTCCAGCCCAGAATGCCGAAGTTCCTCGCCCACAAGATTCACGACCTCAGCGAGAAGGAGGTGAAGGGCGGGGCCTTCGTTCTCGGCGCATCCACCTTCTTTCTTCCGTGCGGGTTCACGCAGGCGCTCCAGCTCTACGTGCTCGCCAAGGGCAGCTTCGCGACCGGCGCGCTGACCATGCTGGCGTTCTCGCTCGGCACGCTGCCCGCGCTGGTGTCCCTTTCGGCGCTATCGAGCTTTGCGAGAGGCGCTTTCCAGCGATACTTCCTGAAGTTCGCGGGTGTCGCCGTGGTGATGCTCGGGTTCTTCAACATCCAGAGCGGGCTCACGCTCAGCGCGGTGAATACTGGCGCTTCCACGCCTTCTTTCAGGGAAGCAAAGCAAGCGTTCAGCCAACCAAAGCAAGCGAGCCTGCCGAGCGAGCAACCGGTGCCGATCGTTGACGGCAAGCAGGTCGTCGACATGGCGATCGTCGGCTACAGCTATCAACCGAATCGGTTCGCCGTGGTGCAAGGGGTTCCAGTCGAGTGGCGGATCGACGCCCGGCAGGCCGCCGGGTGTGGGCGCATTCTCATTGCACCCAAGGCCGGCGTCCGCAAGCTGCTTCCATTCGGTACTACCGTGATCACTTTCACGCCTGAAGAGACTGGTGACATCGGCTTCAATTGCAGCATGGGCATGATGACGCGCGGCTCCCGGATCGCCGTGCTGCCCAACACGACCAACAAGTCGGCGGCCGTGCTGCCGGCAAGCGTTGCGCCGGCTGCGTCTGCGCCGGCGTCGCGGGCACAACCGTTTTCCTCGGATCAGCGCGGGGAGATCGAGCGCATCCTCAGGGAATACCTCCTCCGCAACCCCGAGCTGCTGCAGGACGTGATTGCCGAGATGGAAAAGCGCCAGCAGACGGCCGATGCCGAGCAGCATCGGGCGGCGGTCAAGGAGAATGCCGCTGCCATATTCAGCTCCCCGCGCCAGGTCGTGCTCGGCAATCCGCAGGGCGACGTCACCATGGTCGAGTTCTTCGACTACAACTGCGGATACTGCAAGCACGCCCTCGCCGATATGCTCGAGCTTTTGAAGACCGATCCCAAGCTCAGGGTCGTGCTCAAGGAATTTCCCGTGCTCGGCGACGCTTCGGTGGAGGCCGCGACCGTCGCCGCCGCCGTGCGCATGCAGGACGAGAGCGGCGGAAAATATCTTCAGTTCCACCAAAAGCTGCTCGGCGGTCGCGGCCAAGCCGACCGTGTGCGCGCGCTCGCGGTGGCCAAGGAGGTCGGCCTCGACATGTCGCGGCTCGAGCGCGACATGGCGAGCCCGGAAGTGAAGGCGACGATCGAGGAGAGCCTCAAGCTTGCCGAGTCCATCGGTCTCACTGGCACGCCGAGCTACGTGGTGGGGACCGAGGTCGTGGTCGGGGCGGTCGGGCTCGCGGCCCTCAAGGAAAAGGTCAATGCGGCGCGACGGTGAGAGGGCGCCACGCGCCGAACGCGCGCCATCGTGCTCCCAATATGACACGATTAGGAGTCACTCCATGAAAACGGCAACATTCAACATTGCTGGGATGCATTGTGCCTCCTGCTCGGCGCGCAACGAGCGAACCCTCAAGAAACTGCAGGGCGTGCGCGACGCGACCGTCAATTTCGCCACGCACAGCGCGCGCGTGGTCTTCGACGAGTCCGTCGTTTCCGAGCGCACGCTCCACGACCTCGTCATCGAGAATGGCTACCAGGTCCTCACTGCCGAGTTCGCCGGCCAGCACAAGGAACAGGCGCAGCGAGAACTGCAATCGGCACGGGGACGCGCCTTTCTTGCCCTGCTTCTTGCGGTTCCCGTCGTGGCGCTGGCGATGCTCGACATCGAGCTGCCCTGGGCCTTCCTCGGTCGCAACGCGAGCGTTTGGATCGAGGCCATCCTGAGCGCGATTGTCATTCTCGTTCTCGGGAGGGAGTTTCATGTCGGCATGCTGCGGCAGGCTCGAAATGGGGCCGCCAACATGGATACGCTCATTTCGTTAGGCACGCTCGCGGCGCTTTTTTACAGCATCTGGATCATGATCGCCGGCGGGCACCACTTGTATTTCGAAACCGGCGCCGTGATTGCCGCGCTCATTCTGCTTGGAAGGTACTTCGAGGCGAGGAGCCGCGGTCAGGCCAGCGAGGCGATCGAGAAGCTGGTCGAGCTCGGGGCCAAGACCGCTCACGTCCTCAGGGCAGGCAAGGACGAAGACGTTCCCATCGACGAGGTCGAGGTCGGCGACATTCTTCTGGTCAAGCCCGGCGAGAAGGTCCCGGTGGACGGAAAGGTCGCCGACGGCAGCTCCAGCGTCGACGAGTCGATGCTCACGGGCGAAAGCATGCCTGTCAGCAAAGTGAAAGGCGATGACGTATTTGGCGCGACGGTCAATCTCAGCGGCGCGTTCCAGATGCAAGCGACGAAGGTCGGGCAGGACACGACGCTCGCTCAGATCGTCAAGATGGTGGCCGAAGCGCAAGTGAACAAGGCGCCGATCCAAAGGCTCGCTGACCGGATTTCCGGAGTTTTCGTCCCGGCCGTGCTCGGCATTGCCGTTCTCACCGCCGCAGGCTGGCTTCTCTTCACAGGCGACATCTATCAGAGCTTCGTCCCGGCGGTGGCCGTGCTCGTCATTGCCTGCCCGTGCTCGCTTGGTCTCGCGACGCCGACGGCCATCATGGTCGGAACCGGGTTGGGGGCGAGACGTGGAATTCTGATCAAGAACGGAGAGGCGCTCGAAAGGGGCAAGAAGATCCACGTGGTGGTCTTCGACAAGACGGGCACCCTCACGGAGGGAAAGCCCAAGGTCGTCGACGTTGTCACGTGCAAGGCGCACCCGAACGCGGACGAGGTTCTCGCGCTCGCCGCCAGCATCGAAAGGCTGTCGGAGCATCCCTTGGCGCAGGCGGTCGTGCTTGCGGCGCGGGAGAAGAACTTGCCGCTGATGAACGTTCACGACTTTCAAAATCTCGAAGGGAAGGGCGTACGCGGGCATATTGGAAAGGTTCCCGTGATGGTCGGGAGTGTCCGCTTGCTGCTGGAGTATTGCATCCCGCTGACCCAGCATCTCGAAAGGGTCGAGAAACACGAGGCGCAAGCAAGGACGGTCATTGCCGTCGCGCACGATCACGAGCTCGTCGGCATGATCGCGGTTGCCGATACCGTGAAGGAGGATGCAAAGGAGGCCGTCGAACGGTTACGGGCGAAAGGCATCGAGATCGCGATGATCACGGGCGACAATCGCAGGACCGCTGAAGCCATAGCCGAGCAGATTGGAATTGAAATGGTGTTCGCGGAAGTTCTGCCGCAGCAGAAGGCTGAGCATGTCCGAGAGCTTCAAAGGGAAGGGCAACGCGTCGCCTTTGTCGGCGACGGCATCAATGACGCGCCTGCCCTTGTCCAGGCCGATCTGGGCATCGCCATCGGCACTGGCACGGACATCGCCATCGAAGCCGGGAACATCGTGCTGGTCAAAGGCAGTCCGTTGAAAGTCGTCGAAGCGCTCATGCTCTCCCGCCTCACCTTCAGGACGATCAAGCAGAACATGTTCTGGGCGTTCTTCTACAACGTCGCCGCGATTCCCTTGGCAGCGCTGGGGCTATTGAACCCGATGATCTCCGCCGCCGCCATGGCGGGATCGAGCCTCAGCGTCGTTGGAAACAGTCTGCGCATCAAGCGCCAGAGGCTCTCATAGGTGCGATCCGAACCGATTTCGAACATGACCTCGTCGAGCTTGCGACAAGGGGTGCTAACCTATCTCGGGATCATTGCCGTCGGAAATCTGCTCTGGGAGAGCCTGCAGCTTCCGCTCTACACCATCTGGAGCACCGGCACTGTCGGTGAGCAGGCCTTTGCCGTCATCCACTGCACCGGCGGCGACATATTGATCTCGCTGAGCGCGCTGACGCTGGCACTCGTGACCGTCGGTGACAAAAGCTGGCCCCGCGGTCGCTTCCGGCAAATTGCCGGATTGGCGCTGATCTTCGGCCTCGCCTACACCGTTTTCAGCGAGTGGCTGAACGTCGAGGTTCGCGCAACTTGGGGCTACTCCACCTGGATGCCGGTTGTTCCCATTGCCGGCCTGCAAATCGGTCTTTCGCCGCTGCTGCAGTGGATCGTCGTGCCGAGTGCCGCATTCGCCATCACGCGGGGGCTGACAATCAAGCAGATCGATGGAGGTCGACGATGAACGCAATCCCTGCCGTTGCGATCGCGCTGCTCGTGCTGACCGCATACCGAGCCATGGCGGAGCCCGGGGATTCCGCGCGCGGCGAGCGCCTGTACCGCGCCTGCGTCGCCTGTCACGCGCTCGAGCCCAATCGGAACATGAGCGGCCCGAGCCTCGCTGAAATCTGGAATCGGCAGGCCGGCTCGTTGCCGAGCTTCCCGCGCTACTCTCCCGCGCTCAAATCGGCCGGCATCGTCTGGAACGATGCCACGCTCGATGAATGGATCAAGGACCCGCAGCACTTCATTCCCGGCAACACGATGACGTTTCCGGGCATGAAGGACCCGCGGCAACGCGCCGACCTGCTGGCGTTTCTCAAGGACGCAACGCAGCCCGGGCGCGCGCCGGCTGCAACCGCGCAAGGCGGCGGCGCGGTACCGAATCTCAAGACACTCGATCCGGAGGACCGGGTCCAGTCGATTGATCAATGCGGGGATACCTACAAGGTCGCCACCGCCGACGGGAAGGTCCACGATTTTTGGGAACGGAATTTGCGCTTCAAGACCGATGTCAGCGACGACGGCCCGCAGAAGGGTGCCCCGGCCTTGGTGCCGGCCGGGATGATGGGAGACCGCGCCGACGTGATCTTCGCGTCTCCTGATGAGATCAGCGCCTTCATCTCACATCGATGCTGAGCTAGCGGTTGGCGCTCAAATGACGACTTTGGGACCTCCTTGGCCCTTGGACCTGGCATAGCTCGGCCTTATCTTTCGGGTGAATTCGAGCCGCTAAGGAGAAATCAATGCACACCCGATCGCTCGACGCATGGCAACACGAGCACGTCTTTCTCGGCGACAAGCACGAGACGCACGAGCGGCGCACCTGGCTCGTGGTGGCATTGACCGCGACCATGATGGTCGCCGAGATCGTCGCCGGAACGATCTTCGGTTCGATGGCGCTGGTGGCCGACGGCTGGCACATGTCGACGCACGCGGCCGCCCTCACAATTGCGGCGCTCGCCTATGGCTTTGCGCGCACGCACGCGCGTGATCCTCGGTTTGCCTTCGGGACCGGCAAGCTGGGCGAGCTCGCGGGTTTTTCCAGCGCCGTCATTCTGGCGCTGATCGCGCTCTTCATCGGTTATGAGAGCGTGGCGCGGCTGCTCGCTCCCGTTCCCATCCGGTTCACCGAGGCGACGGTGGTCGCGGTCGTCGGGTTGGGCGTGAACATCCTCAGCGCGTGGCTGCTGTTCGACGAGGATCATCATGGCAATGGGCATGCGCATGATCACGGCGAGCATGCCCGCGATCGCCATGGTCATCGGCACGCCGGTCATCGACATGACAGCAACATCCGCGCCGCCTATATGCACGTGCTGGCGGATGCGCTCACCTCGATCCTGGCGATCGTCGCCTTGTTGTCGGGACGGTTTTTCGGCTGGACCTGGCTCGATCCGGTGATCGGCATCGTGGGCGCGCTGGTGATCATGCTCTGGTCCGTCGGTCTATTGCGCTCGGCCGGCGCGGTGCTGCTCGACACGGTTCCCAGCCAGAGCTTGGCGGCGGCGATCGGCGAACGCCTCGAGGTCGACGGGGACCGGGTGGCCGACCTGCACCTCTGGCGTCTCGGCCCCGGCCACACCGGGCTCATCGTGTCGGTCGTGACCGACCGTCCGCAGCCGCCGGCCGCCTATCGGGCGCGGCTGGCGGAGTTCGAGGGCCTGTCCCATGTCACGGTCGAGGTCCACCCATGCTCGAGTCACACGTCGTCCAAGGCGGCCTAGCTTCGGGCTTTCAGGAAACGCAGGCGGGCCGTCGAGGACGGCAAGGCGCGGCCGCGCTCGACCAGCTTGGGACACTTGAATTCCAACGTCTCCGCCAACAGCTTTCGAACCGCGCCCGCCTGGGCGACGAATTCATCGACTTGACGAGCTTTCTCGGTCGCAAGCTTCCGCCAGCGCAATCGTGCCAAAGACGACAGGGGCGGCGTCGCACAAATAGCTTTGTACTAAAGCGCTCCGAGGTAGGGGAGCGAGGATCTTCATCGATCCGACCTCTTGACGCCATTTGCTCGTTCAAGAGCCGCTAAGATCGGGCAGTCATCCAACGGGCGGTTGTCGGCGGTGCATTCATTGATGAGGTTTGTGAGTGCTTTCGACATTACCTTCATCGCCCTGATCTTGGCCTCAAGCCTCAATTTCTTTTCAACGGCGACGCGGCGCACGTCTCGACAGCATCCCGCATTCGTGCCGCGCAGGGTGAGGAGTGCCCGTATCTCGGACAGAGTGAAGCCGCATTGTTGGGCCTGCTTGATAAAGCGGATGCGGCGCAGAGCGTCACGCTCATAGAGACGATAGCCACCACTGCTTTTCGCCGGCGGCTCAATCAGACGCTCTCGCTCGTAATACCGGAGAGTATCTGCGCTCACCTTGGCGAGGCTGGCGATTTTGCCGATTGTGAGCGGCACGCTAGAGAGCCCTTCCGAGCCCTGCGGCGCGCAGCACCTGCTCGTCCACACCGCGCCCAGCGCAGCAATCTGCCAGCTTTCCGTCGATCACGACGGACGGCACCGAGCGGATGCCAAGAGACTTGGCGCGCTTGGCGGCGTTGATGTCCTTCATGTCGTGGATGATCACTTCGCAAGACGAGCAGGCGGCGCGCCTCACAGTCTCAATGACATCGTTGCAGGCAGCGCAGCCCGCGCTGAACACCTCAACTTTTCGCTTCGTAGCCATTTCGGTCGCTCCTATGCTGGCCGTCTTGAGACCAAGCTACACCTTGGAGTTAACTCCAATGTCAAGGGATTTGCTTCACTGAATCTGAGTGAGGCGTCGGGGAACCGTGGCCGACTCCCCGAGGCGACCGGCGTCGCCAAATCTCCATAGCTCGACTCGCGTTGCGCGGTTCGGTGCAATCGAAGGCGAAGGCTAACCGCTTGATTTGAATGGCTTCGATCGCGTGATCCGCCCTGATCACTACGCGTCTGCCGCAAACCGCGCAGCTTGAGTGCGCCGCTGACGAAGAGACTTTGCAAACCGGGGTCGGCGGTCTATCTTCGGAGCCGGCAGGGTTTCCTCGGATCGAGCGTTCGGACGCGTCATGTTGTCGGTGCCGACCAAAGCCTTTCGCATTAGGGCGGCGATTGCGCTCGCCGCGCTCTACGCGCTTTGCATTCTCGCGCCGTCGGCCGCATTTGCGCTGTCGGACAATCCGGCCGTCGCCCATTGCCTGATCGAAGGTCATGCCGGCATCCACGTTCACGACGGCAAGACCCATCTCGATGCCACACATGTTCACGCCATCCATCTCCACGCCGACGGGAACGCGCATCAGCATCACGACCACGGGACGGCGCAGGAGCCGGCCGGCGACGACGGCAAAGGTTCCGTCGCGAATTGTTGCGGGCTGTTCTCCGTGGTTGCGATTCCCGGCGAGCCGGGCTTGGCGCTTGGGTCGTCCACGCACGTGTCCGCTTTCGTTCCGTCGGCGCGCGATGCGCTGAGCGGCCGCGGCCCCGACCGCCTCTATCGACCCCCCATCTCCCTCCTGTCGCTTTGATCGCCTGAGCCGGCGCCGCGGCTGAGAGGCCGCGCGCCTCCGCGTTCGAACGACATCGAGGCTTACATGTCTGCGCAACTTCGAGCGACGTGCGCCGCCATCGGCGCGGCGGTCGCGACGCTGTTCCGGATCAGGTCCGGCGCCATCGCGCTTGTGGTCGCACTGGGTCTCGCCGGCTGCCGGGACGCTCCAGTATCTCGGGCGGCCACGGCCGACCCGGCCGATCCCGGCGCACGGGCGCCGCGCGTCGGCTATCGCTCCACCATCGGCTCCTACACCAGCCAGCGGCCGGTCGCTCCCGGACCTTGGCGCGAGCAGAACGAGCGCGCCGCCCCGCCGCCTAAATCCGGCCAATAGGAAGCTCGCGATGCCGCAAGCTCGCGCCATGAAGTCCACGTCCCGCCGGCCTTGCGCCGGCCGATCGCGCCGGCTCGGCTGGGCTGTGGCCGCCGCAATCGCGCTGCTGCCGGGCTGCACGATGTTTTCGCCGGACGCCGGCATGGATACGGTCTCCGACATCGCGGGGCAGGAGCTCAACAAAGACGTCGTCGCGATCCGCACCCCCGACGAGGCGCTCGCCGCGCGCGACGCCGTCA
>Ga0099827_10000940_pt1 | contig 14348 bp, 13 predicted proteins | sample CZO8metaG_FD_79339 | JGI IMG/M metagenome (GOLD analysis project Ga0099827, IMG submission 79339) | Vadose zone soil microbial communities from the Eel River Critical Zone Observatory, Northern California, USA - CZOApr15con1.8 metaG | ecosystem: Environmental > Terrestrial > Soil > Vadose zone ...
CGGGTGGCTGTTTCTGTCACTGCGAGGAATCGCACCGGCGAGGCGGCTGCGTGAAACTGTGCGATTCGAAGAAATATGCCTCGCGCTGGTGGGCCATCAAATGCGCGAAACCCCACATGCAAACGCCGAAAAACGATTCGCACGCCGGCCCGAGATTCCCGCATCCCGGCCGTTCCGAGCACGCCCAACTCCATCATTAGTTGAAGGTTCTTAGTTCTTAGCTTGCGGTTCGGCCGCGAGCGGAGCTATTTGTCCTGACGGCTGAATGTCAAGTAGTTTTGGCCGCCACAGACGCCCGCGTTGCGCGTTCGGCTGAATGTGATTCGCCGAGAAGTCTTGCCAGAATCTCAGGGATTTCGATCACGGCGCGGTTCTCCAGCGCCGCCACATTCCTTCGGAACGCGGCAAGCGCCGCGGGATCGAGCATCCCTTTCACTCCTTCCACTACCTGTTCGAAACTCTTCAAAACAATGCCGACGCCTTTTTCCTTCACCCATTCTGCGTTGTACCGCTCCTGCGGGAGCGTCCAGGCGTTGCACTCGATGAGCACCGGCAGTTTTCGAACCATGGCTTCTGCAATGCTGCCGGGGCCGGGCTTGCCGATCAGAAAATCCGCAGCGCGCATCAAGCGGTGCACTTCCTTAGTGAAACCGACAACGTGGACTGACATCTTCCACTGGCGAGCGCGCAATTTCCCCGCCAGTCCTTCGTTACGGCCGCAAATCAAAATCAATTGCAGCGGCAGTCCGGCCGCGTCCAGCTTTTCCGTAATTTCGTACATCACTCTCGAGCCATGACCGCCGAAGAGCACAATGGCGGTCGGCAGATCTTCGCGCAGCCCCATTTCCCTGCGAAGCGCCACGGGATCTGAATTGTCCTGCACATAAAAATCCGGGCGGAGAATCATTCCCGACGTCAGAAAAATGTGCGCTTCATCGTGACCCATGGCGCGAGCTTGCTCGGCGGCTTTTTCCGTCCCCGCGATGACGTATTGCTCCATGATCGGCTCAATCCAGAATCGCGGCGGAAAATCTGCAAGGTCGGTGATGATGGTGATAAATGGCCGTCCGGGATAAACCCTGGTCCAGCTTTCGCAAATCTGGCGGTTGAAATGGGGAATGACGGAGACAAGCAGGTCCGCCGGGTGTTCATGCCAAAACCGTTCCAGCAGATTTGTTAACGGCCGATGAAACAGGCGGATTGTCGCCTGGAGGATTCGCAGCAGGTAGGTGCTGCCTAAGGTCCAGCCGTTTTGCAGCAGGATGTTGTATTGCTGCTGGATGCGGATGCCGGCGAGCTTGCGCAAAATGTCCAGGCGGTCCGTAAGGTCTTGGAATTGAATGAGTTCCATCTGCCAATTGCGGTTTTGTTGAGAAATGACCGTCTGCAAGGCGACGGCGGCGTTGCGATGCCCTCCTCCGCCATCGTGGAAGACGACGTGAATTTTTTTCATTGGAAGGATTGTGCCACAAATGAAGTCCCCGTGCGAGAGCACGCTCCATGCCATGTGGATAAGTGAATAACCTATTTGTGTTCAATAAGTTCCATGAGCACATTCACCGAGATTTCGCGACCTCTTTACAGGGTGTTCATATCGACGGAAGAAAATTGGAACATGCGCTGCGACCTTCACGTCCACTCGATCGCATCGGGAATGTTCACCGCTCCCGGGCTCAATCGCATTTGCCGGGAGTCCTATACCGACCCCGCCGAAGTCTATGAACGGCTGAAGCGGATGAGCATGTCCATCGTAACGCTAACCGACCATGACTCCATTGACGGGGCGGAGGGTTTGCGGAGCAACCCGGACTTCTTCCTCAGCGAGGAGGTCACCGTTCGGATGCCCACCGGGACCGAGATGCACATGGGCGTCTATGGCATCACGGAACGCGATCATGCTGAAATTCAGCGCCGTCGAAACGATTTTATCGCACTACTGATGTACCTCACCGAGCGTAAACTTTTCTTCAGTGCCAACCACGTTTTCTCCGGGTTGACCGGCCACCGCGAGGCGGAAGATTTTCGTTGGTTTGCTTCCTACGTACCGGCCTTTGAAACGCGCAATGGCCAGATGCGGCCGGGGGCGAATGAGAGCGCGGCGCGGCTGGCAGCGCGCGAGGGAAAAATCGCGATTGCCGGCAGCGACTCTCACACGATCGCGGGGGTCGGCCACACGTACACGGAAGTGCCGGGAGCGCGAACCGTGGATGAATTTTTTGCCGGGTTGCGGACGGGCCGCGGACGAATCCACGGCGTGCATGGAAGCTACGGCAAACTCACGGCAGACGTTTTCAGCATCGTGCGGTCACTTTTCGGGGACAAGCCGTGGACGCTGGCCATGTCTCCGTTTGCGCTGCTGGTGCCCGCATTTACCGCAGGGCACTGGCTGAACGAAATTCGTTTCTGCCGGAAATGGACCGCGTTACTCGAGCACGGCGAAAAGCGCAAGCGAATGCTCTGGGATTTGGATTCGAACTTCGAGGCCAACTGGGCCAGTTGAGGTGCGCAGTGCGCAAATCATGCCATCTTTCGCGGCAAACCAGGCGAGAGGAATTGTGCGCGCACGCGATTCGCTTCCGGGAAATCTTTCTCGCCTATATGTGCATCTTTCTTATTGAGAGTGCATGTGTGTTTCCGGCTGTGTGGGTGAGGTGAGGCGATGGCAGTCGCACGCGACCTCTGGGGATACATCGACCGCCGCGATCATCGGCTGATGCGGCGGATGAATCTCTGGCGCGCGCCGCGCTGGTTTCGCATCTGGATGATTGCCGCGACGCGTATGGGCGACGGGTGGATCTGGTACGGCTTGGGTCTGATGCTGCTCGCTTATGGAGGCCCGCAGCGTTTTTCAGCCATCGGAGCTGCGGGGTCCGCCGCGGTTCTGGGGATTTTCGTATTCAAAGCGCTGAAGAGATTGAGCCAGCGGCCGAGGCCTTGCCAGATCGAGCCGCACTGCTGGTCGAAGGTGCTGCCACCGGACAAGTTTTCGTTTCCATCGGGCCACACGATGACCGCGTTTTCGATTGCCCTGGTGGTCAGCTACTTTTATCCATCGCTCGAAGGGCTGTTGTTTTTCCTGGCGCTGAGCATTGCCTTGTCGCGCATCGTGCTGGGGATGCACTTTCTGAGTGACGTGCTGGCAGGTGTGGTTATGGGCGTGGCGCTGGGCTGCGCTTCGATTACCGCGTTTGCCTCACTCGGCTTCATTTAACCGCCTCTCACATTTCTAGTCTGCAAGGAATATCCTCCACATTCCTGTTCTCAGAAGAATTTGAAATGGGCGAAGCGATTCAGCACACGCGATTCGTTTGAAGAGCCAGGCCTGGACTCATTCGCGGTATATTTGAGGTAGATGGCCGAAGCCGCCCAAGCGTCTCAGAGTGTTGCGGGCCGTCAGCAGTCTTATTCCTATCCGGTCTTCCTGCTTCAAGTTTCGCGGCCCGGGCTGTGGAGCACCACGGCGATGTTCTACCTCATGCCGCTTGGGCATGCGGACATTCTTCATTCCGGAAAACTGTGGCTGGGATTATTTTTCGTGCTGTTCCCGCTGGGGTTTCTGCTCTACGGCGTGAATGACATCGTGGACGCCGAGAACGATTCGCTGAACCCGCGCAAAGGCACGTTCATGTTCGGCTCGCGCGGCCCGCGCGAGCAGCTGGCGGCTTTGAAATGGCAGATTGCGACGGTGCAAGCGCCGTTCGTGGCGGCATTCTATTATTTTGTGGGGCCGCGCATTTTGTGGTGGTACGGCGTGCTGCTGCTGGCCGTGGGACTCTACAATGCCCCCGGCATTGGATGGAAAGGCCGGCCGCCGCTGGACGTGTTGATTCAAGCGAGCTATCTGCTTGTCTTCGTGTTGAGCAGCTGGCTGAATAGCGCCGCGCAACTTCCATGGCAGACTTTTCTATTCGGCGCGATGTTTGCGATGCACTCGCACGTTTTCGGTGAAGTGATGGACATCGAGCCGGACCGGCTGAGCGGGCGGCGAACCACGGCGACAGTCATTGGGAGAGTGCGCGCGAAATTCCTGATTGCTGCTTTTTTGTGCATCGAGACTAGTCTGATTTGGACTAGTTTTCGGGACTGGATCGTGACAGGCTTCCTAGCCGTCGGCGCGCTCTGGTTTTTGATGGATGCGACTTTGTTGTGGAGAGAACGTGCTTACAGCCCTAAAGAGATGCGTCTCTTCCTGTGGGGCTGGAACGCCGCTGCGCTGCTGGGAATGTTCTGGAACGGGACTCAAGACACGCTGACGCACGTCGTTGCCGGCGCGAGAACTTTGCCGTGAGCCGGAAATGTTTGTTGGAAATTAGCGTTGAAACTCTGGAAGCGGCGCTGGCCGCGGAACGCGGTGGCGCGGACCGCATCGAACTTTGCGGAAATTTATCCGTCGGCGGAGTTACGCCGGAGGCGGAGCTCCTTCGCGCGGCGCGAGCGCAAGTCCACATTCCCATTTTTTCCATGGTGCGGCCACGCGCGGGAGATTTCGTGTATTCAGGCGCTGAATTTTCAGAGATGCGGCGGTCGATCAGCGAAGCGAAAGAATCTGGAATGGATGGCGTCGTACTGGGCGTTTTGGCGAATGACCGTCGTGTTGATGTCGCACGCACGCGAGAACTCGTTGAATTTGCGATGCCGCTGCCGGTGACGTATCACCGGGCGTTCGACGAGGCCGCCGATCTGACCCAGGGGCTCGAAGATGCGATTCAAAGCGGCGCGAAAAGAATCCTGACGTCCGGCGGGGCGAAAAGCGCGCTGGAGGGCGCCGCGGTTCTCGGAGAATTGATCGAAGCGGCGGGGGAGCGGATCGGCATTGTCCCCGGTGCAGGAATCAGCGCTACGAATATCGGGCAGGTGGCGCAGCGAACAAAGGCGCGCGAATTTCACTCCGGGCTGAGCAGCGCGCTTCCCTATGGCAGCAAGGACTACAAGAAATTTGAAGAAGAAGTGCGCAAACTGGCGGAGAGAATCGGGCGACTTGTCGCCTAGGCTATTGCAGTGGATCGAGCCGCACGGGGGTACCCCCCATATGATTTTGCATGAATGTGAAAACAAAGGATTTACAGAAAAAACCTTTCATAACTGATTGATTCTAAAGGGAAGCCTTTGTTCGCGGAGACAGGCAAGAATGCCTGTCCCACTGGTTTTCATAGGATCTGCTCAAGGCTCCCCCCTTGTTTTTCATAAGTGTTGCATCTAAAGGACTTAGACTCTAAGTAAGTGCCTTAGAATCAACACTTGCGGACATACTATAAGTGTTGATTTTAAAGGGAGTTATGGTCGTCTATCACGATGGCGAGTGTTGACCCTAAATGTCTAAGACTCTAGGGCGAGATTTCTCCACTCCGGAACGGCTAAGACCGCCGTCTCTCTGGTCGAAATGGCAGATTAAGACGGATGGCGGTGGAAATAAAAACTGCGGCAGATGAAGCTGCCGCAGTCTATACGGATCACAATTTGACCTGGAAACATTATAGCACACGGGCTGGGGCGGGTCTAGGAAAACCTCGAGGGGACACCGGGTCAGTTTCCGATTAGGCGTGCCGGCTCAGACGGTCGACGCAACACCCAGCTCGAACCCACCTTGCATTGAAAACAAAAGCTAAAATCGCTCGCCCGGTTAGATCAGCGGGAACGCTACTCTGGCTAGATTTTGACCGAGTACAGCCAAACAGATCGGTTCTCCAGTGGAAGTATTGTCGTATCAGCTGTTTAGATGGTGTTGCATCGACCGGTTGAGCTGGCACGACTAATCAGAATTAGCCTGATTCTTCTCGATGGCCTCGATGGCGGCAAACTTCCGGTCTGTGTGTGCTTCTGAGCGAGGAGCACCTGAATGCAGCACACAGCACTCCCCGGAAGGAACACCACAAGTAGGACACCGGACGGAGGATATTTGTTTGGGCGTGAGTTCGCTCTTCTTCATTCTGAGAGAATGCAATTACACTCAGTCGCGAATCTATACAAAACTGGACACTGCCTGGCCTTGGAGGCATAAACGCTAATACCCGACTTGCCCGATTATCCGGCTTACGAGGACTGAGCGGTAGCTGCCAGGAGGTTTATGTGCTGTATTGAACTGCGCGACGCAATGACTCTGTGAGAGCATCCCTTCCATCGTGCGTCTTGTCTCCCTGAATTTTCTTGGCACGCTCTTGTAGCTGACGCCCGCAGGATTCGCCAGTATCAGATGCATCCCACCCCTAAGAAGCGTGACGAACATCGAGTTCGTCTCGCTTCTCCACCCACGAAACGCAACACTACACTCGGGCCAGCCGAGGAACTCGTCCGGTAATCCGACGCAATCTGGACTTTGGAAGGTCCAGGCGACTCAACGATATCTTTCATATAGAATCCTGAGAAGTCTAAGATCGCTGAGTGCTGTGTTGATTTCTCCGCGCTCTGAAGTATCTTTTGGGGTAATCTCCCACAGACGTTGAACGCAAGCGCAAATCGCAAGATCAGCCCTGCGTACCTGATCGGTCTTGTTACCACACGCGTGCAAGGCGTTGTTATAGGAACGACGCCACCGAGTACGAGCCGCCATGAGAATTACCTCAGACACGTCGGTACGAATGGCAAGGATATCGGGCTCGGATGAATTCGAAGGTTATCACAAGCTAGCTCCCGGTCCATCCCCGATTACTCACGACGTAGACTGAGACTCGCGAGAGGAGCTTCGAACATGGCGGATGAAGAATGGATCAAGAAACTTGAAGACGGCAGAAAGGTGAAATTCATCTACCAGGAACTGCCGGAAGACGGGGCATTTATCACCGCGCAGGTCGCAGGGAATGAGATCGTCTATTCGGTCGTATTGACGAAAGCAGGAAATCCGCTTAGCCGTGAAGATGTTGAAGGTCATTTCAAGGGCGAGCTATCGAAGAAGTAGCGACGTTCAATTTAGAATCTTATCCGCAGAGCGGCCGATTCGAGTGCAAACTGGAAACTGACCCGTTAGCAGGCGGGCTACTCCCCTGTCCGAAATGCGCTAGGCCTTCTGAGCTTGCCTGCGCAGAAATGTCGGGACGTCCAAATCGTCCGCAGGAACATCCTGGCTGACTTCGCGGACGTTCTGTTGAACCTGATGGACGACGTTTGGCAACTCATGCTGCACGGGCATATCCGGGATTTCGCGGCCAGCTTTCCAGGTCTTGGGCAGGAACGATTGCTTCTGGTGGATGTTTTTCTTGTTGGCGTCCTTGAAACCGGCGGCGATGACGGTGATCTTTACTGAGTCCTTCATATTGTCGTCCTGCACGGCGCCGAAAATGATGTTGGCGTTTTCGTGTGCGGCCTTTTGAATGACGCTGGAGGCTTCGTGAACTTCATGGAGCGTGAGGCTGGAGCTTCCGGAAATATTGATGAGGATGCCCTGAGCGCCCTGGATGGAATTGTCCTCGAGAAGCGGGCTGGCGATGGCACGGTTGGCGGCGTCCACAGCGCGGTTCGTGCCGGTGGCGACGGCAGTGCCCATCACGGCGTAGCCCTGGCCGTGCATGATTGCTTTTACATCGGCAAAGTCGCGGTTGATGATGCCTGGCACGGTGATGATGTCCGAGATGCCCTGCACCGCCTGGCGAAGAATGTCATCGGCGATGCGGAAGGCATCGAAGAAGCTGGTGCCCCGCTCGACCGTGTCCATCAAACGCTCGTTGGGGATGACGATGACCGTGTCCACGGCGCCGATGAGTTCCTGGAGGGCCTGCTCGGCCTGCATCATGCGGCGCTTGCCTTCAAAGGCAAAAGGCTTGGTGACGACGGCGACGCTCAAGGCGCCTAGTTCGCTGGCGAGCGAAGCGACCACGGGCGCCGCGCCGCTGCCGGTGCCTCCGCCGAGGCCGGAGGTGATGAAAATCATGTCCGAGCCTTCGAGCGCTTCGATGATTTTGTCGGTGTCTTCGAGCGCGGCTTTGCGGCCGACCTCGGGATTGGCGCCGGCGCCGAGCCCCTTGGTGAGCTTCGCGCCAAGCTGCAGTTTCACCGGCGCTTGAGACAATTTCAACGCTTGCAGATCCGTATTCGCGGTGATGAATTCGACGCCTTCGAGCTTGGCGCGAATCATGCGATTCACCGCGTTGCACCCGCCCCCGCCCACGCCGATGACTTTGATCTTCGCCGGCTGCAGCTCCTCGCTAAAGCTCATCCGGATTCCCCCATCTCTTGTATTCATATTCCCTCAGTCTTCTCCAGTTCGGCGGCTGCACCGGGGCAGGGTTACGAGGCGCCGGCGAACATGGCTTTCAATTTGGATACCAGATTTCCCGCGCGCTGGGGCGCAGAGCGCCGCGCCTTCGCGCCACACAAAACGAGTCCCACAACGGTTGCATATTCGGGCTGAGCCACCTGTTCCGGCAGATCAGCCAAGCCCTTGGGTTCGGCGACGCGCACCGGCAGATGGAAAGACTGCTCGGTAAGTTCGGCGAGCCCGTGAAGGCGGGAGCCGCCACCCGCTAGGACAAATCCCGCAGGGATCTGGCCGTCCAGGCCGGCGCGCTGCAAATCGTCGCGAATCAGCGAAAGCAATTCCATGGCGCGGGGCTCGATGATGTCCGTCAACATGTGCGCGAAGATGGTGCGCGGAGGACGGTCACCAACGCTGGCAATCTCGATCGAGCCGTTTCCCTGCATGAAGGCGGAAGCGGCGCAACCGTGGCGTCGTTTGAGCCTTTCGGCTTCCGGGATGGGCGTGCGCAAGCCGACGGCGAGATCATTTGTGAAGTGGTCGCCGCCAATCGGAACGGCGCTGGAGTGACGTACCACGCCGCCGCCAAAAACGAGCAATTCGGTCGTGCCGCCGCCGATATCCAGGAGGCAGCAGCCAAGATCGCGCTCATCCTGCGTGAGGCAGGATTCCGAGGAGGCGAGCGGTTCGAGGACCGTGTCGTTGATCAGGATGCCGGCTTTGTTCGCGGCGGTGACGAGATTCTGCGTGGCAGCGACGGAGGAAGTCACCAGATGGACGTTGACTTCGAGGCGCTGGCCGACCATGCCGATGGCGTCCCGGATGCCGCTCTGCGCATCCACGATGAATTCGTGGGGAAGGACGTGGAGAACTTCGCGGTCTTCGGGAAGCGAGATGTTGCGAGCGGCGTCCACGGCGCGGCGCACATCTTCGCGCTCGATGTCGCGCGGGCGGTGTCCCAGGGTGATGCCGCCGCGGCTGTTTACGCCGCGCACATGGCTGCCGGCGACACCGATTAGCGCTTCTTCCACCGGCACGTTGGCCACACTTTCGGCTTCTTCGACGGCGCGGCGGATGGAACTTACCGTGGCATCCAGATTAACGATCAGGCCCTTGCGCAAACCTTTGGACTCGGCCGCACCGAGCGCAAGGAACTTCAGGAGTTCGCCCTCGACTTCCGCGATCAAAACGCATGTTTTTGTGCTGCCGATGTCCAGCCCAACCAGGTATTTGTCTTTCTTCGCCAAGCCGCCGCTCCTGCGATGAATCTATCTTTTTCTGGCAGTTGTCGTGCCCGCGCTGGTGTCGGGATTCACGACCACTTGCCGCGAATACTGCAAATCGATGGATTGCACGCGGCCGGCATTCGCCTGCCACTGCGAAAAATTGTCGATGAGCATTTTGTACTTGCCGGTGAACTCGCTCGAACCGAAATGGATGGTCACGGCCTGCGAATCAGTGACGCTGGCAAGGCCGGTCATGACCACGCGCAAATCTTTCGGATTCGAAAGGTCGACTTCGCTGACACGATCGGAGGAGCCGCCACGAACGAGATCGACGTCTTTCATAAATTCCTCGCACGTCTGCATGCGTTTTTCACGCTGGTCGCGAGGCAGATCTTCCGAGACGCCGGTGACGATGGGGAAATGCAACTCTTCGCCGCGCGGACGGTCCAGAATGACGCCATGCGCATCAATCAGCGCCAATTCGTTGCCATTGCGGACAAAGGCAATGGGAGTACGTTCGGTGAGCTGAATGCGCAGACGATTTGGCAGGATGCGCTGGACACTGGCGGATTCGACCCAGGGAATTTGTTCCAACTGGCTCCGGCGAGCTTCCAAAGGGATGCGCAAAACGCTGCGGTTGCGGTCGTGGACAAATTGCTGGAGGACCGCTTCGCGAGTGACGATGCGATTGCCGGTGACTTCGATTTGCTCCGGCTTCAACAGAAGCATGGTGGGGGAATTCAGGAGAAACTGCGTGCCGTAGTAGGCTGCGGTCACACCGACAGCGCCGGAAAAAGTCAGAACCAGAACGCGGCGGTAGAACGGCCAGCCCCGCCCGGTGAATTTCTTGCGACGGATTTCGACCGGCTTCTGGCGGCGCAGGTAGCGCGGCTCGTCCTCGGCGATGAGTTCGGGACGATAGGCGTCGGCATCCGCGGCGGACGCGTTTCGATGGATGGCCTTTACGCGTTCCAAACGACCACCTCGTTCTCAAGATTTACGCCGAAACTTTTCTGCACGCGCTCGCGGACGTCGGCGATCAGCGCCAGCATGTCTTTGGCGGAGGCGTGGCCGGCGTTCACAAAGAAATTGGCGTGGCGATCGCTAACGCGGGCATCGCCAACAGACAGGCCCTTGAGGCCCAATTCATCAATCATGCGCCCTGCGGAAGCACCGGGAGGGTTTTTGAAGATGCAGCCGGCACTTTTCTGGCCGAGCGGCTGGCTGGAGCGCCGTTTTTCGTTGCAGATACGAATACCTTGGAGAATTTCTTTGTACGGTTTGGAGGGTAGTTCCAGAATCACCGAGAGCATCATATCATCGGGCGCAAAAGAAGTGTGCCGATATTCGAAAGAAATTTGATGGCCCCGGAGGATTTCGATCTTGTGGCTGGCCACCCGGTAGAGCTTCACTTCCCGGACGTAACTGCCGATTTGCATGCCATAGGCTCCGGCATTCATGCGCAGAGCGCCTCCGACTGTGCCGGGAACACCGATGAGTCCCTCCATGCCGCCGAGGTCGTTCTTGGCGCAGAAGGTGATCATGCGGCCGAGGTCGGCAGCGGCGTTAACATGCGCGAGGTTGCCGTCGAGAACGACATCTGGCTCCGGACGAACGAGTTGCAGGACCACCCAAGGTAGTTCTCCATCACCGACGAGCAGGTTGGAGCCGCCGCCGAGGAACTTGTGCGGAATGTGGTTCGCGTCGAGCAGGCTGAGTAGATCGGGAAGGCTTTCGTGCTTCTTGATGCGCAGCAAGTCCGTTGTTCCACCGATGCCGAGCGAAGTGAGTTCTGCGAGAGAAGTGCCCCGCTGCAGGTCGACGTGGAGCTCGGCGAGTTTGGCGGCGATTGTGGGATTGCTAATGCGCATGAGATGTTGGGTGCTCCGTTCCCAGCAAGACCATGAATTCGTTGCTCGCGCGGCTGATATTGCCAGCGCCGATGGTGAGGATGGCGTCCCCAGGACGCGCTTGCTTCAGCAGGTACTCGATGCCTTCCTGCATCGAACGAAAATAGTGGACGTTCTTGTGGCCGGCATCGCGAATGGCGGTCGCAAGAGCTTCGCTGGTCACGCCGGGGATGGGCGCTTCGCTGGCGGCGTAGATGTCGAGCAGCGCAAGGATGTCGGCTTGATTGAAGGCGCTGCGGAAATCGTCCCAAAGATGCTGGGTGCGCGTGTAGCGATGGGGCTGAAAGAGCACCAGCAGTCGATTGAACTTGCAGCCGCGGGCGGCTTCGAGCGTGGCGCGAATCTCGGCGGGGTGATGGCCGTAATCGTCGACCACGGTGACGTCATTGACGACGCCCTTGACGTCGAAGCGGCGGCTCACTCCGGCAAACTTGATGAGGCCTTCGCGGATCAAGTCAGCCGGAACGTTCAAATACAGAGCAACGGCCGCGGCTGCTGCCGCGTTGCGGACGTTGTGCATGCCCGGCGGATGCGTTAGCCGAAATAAGCCGAGATCTTCGCCTCTGTAGGTCAGCCGGAACTCGCTGCCCAAGCCTTCGAGCTTCACATCGCTGATCACGAGATCGGCCTGGCTCGAAGTGCCATAGGTAATGATGGGACGCTTCACACTGGGAATGATGGCTTAAACGTTGGGCTCGTCGATGCAGAGGATCGCCGCACCGTAGAAGGGCACACGATTCACAAATTGGATGAAGGCGTCCTGAATATCTTCGAGAGAGCTGTACTGGTCAAGATGTTCGCGATCAATCGTAGTTACGACGGCGACCACCGGCGCGAGCATCAGGAAGCTGCGATCGCTCTCGTCCGCTTCGACGACAAAATATTCGCCTTTGCCGAGCCGCGCGGTCGTGCCCGCCTGATTGACTCGCCCGCCGATCACAAACGTGGGGTCAAGATGCGCCGCGGCCAGCACCGAGGCAACGATCGAGGTCGTGGTCGTTTTGCCGTGCGCGCCGGCGACGGCGATTCCGTATTTCAGGCGCATCAGCTCGGCAAGCATCTCCGCCCGCGGAATCACGGGGATTTTCACCTTGTGCGCTTCGATGACCTCGGGGTTGTCGGCCTTGACGGCGGAAGAGGTAACGACCACGTGCGCGCCATCGGCGTTGGAAGCCTTGTGACCTTCATAGACTGTCGCGCCCAGATTTTGCAGCCGTTCGGTGATGGTCGATAGCTTGACGTCCGAGCCGGACACTGAATAGCCGAGTGTCAGCAGCACTTCGGCGATGCCGCTCATGCCAATTCCGCCGATACCGACGAGATGAATTCGTTGAAAATTGCGAAAAGAAACCATCATGCGATTGCCCCCGGCCGGTTTCCATGCACGTTCGCGGCCTCTTCGATGAGATTAACGATGTCGCGCGCGGCATGGGGGCGGGCAAGTCCGCGCGCGGCGGTTGACAGTTTTACGATCTCCTGGGGCTGGTCGAGGAGAGAGAAGATTTCGCCGGTCAGTTTCTCGGGCGTGAGTTCCGGTTCGGAAATCAGGCGGCCTGCGGCCGCGCGGGACATTTCCTGCGCGTTGCGCAACTGATGGCTGTCCGTCGCTCTTCCGAAAGGGATGAAGATGGCGGCTCGGCCTGCGGCGGCGACTTCGGCGGCGGTGATGGCTCCTGCCCGGCAAACAATAATGTCCGCCCAGGCAAACTGTTCCGGCATGTTCGTCAGGAAGGGGACGACCTCCGCGTTGATTTCGCGCCGGGCATAGGCAGTGCGCACGGCGTTGTAATCGCGCTCGCCGGTCTGATGCACGATGGCCAATGCGTTCTTGCGCGCGGCCAGGCGGTCCATGGAGTCGACGACCGTCCGGTTGATTGGGAGGGCTCCCTGGCTGCCGCCGGTGATGAGCAGCCGAAACGGCTTTGCGAGCCGTCGCGGCGTGATGGAGAAGAATTCCGGGCGTACCGGACAACCTGTGACAATCGCTTTTTTCTCCCATGCTTGTGCAGAAATTTCATAGCCGGTCGCAATTCGTGTAGAAATTCTCGCCAAGATCTTGTTCGTGAAGCCCGGCTCGGCGTTCGGTTCGAAGATGATATTGGGCACGCGCGCCAGCCAGGTAGCCAGCAACATGGGGCCGGCCGCGTACCCGCCGACGCCAAACGCAGCGACGGGCTTGTGTTTACGCGCCACGCGTCGCGCATCCAGCATCGCCGGCGCGAGCATCGCCAAATTCTTGACCAGCGTCGGGCCGCCTTTGCCCTTCAAGCCGGCCACGCGCAGCGTCTCCAGCGGCAGCCCGGCTTGCGGCACAAGTTTCATTTCAATCCCGCGTTCTGTTCCCACGAGCACGACTTCCCTTTCGTTTCCTCTTGCGAGCCATTCCCGCGCAATTGCCAGCGCGGGAAAAACATGTCCGCCCGTGCCGCCGCCTGCAATCAGCAGTTTCACCGGCAACACTCTTGCCGGGTAGGGCCCACGCCGCAGAGGGCTGCGCCCCTATAAAGATGATTCCTCATGGCCACGAGGACTCCGCCGCGCGTTGCGAAATATTGAGGAGCACGCCCGTCGCCAGCAGCATCACCAGCAGACTCGAGCCACCGTAACTGATGAAGGGCAGCGGGATTCCTTTTGTCGGAACCATTCCAAGGACGACGGCAAAATTGATCAGCGCCTGGAACAGAACCATCGCGGTGATTCCCAGGGCCAGCAGCCGCCCGAATCCGTCCGGTGCGCCGAGCGCGGCGCGCAATCCTCGCCATCCATACACGATGAAGAGCGCAATCACAACCATGGCCCCGATAAAACCCAACTCCTCGCAAATTACGGCGTAGATAAAATCCGTGTGCGCCTCCGGCAAATAGAATAGTTTTTGCTTGCTCTCCATCAGGCCGACGCCCGTAAAACCACCGGAACCAACCGCGATGAGTGATTGCAACAGCTGAAATCCCGCGCCCTGCGGATCAGACGCCGGATCGAGAAACGCCATCAGCCGCGCTTGGCGATAGGAGACCTGCGTAATCAGGA
>Ga0099827_10000941_pt1 | contig 14347 bp, 22 predicted proteins | sample CZO8metaG_FD_79339 | JGI IMG/M metagenome (GOLD analysis project Ga0099827, IMG submission 79339) | Vadose zone soil microbial communities from the Eel River Critical Zone Observatory, Northern California, USA - CZOApr15con1.8 metaG | ecosystem: Environmental > Terrestrial > Soil > Vadose zone ...
CCTTGTAACTCAACCTTCTGACGATGTGCGTGTCGGTCTCCTCGACGCCGTCGATGATGTGGATCTTGGCGATGACGACGTTGGACAAGGCTTTCTCGTCGTTCACTTCGATGAAGCTGAAGATGTCGGGCTGACCGAAGCAGGGATGCACCTGGTGGACCCCCGGGATAGTCTTCAGGGCTTTGACGACGTCTTTGGTCTTTCCCGCTTTGACCTTGATCAGGATGTAGGCTTTGGTTGCCATGGCGCCTCCCTTCAGCCGTCACCGGCTTATTCACTGCTGCCCAGCATGTCGTCAATCAAGGGCCTGTTCCTGTCATAGCAATTGGCACAGACGTGGTCAAAGAGGGCCTAGTGGTCGGCGGCGTAGTTGCGGGCGTCCGCGAGTTTCTCCGAGACGACGATCTCGTAACACGGATCGCAGAGCTCGAACGGCCCGCGCATCAGGCTGATTGTGTGCATCGTGTCGAACGGTGGTCCTTGTAACTCTTTCATGAGGGCCTCGCCACTCAAGCTCACCCTCTCTTGCCTATCCCTATCATTCATTTTCGTGTCTAGAAATCCCGTCCTGCTGCTTTCGGATGGAAGGACTTCTAACTGTGGTCTCCTTAGGAGCCGTTACCCGACTTCAATCGGGTCACGGTATCGGCAATCCACTGGATCGTGTCGGCCGTGAGGTCGCGGATCGTGATGTGCGCTTCATCGTCCCCGGCAAACGTGCACAGCGCGATGGTGAAACAGTCGGTCCCTCCACGGATGATCTTCAGAGCAATATTGGATTGATGACAATGAACCCCCACAAACAGGCAGACGTCGATCTTGTTGAACCAGATCGTTAAGTTCGGATGATTCGGATTGATTTCACGGTCTGGATGGATCTTCGGGTACTTCGGACGATAATCCGCCATCGGGATGATTTTGCCCGGGACCGCCGCCGCCAGGTTTTTTACTGCCTTCGCCTCGCGTGAGGCCGCCTCGTTCCATTTCCACAGCACGAGAGGGCCCGGGAAGATAGTCGGGTTCTTCGCCCCCAGAAGCCGCGTGGCGGCCTCCTCGATGGCCTGCTGCTCAGGGACCCGCTTCCCCATCACAAGTCCCTCTCCTTTGTCAGGCCCGACGATGCCCATCGCGGCGGCCGCAGGAGGGAGGAATGCTTCAGGACCGATCACCATCTTGTACGATTTGGCTTGTTGCATGCATTCAGTTCCTTTCACTCATTCGGGCAACTTTTGAATCCCAGGTCTTCTCGCAGGAAGATATCCATCGGCGTGAGCGCCTGGCCCGGTTCCGGCATGATCGAAGACGGCCGCAGCGAGGTCGAGGACGCAACGAGCCGCGTGTATTGCCCGTCACGACTCGGCTCGACCACGACCAACCGCTTGACAGTCTTGGCGAACGAGTACAGATCATCGCGGGGGACGGGCCACAGGACCTTCGGATAGAGCGCGGCGACTTTCAGGCCGAAGCTCCGACAGAGAACGACTGCTTCGCGGACGACCCCTTGAGACGCCCCCCAGCCCACGAAACCGATTTCGGAGCCGGAGTCCACATCTCGTTCGGATCCCTGCAGCAGCTCGGGAGGATAAGGGCATGATGACTGAGTCCCTTTGACCGCCAGCCCGACCTTACGCACTACTTGCTCAATGGCCTCAACCCCAATGCTCTGTGTCCAGTTCGAGACGACATCATCCAAGACGACCCAGATCGGCGTGCCGGCTCGCACCTGGCAACGCGCCGTGACCAGCAAGCGCAGGGCGTCGAGCAAATCAGCTGCCACCACGACGGCTGGCCCCTTCGTCGACTTGACGGCGCCCCACTTGGTCGGGTCCACGACATCAAGCAAAGCGACGACACTGCCTTTCCCAGAGCTTCGATATGCATTGGGGATCGGCAGCGGTCCGCCTCCAGACAACACGGCGCCTTTCCATGAAACATTCACATGCTCCGCGATCCACTCCTCCGGCGACTGCTTGAAACGTTCCGCGCATGCCCCTTGCACCCACAGTTTCCGACTTCCAGCCCCAGCACCATGGCTTGACGAGCATTGAGTATCACTTGCCAAGGAGCCTTGCCGGGTGGCGTCGGCAGCGCATAGATGTCCCGCTTGCGCAGATGCTTTGCTGCCCATGTGAAGCCCGCGACGAAGCGCCGGCGATTGAAGTCCGGCTCAAGGCGACGCCGGACGGTCTCCGCGGAAATTCCTAAAATCTGGGCCAAAATTCCGGTCGTGAAGATGCCCTTCTGAGAATCGCTTCCGCCTTGCCGAATAAGACGGGCCAGGGGAATCGGATAGGTGATGACGCCTTCAGGCATCGCATGGGGGGGCGCCTCGCAGATGCATCGTTCATCGGCAATCAGCACACTCCCTCGCTGCAAGTGAAAGGGATTCCCGGCAGGCATTTTCTGGCCCAGATACACCACTACGTCACAGCCATGGCCCATCGACCGGATGGGTTCCTGTGAAACGCGGATTCGAACCGATGAGGTCGGCCCGATGGCATCCGCCCGCGCGGTCTGCGCCATGACGTGAAAGCCCAAGTCTGCAATGGCCTGCACAAGCGCGATCGCACTCTTGGCCAAATCTGTATGACCGTCTCCCGCTTCTTCTATGATGAGATCGGACGTCCGATCACTCTGAGCCGGAAGCCATCTGGTGAACGGCGCCATGGGCGGCAGTGCCCTCCTATTGCACCTGCTTGGGGGTTGGACGAGACCCGCCGACTGCGCGCAGCCAGTGAACGGAATACCCGCATAGGAACAGATGATCAAACAGGGCTGATAGAAACGCACGTCCGGCTGCAGGAAAACATCTGCGACCACTCCAATCCATGACGCCCTTATGGAAGAGGGTGTTCAACATACCCTCGTGGTTTGTGGTCACCAAGCCGGTGGACGGGTCAAAGCGCACGGCCGCCGTCAGACCTCGCGGCAATTGGATGAGCAGCACTTCCCTGGCCACGGTTCCCCTCGTACGTGACGTTCTGTTCTATCTCTTCTTTCTCTTCTTCGCCGTTCTCTTTTTCGCTTTTGAAGTGGACTTCCTGCTTCTTGTATTCGAAGCCTTTTTCCGTCTCTTCTTGGTCGGCATAGGACGTTCTCCTTCCTCTGTTGTCCGAAGGTCTCGGCGACGTCACCTCTGATGCTTGACAGGATTGCAGTGAGTAGCGCCACCGTTCGCTCTCTGTTGCGTGCCGGTCAGCCTCACATTCTTGCCGTCAGAAGGGGAGGAAATCTTCAACTCGTTCCGGACCCGCCGGAAGATCGAGATGATGTGATCAAATTTGTCCGCCTCCACGTCTTGCACGGTCAACATCGCATCCTCATGAATGTCGTGGCAGAACGCGATCGTCAGACAGTTGGTCCCCCCGCGGATCATCTTCAGCGCGAGGTTGGCGTAGTGACAGTGAATCCCGATGAACAGACAGACCTCGATATGGTTGTGCCAGATGGTAAGGTTCGGGTGGTTCGGATTGATCACTTCCTCCGGGTCCACCTTGGGATATTTCGGCCTGTAGTCGGGCATCGGAATGATCATGACGTCCGGGATCTCCGAGGCGAGTCTCAGCAGAGCCTGTCCTTTAGCAATCCACTCCTTGTCCCACGCCCACATGTAAAGCGGGCCCGGGAAAATGGTCGGATTCTTTCTTGTGAACATCTGGCGCGCGGCTTCTTCAATCACCGCGTCCTCCGGCGCCTTAACCCCGTAAAGCAGGCCGAACCCTGACTCCGGAATCTCTACGCCAAGTTGCATGGCGGATGGCACAAGAAACCCTGCCGGTCCCACATCAACGACGCGCTCTTGCCCTGCCTTTGGAATGGCACGCTCTGTTCCTCTTTTCTGCTGTTGTTTCATTAAAATGACTTCCGGATTTAGAAATGAAAGGCAGGCCCTGGAGACCTAGACGCTCTCCTCCAGGCAATAGGGGTCGTCCAGCCCGCAGCGTCCCACGTAATTACGCTCAACCGCGCAGCCCATCAGCAGGAAGTGCACGTAGGCCGCATCGAGAAATCGCTCGCCGTCGCTCGGCAAGACAGGGTGCCCATCAAGATCACGCATCGCAGCGGGTCCTTGACACTCTTCCATCAGAACCTCATCACTCACAGAAACCCATTCTTGACCATCTTTGATCCAGAGAAAGAGTGCGCGTCCGTCGCCGTCCCTGACAATCACATACTCCATGGGAAGCCTCACCCAACGTGCCTTGTCCCGCTCCGATGAAGTAAGCAATGCCAGTGCCATTTGTTTGTAAAACATCGCGCCTGAATTTTTCCGCTAAACCATAGGGTTAGCCGTGAGATCCGGAGCGACAGCTTTCTGAGGCGAGACCGCTGATCCCTTCAGCGCTGCAGAAATTGCAGCCTGACGAGCCCGAGGTTCGATTTGACCGGAAATTCCGATAAGGAAATCAATTAGTTATCAAAGCACGCACGAACTCACGGTAGCGAATTTATTGCAGCAGTCGCGAATGTGTGATCACCATATTGATAAATCGTATGTTTACGAGAAGAGCTTCTGTGCGTTTCGTCCAGCGCAAGGAAACAGCTGATTCGTCAGGTCCTCGGTCACTTCCCTGCCTCCTCGTTTTGGCGTCAGGCTCTGTTTCCCGGAAGGCACCTATTGCTTCGCCGGCGAAGCCGGTTGGGTGGCGGGTGAGGTCGAAGGCGTTTTGGCCTCTGACGAACCAGCCGCGCTAGACTTCATCTCTGACGAGGACAGACCGCTCACGTACAACGTGCGAGCGATGTGTTTCCCATCCTTATCCAGATACTTCCCTCTCAGCCGATCCCCGGCGTGCACGTCGCTCAGACTCTTCTTCTCCTTGCCGACCAGGATTTCGCTACCCGAGTCCACAAGAAGTCTGAGTTCGGCCGCACCCTTTGTGGCTGACCGTTTGATCACAACCGTCTGGTCCGACACATTGACCGAGATCACATCTCCAGAGACCTGGTGCGGACGCTCCTTTGCTGAAGCGCTGGTCACTCCCGAGAGAACGAGGATCGGAACCGAAAGGAGGGCATTCACCAGCGCCGTGTCTCTGATCATGATGTCTCCTCCTTATTGTTGTTGACAGCTTTCGTGAGCGTCGAACGTTTTTCTTGTTCTGAGACCCTCTCCGCGGCCGCTCGGGCGATCAAAAGTATGCCCTCGCATGCTAAGCACAGGAAATGCCTTGACGGTTTATCATACGTGACGACGACATCCGCCTTCAGGCAGGACTCGCATCGCCCTACTATAAATGGACGGCTTGCGTGGTCCAATGGCTTGGTTTTCTCCTTACTCACGCTCTCTCCTGACAGCGAGCGGTTCATGCCCAAATAACATGGCGATTCTGTCTCTCCGCAGAGCGATCAGTTCGCCATGGCACGGCATGCAGATGGCCCCCCCGCGCTTGATCGAATCAATGACGAGCACCAGAGCCTTTCGACGGCATCGGGGACAGCGTATGGGTCTTGCGTGAACGTTCTCCACGGTTGCACAGGTCCTCACTTTTTGGTCTTGCCGGTCTTCTCCAACGCGTGCTTGACTTGCCCGCTCACTTTAGCGGCCTTCCCCTTCACAGCCTGCTCCTTGGCCCTAGCGTCAAAGTAATCCCCATGATCCAGCGACGTTTTGATATTCAACAACATGCCTTCGGCCGTCTTCACATCACCTTTCAGGGCCTCAATATCACCTTTGGTGCCTTTCCCGGTCGGGGCCTTAGCCAGCAACAATTTGGCTTGGCCTAAAGCAGCCTGCGCTTCTCTGAGGCCAGTTTCCGCGTCACCCTTGGCCTTTTCCTTTGCCGAAACGGCGTCAATCTTCGCCTTTTCGGCTTCCGCCTTGGCTTTTGCCAGCAGTTCCCTGGTGTTGTCGTAATTGCGGGCCAGGGCGAACCTGGTCTCTTGGGCGGCGATTTCCTCTTTCGCTTTCTGTAATTGGTCGTCAGCAGCTTTGAAGACGTCAGCCACGTAGTCCGCTGCACCGGCGTTTCGAGCCTCCTCCAAAGCATTCTTGGCCGCCGTCAATTCCGAATCCGGAGGCTTCGCGCATCCGACGAGCACTACCAGAAAACCGAGCACAATGACAGCACAGTCCCACCTCTTCATCTCTAACATGTGCTGGACCTCCTCCTGCTGCCGGCTTTGCACCGCACGCCGCCTCAACTGCTAGTCCTTGATCCCATATTGTTTGATCTTGTATTGCAGGGTCCGTGGGCTGATTCCGAGAATGGCCGCCGCCTTTTCTCTGTGGTTGGTGACCTCGGCCAAGGTGCGGCGGATGACCTCACGCTCAACATCTTCCAATGACGATCCCAGAGTGATCACGGCCGTCCGCGCCTCCTCCCTACTGGCCTGAATCTCCATAGGGAGATGAGCCGGCCGGATGAGCTTTTCAGACACCGTCACGACCAGCCGCTCGATCACATTCCGCAATTCCCGGATATTCCCTGGCCACGAATAGAGTTTCAACAGCCGCATGGCCTCCGGCGACACCTCCATAGGGTCCCGATGATGCGCCTCGGCGAACTCCATCAGAAAGCTCTCGACCAGCAAGGGAATATCCTCACCACGATTCCGGAGCGGAGGAAGCTGGATCGGAATGACAGTAAGCCGATAATACAGGTCTTCCCGAAACGCGCCGCTTTTCACGGCCTCTTCAAGATTGCGGTTAGTCGCCGCGATGATGCGGGCATCCACCTTGATGACTTTGGTGCCACCCAGCCGACGGAATTCTTTAGTTTCAAGCACGCGGAGAAAATCTACCTGCGCTTTGGGAGACAGCTCTCCGATTTCATCGAGGAACAAGGTGCCCCCATCGGCAAGTTCAAACCGCCCTGCCTTCGTGGTCAGAGCGCCTGTGAATGCGCCCCGCTCGTAGCCGAACAGTTCGCTCTCAAACAGGTTGTCCGGCAAAGCCCCGCAGTTCAGAGTTATAAACGGCCCGGCGGCCCTGGAGCTCTTCTGGTGAACGGCCCGGGCGACCAACTCTTTCCCAGTTCCACTCTCGCCTACGATGAGGATCGTAATCTCGCTGTTGGCCACTTGGTCCACCAATTCGTAAACGCGGTGCATCAGCTCACTGTCACCGATCATCTGCTCGTACCGCTTCTTAGTCTGGAGATCCTGCCGCAGGCGTCGATTTTCAACGGCGAGGCGGCGCCGCTCCAACGCTTTCTCCACCACCACCGGGAACCGCTCCTTCTCGATGGGCTTGGTCACATAGTCATAGGCCCCCAGCCTCATAGCCTCGACGGCGGTCTCCACTGACCCATAGGCGGTCATTACGACAACCTCGGTATCAGTGTGCCCGTCCTTGACCCTGCGGAGCAGCTCGATTCCGCCCAGGCCCGGCATCTTTAGGTCGGTCAGGATCAGATCAATAGGCGTATCCTGCAAGATCCTCCATGCCTCCTCGCCAGTCCCGACGGCCAAGACGCGATGCCCCCGCTTTTCCAGGATCGTCACCAATGCCGACCTGATATTCACCTCGTCGTCAACGATGAGAATCTCGATCTCCGGTTTCATACGTCGACCTTCTCGACAGGTCTGGCAGCTACCGGGAGTTTGACGGTGACAGTGGTCCCTTGCCCCTCCTCACTGGAAACCTGGATCAGTCCCCCGTGATCCTCCACGATGCGATAGGCAATGGCTAAACCCAACCCGCTCCCGTTCGGCTTGGTCGTGAAGAACGGTTCAAACAGGCGAGGCAGGTCCTGACGCTTGATCCCCGTACCGGTGTCTTGAACGATGATCTCGACCCATTGCCGTCCTTCAAATCGCCTCCCATTGACAGCAATCCGGCAGACTCCCCCTGCCGGCATGGCCTGCACGGCATTGACGACCAGGTTGAGGAGGACTTGACTCAATTGCGTCTCGTCCCCCAGGACCCGAGGCAACCCCAGTCCCACAGCCGTCTCCAGTCGTACCTGACGCTCAGCGGTCTCATAGTGAAGCAACTGGACGATGTGCGCCACCACATCCTCGATCCGGATCTCGCGCATCTCGACTGCCGTTGGTCTGGCGAACTTGAGGAAGCTGTCCAGAATGCCTTTCAGCCGACGGATCTCGACGTTCACGACAGCGAGGTAGGAAGACACCTTGGGCGAAACCACGTGCTGCTCACGAAGCTCTTCTTCTAAGAGATGGGCATTGAGGTCCAGCGCGCTCAGGGGGTTTCGAATCTCATGCGCGATCCCCGCCGAGAGCGTGTGGAGGGCGGCGAGCTTCTGAGCATCCCGAAGGCGGCGCTCCAGGATCAGGAGTTCCGACACATCTTGAACCTGGAGGATGACGCCACCAAGCGCGCCTGCTTCTCCCTTCAATTCCACGGTGGTGACTCGAATCGTACCAACATCCCCGGTGGCCTTTTCGTGATGAGAGAAGTCCTTTTCGTGCGTGTGCCGGCTCGCTTTCAAGGCGTCGGTGAGCAGGGTCCTGACCGTATCGCCTTCTGGAAACACCTCTTCATACGAGTTGCCGAGCAAGTCGGCCGCGGACCGGTTCAGAATGGCCTCAGCTTCGGGGTTGACCGCCGTAATAATGCCGCTTCCATTGATCGTCACAATGCCGGTGGGCAGGCTATGCAGAATGTTGCGGGCCAGACCCTTCACCGCCTCCAGGGTCTTCAGCGTACTCTGGTAGTGCTGGTACGTCACGACTGCAGCGATCCCCACGCTGCTCACGACAAACAAGAGCACCGCGATGGCGATCAGGTCTTGTCGTGACTGCCACAAGGCCGGAAACACGTTCGTCGGGACATCGCGGCCCGAGGTGAGTCCTTGCACCACGGCCTGTTCATGCTCAATGCTGAAGAGCAAAATGACCGAGACGACCAAGGCCAGAATCAACAAAACCGACACGATCAGTCTGAGAGGGATCGCACGGAATGCGGTCTGTTCGGGAACGGGGCGAAACATGTTCTACATCATGTCGCAGGGAATCGATTGATAATCGTAGCACATCACGAGACTCCCGCCTAGCGAGGCATAGGATTGAGTCGAGCGGTTTAGGGTTAGTGGGCTGACAGGCGTACTCCTGGAAACTCCCACCGCCACGTCTCTGTGTTTTTATCGCACCGTATACACATCCCCAGTTTTGTCCGCTTTCCCCAGTCTGAGATGAGCAGGACATGCCTGGCCATGACCTGGTCCTCCGGTCTAGATAGTGGGGTGTACTTGATGACACAGGCCATGCAGAAATCTTTCCCGGAGTGTTGTTTAAGAAAACCCTCAATGCTTTGTAGCACTCGCGTGTAATCCATCCGATCTCCTTCAGTCGTCAATTCGTGAAGCCCCCAATCCGAAGATTGGGGGCTGTCCGTTCTCGAGCCCTAACTCCTAAGAACGATCATTTCATGTCCTTAGATGGCTTTTCACGAATCGTGCGGCTCCGGAGTCTGGCTCTCCGCCCTTCCAGATAATTCAGGCATGAAGGGCAGAGGTCTTTTTGAGCAATCTTGTCAAAGGACAGCGTGGGAGCCCGACAGCCACAACGCTCACAGGTCCCACCATTTAGAGTTCGATCGGGCATCGCCCCCTCCAAATTGAATTTGTCAGCTTTCCCCTCTAATCCGGTTCACGCCAAGTGGGACGTGTTGAGACAAGATCTTCGAATTCGGTTGGACAACAGAAGATCAGTCTTCCGTCCTGTTTGAGGCGGTCTACGACGGCGACGACCCGATTCCGGGAGTAAACCGGAAGGGCCTGGACGATGGCATCGACCGTGCACGGACCTAGTTCTTCCATGGCCTTGAGGATCGCCGCCTCAATCTGAAGCGCGTCGGGCATGGTGTCCTCCAACGATCGCAGATGTGAGGCTCATTAAGACCGCCTTCCTTCCAGCCAATCTCCTGGAGGGGGAAACTGCCCCTGCTTCGTAATTGGACCGCGAGTACCGACTAGCTCTATGCACTGACCACAACGTAGCTGCTCAACCTTATGGTCGTAGAATAAGGGGGTAGCAACCTGATGACACTGTGCGCAAGCCTTAGGGCACATGGGTTTTCGGCTTTGCACGTCCATTTCCTTTCTCAAGTCCTCAAGGTCAAAATCCGTGAGTTGGTTGATCATTGGCATCCCAAGAAGCCAGCAGGCGCATGGCCTGCTTGTATGCCATGGTGCGAATCAAGCAATCCACCAGTCTGTTCAGGAAGAGTCCTTCATAAAAGCGTATGCCGGCGATCCGATGAAGAAGTACAACAATGTCCTGGCCATCTTGCATGCTTCCATCCTGTTCCAATAGGTCCGCATGCATGAGCAAATATTTGATGGTCTGTCGGCAGGCCTGTCTTCCTTTGCTCAGGGCCTTAATTGCTCTGGGATACGATCGAAGGTTCATGTAAATGGATCCGAGCAGAAGATGGCCATTGAGGTTAAGAGGTTCGCTTTCGACTACCTGACGCAGAACCCGGATCGCCCGTGCGACGTTCTTATGAGCGACAAGGTCTAACGCCTTCTGTGTCGCTATCTCCTGGTCCCTGGAAACCATTGAAGAGTGTGCCTTGATGCATTCAAAGAACTGGGCAAGTCGGCACAGTTCATTCAGGAGATCACGCTCGCACAATTCATCAGTTCTATTCAGAAAGGCCTCCCTCAGCCATTCCCTGATTATCCAGACTGAGCAATTGCAGTGCCGGACTCTTGGTCAGCATAATTGTTCCTGTAGGCACACTCAACCATTGATGTTTTATAGGGAATTTCTCTCTTCCCAGCGATGAGAATCTACTCAACAAAATGATCGAATGAACGGTGAACCGCAAAAATTTCTGCGCGATCTTACTCCTGTGGTAGGCCACCACGTGGATCACGTTGTTTTCATTAGGGCTTGCGCAGTTTTTCCCATAGCAAAAGGGGCTGCAAGAATTGCAGCTTTCGCCCCGCTCGCCCCCTTGTCTTAGTCTCACTTGACAGCCAGCGGGACGGGCTCCCAGGTGGCTGCTCCGTCACGGCTGCGGAGGAGCCCGCCGCCGTTAGTTCCGACATACAGCAGCGTCGGCGACACGCGGCTGGCGGCCAATGACAACACGTTCCTACTAGTCAGGCTCGCGCTCCGATTCTCCCACGTCATGCCCCCATCATGGGACTTGAAAACTCCTTCAGGCCCACCAACGTAAACCTCATCCTCACGACTCGGATCGAGGATCATGGCGTGGATGGACTGGGAAGCAAGGTCCCTCCCTATTCGCGTCCACGGGCGTCCCCCATTGAGGGTTTTGTAGAGACCATCGAGAGTCCCCGCATACACGGTATCCGGCCGGTGCGGATCAACGGCAAGGGTGGACACGCCGAGGGCCCGCGAGGACATGACGTGACTTGGCTCGAGCATCCCCGTATTCACGACGACCCAGGTGCGCGCGCCGTCGGTCGTCTTATACACGCCGTTACTGGTCCCGGCATACAGGACATCGGGCCTGCCGGAATTCACCGCGAGCGCAGTGACCATCAGGACATTGGTGATGCCCGCCATCCGTTTCTGCCAAGATTTTCTCTCGGCGTCCGATTCGAAGACCCCCATGGCGGTCGCCAGAAAGACTCGCTTCTGTGGCCCTGGCGCGAACACGATCTGCTGAACCTCGGCTGTCACACGAACATCGTCCAACCCGGCCCTGAAGGACAGCCATTGCCGCCCGCCATCGTAACTACTGTACACACCGTCGTCCTTCGTTCCCAGATAAACTGTAGAAGGGGTTGCCGGGTCGATCCCGATAGTGAGCACGCGCGATTGGCTGATGCCCGTGAAAAGTTTTTGCCACGTCGTTCCGCCGTCGTAGGTCTTCAGCGGTCCTTCGCGGGTCACGACATACAGGATGTTCGGGTCAGCGGGATGCAGCGCGATCGCAACGACCGTGCCCGCTCCCGAGCCGCACCCGCATAGGAGCGAAAAGGCAATCAGCCAACCCGCGTTCAATGGGAGCCGAATCAAATCATCTCTCGGGAGGCGGCGGTAATGAATTCAATGAGTCGGTTCTCGGTCCGGTACCGATCCTCGTGGAATTTACGGCAAGCGGATGAGACGCGTAAGCAAGCGTCTTGATTTCGGGTGATGAACTTGGTACAAGAATAAACTTCGCAAGGTGCCGAGGTAGCTCAGTTGGCAGAGCACAGCCCTGAAAAGGCTGGTGTCGACAGTTCAATTCTGTCCCTCGGCACCAACGACGCACTGCCGCCCCGCCGGGTACTTTCCCCGCTGAGCTCGTGACAAACGTTCAGGGAATCCGACCTGGCGGCCAGCGCCCGTAAGGGGGCCAGCTACTTGTGGGCGTGGTCCTTGTCGAGGAGCGGCGCCAGGGCCTTTTCGATGGCGGCCTTTTCGGTTCGCCCCATCTGGACCCATTGCTGGGCCATCGCCACCAGGGAGTCCACGCGGGCAGCCACAGCCTCGACTCGCTGGGGGTCCAGGGCCACGCCTTTGTAGACGACTTCCAAGAGCAGCGTTTCCAGGCCATGCAGGAACTGAATGATCGACGTGGCCCTGACGTCGCGGGCCGTCTCATACAGCACCGAGATTTCCCGCAAGCCGTCCTGGAGGTTGGCGCTCTGTGCATGGGGATCTTTGGTACCGGCCTTGAGCCCGGCGATGCCCTGCTGCAATGTCTCCAACCGGCGCCGGGTATCCTGCAGGAACCGCACGTCGAGCCACTCCAGTTGGTGGAGGATGCTGGCGATCGAGGCGGCCGTGACGTCCGCCGATTCCTGGTCCGACAGCCGGTGCAATCTGCGGAGCACGAGCTCGACCAGGTTCCTGCTGGGCTCCAATGCGGATGGGCGCGCGTGCTTGAGGTCCAGCAGCGCCTGCACGATTTTCCCCAGGTAGGTGCCTTCGGGGCTGACGGGCCGCTTCGCAGCGGGCGCTGCTGCCTTCGGGAGCCCGTGCACCTTGGCGACCGCTCGCTGCAGGCCGTCCGCTTGGAGCTGCATGATGCTTTCGAGATTGGTCTTGGCGATCGTTCGCTGCGTCGCCATATGCAGGACTTGCACAGAGGCGGTCACGAGCGCGATCCCCTGCCGAATCGTGGCGAAGTGTTCCGGCTTGGCGGCGACTTTTTGGGTTTGCATGGCTTGCAAGAGCGGGACTAATGTGAGGATGAGTTTCTGGAGCGCGGTCAGGTCGACGGTGGCGGCCGATCCCATGAGGTTGGTCAGGCAGCGGAGGATGATGTCGTAATGTTTCTTTTCCTTATCCGGCGTCGCTCCGCTCTCCAGCTCTTGTAGGGCGACCTTGATCTGCTTGATCCACTCCAACCCCTCTTCGGCAAACAGCTGGAGGACTTCTTCTTGAAACTGGTCTTCGCTCGTGTCCATAGACCTGCGCGGACTCTATCGCTTGCGCCGCCCGTTTTCCGACTGCGGGCCGAGCGGAGCCAACGATGCGGTCATGATACGTCTCGGTTCAAGGGTTGCCCGGCCTGACGGACGGATTCACCCAGCATCTTGAGGAGTTTTTCCGCCGACGCGGCCGCCGGCTCCAGCGCCGCCAGCAGTTTGTGTAGCTCGGCCGTCTGCTTTTCGGCTTCTGCAAGCCGGGCCGCCAGGTCCTGGATGAGCGCGGATGCCTGCCCCAGCTCCTTTTGCTGCTGCGCCAGGCGTTCTTCCAAGGCATGACTGGCTGACGTGGAGCTGTCGGGCACGGGCATCGGCCGGCCGAGATCCTCGGCCGGCGCCCGCGGCGGTTGAGCCTTTCGAGCGGACAGCAGATGGAGGACTCGCTCGCGCAGGGCTGCCCCTTGGAAGGGTTTTTTGATGATGCCGTCAGCCCGGCAAGCCTCGGCTTGCCGCGTGAGCTCCTCATCCACGAACCCCGATACCAAGATCACCGGCGTGTCTGCCAGGGCGGCGTTTGACTTGACGAACGCGCAGACGTCAAACCCGCTCTTGTCCGGCATGATGACGTCCGCGATGACCAGGTCAGGCCGCTTGGTGGACAGCCAGTCCAAGGCTTCCTCGCCGTTGGACACCGCCGCCACTTCGAGCCCGGCCTCCATCAGCATCCGTTCGGCCACTTTTCGAACGCTGAGACTATCGTCGACAACTAAGATCGTCGGCATAGCCCTCCATGGGCGCTCATCGCACGGTCATTGCGGTTTGGCGGCCGTGGGCGCGCTCATAAACTGGCTGATCTCATTGATGAGGGCTCGTTCGTCGACCGGCTTAATGAGGTACGAGAACACCCCCAGACTCTGGGCCAACTGGCGGTGCTTGCCGTCGGCCCGGGTGGTCATCACGATGATCGGCGTGGATTTCGTCTCCGGCCGGTTGCGCAGCGCCTGGATGAGCTCGTAGCCGTTCATCTTGGGCATCTCCAGGTCCGCAATGATCACCTGGAACGACGCGGCGGTGGCTTTGCGCAGCCCTTCCTCGCCGTCGGCGGC
>Ga0099827_10000942_pt1 | contig 14342 bp, 13 predicted proteins | sample CZO8metaG_FD_79339 | JGI IMG/M metagenome (GOLD analysis project Ga0099827, IMG submission 79339) | Vadose zone soil microbial communities from the Eel River Critical Zone Observatory, Northern California, USA - CZOApr15con1.8 metaG | ecosystem: Environmental > Terrestrial > Soil > Vadose zone ...
AAATCGCCTGCCGTGGCAACGGAGTCAGCGCGAGAGCGCCCGCTGCCACAGCGAAGACGGCAATGGCCAGCCCAGCGGCCGGGCGCAGCCGCGCGAGGCGCCGCCCGTGCGGCGGGCCGCGCCGCGCCGCCCGGAACCGCTCACGGACAGCTCCGGGCACTGTGCTCAGCCATGTCAAGACTGACTGCAGCCCGCCCAGCGCGCGCCTGGCCGCTTCGGAATACCCGGCCATCATCCACGCGACCGGCACCGGATAGGGCCGGGTCAGCCGGGCGCGGATCCGCTCCAGGCCGTCTTCAGCGGGCTCTACCGAGTCCGCGGAAGCGTGCAGCGCGCGGCGCAAAATCTCGTCATAATCACGATCGCGCTGGCTCATGCCTCACGCTCCAGCACCGCGCGCAGCGACGACATGGCCCGGGCGGTATGGCTCTTGACGGCGCCCCTGCTGATGCCCATCGTCGAGGCGATCTGAGCCTCTGACAGGTCGCCGTAATACCGGAGTACCAGCGCTTCACGCTGGCGCGCGGGAAGCGTGCGCAGCGCGGTCACCACGGCTGAGCGCTCCAGCTGGGCGATCGCGCCCTGCTCGGCGCTTGGCATGTCCGGTGGCGGTTTCGGCGCGTTCCGGTCGACTACCACGCGGTGCCGCAGCACGGAACGGGACCGGTTCACCACCGACTGCCGCAGATACCACAGTGCCTTGTCGCTGTCCCTGAGCCGACGCCAGCCGCTGTGCATCGCGATGAACGACTCCTGCACGACTTCCTCCGCAGTCGCCACATCGCGTACCAGCAGTGCCGCAAGCCGCACCAAAGATCGATAATGCGCGGCGTACAGCGCAGTCACTGCACGGCCGGCATCCTGGTCAGCCGGAACCGGGCCCAGCGCGCGTGCCGCCAAGGTCTCGGTCAGGTGAACTGGGCGCCCAGGCACATCGTCCGATTCAGCCGCTGTCATCGCGGAGCCTCCCAGCCGGCCAATGGCGCCCGCCCTGCCTCAGCGACCGCACCGCCGCCACCCATCCGTGCTGAACCGCTGAAGATCACCTGCCGCCGCGTCCCTCCCCCGGAACTGCCCTCCCAGCGCCGCCCAGCCCCGGCGCCAGGCAGGACGATCAGGACGGCTAACCTCAAACCTCCATATTAATCACAGTGATGCCAAGCGCGGTCAGTGTCCAGTCCCGGGCCGCCAGCAGACCCATCGTGATACGTCACTAACCGGGGCGCCGCTTCGCCGGCGGGGAGCCCGGCGACGGTCACGATCTCGCCAATCAGGTCTGGTCTGGGCGGCGCGGGCGGCCACGATGGTACGAAGACCCGCCCGCCCCACAGGCGGTAGAGGCGGTCCACGTCATCTTCGCGGGATGCGGCGCGGAGGGCCTCGACGACCCGCAGAAGGCGGTGGGACTGGATGCGCGCGGCGACTGCTAGGGCGCGGATCTCGGCGGGCATGCCGTCCGGTGGCTGGTCGCCGTCACGCAGCCGCAGACTCAGGGATCGCCAGCGAAGATCGAGGTTGCGGTGCGGTGCGACTTCGCGCAGCCATTGTGAGGTGATCCACGTCCAGGGGCAGGCGGGGTCGACGTAGATGCTGACCCGGCAGCCTGTGGATTTGGCGTGGGCGTGGCTGGTGGTCATGACTGGTTCTCCCTCCATCGCATCTCGTGAAGACCGGGCGAGGCGACCGCGAGGTCCGGGCCGGTCTCCGCGGCAACCGGGCAGGGTGTCCGTTCAGTGTTGGCCTTCGAACACGCCGGCCGCATCAGGGCTGGCGGCAGCGGCCGCATCTGGAAGCCGAGTTGCTCGGCCATTGCCTGCCGGTCGAAGTACCTCTCGACCGAGGTGATCTTGCCGGCGGTGACGGTGACCACATCGACGCCCCGCATAGCCACCGGCCGGCCGGTCGGCGGCTGCCAGTTCCACGGGCCGGTTTTGGTGCCGCGCATCAGCCACTGCGTGATCACCCGGCCGTCAGCGGGCTGACCATCCAGGATCTCAAAGCTCAGGTCCGGGAATGCGGTGAGAAGTGCTCGCGCGTGCTCGGTGATGGCGGTGCCGGTGAGCGGCGGCCCGGTGACCGTCGGGCCGGTGTAGCTGCCGCCTTCGGCGAAGGCCGCGGCCACGGCATCTGGGGCGCGCGCGGTCCACGCAGCGAAATACGGCTCGACCAGCGGCAGCGAGCTTGGTGCTGCGGTCATCCTCGGCCCCTTACTTGAGCCTGATGGTGAGGATCTTGAAGTTCTTGGTGAACGTGACACCGGCGGTGCCCGCCGCGCCGTCGAAGCGGCCGGTTCCGCCGGTGACCGCGAGCACGGCCGGTTCGGGCTGCTGCGATCTGAAGGCGATGACTCCCTGCACGGTCAGGCTGGCGTTGTTCCACACGGCGGTGACGACGCAGCTGGCCAGCGTCTGCTCGGCGTGTTTCTGGGGGATCCTGGTCAGGGTGCACACGCCCGCGTCGTGGCCCACGATCGGGTATCCGCCGTTGACCTGGCGGGTGGTGGTGAGCTGATCGTTGATGATCAGCTCATCGCCCTGGGAGAAGACCTTGGGGTTGGTGCCCGGGACCGGGATGAATCCCGGGTCGGTGGCGCCGTGGTTGATGTCGAAGGCGTAATAGGTGAACTGTTGCTGGCGGCGGTGTGGCTGCGGTGGCGGCGGGCGACCCGGGCCGAGCGGCGCGGCCTGGCCCCGCTGTGGGTAGCCGTGTGCATCTATGTGGTTGCGGGCCTGATGGGGGCCTTCGCCTCGCCCAACCCTGTGGCTGATCCGTTCGCGTACTTCATCTGGGAGCTGCAAAGCGTGCTGCAGATCGCCTTGCCGTTCGTGTTCTTGTGGGGGCTGCTGTCCACCCGCCTCGCCCGCAGCGCAGTGGGTGACCTGGTGATCGAGCTGGACCGGCCCCTCCTGCCGGGGGAACTGCGGGCCTCACTCGCCAGGACACTTGGGGACCCGTCGCTGCAAGTGCTGTACCCGCGCGAAGGCCAGGACCGGTGGGTCGATGCTGACGGCCGCCCAGCGCCGCTGCCGGGGCCCGGCGGCGGACGGCAGGCGAGGACAGTCACGGTGGTGGAGCGGGAAGGTCAGCCGCTGGCGGCGCTGATCCACGACCCGGCGCTGGACCAGGGGCTGGTCCGCGCCGCCGCGGCGGCGGCCGGGATGGCGATCGTGAACGAGCGGCTGCAGGCCGAGGTCCGGGCCCAGCTGGAGGAGGTAAGGGCGTCGCGTCAGCGGATCGTGGAGGCCGGGGACGCCGAACGCCGCCGGGTGGAGCGCAACCTCCATGACGGTGCGCAGCAGCGGATGGTGACGCTCACCCTCTCGCTGGCGATGCTGAGGGAGCGGGCAGGCGGCGACCCGGCGATGTCAGCCCCGCTTGACCAGGCCGCCGCCGAGCTGAAGCAGGCCATCGCCGAGCTCCGCGAGCTCGCGCGCGGGATCCACCCGGCGATCCTCACCGAAGAAGGCCTGCCCGCCGCCGTCGAGGCGCTCGCGGACCGGTCACCCGTCCCGGTCCGCGTGCGAGCCGACTTCGACGAGCGGCTGCCCGGCCCGATCGAGGCCACCGCCTACTTCGTGGTGGCCGAATCACTGACGAACGTCACCAAATACGCCCGCGCCTCCGGTGCCCGGGTGGCGCTGTCGCGACGCGACGGGCACCTGCGGGTGGAGGTGACCGACGACGGCGTCGGCGGAGCCGAAGCCAGCCGCGGCTCCGGGCTGCGCGGGCTCGAGGACCGGGTCGCGGCCGTGCGCGGCAGCTTCTGTGTGCAAGAGGCACCAGGAGGGGGGACCTGTGTCCTGGCCGAGATCCCCTGCGATGCCTGAACCGGCGCCGGTGCCGCTCGCACGCGGTATGCCATCTGCAGTTGCGATCCGCGTCGTGCTGGCCGACGACTCGGTGCTGTTCCGTGAAGGCATCGCGCGGGTCCTGGCCGACAACGGGTTTGCCGTGGCCGGGCAGGCGGCAGACGCCAGCGAACTTCATGCAGCCGTCGACCGGCTGCTGCCCGACGTGGTGGTGACCGACATCCGGATGCCGCCCACGAACACTAACGAAGGACTCCTGGCCGCGCGGCGCATCCGCGCCGAGCACCCACAGACCGGCGTCCTGGTTCTGTCCCAGTACGTCGAGGCACGGCAGGCCGTCAAGCTGCTCCAAGACGCACCTGCGCGGGTTGGCTACCTGCTGAAGGACCGCGTCTCCGACATCAGCGAGTTCGCAGACGCTGTGCGGCGGATCGCCCGGGGCGGGTCGGTGATCGATCCCGAGGTGGTGGCACAGCTGTTGCGGCGCCACGGAGAAGACACCTCGCTCAAGGGCCTCACCGGCCGCGAGCGGGACATCCTCGCCCTCATGGCCCAGGGCCGTTCCAACCGGGCCATCTGCGAGCGGCTGTTCCTGTCGCCGAAAACCGTCGAAACTCACGTGGGATCTATTTTCGCCAAGCTGGGCCTGCTGCCCGCCGCTGACGACCACCGGCGGGTCCTCGCGGTGCTCACCTACCTCAGGAACGCCTGACGGCTGGCCGTACCCGAGGAGAAATCATGGGGAGCGCCCGGGAGCGCGGCGTCAGTGCCAGATTTGCGCGCATGGTCGGCCACGACCCGCTTTCGTCCTGTTCACCGGCGGCCGCTCCGGCTCGGGCAAGAGCAGCGTCGCCTGCGAGATCCACGAACAGCTCAGCAGCAGTGGCGTGATGCACGCCCGTATCGAGGGGACAACCTCGACCTGGCCTACCCGCCGCCATAGGAGCAGCGGCTCGCGGAGCAAAACCTGGCAACGATGTGGCGCAACTACCGGGCGCTGGGCTACCGCAGGCTCATCTACACCGGCATTGCCCGGGAGATCATCGCGCTCACTAGCTGGACATCATCGACTGCGTGAATATTGCCCGCGCGCGCCGTTGCCGTCGGCCCCACGGCGGGAATGCCCGCTGCGGATTCGCTCGCGTATATGGCGATGACTTCGATATCGCCGGTCTCACCCCGATCGGCCGCAGCCTGCCCAACGCCGAGATCGCCGAGGCCCTCCGCAGCCTGCCCACAGGCGCCCGCCACCGACGGGACTTTGAGGCTGGAACCGCCCATATCTGCCTGGTCTGCGCGCATCGATAGGTGAGAGCTGAGTCGGCACGGGCCGTGCAGAACGGCGGGTAGGTGTGCGGGCGCGCTGTGCTCGTCAGCCTCGCCAACGGGTCGCTAACGAGACTACGGTGCGTGCGCCGCAGTGCACAGATCGCAGCATGCTGCATAGTTATGCGACATCACCCTGCCCACAGGACCATCCGCAATTGCCGCATATAGCGCGTCAGGTCAAGCATGATGCAGCCACTTGGCGGGCCGGGTGCTGGATCGGCAAGCAGCTCGGCCAGCGATCGACGGTGACCTTCAGCAGACCGGTGACACCGGGCTGGACGGGTGGTCATCCTCGGGCTACGTCGGCCCCAGAAGTCGTTTCAGCGTGGCGCTGATCTGCTCCGGTGACCAGCGCTTCTCCAGCTGCTGCTGGACTCAGCTCCGCAGCCACAGATCGGCAGGCATCCTGGTTGTCTTCGGCCGCCGCGCGCGCCTCGCACGAGCGATGCCCGATCAGAAGACCGGCGGCCGCCTCGGTCCTGAGCAGATCTTTCGCCCGCGCCGCGCGCTGGCCAGATCTCCGTGCAGCGCTCTAAACTGCCCCCTGCGAGAGGGCACGCGCGTTAGCTCAGGATCTGTGGCAAGGAGGCCCCTATGCGAGCAAGGTACGCCCTGGTACTACTTGCGGTCGCGCCCGTATCACTGCTGCTCGCTGTTCCCGCCGGTGCTACCTCGGCTATCGACGTGCAGGCGAACAACCCGCAGGTGGCGGGGCAGCCGAACAGCAACAGTACGGCGGTCTTCCCGACCAACAAGCAGAACGAGCCGACCATCGCGGCCGACCCGCTCAATGCTTCCGATCTGATCGCCGGAGCCAATGACGAGCAGCTTCAGCCGCCGTGCGGCCCCGGCCCGGTGCGCGGGCCGGACGCGGCGGCCAGTGACTGCTCCTTCTTCCCGAACGTCGGAACCGACGGTGCCTACACGAGTTCCGACGGCGGGAAGACGTGGACGAACCGCGGGCTGCTGCCGGGCTTTTCTGACAACGGCGGCTCGCTGGTGTCCGATGGCGACCCGGTCATCGTGTTCGGGCCTGCTCAGGGCGGGAACGGGAAGTTCAGCTGGTCGAATGGCTCGGTCGCTTACTACGGCTCGCTGGCGAGCTTCGCGAGCGGGCAGTCCCGCACCGCCCCGGAAATGATCACCGTATCCAGGTCGCGCGACGACGGGCTGCACTGGACCGGCCCGGTGGTGGCCGCAAATGGCCATGGCTTCATCTTCAATGACAAGCCCGACATCTGGGTGGACCGCAACGCCTCGTCGCCGTTCTTCGGGCGGGTGTACGTGACCTGGACTCAGTTCCGCGACATCCCTGGCTGCGCAGAGCCGATCATGTTCACCGAGTCGGCCGACGGCGGGAACACGTGGTCCGTCCCCAGCCAGCTGTCGACCGCGCACAATTGCGGCCTCGGTGGCCGCCAGGGCTCGGTGGTCCGCACCGGACCGGATGGGACTGTGTACGTCGAGTGGGAGGACAGCGACCAGCAGGGTTCGGACCAGGTGATTGCGGCCTCGGCTGATGGCGGCGTCTCCTTCTCCCACGCCACGAAGATCGCTCATGTCACCGATATCGCCGACCCGATTCCGGGCGCCAACTTCCGCACCGACAGCTTCGCGAGCGTCGCGGTGAACCAGACGAGCGGCACTGTCTACGTGAGCTGGTCCGACGCGTCGGCTGGCGCCGGGCGGATCGAGGTCTCCGCTGGCACGAACCACGGAACCTCGTGGACGGCCCCGAAGGCCGTGTCGTCAGCCGCGCAGGGCTACGCGTTCTTCCAAGGGCTCGATGTCGCGCCGAACGGCAGGATCGATGCGGGTTTCCAGGCGCTCACCGCAAAGGACCCCAGCACCTACGGAACAGCGAACGCCACCATCAACAGCTACTACGTGGAGTCGTCCGATGGCGGGGTCTCGTGGTCCGCGCCAGTCCGGGTGACCACCGTGGGGTCGGACCCAGCGGCATCGGCGCAAAACGACCTGACGCGTCAGTTCTGGGGTGACTACAACACGCTGGTCAGCACCAACTCCAACGCCTGGTTCATCTACACCGACAGCCGAAATGGAGTCGGCTGCCCGGCAGTCGACGCCTACCAGCACTCGGTTGACGCAGGTTCGCCGATCACGAAACCCGCGCCGGAGAATGTTTGTGCGTCCCAGTTCGGCAACTCGGACGTTTTCGTTTCGGCGATCACGCCGTGAAGCCGGCCGTTCGCTGACGAAGGGAGGGGGCGGCGTGACCCGCCCCCTCTCCACGACCGCCCCGGCAGCCGGCGGGCATTGACTGCGGTGCCGCCGCGGCAATGTGAGTTCGCGTTGGCGCGCCCACCAGGATGGATCCGTCCGCACAGTGCCTGGAGCGGCTGCCCGGACACAGCCACCTCGTGACGGAACACGACGAGGCCCCCGATGGCACGGACGCACCGGGATCCGCTGTTCTGATCGGCTTCGGCCAGGCCCTACCTCACCGGCGGCCTGGCCGCGCTGTCCGCCGGCGCCGCGGCGATCCATTTTGCGGTCATATTCGAGCATTTCGCAGAATACGCTGTGCGGCGTTTTCTTCCTCATCATCTCCTGGGCCCACTTGATCTGGGCCGCAGTCGTGCTGTGGCGGCCGTCGCGGCTGTGGCTGTCGCTGGGCATAGCGGGAAACGCCCTCGTCCTGGCGGTATACGTGGCGTCGCGCACCACAGGCTTGCCGATCGGCCCCGACATACACAATCCGGAACCGGTCGGCGGTCTGGACGTGGTGAGCGGAATCCTGGAGTTCGCCCTGCCCGGCCTGCTGAGAGCACAGTTTCGAGGCGGCCTTGCCTGAGCAGCTCGGCGACAGCGACCCAGAGGACAAGGACCGTTACTCCGGCCAGGACAAACGAGGAGGGGCATGGACGTCGCCACCACGCGAGCCGAACTCCTGTCTGCCCGCCTGCAGCGGCCCGGTCTTGGCGCGAAGCGAACAGTGGCAAGCGATCTTCCGTCGCTCCTGCTCGCAGGATCTGCGAAGCGGACACTGGAGCTCCTCGACTCGTGCCGTGCCGGCGCGACTCTCGCGCGTCTTCGATTGAAGATTACGACCAGTGGCATTAGACATCGATCGGCACGCCGCAGTCGCCACTGCCGTCAGTGCTCGCGCCGCCGGCGAACCCGGCGTGGCTAACGCCCAGCCTCCAGGAGCGGCCTGACCCGACAATCGGCTGCCGCACCCACGCTGGTCTGCGAACGATTCGTCGGCCGTCCCCGGACCCCTCTAATGTCGGACAGCGTCAACGTCGGGCCCTGGAACCGGGCGCGCCGGAACCGCCGTTTTGTGTGGCCGCGCGATCAGCCTGATGTGGGCGTTATAACGCCCAGATCAGGCCGTTATGGCTGCGCCCGATGATCGGGCAGTGCGCGGTGGCGTTTGCGGGCCCGGCGGTGGGCGATCTCCCAGGCTGGCCACGCTGCTCTCGCCGGCGTTGGCTGGTATCTGCGTGCCGGAGGCGTATGTGCGAGCGGGTGGGCCCTGATCACATCGTCGAACGCCTGGGCGGTGGTCCGCCGGGCCCTGGGAACGGTCCCGGCCTCCGCCACCATGTGCCCGGGCGTGATTCCCCCGGCCCTGGCCGCGGCAGCGCAACCCGCGACAACGCCCCCCACGACAGCGACGGGTCAGCCGATCACGAGGCGAGACGGCTGAAAATGCGGCAGGTGGGAAGGCTCGACAACTTCGGCATACGCCGCGTTGAGCGGCTGGACGGCAACATCGGCTACCTCGACCTGCGCCGGGTACCCATGCCCGAGAACGCCGCCCCGGCCGTCGCCGCGGCGATGGAGCTGGTCTCCGGGACCTACGCGCTGATCATCGACCTGCGGCGCAATGGCGGCGGTTCTCCTTATGGGGTGGCGTTCTGGTGCAGCTACCTATTCCCGGAGGATCCAACGCACTTCAATGACATCTTCCACGCCGACACCGGGGAGACCCGGCAGTTCTGGAACTACCCGTATGTGCCGGGCAACCGCTACCTCGCCCGGCCGGTATACGTGCTGACCAGCAGCCGGACGTTCTCCGGCGGCGAAGACTTCTGTTACACGTTGCAGGCGCTGGGCCGGGCGGAAGTCATCGGCGAGACGACCGGCGGCGGCGCCCACCCGACCCGGCCGTTCCCGATCAGCGCCGCCGTGCACATCGGCATCCCGTTCGCCCGCTCGATCAACCCGGTCACTGGTACGAACTGGCAGGGCACCGGCGTGGTCCCGGACACCCCTGTCCCCGCGGATCAGGCGTACGACGTCGCGTACGGCAAGGCACTCCGCCACGTGCTGGAGATCGGCGACGTGCCACCGCCCATCGCCGACGAGGTCCACGCCGCGCTCGCGACCATGAACGGGACCCCCAGCTGACCGCCAGACACATGGACACCGGCCGCGTCCACCCACCCACCGCGCAGGCGCGGCTGTCCTGGATGGCGACGCGCTTCCCTGATCTGATCACCCAACCAGCACCGGCGGCAGGCTACAACCGCGCCCCAGCGCCCCCCGGCGACACAGTGTCTCCGGCGTCGCAGGGACGCAGAGCCGCCGTTCGGCGCGCTGATCCCGGTTCTTGGCTGGCCGTCGATGCCGCGCAGAACGGGGCAATCTGCGGCTTGGTCGGCCGGGCCGATCCGAAGCGCCCGGCACTCGTGATCGGCAGGATCAGGACGGCCGGCCGCGTCGGCTGACGGTGCGTGAAGCGCCCTCAACGGTTGAGTTAAGGCGCGTCGCGTAGATCTATCCCGGTGAGCCTGCACCGCGGACGTGCTTCTCCGCGAGCGCATCGTCGGGAGCCGGTTCGTGCTGCGGATGTCGCCGCTCGGCGTCGGGCCGTCACGCCACGTGATAGGCGGATCGTGCGCTTGACCCGCTAGTGCCGCCGATCTGGACGGCGAGCGGCGGTCTAGGCAGTTACGGTCGCGCCAGAACGGGTCGGTCTGTGCGCATGAGATGGCGCACGGCTCAGCCTTCCTCGTCGTCTCGGACGGCCTGCGGCCGGAGAGGCAAGCGTGCCTGCCGATGGCAGCACCGTGGCCAAGCCCGCCTGCGCCGGCGCGGTTATCGTTATGGGCTGTGCCCTCACCTGTTGCCGTGATCATTGACCAGTTGATGCTGGTCATGCGCCAGGGGGATCTAGCCGGCTTTCAGCGTCTCTTCGAACGGTTGGCTACCGAGGGCCCTCGGCTATCGGCGGATCAGCTGACCGCAGCGATCGGTGAGCTCGCGCCGGTCCTGGCGCACCGGCCGGAAGGTGTGTTCGCGCGGCTGGCGCTGGCCGCTGGCGCGTATGTCGAGTGGGGCGGCTCCCCGCTGGCCCTTGCGGCAAGTGCACCGACATGCGCGTTGCTGACAATGCGGTTGCGCGCGAGATTCTCAGAGCTGTGGCCGGTGGCATGTGATGCACGCTCCGAGCCCAGCCCGGAGCAGGCGCCGGCAATGGATGAGCTCATCGGCCTGTTCCGGGCAGCGGCCGGTGGCCTTGGCCTGTCCGGGCGGGAGGCGGAGGCGATCGCGCTCTCCTGGTTCGATGTCGGTCACTGGGTGAATCTGATGATCACAGTGCTGGGCCAGCGGGAGTTCCGCGCCGTCGCTGGCCTGCTGCCCGAAATCGGGGAGGCTGCGGCACAACTCGGTGATGCGGTACCGCGGGCGCATTGGCTGATCGGGCTGGCCCAGGTGCTCGATGACGAGCCGCTCATCGTCATCGACCACACCAGCGGGCGTGGATTCCGCCTCACCATGAGTGGCATCGGCGACAACTTCCAACTCCACACCTTGCTCGCCGACCGGTTGATCGGCGACCCCGCGCGCGGGTTTCTCTCTGGCGAGCGGCCGACGCCGGCTTGGGTCGCCGCGGCGACCACGGGACCGCCCCGCCGCCCGTCCGGCGACCCCATTCAGCGCCGGTTCCGGCTGTTCGACGGGACCGGCGCCTACATTTACCCGGAGGGCAGCCCGGCCGACATCCCGCTCGTGCACGGCGTCCGCGTGATCGTGCTCCATCCACCGCGCGGCAGCTACCGCTGGGCCTGCGGCCGGACATACGAGCACATGGCCTCGGCCCTCACCCTCGATGAGATCATGCCCCCCGATGAGGTGCACATCTGGCGCACGCAGATCGCGTCCGCCCGTGAAACCGACCTCTTCGGAACAGCCCACCGAAGGTAGCACCGCCAGTCGGCGCCATGATGAAGCCAGGCATCGCGATCGGCCTGAACAAGAACGCGCCTCATCAACCAGGGCGGCCGCGAAGGGCTGTCATGGCGATGGTGAGAACGGCACTGACTTCGGCCGGCAACAAGACGCAAATATTCGCTTCCGCCGCCGTGAGCGAGGCGACCCTTCGGGCATCACCGGGTACTGTCCGCGATCGCCCGCGAATGAGCACAGAACTGTCACGGAGAGTAACCCGGCGAGACAATATATGGGCGCGCAGTGCCGCCGTTAGGTGCGGCGATCTTGTCGCTGACATCGCCGCTCATGCCGCGCCCGAATGATCGTTATGCTCGGCAGCATGCCCGGGACTGCGGCGGGGTCCGGGCTCGGCGGTCACCGCGGTAAGTGCTGGTGAGATAGCGGCAGCGCTGTCTGCCTGCGGGTCGGCAGCGCGGTGCTCATGCGACGGCTTGCCATGGCAGGAATTGCCAGCTACTGGTGCGCGTCAGGCAGCCTCACCCAGGCGGGTGAGCACGCCAGCGGGCAGGGCGCCAGAGCAGGCCGAGCGCGCCGTTGTGGCCGTGGCCGATGATCCCGATCAGCAGGTGCCCGCTCAGCCCGAACCCCGGAGGTGCCCGATGGCCACCACTGTCCCCTCCTCTGCTCTCGTCCCGATCGCGCCGGTGTTCACCAATGCTGAGCGACTGGCATTAGCCGGGTTTCTGGCCGGGTACAGCGGCCTGACCCGCGAGGCCTACGAGCTGGATGTGCGCCAGTACACGTCCTGGTGCCAGCAGCACCAGTTGCGCCTGTTCGCCGCCCGCCGTGCCGACATCGAGTGCTTCGCCCGCGACCTGGAAGCCCGCGGCCGCGCGCGGGCTACGATCACCCGGCGGCTGTGTACCACCGCTGGGTTCTACCGCTACGCCGTCGAAGAGGAACTCCTTGAGCACTCCCCGGCAGCGCACGTCCGCCGTCCCCGCGTGGATTACGAGTCGCAAGCGACCGGGCTGGACCGCAACGAGCTCGGCGCGCTGCTGGTCGCCGCCGGGCTCGGCTCGCCTGGCGAGCATGCACTGATCTCCCTGCTGGCGCTCAACGGGCTGCGGGTCTTCGAAGCCACCGGCGCCAGCATCGAGGCCCTGGGCGTCGAACGCGGGCACCGCACCCTGGTCATCACCCGCAAGGGCGGCAAGATCGTCACCATCCCGCTCGCGCCGCGCACCGCCCGGGCGATCGACCTGGCCATCGGCGAACGCACCGAAGGGCCGATCTTCCAGGCCCCGGAGGAGCGGCGGCTGGACCGGCACGGCGCTGGGCGGATCGTCCGCCGGGCCGCCCGCCGCGCCGGGATCACCAAGCCCGTCGGGCCACACACACTTCGCCACGCGTTCATCACCGCCAGTTTGGACGCCGGAGTGCCGCTCCGCGATGTGCAGGAAGCCGCCTCCCACGCCGATCCCCGCACCACGATGAGATACGACCGCGCCCGCACCAGCCTCGACCGGCACGCCACCTACATCGTCGCTGCCTACGTCGCCGGTGCTGCCCGGTAACGACTGATCGCCCACAGCAAACTCCGCCTGGCCAGCTCACAGCGGCCAGACGGAACCTTCAGAAATGGTGCGCGGCGCCGATCAGGCGCCGTAACTGAGCGTGACCGCGAATACCGATCAGGAACCGCTATGCGCGGCTACCACTACCAGACAGAGCCAATCCTCGAACGCGCAGAGTTGGGCAATCTGCGCATCGTTGCATCGAATGCGGGGCGTGGGCCCTAGTGACCCAGGCATGCTGCGAGGCGGGCGTCGTAGCTGGCCGGATGCGGCTCGCACGGACGAATCCGGCATCGTCGGCCAGTTGCTAGGGGTTGGTGCGCCTCGCTCCGTGAGCACGAAAGGCGGGAGATCGGTGCACCGGGCGCGGATCGTGCCCGAGCCGCTGAGCGACTATCAGCGCTGGTCCTTCAGCATCGCGTATCCGGTGGCAGGGGCTGGCGAGAGCGGCCACATCAGGCCAGAGCGAGGACGATGGCGTGCAAGGCCAGCCCCACGGCCGCCCCCACTACCGTGCCGTTGATGCGGATGTACTGCAGATCGCGCCCTAGGAGCAGTTCTAGCTGGCTTGACGTCTCGGCGGCGTCCCACCGCTCGATAGTCGCGGTGACAAGTCCGGCGAGTTCGTCGTGGAACTGATCGGCGAGTGCCTTGGCTCCTGACTCGACTGCACGCTCAAGGCCCTCCTGGAGGCGGTAGTCCGACCCTAGGCGCCGGCCGGCCGCCACCAGAGCACCGGCCAGTCGGCGGCGCAGCTCAGAGTCCGGATCAGCAGCCTGGATCCGCAGCGCCTCCTTGGCCTTCTGCCACAGCGACGAGGACCAGTCCCGCAGGTCGGCGCTACCCAGGACATCGCGCTTGAGGCGCTCCCCGCGCTCGCGCAGCTCCGGGGATGTCTCGAGGCGGTCGGGGAGCCCGGCGATCCACTCCTCGAACTGATGCCGCGCCTCGTCGTCGGGATCGGCGGCCATCGCTACCAGCCGCTCGCGCAAGCGAGTGTACAGACGGTCGAAGACCCGCCGGTAAACCGCGTCGGGCACCCAGCGGGGTGACTCGGCCTCGAACAGCTCACGAAGCTCCGCATGATGGGCGGCGAGATAGCGATCGGCGCCGGACACGATGGCGTTGAAAAACTCGGCGTGGTGACCCCCCGCAATGATGAACCGCAGGGCCCGGCCAGCCAGCGGCGCCACCTCGACGGCATCTACCGCCCGGGCCAGTTCGGCGGTGAGCACGCGCTGGACATCCTCATCGCGGAGAGTCTCGGCCACCGTGACGACCAGATCCGCCGCACGGCCGGCGAAGCGGGCGGCGTTAGCCTCGTCGGCCAGCCAGGCAGCCAGGCGGGGAACGAGGCGAGCGGAGCGGATCCGCTCGGCGAGAACATCGGCGTTGAGGAAGTTGTCCTGCACGAACTGGCCAAGGGTGGCGGCGAACTGGTCCTTGCGCTCGACGATCAGCGCGGTGTGCGGTATCGGCAGGC
>Ga0099827_10000943_pt1 | contig 14333 bp, 13 predicted proteins | sample CZO8metaG_FD_79339 | JGI IMG/M metagenome (GOLD analysis project Ga0099827, IMG submission 79339) | Vadose zone soil microbial communities from the Eel River Critical Zone Observatory, Northern California, USA - CZOApr15con1.8 metaG | ecosystem: Environmental > Terrestrial > Soil > Vadose zone ...
TACGCGATTGAGAACACACAAGTGATTCTCGCGCCCGAGCGCAAGATCGCGACCTTCGGCAGCACGAGCTTTCACTTTTATCTGATCTCGGAATTGATGGATCGTGTGAATGAAGTGCGTGTGCGTGACGGAAAAATTCACGCCGACCGTCCGCAAATTCTGACGCCGGAACATTTCAGCCGCTTATTGCTCGAGGGATTCGGCGACAAGGCGCAGCGCTATGTCGATCAACTGCGCGAGCAGGCGCGCAACTTCGCGGTGCTTCGCTACGGCTTTCAATTCCGGAAGACTGATGTGAGCGAGCGCATGTTTCGCGATCCGCTCGACGCCGTCATCGCGCGCACAAAATCACAAGTCGAAGACATGGAGGAACCGCTCTGCGCCGTCATCCAAGGCGTGGATGACGCCTGGGAAGTTTGCCTGCTCAAATTCACCATCGACCTGATCGAGCGCTCGAGCGGCGGCAACATCGGCGACTTCCGAAAACGCGGACTTATTTGAATGCGACAAGCTACTTCAGAACAGAGCCGAGAAGCTCACCAACGATCTTGTAAAAAGAGCTTTAACTCGTAGCCACGTGTTTGCGGCGCGTCACCGCACACAGCGCTGTGGCTACAGCAAACTTTCGGCTTTCGTCATTTCGCGCGTCTTGTCATTCTGCGCGTTCACATTTTGAAAAATTACCTCCAGCTCAATCTCAACCTGCTCTACTGGGTATTTGTCGCGCCGTTCACCGGACGGTTTTTCAAAATCTCGCCGATCTTTCGGCAAATGGTCTTCATCGGGGTGCGAGCGACGCCGATGGTTGCGCTGACAGCGTTCAGCATAGGCGTAACACTCGCGATGCAGGCGGCGCATTCCCTTCAGCAACTCGGCGCGGAAATGTACGTGCCCGATCTCGTCATGGTGACGCTCTTGCGCGAAATGGGGCCGGTCTTGATCGCCGTAATTGTGATCGGCCGCAGCGGCTCGGCCGTCGCGGCCGAGTTGGGGACAATGAAAGTTTCCGAGGAAATCGAGGCGCTCGAAGTCATGGCTATCAACCCGGTCGAGTATCTGGTCGTGCCGCGCTTTCTCGCCATGCTCGTCATGTTGCCGGCGTTGACGATCATGGGAAATTACGTCGGCGTTTTCGGCGGCTGGGCGATTTGCCGTTTTGCGCTCAACTTCAACACCGCCGGTTACGTGCTGCGCGCGTTGCAAAGCGCCGACACCTGGGATTTGTACTCGGGCATGATCAAGAGCGGTGTCTTCGCGTGGCTTATCATTACGATCGCCTGCAACGCCGGTCTACGTGTCGAGGGTGGCGCGGAAGGTGTCGGGCAAGCCACCACGGCTTCTGTTGTCCAAGCGCTGCTCGCGATGCTAGTGATGAACGCAGTGCTCACTGGGATTTTCTTTTTCGGCGCATGAACTCCAGCGGCGAATCAGTCATCGAAGTTGTCGATCTTGTCCGAAGGTTCGGGGACCGCACCGTGATTCACGATATCTCGTTTAGCGTCCATCGCGGTGAGACGCTCGTGATCATGGGCGGGAGCGGTTGCGGTAAGAGCACGTTGCTCCGGCATATCATCGGTTCAATGAAGCCGACCTCCGGCTCGGTAAAAGTCTTTGGCGAAGAAATCACCACAATGAAGGAACGCGAGATCGCGCGCGTTCGGCGACGGTTCGGAATGCTTTTTCAATCGGGCGCGTTGCTCGCGTCGTTGACGGTCGGTGAAAACGTGGCGTTACCACTTTTACAGCACACCGACCGGTCGCCGGATGAGATCGAAGACATCGTGGAGCAAAAACTTCAAATGGTCGGGCTGAGCGGTTTTGAAAATCTCAAACCGGCGGAGATCAGCGGTGGAATGAAAAAGCGGGTTGGCCTGGCGCGCGCTCTCGCGCTCGATCCGGAATTGCTCTTCAGCGACGAGCCAACTTCCGGGCTCGATCCGATCATGACCGCGGTCGTCGATCAACTAACGCTCAAACTGACTCATGGAACCCACATGACTGCGGTCGTCGTCACCCACGACATGACGAGCGCATTTCGTATCGCCACGCGGATGATTATGCTCGGACACGGCGACATTATCGCGCAAGGTACCCCAGACGAAATCCGCACAAGCTCCAATCCTGAAGTGCAACAGTTTATCAACGGCGAAGCTGACGGTCCAATACCCTTGAATCTTTCGCAAGATGAGCACGAACATCATCGGCACGTAAAGCCCCGTCCATTCTTCGCCGCGCGCAACAGATTTCACCATAAGACGCAATGAAACGAAATCTCTCCGATTACATCGTCGCCATTTCGGTCATCGTGTGCAGCATTATCCTGCTCGGCGCACTGACCATCGCGCTTTCCGGTTACCGCCTGAAAAAACCAACGCGCACGTTGCAAATCAACTACGAGGACGTCACCGGGATCAAAGTGCATTCCGAAGTGCGCTATGCCGGCGCGCCCGCCGGACGCGTGATCGCGATGCGTCACTTGACCGCGGCCGAGCGCACCGCGTCAGCCAACAAAAAAGATGCCGTGCGAATAACGATCAGCCTTGACGAAAACATTCCGCCGCTGCCGGTCGATGTTACGGCCACGCTCAGCTCCGACACATTGCTGGCGCCAAAATTTGTCGCGCTTTCCGCTGGGTCGTCGGGCGGCAAAACGCTCGTGAACAACTCTGCCATCGAAGGCCATCCGGCCTACGGCATCGAACAAATCACAGCCGCGGCTGGTCCGCTTTTCGAAAACGCGAACAGATTATTGGACAATCTCAATCTCACGGTCACCGATTTAAAAGGGAACCTGGGGGAGTTCATGCCCAAGCTCGGGCCGCTCGCCGATTCGCTCAAAACCGACGTGGACAATTTGCAGAACGTGGTCAAAAGCCTGGAGAGCGTATCCAAGGATGCAGATACAGTTTTGGGAACCGCCAACACATTCATCAGCACGACGGACAGGCAGCTCCAGCAACAAATGAGAGAGTTGCACGTGATTTTGCTAAACTTGAAAGTGGCTACGACGCACGCCAAAGTGCTCGTCGAATCGCTCGCTGAAAAACCAAACCGCGTGATTTTCAGCGGCAAACCAGCCAAGCTCACATCCGAAGCCGAAATCCTCAAAAGTCACGAACCCCTGCCGGGGAAAAAACCGTGAGTTAATGGGCTAAGACTTTCGATAGCGCCGCATCAATTTAAAGAAACGGAGTGTGTCGCGCACGGGATGAATGCTGCTGACTTCATCTGAGTAGACGGTGCTGATCGAGACCGAGTCGATGCGAAAACCCTTGCGACTGGCGATGATGAGCATTTCGCTTTCGTATTCGAAGCGATCTGCGCCTTCGAGCAAGTCCGGAATTAATTGTCGATGTAGCATGCGAAAGCCGCATTGCGTATCGGGAATATCCTGCCGGCAAACGCGGCTGATTTTTTTGCTCATGTAGCGATTGATGATGCGCCTGACGAGCGGCATCGACGAAACGTCGTTCATTCTGTTGCCGAGAATCAATTTCGGTTCTGCCGCCGAAACGGCGGCGGCTAGAAAGCGATCGATCTCTTCCGGCCGGTGCTGACCATCAGCATCGAGAATGAAAACCCAATCAAATTGTCGATTTAAAAAATGGCGTAAGCCGGTTTTGATCGCTTCGCCTTTGCCGCGATTTTGCGGGTGAACGATCACTTCCGCGCCCGCTTCGCGTGCCCGTTCCGCAGTTTTATCATTCGATCCATCATCGACAACGAGCACATTGTCGATCTTGTCGCGCGTTCGGCGCACGACATCGCCGATATGTTTTTTCTCCTGATACGCCGGAATGACGGCCGCGATTTTATGTCGATCTGGCGCGCGCGCGCGGGCTTGCTCCATCGTCAGCGGACAATCGGATGAAAGTCGGCCGCGTGATAAGAGCTGCGGACGAGCGGACCAGAAGCAACATGCTCGAACCCTTTGGCGCGCGCGATCTCGCCATATGCTTCAAAACGCTCCGGCGTGACGAACTCAACGACCGGCAAATGTTTCGGCGTCGGCCGGAGGTACTGCCCCATCGTCAAAACCTGACAGCCCACTTCGCGCAAATCGTCCAGAGTCTGAAATAGCTCCGGCTCGGTTTCACCCAACCCGAGCATGACGCCGCTTTTGGTGACAACATTCGGCGACAGTTCTTTCGCGCGCCGCAAGACTTGCAGCGAAGTGCGATATCTCGCGCGCGAACGCACAAATGGTGTGAGCCGCTCAACCGTTTCCATGTTGTGATTGTAAATATCTGGCGCAGCATCGAGCACGGTTTGGATGCACCAATCCTGCGCGTGAAAATCGGGCACGAGAACTTCGACAATCACCGACCGATCCATTTGGCGGACCGCTGCGATGACGCGCGCAAAATGATTTGCGCCGCCGTCTTTAAGATCGTCGCGCGCCACCGCGGTGATGACAACGTGTTTTAATCTCATCCGGCGCACCGCCTCGGCCACGCGCTGCGGTTCGTCTTCTTCGAGCGCAAACGGTTTCGCCGTCGTCACCGCGCAAAATCCGCAGGCACGTGTGCAGCGATCGCCCGCGATCATCATCGTCGCCGTGCCCTGGCTCCAGCATTCCCAACGGTTCGGGCATTGCGCGCTTTCGCAAACGGTGTGCAGGCGGAGATCGGAAATGAGCGCCTTGGTGGAAAAGAACACCGGATTCGAGGGCAGACGCACCTTGATCCAAGGCGGCTTGTGCGCCTGGTGCAGCGCCGGATCAATTTTTGCGCAGGACATTTCGCAAACCTAACGCAACGTTGAAACATTGAAAAGTTAAAGCGTTGAAGAGGACGACACGATCCGCTGTGGGTAGCGCGCGTGTCTCGCGGAGCAATTTCTGAGCTGCGCCGGACGAAACGTCCGCGGCCAGCGCGCGAGACACGCGCTCTACCCCAACTTCGTCCTTCCCGATAACGCCTGGTAGAGCGTCAATTCATCCGCCGATTCCAAACCGCCGCCGGCGGGAAGGCCGTGCGCGATGCGTGTCAAAGTCACCGGTTTATTTCTCAAAAGATCGACAAGGTAGTTTGTGGTTGCTTCGCCTTCGACATCGGCGGCCAGCGCAAAAATGATCTCGGAGAACTTCTCCTTCTCAATGCGATCAAGCAGTTCTTTGATGCGCAAATCTTCCGGGCCGATGTGATCGAGCGGCGAAATGCGGCCGCCTAACGAGTGATAGCGCCCGCGAAAGGCGCCCGTTTTTTCCAGCGGAAGAATATCGGTCGACTGCTCGACCACGCAGAGCAAATCGGAGGAGCGCGATGAATCGGCACAGATCTCGCAGATTTCCGCAGTTGCGAAATATCCGCACAGCTTGCAGGGATGAATCGCCCGCCGCGTCTCGCTAATGGCGCGGGCGATTTGCTCCGGTCGATCTCCCCGTGCCTGGATAATCCAAAGTGCGATGCGTTCAGCCGAGCGGGGCCCAATCCCGGGCATCGTCCGCAGTTGCGCAATCAAATCCCGGAGCGCGGCCGGGTATTCGGTCTTTCTCAAAACGCGCGCTGGTTAACCGGAGGGCGTTTCGGCCGAATGCAGCGCGAGCGGCTCGAGCCGGCGCAGATACAATTGCAGCGGCGCATCGTTCTCTGCGTCCGGACCGCGCGCTTTTTGAAATTCCGTGTAGGCTTCGGCCCAGCGTTTTTCTCGATAAAGCACGACGCCGTTCCAGAAAAAGTCGCGCCGCTCGAGATGCTCTGGTTGGGCCTCCGCCGCCAGCCTAAGCGGCTCGTAAATCTCATGCCGCTCCTGTGAATCTACGCCGCTGAGAAAATCGATCGGTCGCGCGACGATTGCCTTGCTCGTAAGCTCGAACGTGCGTGGGCCGATCAAGATGCGGGACCCATAAAAACGATTCGCGATGCAAAACCGTCGCGCGAGTTCGACCGGCTCACCGCTGGTCAAGAGTCCCGGGCGTTGCCCATCCTTCAGTGGCGCCACAATGATGGTGCCGGAGCTGATGCCGAGATGCACGTCGCAGTTTCCAAAAATGTCTCCGTTATTCTGCTGGCGCGAATCGTGAACGGCCTGCACCAGACCGAGGGTGACGCGCACGGCTTTATCAGCATGCCCGGCATTGCCATCGGGAAATCCAAAAATGGCGATCACACCTTCGCCACCAGCCGCCTCTATATAACCACCGGCTTCCAGAAAAAGTTCAGTCGTGCGGCGAATGAACTTCTCCGTCGTCTCAGCAAAAGCGGCAGGATTGGAGTCCTCGGCAAGATCGTATTTATTGGCGATATCGCAGACGATGACGGTGGCTTCGTAAGTCTTGGCTTCTGTCTCGAGGGGGAGCTCACCCGCTATCACGCGATCGACTTGCACCTTCGACAACTTTCCTGCGAAGAACGATCTGGCCAGACCAGACCGGCTGCGTGTGGCGATCGCGATCGACCGCTCAGCGGCGACGAAGGCAAAGATGACGGCGAAGATCGAAGGCAGCGGTTGGAAAAACACACGATAAAGCAAGCAAATCCAGAAAAAAACCAGCAGCTCGATCAACAAGGCAAGCACCAGCCATCCTGCGCGGCCACGACGAGAACTTGTTAAAGTAAATCCCACGACACCGAAAGACAGGAGTGCAACGAAAAGATACTGCCATTTGTCGCCCATCAATTTCGTGGTCCCGCCATGGTGTGAGATGAAGTCCGTAATTGGCCGCTCCAAACGCAGCAAAAGACCGCTCGCGTGCAGCGCACCGATGATTCCGGCGACGAGGAAACCAATGATCAGCGTTGCGACAAGAGGACGTTTCATCGACAAACTAGGCTTTCTGAACCGAGGCGACCGGATAATATGATTGCACAACAAGTTCGCTCAAAAATTTGTCCGGAGCATCTACCGCCGCGGCATCCAGTAAAAACTTTTTCTGGCCGGTATTTTTGGAAATGAGGCTTAGCCCGAACTGATAATCCTTGAACAAATGGGCGCACAGATCCGCCATCATCATCCGTTCCATCTGCGCGCGCTCGATCAAACGTTGGATCGCTGCATCATTAAACACAATTTCGAGTCCGTGTTCGCGCTTGAATTTATCGGCAAATTGAAGCGCGTTCGCCTCGAGCGCTTTCGCTTCGTGTTTATGACCTTCGGCCATTAGGCGATCGAGAACGCGCTTTGGTTCGCGCACCAGTTCAGCCGAGACGCGTAACTGGCTCAGTCCAGACCCCGCAAGATAATATTTATAATCGCGAAACAGTTTCTCAAATACTGTGAGTAAGCCGCGCGCGCCGGTTTTTTCCAGTGCCGCCGCTTTCGCCATGAGCCGGAGGGCCTCGTCATCGAAGCTGATCTCGATACCATAGGCGCGAAACGCGCGTTCGTATTGTCGCAGGAGACTGCCCTCCGAGAACTTCATGATCTTGTAAAGATCATCAGCGTCGAGATCTTCGCAGACCACACGCACCGGCAATCGTCCGATGAATTCCGGCTCAAATCCGTACTCCACGAAATCCTGCGTCGTGACGTGTTGAAATAATTCGTTGTCCATCACCTGAACAGGCTCGGCGCTGAATCCGATCTGGCCGTGCTGAACGCGCCGCGAGACCTGCTGTTTCAACCGCTCGAACGCGCCGCTCACGACAAAAAGAATATGACGCGTGTTGATGGTTTCGCGTTTTGCCTTGCCGCGCTTCTGGAATTCGAAGGCAGCCTGCAATTGCGCCTGCAAATCGTTCATGCTCCGCACCGGCACCTCGGTTTCTTCCATCAGTTTCAGCAACGTTGTCTGCACGCCGCGGCCACTCACATCGCGCCCAATCAAGTTTCCGGCGGCAGCGATCTTGTCGATCTCGTCGATGTAAATGATACCGAATTGGGCGAGATTGACGTCGCCGTCCGCTTTGTGCACGAGCTCACGCACCAGGTCTTCCACGTCGCCACCCACATAACCGGTCTCGCTAAACTTGGTCGCGTCCGCTTTCACAAACGGCACTTTAATCAAATCGGCGATGTGCTTGATGAGATAGGTTTTGCCGACGCCGGTTGGTCCAACCAAAATCACGTTTTGCTTCGCATACTCCGTTTCTTCCGCCCGCTCCGGATTTTCCTTCTCCAGCCGGCGCAGATAATTCGCGTGGTTGTAATGATCGCACACCGCGATCGAGAGGACCTTTTTCGCTTCGTCCTGCTTGATCACGAACCGGTCGAGATGCGCTTTGATGTCGCGCGGCAAAAAATTGAAGACGAACTCTTCATTGTCGATCTTGTCCGGTTTTTCCTCGACGCCCGATTCGGCCGGGTCCGGTTGAGTGAAAGTCGCGACGGAAACGCGATCGCCGAAGTTCGATTTCATGAACTCGGTAATCTTCGCCTTCAATTCTTCCGGTGAAGGAAACGGTGGCGGGTTTTGTTCCATTTGCGGGTCGGCCTTACCTCGACGGCGGGAATCTAACACTGAGGTTTGCGCTGTAAAACTCCGGCGTGCAACAATTCAAGCAGGGCGAACCGTGGACGGCAGCCTGAGCAGCGTTGCGTTTATCGGCTGGCAGCGACCTGAGCTGAAGAAGCGCCTGCAAAGATCGCGTCCAGATCGGTGAGGACTTTAGCCGGCCCGAGGTATTCCTTGCCGGCGAAACTATCGGAAATGACTTTGCCGCTTGCATCGACAAGGACGAGGCATGTTTGCCTCACGCATGTAGGTGTCCATGGCGAACTGCGAGCGGTCGAAGCTGACAAAAATAATCTCGAACTCGGGATGCTGCGGCACGACTCGATTGTAATATTCCACCAGCTGTGGCGTGAATTTGCGGCAGGGCGGGCACCAATGCGCCGAAAAATAAAGCGCGATCAATTTCTTTTTTCGAGCGTTTCGTCATCGAAACGAACCAGGCCGCCGTTGTGCCAGGAAATGAGATCGCCTTTCACTAGCGGCTGAATGAAGTTGCCGATCGACGCGGGTGGACGAGCGGAGGTGCGCTGTTGAGCAAGCTGGCTTTGATACAGCGTATCGAATTTGCGCGATTCCTTAGCTTGAGTTGCGCGTCGCTTCGCTTCGGCGGCAAGTTGCTCCTTCGCGGCGGCCGCTTGTATAGGTGGAACAGAATAGGTCCCGCTCTTCATTGCACTGACCAACTCTGGGGCCGCACCGGCCTGGGTCAGCATCGTTTCTTTTGCAGAATCAAGAGTATCGGCAAAGTGCCGTGCTGATAACTCCTGCAAAACAGCGCCGCTGGAATAACCGGCGCGCAACATCAAGCTGACGTCTTTCACCGTGAGCGGCGGTTGTGTTGCGCGTAAAATAAAACAACCGAAAAGAAAACACACCCGCTAACCCGCGTCGCATCCGGCTTTACTGAGCAAAAGACGCGCCAATTTTTGACTTATCGAGAAGGAGACGGCGCCGGCAGAAGCAGCGGAATTTGCTCGCGATATTTCGGTTTTGCCTTCGCCGCACTTTCCGCAAATTGTCGGGCCGCGTCTGTCTGGCCAGTCTCGTTCGCGAAAACAGCACAAAGCCATTGTCGATCCCCTGCGTCGCGAGCCTCCGGCCAGATGAAGGATGCGGAAACCGCAAGCAGCTTCTTCGGCTGCAGTTTCGCCCACGGCAGCCCGACAATTCCGTACCGCGTCTTCAACATCAGTTTCTCGGGATCCGCGCCAACAATTCCGTTGTACCGGGCTCCGTCAATATCCGCGATCGATCCCGAAAAATGAGCTCGGGTAAGATCGACAATCAGTTTGTTTTTCCAATCGGCCAGCCATTGCGCTTTTTTTAACATTGCCGTCTGGGACTTTTTCAACGCCGAATCGATTATTTGGACAGCGTTGATCGCCGCGCCTGCCCCGCTAAAATCATAGACAGCAACATGTTCTTTGTAATTGGCGAGCGCTGCATTCCATGAAACCGTTTCATGATCGACAAGTTTCATTCGACCCGTCATCGCCCGCAGGTTTTCCAGCGTCGCGGACAGCACCGTATTGCTGGTCGTATGCTCCTGCGCTTTGCGCACGAAAAAGAAACCGGCAATCCCAATCAGCGCGACCAGCGCAGCTGCGGCGATCGCAAGGATTGGTCGACGGTTTTGCTGAGGCTGTGCAAGATCGACATCTTCTTTTCCGTTAAGGAAACCGCGTGCGCCTTCAAGTTCCGCGACGAGCTCGTCGTAGGAAGAAAAACGCTGCGCCGGCTCGGGCGCGAGCATCCGATGAAAGACGCGCGCCGTTGCCTCGGAGACTTCCGGCATGATTTTGCGAAGATCGAGCGGCCGGTTTTTTAGTTCCCGAAGCGCAACGGCGGAACTGGTTTCTCCTTCAATGGGCGCTTTGCCGGCGATAGCGTGGAAAAGCGTAGCGCCGAGACTGTAAATGTCGCTGCGGAAATCTGGCAGCTCATTGTTTAATCGTTCCGGCGCGACATAATAAGGTGTGGCCCAGATCTCGCTTCGTGTTTCCGCGCCCTGCGCCGCAACGCCGGCCAAGCCAAAGTCGCCGATCTTCGCCGTATGCTCATCGACGAAGAGAATGTTGGCCGGTTTCACGTCGCAATGAATGAGGCCTTTCCGATGCGCGGCCCGGAGCCCTTTTGCGACTTGAATGCCGGATTCGAGCACCTGTTCCTCCGGCAAACGCGTTTGCTGCTCGATAAAATCATCCAGGCTCCCGTGATCGACCAACTCCATCACCAGATAAAATTGTCCGTGATCGGTTCCGGAAGAGAAAACCTGCACGACATTCGGATGATTGACCGATGCCGCCACGCGCGCTTCCTGTTGCAACTGCGCCGCGTGATCGATTCCAGTCCCAAGGTCCTGACGCAACAATTTCAGCGCAACAAAACGATCGAGCAGCGTGTCGCGCGCCTTATAAACCGTCCCCATGCCGCCGACGCCGAGCGTCTCGACCAGGACAAAATGATCGAACGTTCGTTCGGCGCGCACTTTTTCGCCACACTTCGGGCAGGGCACGCGCGCCAATGGCTGCGCCGCCGCCGTGTCGATAACCGTGCCGCAGGCCGGGCACGCTTGCGTCGCAGATGGGTTTTCCTCAGTAGCCATTCGATCCGACTGTAACATTCACAAGTTTTGCAGCAACGAACCGGCCATTTGAAAACATCAGTGGAAAGATCGACAACCATTAAACTGGTAGCGGGGAAAAAAGATGCGCGGCTTCGTCTCGATCGCTTTCTCGCCAGTCAATTGACAGGATATTCGCGCGCGCGACTCCAGCAATTGATCCGTGCTGGATTCGTGAGGCTCAACGGGGCCGCCGCGCGGCCGCGCGATCTCATCCGCGACGGCGATGAGATTGACCTCCGCGAGCCACCGCCCGAAAAGATCGACAATCGACCGGAAGCGATTCCGCTGGAGACTCTTTTCGAAGACGACGATCTCATTGTCATCAATAAACCGGCCGGGCTCGTCGTTCATCCGGGCGCTGGTCATCGGCAACACACTTTGGTCAACGCATTGCTCAGCCATTGCACGATTCTGTCGGGGATCGGCGGAAAAGAGCGGCCGGGAATCGTTCACCGTCTCGACAAGGAAACGAGCGGATGTCTGGTCGTCGCCAAAAGCGACCAGGCCCACCGTGGATTGTCCATCCAGTTCGCGGAGCGCACGATCGAAAAAATTTATCTCGCACTCGTCGCGGGGAAATTACGCAAAAGCACCGGCGTAATTGAAGAGAAAATCGGACGCCATCCCGTACATCGGCAACGAATGAGCGTGATTTCGCGCCGCGGGCGCGCGGCGAAAACCGAGTACCGGGTCCTGCGTTCTTCCGACGAAATAAGTCTGGTCGAGTGCAGATTGCATAGTGGCCGCACCCATCAAATTCGCGTGCATCTTCATCATCTCGGCCATCCCGTGCTAGGCGACAAAGTTTATGGCGGAAAGCATGCCAAAACTTTTCCACGACAAATGCTCCACGCCTGGAAGTTAGGTTTCGAACATCCGCGCACTTCGGAATGGAAACGTTTTGAAGCGCCGTTGCCAGAGGATTTCAGAGAAGCTGTAGCGGCCCTTGCCGAGCGCCGTTTAGATTAATGTGGACGGTCAGAGACGGCCGCTACGACGCTTTTCTTTTGGGCGCCGAGCATGGTCAACGCGGCCAGAACCGGTGCAATAATTAAAGCGCGCATCCACGGTTCCGCGTGCCATGGCAAGCTAAACATTCGCTCGTCCCAAAACTTGATAGAATGTCTGGGCTGTACCGGTGTTTAGGTCTCATAACTGATTCTGTTACCAGCCGGCAATCTCGCCTATCATGTGCCGATGAGTGATGAATATCCTTATCGTGAAGTGTTGTCGGAGGCGTCTCGGCGCGCACATCGCTACCTCGAGCACGCGCCATCACGAAGCGTGTTTCCCACAACCCAGGCTTTGTCCGACTTACAGCAGCTGGGCGGGCCTATGCCCGATGCAGGAGAGGATCCCGTTTCAGTTCTAAAGCTGCTGGATGAGTGCGGGTCACCGGCAACCGTCGTCAGCACCGGGGGACGATATTTCGGATTCGTCGTTGGAGGCGCGCTCCCCGTTACCGTTGGCGCCCACTGGCTAGCTGACGCTTGGGATCAAAACGTTTGCCTGTATGCGCTGTCCCCGGTTGGCGCGTATCTGGAAGAAGTCGTCCTTGGTTGGATCATCGACCTACTCGGCTTTCCTTCTCATTCTGCCGGAGCTCTAGTGACCGGCGCCCAGATGGCGAACCTCACCTGTCTCGCGGCCGCGCGCCATGAGGTCCTTCGCAAGGCGGGCTGGGACGTTGAAAGTCACGGCCTGTTTGGGGCGCCGCCGATCACGGTTGTTGTCGGAGAGGAAGTTCATGCAACAGTACTGAAGGCGCTGGCACTCCTAGGCTTAGGAAAGCGGCGGCTGGTCATCGTTCCCACCGACGCTCAAGGTAGGATGATCGCTAATGCGATTCCACCACTCGACGGACCGGCGATCATCTGCACTCAAGCAGGAAACGTCAACAGTGGAGCCTTCGATCCTGTGAGTGAGATCAGTGAGATCGCCCACGCTTCAGGAGCATGGGTCCATGTCGACGGCGCGTTCGGACTTTGGGCCGCAACCAGCCCTCAGCGGAAGCATCTCACCGAAGGCGCCGGCCAAGCCGACTCCTGGGCCACGGACGCTCATAAGTGGCTCAATGTGCCTCAGGACAGCGGCGTCGCCATTGTTCGTTATGCCGATGCCTTAAGAGCGGCAATGGCCATCTCAGGCGCATACCTCCATCCCGGAGAACATCGCGAGCCGATGCACTGGACACCGGAGAGTTCTCGCCGCGCTCGTGGAATCGAAATCTGGGCGGCCTTACGGTCGCTTGGGAGGAAGGGATTGGCTGACCTTATCGAACGCACTTGCGGGCACGCAGCCAAAGCAGCGGCCCGCTTGAAAGCTGCCGGCTTTGAGGTGCTGAATGAAGTGGTCCTCAACCAGGTTGTAGTTTCATTCGGTGATGAAGAAGCCACTCAGCAAGTGATTCGCAATGTCCAAGCCGACGGCACATGCTGGTGCGGAGGCACGGTCTGGCGCGGCCGCGCGGCCATGCGCATCAGTGTCTCGTCCTGGGCGACTGCCGACGAAGATATGGATCGCTCCTTGTCAGCAATTATCGCGATCGCTCGCACTTCTCGCAAAGCTTACCAAGCGTGACCACTGCCCGTTCGAATCGGCCGACATCCGGTTCATCGAGAACGAATGTCCATCGCATCAAAGCGTGGCCGGACGGCAAGAACGGAATATCGCGTAGTGAGCTCATCAAACGAGATGAGCCTGCTCGAATGCAGGCTCCACACCGGCCGCACTCATCAAGTGCGGGTGCACCTTCATCATCTCGGTCATCCAGTTCTCGGCGACAAAGTTTATGGCGGAAAGCATGCCAAAGCTTTTCCGCGACAAATGCTGCACGCATGGAAACTCGGATTTCGACATCCGCACACAGGCGAGTGGAAAATTTTCGAAGCGCCTTTGCCTAACGACTTTGAGCAGGCTCTCGCAAAACTGTGGCGGCGCTCTATGAGCGCCGTTTAGATTAGATTCAGCGGTCAGCAACCGCCGCTACAGGCAACTGAGTTCTCTTTCGCGCAGCGAGCATGACCAGCGCCGCGAGCACCGGCGCGATAATGAGCGCGCGCATCCATGGTTCGGCGTGCCAAGGCAATTGAAAGAGCCGCTCGTCCCAAAAAAGATAATAGGCAAAGATAGTGATGGAAAGCACGTGCCAGGCGTAGGCGCGTCGCCATGCGGCCAGCGGTAAAATCCACGTGCAATACCATGGATGCAAAACGGGAGTGAGGACGAGCGCGGTTCCAAGCGCCCAAAGCATGCCGCGTTTCCAATTCCGAACGAAGAGCAACGAGACCGCGATGACGGCCATAATAAGGA
>Ga0099827_10000949_pt1 | contig 14314 bp, 19 predicted proteins | sample CZO8metaG_FD_79339 | JGI IMG/M metagenome (GOLD analysis project Ga0099827, IMG submission 79339) | Vadose zone soil microbial communities from the Eel River Critical Zone Observatory, Northern California, USA - CZOApr15con1.8 metaG | ecosystem: Environmental > Terrestrial > Soil > Vadose zone ...
CCTCGTCCTGCGTTCGGCAGACGAAGACGCCCTTACCGGCCGCGAGCCCGTCGACCTTGACCACGCAGGGAGCGTCTGGGGCGGCCATGCCGGCGGCGGCCGGGACGCCGGCGGCGAGCATCACCTCCTTGGCGAAGCTCTTCGACCCCTCGATCCGCGCTGCGTCGCGGCTCGGGCCGAAGACGGCGACGCCGGCGTGGCGGAGGTCGTCGGCGACGCCGGCGACGAGCGGCGCCTCGGGCCCGACGACGACGAGGTCGACGTCGAGCGAGCGCACGAGGGCCAGCAGGCCTTCGCCGTCCTCCGCGCGCAGCGGGTGGCAAGCGCTGCAGGAGAGCGCGATCCCGGGGTTGCCCGGCGCCGCGTGCAGCTCGCTGAGGCGGGGACTCTGGGCCAGCTTCCAGGCCAGCGCGTGCTCGCGCCCGCCGGAACCGACCAGGAGGACGTTCACCCGGCCAGTGTTTCAAACGGGGGAGGGGCGCGCAGCGAGCAGCACTCGGCGCCGCAGCTAGTCTGGGCGATGGTGGCCGGCCAGACGCTCCTCCTTTTCGCCTGCTTGCTCGCCGGCGCCGGCACGCAGCGCCTACGCGCGAGCGGGCTCGTTCGCGACCGGCTCTGGCTGGCGTACTTCTGGACGCTGAGCCCCCTGCTCGTCTTCGTCACCTTCGCGCGCCTGCGGCTCGACTCGCGCCTCGCGCTCGCGCTCGCCGCCGCGATCTGCGCGAGCTGGCTGACGGGCGCGCTCGCCTACGCGTACGCGGCGCTCGTCGCGCGCGACCGTGACGAGCGCGGCACGCTGGCGCTGGGGGCCGCCTTCGGCAACACCGGCTTCGTCGGCTACCCGCTCGCACAGCTCGCCTTCGGGCACCCGGGGCTCGCGTTCGCCGTCGTCTACGACCGCTTGTCCTGGCTCGTGCCCGTGACGTCGATCTCCGCCTCAGTTGCGCGCCTGCACGGGCGCCGCGCCCCGGACGTCGGGCACCGTCGCCCGCTGCGCGCGCTGCTGGCGAACCCGCCGCTGTGGGCAGTCGCGCTCGCCCTCTCGCTGCGCCTGGCCGGGGCCGTGCCGCCCGTCGGCGGCGCCGGCGGCACGGCGGCGCTGCTCGTCGGGCCGGTCGGCTTCTTCCTGCTCGGGCTGGCGGTGCCGCTCGAGCCGCCGGCGCACGAGGGCGCCGAGCTCGGGCGCGCGGCGGGCGCGCTCGCGATCCGCCTCGCGGGCGGGCCGCTGCTGCTCCTGATCGTCGCGCACCTCTTCGGCGCGCACGTGCCGGCGCCGTTCTTCCTGCTCGCCGGGATGCCCTCCGCGTTTCACCTGCTCGTGCTGGCCCGCGTGTACGAGCTGCGGCCGGCGCTGATGCGCCTGCTCGTCGTCGGCTCGACCGTGCCCGCGGTCGTCGGGGTCGCGCTCGGCTCCCTGCTCGCGCGCTAGCGTTCGGCGGACAATGTCCGAGGCTCCGCCGTACGCCGCCGCCGGCGTCGAGGTCGTTCGCCTGCCCGGCGGCCGCTCCGAGCGGGACGTCGTGGCGGTCGAGGAGCCGCTCGAGATCCGCGTCGGCGGCGAGCCGCTCGCCGTGACGATGCGGACACCCGGGCACGACGAGGAGCTCGCGCTCGGCTTCTGCCTCTCGGAGGGGATCCCGGCGACGCGGGCCGCGCTGCCCGCGGATCTGGCGGCGAACACGGTCGAGGTCGAGGCCGCCGGCTTCGACCGCTCGCGCGTGCAGCGGAGCTTCTACACGTCCTCGTCTTGCGGGGTCTGCGGCAAGGGCGCGCTGGAGGCGGTGGCGGTCGAGGCGCCGCGGGTCGAGAGCCGGCTGAGCGTGCCGGCGGCACTCGTGGCGGAGCTGCCGGAGCGGCTGCGCGCCGCTCAGCCCGCGTTCGCGGCGACGGGCGGGCTCCACGCGACGGGCCTGTTCGACGCGCGCGGCGAGCTCCTCTGCCTGCGCGAGGACGTCGGCCGGCACAACGCCCTGGACAAGGTGGTCGGCTGGGCGTTCCTCGCGGGCCGCCTGCCGCTCGCCGAGTCGCTGCTCTGCGTGAGCGGGCGGCTCTCGTTCGAGCTCGTGCAGAAGGCGGCCGTCGCCGGCTGCCCGCTCATGGTCGCCGTCGGCGCCCCGTCCAGCCTGGCCGTCGAGCTCGCGCGCGACCGTGGGCTGACGCTCTGCGGCTTCGTCCGCGGCGGCCGCGTGAACGTCTACACCGAGCCGTGGCGCGTGCAGGGCTGACTGGCGCCCTGCTCGTCGGCGGCGCCTCGAGCCGGTTCGGCTCGCCGAAGGCGCTCGCGCGGCTCGGGGGCGAGACGCTCGCCGAACGGGGCTGGCGGACGCTCGGCCAGGCCTGCGAGCACCGGCTCGCGGTGGGGAAGGCGGCGGACGCGCTCGAGCTGCCCTTTCCGGTGCTCGACGACGAGAGCGGCGAGCGCGCGGCGATCGTCGGGCTCGCGGCGGGGTTGCGGGCGGCGCCGACCGAGCTCTGCGTCGTCCTGCCCGTCGACTGCCCGGCGATGACCGCCGAGGCGCTGCTTGCGCTCGCGGACGCGTGCCGGGGTGACGCGGCGGTTCCGCAGACGGGGCCGCTGCCGGGCGCCTACCGATGCTCGGCGCTGCCGGCGCTCGAGTCGGGCGAGCTCTCCATCCGCCGCGTGCTCCAGCAGCTCGATGTTGCCGTCGTCGAGCTTGACCCCGTCCTGCTCGCGAACGTGAATACGCCGGATGACCTTCAGGACCTCGCGCGACGTCTATGACCGCTACATGGGCCGCTACTCCAGCGAGCTCGCCCCCCGGCTGGTCGGGTTCGCCGGGGTCGAGCCCGGGATGCGGGCGGTCGACGTCGGCTGCGGGCCCGGCGCGCTGACGGAGGCGCTCGCCGAGCGGCTCGGCGCCGAGCGGGTCGCGGCGGCAGATCCGTCCGAGCCGCTGCTCGCCGCCTGTGCCGAGCGCGTCCCCGGCGCCGACGTGCGTGTGGCCTCGGCCGAGGAGCTGCCGTGGCCCGAGGGCGCGTTCGACGTCGCGCTCTCGCAGCTCGTCGTCAACTTCATGCGCGACGCCGGCGTAGGCGTTGCCGAGATGCGGCGCGTCGTGCGGCCCGGCGGCGTCGTCGCCTCCTGCACGTGGGACTACGCCGACGGGATGAGGATGCTGCGCATCTTCTGGGACGCGGCCCTCGCGCTCGATCCCGGAGCTCCCGACGAGGGCAGGACGATGCGGTTCCAGAGCGAGCGCGAGCTGCGCGAGGTGTGGGAGGGAGCCGGCCTTGCCGAGGTCGAGACGGGCTCGCTCGAGGTCGAGACGACCTACGCGCACTTCGACGACTACTGGGAGCCGTTCACGTTTGGCGCCGGGCCGGGAGGCGCGTATTGCGCCTCGCTCGACGAGGAGCGGCGAGCGGCCCTGCGCGAGGAGTGCCGCCGCCGGCTCGGCGACCCGGAGGGCCCGTTCACGCTCATCGCCCGCGCCTGGGCCGTGCGCGGCCGCGCTTAGGCGCGCGCGACGACGCTTCCACGCTCGGCGCCGGTGCCGATCAGCTCGACCGGAACCTCCAGCTCGCGCTCGACGAACTCGACGTACCGCTGCGCCGCCTCGGGCAGCTCGTCGCCGTCGAGCGGCTCCTGCCAGCCTGCCTGCGTCTCGAACACCGGCCGGCAGCCGTGGAAATCGCTCTGGTGCGCCGGGAAGTCCGGTGTCTCCAACCCGTCCGGCAGCCGGTAGCGCACGCACACCGGGATCTCCGCGAACGGCGACAGCACGTCCAGCTTGGTCAGCGCGAGCGAGGTGATGCCGTTGAGCCGAACCGCGTAGCGCAGTGCGACCAGGTCGAGCCACCCGCAGCGGCGCTCGCGCCCGGTCACCGTGCCGAACTCGTTGCCGAGCTCGCGGACGCGCACCTGGTCGGGCCCAGCGATCTCGCTGGGGAAGGGGCCCTCGCCGACCCGCGTCACGTACGCCTTGGCCACGCCGAGGATGCGGTCGAGCCTGTTCGGCCCGATCCCGATTCCGGTGGCCGCGCCCGACGCGACCGGGTTCGACGAGGTCACGAACGGATACGTGCCGTGGTCGAGGTCGAGCAGGGTCCCCTGCGCGCCCTCGAACAGCACCGCCTTGCCGGCGCGCAGCGCGCGGTCGACGAGCAGCGACGTATCCGCGACGTGCGGCCGGAGGCGTTGCGCAAACCCCTCGTACCGCTCGGCCACGTCGTCTAGCTCGAACGGCTCCGACTCGTAGACGCGCTGCAGCCAGACGTTCTTCTCGGCGAGCGCGACCTCGATCTTCTGGCGCAGGATCTTCGGGTCGAGCAGGTCCTGGACGCGGATCCCGATCCGCAGCGCCTTGTCCGCGTATGCCGGACCGATCCCGCGCCGCGTCGTCCCGATCTGCAGCTTGCCGAGCCGCCGCTCCGAGGCCTGGTCGATCGCGACGTGCCACGGCATGATCAGGTGCGCGTTGCCGGAGACGAAGACGTCGTCGACGGCGAGCCCGCGCGCCTCGAGCTCGTCGAGCTCGGCGATCAGCACCGCCGGATCGACGACGCAACCGGCGCCGATCACCGAGGCCTTCCCAGACAGCACCCCCGAGGGGATCTGCCTGATCTTGTACGTCTCCTCGCCGACGATCACTGTGTGGCCCGCGTTCGGACCGCCCTGGTAGCGGCAGACGAGGTCGCACTCCTGGGCGAGCAGGTCGACGATCTTGCCCTTCCCCTCGTCGCCCCACTGCGCCCCGACGATCACGGTCGCGGGCACGCCGCGAAGTGTGACATGCGCTTGCCACGGCGGCGCAAACCTCCTACGCTCGGGGCCCAGCGAAGACCCGCCCGTCTTGCGGCCCGGGCAGGAGGGAGAGTCGCGATGGCGCAGTTCGCGAATCACGCTCCGGCGATCGAGACGGAGGATCGGCCCGGCTGGCACGTCCGTCGCGCCCGCCCGCCGCGACGGGCGGTGCCGTTCCCGGAGCTCGTGCACCTGCACAGCCTCTGGCGCGAGGCGCTCGAGGCCCGGCGAGACGGGCTGCAGGAGCTCGATCGCCGTTACCGCGCCGCCCGCGCTGCGTTCGAGCAGGAGCACGGCAAGATCGTCAGCGAGTACTGGTGCTCGAAGGTGCCGAGCGCCGTCGTGCTCACGGCCGAGCGCGAGGCGCGCCTGCTCCCTCCGCTGCAGCGCACGCGGCTCGTGTTCCACCGGGTGAGCGATTGGGCGACTGAGGGGAAGCCGGCGATCGCCGCCCAGATGCGCCGCTGCGACGGGCTCGCTGCGAGAGCCACGCAGGTGCTGACCGGCATTCGCGAGGGAATCTGCATGCAGCTCGTGATGGCGAGCGCGTCTCACCTGCTCAGCCTCGCCGAAACCCGCGACGGCGGAGTCGAGGGCGCCAAGCGCACCGCCGCGGCCGTCGAGCAGGAGCGGCGCTGCCTGGACGAGGCCGAAGCCTACTATCACGACGCCGCCACCGGCCAGGCCCAGATCGTCTACTTCACCGGGATCGCGTTCGCCATGATCGCGCTCGGAGCGCTCGCCTTCCTCGGCGGCCTGTGGATCTCGCTGCCGGGCATCGACGACCGCGAGTTCTACGGCTGCCTCGCGGCGGGGGCGCTCGGCGCCGTCGTGAGCGTGATGCAGCGCATCAACTCCGGCCACTTCGAGCTCGAGTACGACGTCGGCCGCACCTACGTGCGCTTTCTCGGGGCCCTCCGGCCGGTGCTCGGCGCCGTCTTCGGGCTCATGTTCTATTTCGCGATCACGAGCCGGATCCTCAAGCTCTTCGAGCTGCCGCCCGGAGGCACGACGGGCCGCTTCTACGCCCTGCTCGTGATCGCCTTCCTGGCCGGCTTCAGCGAGCGCTGGGCGCAGGACACGCTCACGTCGCTCGCTCCCGCCGGCGCCCCGTCCTCGGCGCCGCAGCGCAAGCCGAAGCGCAACCCACCGCCGAACGGGTCGGCCTGACCGGTCCACCTCCCGTCGCCGCCTGGGCGAGAGGCGACGGGAGGCCGGGGGAGGGCCCAGCTTAGGAAGCTTTGGCGGCGATGCTCGGGCGGACGATCCGGCGCACGACCACGCGGTGGCCCCGCCTGCAGCTGGCGAAGCCGAGATCGGCGTCCGGCCGGAGCGTGCCCTCGATGTGCGCGAGGTCGGCGGCGAGCGACCAGCGATCGGCGCGGCAGGCCTCGCACTCGGCCTCGTAGTGGGTCGCGTGCGGGGAGAGCCACACCGTCTGCCTGTTCGTGGCTAGCCGCCTCCGCCCGTCCCCGCCAGGTCCGCGAACTTCGCGTAGCGCTTGAGGAATGAGAGCTTGACCGCGTCGGTCGGGCCGTTGCGGTGCTTGGCGAGGATCACCTCGGCGAGGCCCTGCTGGTCGGTCCCCTCGGGGTTGTAGTACTCGTCGCGGTAGATGAAGGCGACCAGATCGGCGTCCTGCTCGATCGAGCCGGACTCGCGCAGATCGGACAGGATCGGCCGCTTGTCGTGACGCTGCTCGACCGCCCGCGAAAGCTGCGAGAGCGCGAGGATCGGCACGTCGAGGTCGCGCGCGAGGATCTTGAGCGAGCGGGAGATCTGCGATACCTCCTGCACCCGGTTCTCGGCGTTGCTGCCGCTCGTCATCAGCTGCAGGTAGTCGACGACGATCAGGCCCAGGTTCGGCTCGCGGGACTTGAGCCGCCGGGCCTTCGAGCGGATCTCCATCATCGTGATCGAGGCGGTGTCGTCCACGTAGATCGGCGCCTTCGCGAGCTTGTCGCACGCAGCCGTCAGTCGCGGCCAGTCGTCCTGCAGCAGCCTTCCGGTGCGCAGGCGTTGAGACTCGAGCTTGGCCTCGCTGCACATCAGGCGCTGCGTCACTTCGGACTTCGACATCTCGAGCGTGAAGAGCGCGACCGGGATGCCGTAGCGGACGGCGAGGTTGCCCGCAATGCCAAGCGCCAATGCCGACTTTCCCATCGACGGGCGCGCGGCCACGATCACGAGGTTGCCAGGCTGGAAGCCCGACGTGAGCTTGTCGAGGTCGCGGAAACCGGACGGGATGCCCGTCAAATCGTCGCCAGCCTCATAAAGGGCGGTGATCTGCTCGAAGCTCTCCTTCAGTAGGACTTCGATATGACTGAACTCGGTTGTTACGCGCTGCTGTGAGAGCTCGAAGATCAGCTGTTCCGCTCGATCAACGAGCTCGTCGGTCTCGCCTGACCGCTCCCACCCCATCTTCGCTACGTCCTGGCCCACGCGAATGAGACCGCGAAGGGTCGCCATGTCTCGGATGATCCGCGCGTAGTGAGGCGCGTTGGCGGTTGCGGGGACCATCGCGACCAGCTCGTGAAGCCGCGTCCGGCCGCCCGCACCTTCCAGGTTCCCGGTTACCTCCAGGTGGTCAGCGACGGTGATCGCGTCCACTGGCTCACCCTTCGCGTATAGCTCGAGGCAGGCGTGGAAGATGACGCCGTGACTATCGCGATAGAAGTCCTTGCCGTGAAGGAACTCCACAACCGAGGCAATCGCCCCGGGGGCGAGGAGCATCGCGCCCAGCACGGCGTCCTCGGCCTCGAGATTCTGAGGCAGGACGTGAGGCTGATCGGCTACGGCTGCCGCGACGGCCATCGGATTCACCACTTAAGTCCACCTCGGTCGCGACAGCAACCACCCGGGATAAGCCCGCTCGGAAACGCTCGTCTGCAGGAAAAAGGGAACATGTGTTCCCAGATTGTGCACAGCGCACCGGACGTTGTCCCCCGCGCCGTCCACTAGGTACCAGGACGTTTTTGGCGCTGTTTGCGTCGTTTTCCTATTGGCGACAAACAGGCCTGTGGAGAACTGGTTACCGGCGACGCAGCTCTCGCTCGAGCGACGCTACGCGGGCATCAAGTGCGGCCAGCCCGTTCAGCAAGAGGCGCATGGCGGGATCCAGCATGACTCCGCGGTCTTCGATCATCGCTTCGAACAGACCGCGCAGCTCGGGGTCGCTGTAGCACTGACCGGTTCCGTCGCAACTCGTGCAAGGCTCGGCGGCGGGCCCGCTTTCGAAGACCACGGTGCCTTGCCCCTGGCATATCGGGCACATCCACAGGTGGCCCACCGGCCCTAACCTCCAGACTTGGGAAGAGATATCCGAGCCGAGGAACCCGCCGCCGTCAAATCATTCGCTGAGCAGGGAGAAAGGAACGTACGTTCGAATACTATCCCCAAAATCATCCCCGCCGTCCACAATCAGGCGCGAGTTGTTAAACGGAAGTCCCCGCAATTAGCGGCAACTTCTGTTTTCTCTCCACAGCCCCCTGCCCGCGGGTGTGTACTACTCGGCCGGCTCGGCCTCTTCGGTGTCCACCTCGGCCTCCGGCTCGGCCTCGACGGGCTCCTCGTCGAAGTACTCGAGCTCGGGCTCGGGCTCGCCCGCCGCCTCCGCCGCCTCGGCCTGCTCCTGTGCGGCCATCGCCTCGAGCTCCTCCTCGGGCGGCAGCTCGCCGCCCTCGGGCTTGACCAGCGTCTTCACCTCGACGCTGACGTCCTGGAAGACCTCGATCGTCACCGCGTAGCGGCCGATCCGCTTGATCGGGTCGTGCAGGTCGATCTTGCGCCGGTCGACGCGGATCTTGCGCGTGCGCCAGATCTCGTCGGCGACGTCGGTCGCCGTGACCGAGCCGAACAGCGAGCCGGTGGGGCCCGCCTTGACCTCGAAGGTCAGCACGGTCTTCTCGAGCGTCGAGGCGATCTCCCGCGCCTCGTCGACCGACTTCGCCTCGTGCCGCGCCCGCTGCTCGGCGCGCTTCTGCAGCTCGGCCACCTTCGCGGGGGTCGCCGCCTCGGCCAGCCCTCGCGGCAGCAGGTAGTTGCGGGCGAAGCCGCGCGCGACCGAGACGACCTCGCCGCGCAGGCCGACCTTGTCCACGTCCGACCGGAGGATGACGTCCATCAACGGGCCTCCCGGTGACATTGGTGGATTCCTGGCGCCGCGTTATCGCACGCCAGGGACCGCCCGAATGTTGCCGGCAGGCCCATTTAGCCGGTGACGTACGGCAGCAGCGCCATCTCGCGGGCCCGCTTCACCGCCGTGGCGACCTGCACCTGGTGGCGGCGGCAGGCGCCGGTGATGCGGCGCGAGCGGATCTTGCCCTTCTCCGAGATGTAGCGCCTGAGCTGGTTGTAGTTCTTGTAGTCGACTTCCTCGACCTTGTCCTTGCAGAAGTAACAGGACTTCCGCCGGATCGGGCCGGTCGGCGCGCCTGCGCGCTTCCGCTTGGGTGCTTGCTGAGCCAAACCTCTCTCCTTCTAGAACGGAATGTCGTCGTCGGCGCCGGCCGGACCGAAGTCGGCCGTCTCGGCCGCGGCTGCTGCCGCCGGCACGAACTGGTTGCCCTCGCCGCCGGGGCCGCCCTCGCGGCCGCCGAGGAACTGGACGCTGTCGGCGATGATCTCGACCGCCTGGCGCTTGGTGCCGTCCTGGGCGTCCCACTCGCGCCAGTCGAGCCGGCCGTCGATCGCGACTGGGCGCCCCTTGGCGAGGAACTGCGCGCAGCTCTCGCCCTGGTTGCCCCAGACGGTGACGTCGAAGTAGTTGGGCTTGTCGCCCCAGTTGCCCTGCGCGTCCTTCTGCCGCGTGTTCACGGCGATGCGGAGCTTGCAGACGGCGGTGCCGCTCGGCGTGTGCCGGAGCTCGGGGTCGCGGGTCAGGTTCCCGACGAGGACGACGCGGTTGATGTTGGCCATGGCTTACTCCTCCTCCTGCGAACGTGTGTTCGCAGCAGCATAGTCGGGCACCCCGACGGACTCCTCGCTCGGGCCGGGCTCCTCGTAGGGCGGCGGAGCGCCCGTGCGGGGGCCGGCGACGCGGCGCACGGCCAGGTGCCGCATCACGCCGTCGGTGATCTTGAGGACGCGCGAGACCTCGTCGAGCGTCTCGGGCTCGCAATCGAAGGTGAGCAGGTGGTAGACGCCCTCGCCCTTGTGGTCGATCTCGTAGGCGAGCTTGCGGCGGCCCCACGGCTCGTGGCCCTGCCAGCTGCCGCCCTGCTTCTCGATCAGCTCGCGCATGCGGGCGATGATCTCGTTCTGGCGCTCTTCGGCCAGCTCGGGATCGAGCATGAGCAGGATTTCGTATGCGGTCGTCACGTTCCCGGGTGTCTCCTTCCTCTGGTCTGAATCGGCCCCGCCGGAGCTGGCGCCGGTCGGGATGGACGGCGCGAAGACGGAGCAGGAAGAGCGGGGAGTGTAGCATCGGCCCCGTGCGCCGCTTCGCCTTGCTGCTGGCCGGTTTCGGACTCGCGCGGCTGTTCTTCTGGGGCCGCCGGCGGCCGGCGCCGGCGCCGCCGGTCGATCCGCGCGCGGAGGAGCTCCGCGCCAGGCTCGCGGAGTCGAAGGCCGTCGTGGACGAGCGCGAGGAGTTCGAGGCGGCCGAGACTCCCGTCGACGAGGCCGATCCCGAGGAGCGCCGCCGCCGCGTGCACGAGCGCGGCCGCGAGGCCGTCGAGGAGATGCGCCGCCCGCCCGCGGAGGGCTAGGCTAGGCCGCCAGCGCCTCGCGGACGAGCGTGAGCACGCGCTCGTGCGTAAGCCCGCGTTCCTCGAGCAGCGCGTGCGCGACGCCGTCGCCGCGGCTGAGGCCGAGCAGGATGTGCTCGGTGCCGATGTAGCCCTGGCCGAGCTCCTTCGCTTCGCGCAGCGCGAGCTCCAGCGCCCGCTTCGCTCTCGGCAGGAACGGCCTGCAGCCCGCCTTCGTCCGTTCGAGAGCACCGGGGCCGAACGCGTCCTCGACTCGACGCCGGACCTCGTCGAGGTCGATGCCGATCGCCGCCAGCGCGCCGGCGTCGATACCGGCGGGCGCCCTTCCGATGCACTCCGCGACGGCACCGCGCAGCTCGTCGAGCTCGATTCCTGCCTGGGCGAGGACGCGCGCGGCAAGGCCCTCGCCCTCGGCCGCGAGCCCGAGCAGCAGGTGCTCGGTGCCGATGTAGCCGTGGCCCAGCCGGATCGACTCTTCCTGCGCGAGCACGACGACCTGCCGCGCCCGGCCCGTGAAGCGCTCGAACACCTACCGACGCCTCCTGAGCAGGCCGCCGCCGTGCTTCTTGTGCACGGCCTGCTTGCTGACGCCGAGCGCCGCGGCGATCTGCTGCCACGACCAGCCGTGGGCGCGGGCGTTCTCGACCTGCAGCTCCTCGAGCGACTCGAGCAGCCGCCGCAGCGAAGCGACCGCGGCGAGGCCGACCGCCGGGTCCTTGCTCGCCGTCGCGTCCGCCAGCTTGGTCGCCTCGTTCATCGCCTCGTCAACTTACATTGACGACGGCAGCTTGTCAACCCGAATTGACGAACTGCTCGGCCGCGCCCGCCAGCCCGCGCGCGATCCGCTCCTGGTATGCCGCCGACTCGAGCCGGGCTCGCTCGGCCGGGTTCGAGAGGAAGCCGGTCTCGACCAGCACGGCGGGGACGTCGGCCCAGTTGAAGCCGGTCAGGTCGGAGCGGGGGACGACGCCGAGCTCGGCGGCGCCGGTAGCGCGCACGACCTCGCGCTCGACGATTCGCGCCGCGCGCAGGCTGGCCACGTAGATGTCGTCCGTCCAGCCGCGGTGGAAGGCGGGGTAGAGCGTCGAGGCGCCGTGCTTCGCCGGGTCGGTCGACCCGTCCGCGTGGATGCGGATCATCAGTGCCGCGTGCCGCGCGTTGCAGAAACGGGCGCGGTCGATGTTCCCGCCGGCGTAGGTCGGGCTCGTGCGCGTCAACGCCACGCGGAGGCCGGAGCGGACGAGCAGGGCGCGCGTCCTGAGCGCAATCGCAAGGGCGACCTGAGCCTCGCCGGGCGCGCCGCCGCCGTCTTTGATCTTGACCACGCGCGAGCCCGGGCCGATCGGCTCGGTCTGGCGGCCGACCGCCGGCAGCGTCCCGTGGCCGGGGTCGAGGCAGATCAGCGCGGCGGCGAGGGCCTCGACGATCACCGGTCGATTATCTCGGCTCGGCTGTGCCCTCGGTCTCCGCGAAGTAGCGGGCCCGTCCGCTCCGGTGCTCACCCTGTTCACGGTGCTCGCATGATCATCCGGCCGTGTCGTCCCACGGAGGCTGAGGCGATTCTCGATCTCTGGCGCTGTGCCGAGTCCGCGCCGAGCGTGACGGCCGACGTCCGGCACGTCGCGGCGCTGGTCGAGCGCAGCGACGGCTCGCTGCTCGTGGCCGAGGCGGACGGCCGGATCGTCGGGTCGCTGATCGCCGGCTGGGACGGCTGGCGCGGGAACATGTATCGGCTCGCCGTCCTGCCCGAGTACCGGCGCCGAGGAATCGGGCTCTGGCTCGTCGCGGAGGGCGAACGACGGCTCCGCGAGCAGGGCGCGATCCGAATCGGCGCGATCGTCCTCCGCGACCACCCCGACGCGGTCGGCTTCTGGCAGGCCGCCGGCTACACCTTCCAGGAGGACGCCGGCCGCTTCGTCAAGACGGCTTAGGAGCGTGCTAACGGTCCAGGGCGCTCGCCGTGAGGACGGGCGCCCCGGACGCTGTGTCGGCGCGGCAGGATAGTACGTAGCGTTTCCCGCCATGACCACGATCACCGCAGTCGACGCGCTCGACGTCCGCTTCCCGACCTCGCGCTCCCTCGACGGGTCCGACGCCATGAACCCGGACCCCGACTACTCGGCGGCCTACGCAATCGTCCGCACCGACGACGAGAGCCTGACGGGCCACGGCTTCACGTTCACGATCGGCCGCGGCAACGAGGTCTGCGTCGCTGCGATCGAGGCGCTGCGCCCGCTGGTCGTCGGCCGCTCGCTCGAGGCGATCTTCTCCGACCTGGGCGCCTTCTGGCGCGCGGTCACCGGCGACAGTCAGCTCCGCTGGATCGGACCGGAGAAGGGCGTCATCCACCTGGCGACGGCCGCGGTCGTGAACGCCGTCTGGGACCTGTACGCGAAGCGGGCAGGCAAGCCGCTCTGGAAGCTGCTCGTCGACCTCAGCCCCGAGGAGGTCGTCGCCTGCGTCGACTTCCGCTACATCACGGACGCCCTGACGCCGGAGGAGGCGCTCGAGCTCCTGCGGCGCAACGAGCCGACGAAGGCCGAGCGAGAAGCCGAGATGCTGCGGGACGGCTTTCCGGCCTACACGACCTCGGTCGGCTGGCTCGGCTACTCCGACGAGAAGGTCCGGCAGCTCTCCCGCGAGGCGGTCGCCCAGGGCTGGACGCACTTCAAGATGAAGGTCGGCGCGAGCATCGAGGACGACCTCCGCCGCGCCGCCCTGCTCCGAGAGGAGATCGGGCCCGAGCGGAAGCTGATGATGGACGCGAACCAGGCCTGGGACGTCCGGGAGGCGATCGAGAACGTGCGCCGCCTGGCGGAGCTCGACCCGTACTGGATCGAGGAGCCGACGAGCCCCGACGACGTGCTCGGCCACGCGGCGATCGCCCGGGCGATCGCGCCGATCCGGGTCGCGACCGGCGAGCACGTGCACAACCGCGTCATGTTCAAGCAGCTCCTCCAGGCGGAGGCGATCGGCTTCTGCCAGGTCGACAGCTGCCGCCTCGGCGGCGTCAACGAGGTGATCGCGGTGCTGCTGCTCGCGGCCAAGTTCGGCGTCCCCGTCTGCCCGCACGCGGGCGGGGTCGGCCTCTGCGAGTACGTCCAGCACCTCTCGCTGTTCGACTACGTCTGCGTGAGCGCCGATCTGACCGACCGCGTGATCGAGTACGTCGACCATCTCCACGAGCACTTCGTCTGCCCCGTGGTGATGCGCGGCGCTTACTACGTGCCGCCCGAAGAGCCCGGCTACAGCGCCGAGATCAGGGCCGAGTCGCTCGAGCGCCACCACTTTCCCGGCGGCGAGGTCTGGGTTGTTTCGTAGTCCGCTTGACGCTCTCCGGCGCACCTCGTAACGTCGCTTGTCCACAACATTGGGGGTTAGCCGTGCTCGAACGCGTCAAGCGACAGCGCACGCTCCGGGGTACCGCCTTCCTCGCCGCCGTCGTTTCCCTCGCGGTGGTCTCGCTCTCCGCGGCAGGGGTGGGCAGCGCGAGGTCTTCCGGGACGCCCGGCTTCGGCGACATGTCACTCAACGCCATGATCGCCGCGCGCAAGTCGATCCCGGTACCGAAGAACCTACCCAACTTCAAGGGCCAGACGGTCACCGTGATGGGGGACGGCGGCCACAACATGAACGTCTTCGGCTTCTGGATGCCCGAGTGGCGGAAGGCCGGCATCAAGCTGAAGGCGATCGAGGTCCCGTTCGCCGACGTCTACAGCAAGGAGAAGGCCGAGTTCATCGCCGGCACGAACGCCGTCGACCTCGTCGTCTTCTATCCGGCGTACATCGGAGATTTCGCGAGCAACGGGTACCTGCTTCCGCTCGACAGCTACATCAAGAA
>Ga0099827_10000950_pt1 | contig 14311 bp, 14 predicted proteins | sample CZO8metaG_FD_79339 | JGI IMG/M metagenome (GOLD analysis project Ga0099827, IMG submission 79339) | Vadose zone soil microbial communities from the Eel River Critical Zone Observatory, Northern California, USA - CZOApr15con1.8 metaG | ecosystem: Environmental > Terrestrial > Soil > Vadose zone ...
CTCGGGATGCTGCTCTTCATCGCGTCGGAGGTCATGCTCTTCGGCTCGTTCTTCACCGCGTACTTCTTCGTTCGAGTCGTCAACGGATACGCGTGGCCGCCTCAAGGCTTCGAGCTGCCGAGGTATGTGGCAGGCATCAACACCGCGATCCTCGTCTCGTCGAGCTTCACCGTGCACTGGGCGCTGCAGTCGACCCGGCGCGGCAACCGCGCCGGCCTCCAGGCCGGGCTCGTCCTGACGTTCCTGTTGGGCCTGACCTTCCTGTTGACGCAGATGATCGAGTACGCGCGTGTCGGCTTCGCTCCGCACGACAACGCGTTCGCGACGATCTTCTTCTGCCTCACCGGATTGCACGGCGCGCACGTCTTCGTCGGCCTCACGATCCTGCTCTTCATGACGACCCGCGCCTTCCGCGGCCACTTCTCGCCGACGACGCACTACGGCGTCGAGCTGGGCGGGATCTACTGGCACTTCGTCGACGTGATGTGGATCGTGGTCTACACGACCGTCTACATCCTCTGATGCCGTGAGAAATCCCTTCCGCAGCGAGGCAGAGGCTTTCCGCTTCCTGCTGTTCACGATCGTCTACTTCGCCCTGATCGTGATCGGTGCGCTGATCAACAAGTGGCTCGGACTCGCAGTCTTCATCGTCCTGTCCCTGGTTGCGGGCTATTTCGCGTTCATCCGCGGCCGGGACGAGCGTCCCCCGCGCGTGGCGCCGACGTTGCCGCATCCCGAGGACGAGCTGAGGATCCTCGTCGTCGCGAACGAGACGGTCGGCGGCCGCGCGCTGCGCGAGGTGATCGCGCAAAAAGCTGCGGGGCGGCAGGCGAACGTCCTCGTCGTCGCGCCTGCGCAGCCCTCGCCGCTCCAGCACTTGGCCTCGGACGAGAATCCCTCGCGCGCGCAGGCGCAGGAGCGCGTCGATGCGAGTCTCGCGAAGCTGCGCGAAGCCGGAATCTCGGCGCGCGGCGAGGTCGGCGAGGCCGATCCGCTGCAGGCCATCGAGGACGCGCTGCGCACGTTCGGCGCAGACGAGATCGTTATCTCCACTCATCCGGAGGGCCGCTCGCACTGGCTCGAGCGGGGCGTCGTCTCCGGCGCGCGCGAGCGCTTCGCCGTGTCGATCACGCACGTCGTGGTCGACCTCGACGCGGAGCGCGAGGAGGTCCGCTAAGGAGGGTCTGGCGAAACGGCGGTGACCTGCGCCTAAACTGACTCGGCTGCGACGACACCGATGTGGTCGATGCTCTGGACGTGTCGAACGCACCCACAAGGAGGAGCGCGATGCGTTGGGTCCTGCTTTGCCTTCTGCTCTTGATCCCGGTGGCGTTTGTCATCGGCCGCGAAACGAGTTCGAGCACGATCAGCCCTCCCAGACCGAAAACAGCGTCCAATAGCCGGGTTTACACGATCCACGGAGGAGACGTGATCCGTGTTCCCGCGACCTCGACGCGATGCGAAGCCAGCCATGAAGGAGGGGTCCCGAACCTGGTGTGCAGTCGCAACTTCGAGGGCAGGTACGAGGTCGTGTTCTACAAAGACACCGTTTTTGTCTTTAGGGTCGGCGATCCTGACAACCCACGCGTATTCCGGTGGGAACCCTAAACGCGAACCAGGTGGCGAGCGGACGAGCGGAGTTCGTTTCGTCAACCCTCCTAGCTAGGTGGGTTTAGCGAAACGCTGTGGCGTCACCACAGGAAGGTTTCTGCGACCGCCAACGACGCCAACAGCATCGACACGAACCCCATTGGTCGGAATGGCACGTCTCGCCCGAGCGCGAGCCATGCCGCTCGCCGCGTGGCACCGCTACAGTCCTTTTCGTGAAAGAGATTTGGACAGGACGTATGGTTCAGGCCGCCCAGAAGTACGGTGAGCAAGCCCCGATGGCGACCGTGTGTTGCAACGCCTGCCGAACCTGCCTCACGACCAACATCCTTGGCCTCCTCGCTGCAATCGGAACCGCGCTCGTCTCACCGTTCGGCCGTTTCGCTAGTCGAATCGCAAGACCCTCCTAGTGCCCCGTCCAGTGATGCTTCCGAGCTTCTGGATGGGGCACTAGCTCTCGCCCGGCGTGAGACGCGTCGGTTCCGCTTTGCTCCTCGCCGCGATCATCGGCACGGGCCTCGGACCGACGGGCGAACAGGCGCGTCGGGCCAATCGAGTGTCATGCCCGCGCGAGCGTCTGAGCCCGGGTTATGCCCGAGCGGTCGATCGGGCTCTCTCCGCCAAGCGGGATGTGTGGGGCAATGCGCTGCTTCGCTCCGCCGGCGGCCCAACCTACGAAGGCGTCCGCCGTTACCTCAAACCGTTGCTGCTGGCCGGACATGCGGCCGGGAACAAAGGGAAGCTCTTGACCGACTCGGGTGTCTACTACCTCGCATTCGGTCAGCCGCTCGGGGCCCAGGGTGCCGGCTCCGTCGCACTCCACGTCGCCGACGGAAGCCAGATCGTGTCGGAGCGGGTCGACGGGCCGAGGCTGAGCGTCGGTGTCGGCAAGGGCGGGCGCGAGCGTTACGGATCCTGTCGTTCCCGCATGGCGCCTCCTCGCCTCTCCGCGGGGTACTTGCCGATGCTCGAGACCCGCTACAGGGACTCGGCCGGAGTTCGGTACGAGCAGGAATCGTTCGTTGCTCGAGTTCCGCAGACGCACTCGCTTGTGAGCTTCGTGCGCCTCACCGTCGACGCTCAACCGGCGACGGCCACCGGCGTGCAAGTCCGTTTCACACCGTCGGTTGCCGCGCTTGCGCTTGCTCAAAACCGACTGGTTCACGGCAAGGACACCTACCTCTTCTTCGGCGCGGGCGGCCAATTCGACGGTTCATCCGTGGTGTACTCGACGGAAGGTTCAACACCGCGTTCGCTCTACGTCGCATGGCTCGATCACCCGTCGCCGAGCGCACCGTTCACGCTCGACCAGACGAGCTACGAGCGAGCGCGCCGTTCATCGATCAACTACTGGAGCCGCCGCCTCTCGCAAGGCACGACGTTTGTAGTGCCGGACAAACGCGTTCTGGACGCTGAGCGTAACCTCCTCATTCAGAACCTGGAGATGACCTGGCGCTACAGCCTGGGGAACGACTACGAGGAGTTCGAATTTCCCGAAAGCATCGACGGCGCCGAGGTCATGGGCGCGTACGGCTTCCAAGATGTCGAGCGCGCGATCCTCCGCACGTCGCTCCGGAAGAAGCTCGCTCTGTATCCGAACTGGGAAATGGGTGAGAAGTTGCTCGGCTCGGCTCTGTACTACCGCCTCTTTGGAGACGGGTCCTACATCGCCGAGGCAACACCCGCTCTCGGTGGATACACGGCGAATCTCGGCCGCCAGATCGCGGCTAGTCGCCGCGGCATTCTGCACAAGGAGCGCTACGCGTCGGACCTTCCGGATTCGGTTTACGGTCTTGATTCCCAGGCCGTGGTCTGGCAGGGCCTGCGGGCGATGGCGCAGGTGTGGCGCGACACCCGTCACCGAGCACTGGCGCAGCGGGCTCGAAGCCTCGCGGCGCGGCTCGGAGCCGGCTTGCGAGCCGGCGTGCGTGCGTCGGCGAGGAAGTTGCCCGACGGTTCACTCTTCATTCCCGTCAAGCTTCTCGACGACGAAAGGCCTTACGGCGCTCTGACAGCTTCAAGGTCCGGGAGCTACTGGAATCTCGTGATCCCGTACGCGCTTGCCTCGGGGCTGTTTGCGCCTCGAGGCTACGAAGCGGTCGGCGCGCTGCGATACATGATGCAGCACGGATCGCGCTTTCTCGGCCTTGTCCGCGCGGCTGTTTACTCGCTCTACGAGAATCCGAGCTATCCGGCGTCGGGATCGGATGAGGTGTACGGCCTCCACGTCGCGCGCTTTCTCGCCGACAACGACAAACCGGATCAACTCGTGCTCAGCCTGTACGGCGCACTCGCCGCGGGCATGACGCCGGGAACATTCGTCTCGGGCGAAGGTGCAACGATCGCTCCGATTCCGGGCGAGTATTTCCGCAAGATGTATCTGCCGCCGAACAGCGTGAGCAACGCAGCCTTTCTCGAGACCCTCCGGCTCATGCTCATTCACGAGACGACTGATCGGAACGGCGTTCCACTCGGGCTCGAGCTTGCGTATGCGACGCCGAGAGCATGGCTGCGCCCGGGAGCGCGAATCCTTGTCAACGACGCACCCACCGGCTTCGGCCCGCTCTCGTTCTCGATCGAGCCGCGGGACGAAGCCGTTCACGTTGTGTTGAGCGTGCCGACTCGCGCTCCGCTTCGAACGCTCGGACTTCGATTGCGGCTGCCACGCGGGGATCGGATGACGGCTGTCACGCTCGACGGTCAACCGTTCAGTCGATTCAATCCGGCCACGCAGACGATCGATCTCTCGGGACGGACCGGAAGTCTCTCGCTCGATGTCGCCTACGCAAGCAGAAGGAATGCTCGCAGTGCTCGAGGCAACCCCCAGCCGGTTCGCATTTCCGCCGAGTGTGTCCAAGATCCGATGTACGGCTCGACCGGTGCGTCGGCGTTCGCACGCTTGATCTCCCGAACGAGCAGAGCGGATTGGTGCGCCTGATCGGAGACGATCCGATCCTTGCGGCTCCACCAGATCTGAAGGGGAACGCCCGACTTGGCCAAAGCGCGCGCGTACGTCAGCGGGCTTCGCCGCGCGTAGGCCAGGGGCGAGTGTTTGGGCGAGCCCCCGACCTCCGCACGCGCGAGAGCCTGAAGTCCGAGCCCGATCGGATACTTCCAGCGGACGAGGCAGCGCCGGTTGCACCGGATCTTGAGGAAGTTGCGGTACTGAAGCGACAGGTCGGCGATCGAGTCGAAGGCGGCGACTCCGGCCAGCAAGCGCGGATGTCGAGCTGCCAGGAGGAGCACCTCCTGGCCTCCCATGCTGCCCCCGAACGCGTAGATCTCTCCCGGCGCGATGCGGAGCCAACGGAGGTGGGCTGTCACGACCGCCGGCATTCTCGCCAGGTCGGCCACCTGGCCGGCGTAGCCCCACGAGTACCGCCGGAGACGTCGCCCCTGGCCCTCCGGGCAGACGACGGCGAATGGTCCAAGGGCCGGCAGGTTCCTCCAGAGCCGAACGTTTACGCGGGCGCTGACCCCGCGACCGTGAGGGGAAATGATCAGCGGCAGCGGCGGGTGCTCGCCGGCGCCGTACCAGGCAGGGAGGATGACGTACGCATCGCGCAGCGGTCCGTCGTGGGCGCGGTAGCGGATCTTCCACACACGCACGTGCGGGGACGATCGCCATCGGCCGTCTCGTGCCTGCGCAGGGAGTGTCAGGACGACGGCGCTGGCGAGGAGTACCAGAACCCCGGATGCGAGCCTGTTTCGGTAGATGCGGGTCCTCCTCGCAGCGGGACGAGCTACTTCGCCGAAGCCGCGAGGAACGCGATGAGCGCGTCCAGGGTCGACTTCGGCAGGTTGCCGAAGTTCTGCGGCATCACACCGGGCGGGAAGCCCTTCTCGACGTACGCGTTCGGCTTGATGATCGACTCGCGGATGAAGTCGTTCAGCGGCATTCCGGCCTTCTGCGCGTAGCTCTTCAGCTTGTCGAGGTCCGGCCCGATCTTGCCGGTCGCGCCGGCCGCGGTCAGCGTGTGGCATGCGTTGCAGCCCTTCGCGGTAAATGCGGCCTTCCCTGCAGCGAGGTCGGCGCCGCCGCCGCCGGACGGAGGCGGCGTGGTTGTCGTCGGCGGCGGAGCGGCGGCGGCGGAGACGTGCACGCCCTTTCGCCCGGCTACCAGCGCAACGTACGAGGCGACCGCGGCGACGTTCTCGCCCGTCACGAGGTTCTTCGGCATCGTGGGTCCGGTCGAGCCGTAGTTGCCCGCGAAGCGGATCTGGTCTGCGACGACCTGGCGGATCGTCGACTCCTTGAAGCCCTGCGCGCGGTCGGAGCCGAACGCGTAGTCGAGGTTCGGGCCGAACTTGCCGGTTGCTCTGGCCTCCGCGAGCGTGTGACATGTCGCGCAGGGCTGCTTGCCGTTCTCGCCCTTGAGGAACAGTTCCTTGCCAAGCGACACGTCGCCCCGCGCTTCGACGCCGCCGGTTCCCGACGCACAGCCGGAGGCGACGAGAGCGAGCGCCGCGAGCGCGGCGAGTGTGCGCGCCCTCACGCCGGCGGTGTGGTCGAGGCCCCGATCTGCGACACCGCCTCGTCGCGCGACGGGTAGATCGAGAAGACCCGGTCGAGCCCCGTGATCTCGAAGATCTTCGTGATATTCCGGTCGCTGCAGACGAGCGAGAGCTGGCCGTCGTTCGATCGCAAACGCTTGACGCCGCCCACGAGCACGCCCAGTGTCGTGGAGTCGATGAACGTCGTATCCGAGAAATCCACGACGACCTCCTTTCCGCCCTGACCGATCACCTCGAGGAGCTGCTGCTTGAACTCCGGCGCGGTGTAGAGGTCGACCTCGCCGGCGAGCGAGATGACGTAAACGTCGTCGCTCAGCTGCTCGGTCTTGATGTCGAAGTTCATCGGCTCCCCCGGGCTCGTGGTTGGGCGTGGAAGTCTAACCCCCTGCGCTGACGGCGGGTTGGACCTGCGGCGTCTTCAGCTGCTTCAGCCGCTGCTTGATTGCGGGGGCCGTCGGGTCGTCCGGCGCCAGCTTCAGGAAGCGTTCGTAGGCGGCGATCGCGGTCTTCGTATCGCTTGCCGCATCCGCTGCCTGGGCGAGCTGGAACTGCACGCTCGGGTCGTTCGGGTTCAGGGCGGCGATCCGCTTGTAGGCCGACACGGCCTTCCTGTAGGCCGACGACATGTCGGTGTACGCCGTCCCCGCCTGCGTGTTCACCTGGCTCTGCACGGCGCGGTTGATCGGGTCTGCGCCCGCGAGCGGGTCGGCCGTGCCCTGGAGGGCCTGGCCGAGCTTCGAGTTCGGATCCGGCGCGAAGACTTGGCCCGCGAAGGCGTCCTGCGATTGCGTCTGGATCGCCTGCGCCTGGGTGCGCGCCAGATCCGCCTTGCGGAGGTAGAGGCCCGCGAGCTGCGTGAGCGCCTCGGTGTCTTTCGAGTTCAGCGCGCGGTACTGCTCGAGGACGGTGATCGCCTCGTCGTCCTTGCTTGCCGCTTGGAGCGCCGTCGCGAGGTCCTTGTACGCCGCGAAGTCCTTCGGGTTCTTCTTGATCCTGTTGCGGTCCTTGCCCACCTGGCTGCTCGAGCCGCCGCCGCCGAAGAGGCTGATGTTGCCGTTCAGGAGATCGCCGAGCCCCGTCGAGCCGGAGCCGACGCCGAGGAACACGAAGCCGCCCGCGAAGACGAAGACGAGCAGCACGAAGACCCACTTCGCGTGCGCGCGAAGCTTCGGGAAGAACATCGTGTCCTCGGCTAGGCGGGCTCCGCCGGCGGCGGCGCGGGGGCGGCGCTGAACATGGCGTGCCTCGCGCGCTGCGCGGCGGCGGTCAGCCCGTGCCATCTGGCTCTCCGTTCCTCATCGTCACGAGAGTAGCGGTGATTCGGTTCGAGTTGCCTCGATACTCGACCAGTCAAACGCCTGCCCGATCGTGGTGAGGCGTGCCTTCGTCTCGTCGTCGCAGAGCGCTCCGGCAAGGCCGGACTCGTAGAACGTGCGCGGCTCGAGACCGAACGAGCAGGCGGCCTCGTAATCGCGCGTCAGATCGGTTCCGAACATCGCGGGATCGTCGGTCGAAATCGAGCAGCGGACGCCCGCCGAGACGAGGCGCGGAAGCGGATGCTCGGCGAGCGATGCAACCGCCTTCGTGCGTAGATTCGAGATCGGGCACACGTCGAGGACGACGCGCCGGTCGACGATCTCGCGGAGGAGCCCTGGGTCCTCCTCGGCACGGATGCCGTGGCGCAGGCGGTGCGCCCCGAGCGTGTCGAGGGCCCCGCGCACCGACGCCGCTCCGGCGTGCTCGCCGGCGTGCGGCACCGACCCCAGTCCCTCGGCTCGCGCCGCAGCGAAGGCGGCCTCGTACGGCTCTGGTGGATACTCGGCCTCGAGCCCGCCGAGGCCGACTCCGACGACGCCACGGTTGCGGTACTTCGCCGAGTACCGGACGACCTGCTCGGCCCGCTCGGGCGGCGCCCCGCGGTAGATGTCCGGCGTCAGCCGCACCTCTACGCCGTGCAGCTCGCGCGCCTCCTGCGCGCCGTCGCAGTAGCCGCTGAAGATCTCGTCCCAGGCGACACCGCGCCCGACACGCTCCGCCGGGGAGAAGATCGCCTCGACGTAGACCGCGCCGTGCGAGGCGGCCTCGGCGGCATAGTCGACGACGACGCGGCGGAAGTCGTCCGTCGCCCGGAGCGCGTTCGTCGTGAGGATCCAGACCTCGATGAAGTGCGCGAAGTTTCGGAATTCGTAGAGCGCTTCGAGTCCTTCGACCGTATCGGCGGGAAGGGGATAGTCGTTTCTGCGCGCGATCTCGAGCAGCGTCTCGGGGCGAACAGTCCCCTCGAGGTGGACGTGGAGCTCGATCTTTGGGTACGACATGCTCAGCCGCCCGGCCGACTGAGGACGCGGCGCCGAAAGACGAAGACGAGCGGCACGAGCGCCGCCAGCGCGACGTACGGGGCAAGTGGACGCGTTACTCGATTGCGGCCGACCGTCTTGGTTGGGCCCTTTCCGAGCGCTGCTTTGACCGCGGCGACGGCCGCGGTGCCGTTGCGCTCCTCGAACGCCGAGCCTTGTGCGGCCGACGCGAGCGCCGCGAGCTGTTCGCGACCCGAGGGATCTGGGCGGTAGTTCGGATCGCGGCGGCCCGCCGCGTTGTAGATCGCCTCGTTTGCGCCCCAGACGCGAATGCCGACGAACTGCGTGTGCGACGAGGTGAATGCGTGTCCGACCGATGCGGCATCGAACAGACTCGTCTCGCCGTCGGTGAGCAGGACGACGACGCGGCGTTGCGCCGACGGATCGAAGTAGCCGCTTGGCGGCACGCCGGCGAGCGCGCTGAACGCCGTTGCCCGGACGTTCACCTCGCGCGGCGGGGGCGACTCGATCGCGACCGCGCGCTGAAGCGTCGTGTCGAACGCGGCGACGTCGGCGACCGGCAAAAGATCCGGGAGGACGCGGTCGGTCAGCGTGGCGACCCCCGACGGAACCTCGGAAATTGCCGCGCGAAGCCGCTCGGCGAGGATTGTCGCCCGGTCGAGCCGTGTCGACTGCCCCGGCCCAGGCGCTGCAGCCATCGACTGCGACGTGTCGATCACGAACAGCGCCGCCGCATCGGTGCGGACTCGCGCCGTCGAGGTGCGCGACAGGGCGGGTTGTGCCGCGGCGAGCGCAAGCACGAGCGCGACACCGGCGAGCGCGCCGAGGACCCGCGTGTCGACGGTCCGCGGAGGCGGGGACAGTGCGAGCGCGCTACGCACGCGCGCGACTCGACCGGCCGCGAGCGCGAACGCGGCGACAGGAATCCCGGCGGCGAGGGCGACGATCGCCGCGAGCGGCGTGAGGAACGTCAGCGACGCGAGCATTGACTCAGTAACCGCTCCCGGGGATGCCGCCGCCCGCACCGTGCTTCCCGGTCGAGCCCGCGCCGGACTGGTTGTTCGAGCCGGCCCGCACGCCTTGCGCGGTGAGGACGCGCAGGAGCAGCTCGAGGTCGAACTTCGCGGTCGTGTTCTGCGGGTTGTCGCGCACCGCATTCTGGAAGTCGCCGATCGCCGCCTCCGCCTGATCCGGGCTGGTGCCGGTCGGCGCTTGCGGGAACGGACTCACGGTCGTGGGAGCGAGGTCGCCGAACGTCATCACGCCGAGCAGCGCTTCCGCCTGCGAAGCGAGCTCCTTGTCGCTGCTCCGCGCGACCACGGCGAGCGCGTCCTCGGTGCGCGAACGCGCGGCCGCCGTGACCAGTCCGTTCTCGAGCAGCGGCTTCACCGAGACGTTCTCGCGGAAGAGCGCGATGGCGTGTCGCGCCGCGACCTCGCCGCGCACGCCGACGATGCGCTCCGCGAGCGAGAACGGAAAGCGCGTCGGCGGCTGCCACGTCGCGTCGCGGGGCGAGACCGCGAGCAGCGCGTCGTCGCTGCGCAGCGTTCGATCCCAGCTCCGTACGTCCGACGCGAGCAGGGCGGCGGCACCTGCGAGCACGAGCAGGACGACTGCGGCGACGAAACCCGCGATCCTCACGGCGATCCCCACTCGAGGCGCGGGCCCCAGAGCTCGCCGGCCGCGAGTCCGGCGGCGACGGCGAGCGTCAAGAGCACCAGCGTCCACGGAAACGGCGTGTGGTTCCGAAGATGCGGTCCGGGCGCGACCGTTCCCGCGTCGACGATCGGTGCGCCGTGCGTCAGCCGCGCGAACAGCGCCTTGTTCTGCGGCGTCGGGTTCAGTGCGACGATCCGCAGCGGGATCCGCTCGGCCCTGTACACGCGCGTGATGTTCACGAGCTGCAGCAGATCCTCCGGATCGTCGTCGAGGTCGCTGACGAGGATCACCGCCGGGCGGCGCACCTGGTCCGTGAGCGCAATCTGGTGCGCGAGCGCCAAGCCCGCGGCGATCTTCGTGCCGGCGCTGAACGTGTTCTGCCACGGATTCACAGGGAAGGTCGGCGCGAAGCCCGGAGTCCCCACTGGCGGCAGCGTGAAGTAACGAATCAGCGGCTCGAGATCCGCGGCGGCCGTACCCGGCGGCAGCGCCTCGTACGCCTGGTCGGAGAAGACGACGAGCCCGTAACGCCCGTTGCTGTGCGCGAGTGACGAGAGCGTCGCTCCGATCCGCGCGTAGGTGTCCGCGGAGATGCTCGCAGAGAGGTCGAGCACGACGAGCGCTGTCGAATGGCTCGGGACGCTGACGATCGTCTGTGTGTGTGGATGCCGCGCGAAGAGCACGGTGGCGACGATCGCGCCGGCGAGCGCCAGCCCGAGCGCGGCCCGGACGATCAGCGTCCGCTGCGCCGCGGGCCGGAGCGCCGGTGCGTCTGCGAGCGGGATCGCGCTCATCGCCCATTCACCTCTCGCTCGACCCGCGTCACCAGCTCAGACAGGGCGTCGGTGGTCGGTGCCGGTTCCGACCACGCCAGGTCGCGTGCTGCGCCCGCGAGCCGGTTGTCCCGGCGCGCGAGTAGCCGCGCGAGCAGCCCGAGCGCTCGGCGCCGGTCGGCCGGGGGTCGCGCCTCCGCTTCGCGCGCGAACGCGAGCGCCCGCTCGAGGTCGCTCAAGCGCGCCTCGTGTCGCCTGCGCGCCCGCTGCAGCATCCATACCTGCCGGCCCGCGAGCGCGATGCCGGCCGCGGCGAGCACGGCGGCCGCGAGCTCGAGCAGGTTGGCGAGCGTCGACGGGCTGATGGGGTAGCGAACCGGCGGCGGCGCGACATCGGCGCGCAGCGGCGGGTTGGCGGGCCCGAGATCGGAGGCGGTGACTCGGCCGCGGACGTCGAGGATCGGCCACTTCGCATCCACGATCGCCGTTCCGGCCTTGACGCGCACCGAGGGCAGACGTAACCGCTTCGGGCCGCGCTGCGCGAGGCAACGGTCGTCGAGGCACGCGGCGGGGACGTCGTAGGTCAGCGTCACCAGGCGCCCGCGGGTCGTGCGAGTGACGCGTGGCGGTCCGAGCTGCTGCAGCGGCGTGAGACTTTCCTCGACGCGTACGCGAGACGTATCGACTGCGCGCCGGTCGAGCAGCACGACGACCTCGGTGTTCACGCGGTCGCCGAAGCCGACCGTCGCGCGGTCGAACAAGGCGCGCACGGTGACCGGCGCCGTCGGCGTCACACCGTGCACGGGCGCGCGGCCGGCGACGACGAGCACGATGGCAACCGCCGCCGCGGCGATCGCGAGCGTCCCGAGGACGACCCGGCTTAGAACTCGCATCAAAATGAACCTTGTGTCGCCGGAGCAAGAACCATTTTGAAACGAGTTCTTAGCGGGCCCATCGAGTCTGCCTCCGCACCTCGGCCCACTGCACGAGCGCGCGGTCGACGTCGTGCGGATTGCTTGTCCCGATCAGCACCGGCTCGAGGTCGAGCGACACGAGTTCGGCGAGCAGCCGCTGCAACCGCTCTTCATTCTGCGCGCGCCGCGCCGAAGCCTCCCGACGGCTCAGCCGCACGAGCTGCACGTCACCGTTGCGCGGATCGGCGATCGGCACGACGACCGAGCCGATCTGCGGGAAGCTCTGCTCCCAGACGGGATCCTGGATCACGATGGGGACGAGGTCCCAGCCGTGCGCCCCGGCGTCGAGCCACGCGTCCGCGCGCGGCGGCGCGAGGAAGTCCGACAGGACGAAGACGAAGCTCCCGGTCGGGAGATCGCTGTGCAGGCGGCCCAAGAACGCGAGGGCCTGCTCGACGTTATCTTCCTGGGCCCGAAACCCCGCCTCGCCTTGACGCTCATTCACAAGCCACGGCGTGTCCCGCCGCCCGGGCGGCAGCCAGTACGGTTCCGCGCCGGCATAGTCGAGCGACGCGACGTCCGCACGCGCTGCGATCGCGCTCGCGACGATCGCAGCCGTCGCCTCGCGCAGCGCGCGTGGCTTCGACAGCCACGGCAGCGACGCGTCGTAGATCCCCATTGCAGGACGCCGGTCGCAGACGAGTGCGACGCGCGGCGCTTCGTCCGCCGCGTGGTCGCGGACGATGAACTCGTCGCGTCCTGTAGCGGCGGACAGCCGCGCGCTCGCGAACCAGTCGATCGTCGAGACGGGATCGCCGATCTCGTACGGCCGCGTGCCGATCACGTCGCTGCCGTGGCCGCGGCGGCGGCTCGGCAGGTCCCCGAACGGAAGGCCGACGAGCCGCCGGCGCGGTACGAGCGGGAAGGTCTGCCGCTCCCGGGCGGGCACCCTAGTGCCCCATCCAGCAATACCCTCCGGCTTCTGGCCCGCTATCACGCTGCGCGTTGCCGCGTCCTCGGTCGCGCCCATAGCTACGGCTATGGGCGCTCCCTGCGTACTTGCATCGCTTGGTGCTAGCGACCCAGAAGCTCGGAAGCATCACTGGACGGGGCACTAGCCTGCCGCGGAGCCCGCGCGCGCGTCCCAGTCCGGTGCGGGAGGCGGCGCCAGCGCCAGGCAGCGCTCCTTGATCTGCCGCAGCGCCTGCGTGCGGCCGAGCGCGCGTGTCTCGGCGACGAACGACGGCGTCAGCAGCAGCCGGTGCCCGAGCACGGGCAGGAAGAGCGCATCGACGTCCTCGGGGACGACGTGGTCGCGCCCGTGCAGCAGCGCCCACGCGCGCGCCGTGCGTTCGAGCGTGAGGCTCCCGCGCACCGACGCGCCGGTCGAGACGCCCTCGGCGACGCGCGTCGCGCGCACCAGGTCGACGATCCAGCGCAGGATCAGCTCGTCGACGTACACGTCTTCGACCGCGGAGCGCAGCAACTCGACGTCGTCCCCGGTCACACGCGGCTGCAGCGCTCCCAGGGGATGACCGTGCCGCTGGGCGACGACGATCTCGATCTCCTCGTCCTCCTTCGGATAGCCGAGCGCGGAACGCAACGCGAAGCGGTCGAGCTGCGCCTCCGGAAGCGGGAACGTTCCCTCCTGCTCGATCGGGTTCTCAGTCGCGATCACGAGGAAGGGCGACGGCAGCTGCCGCGTGACGCCGTCGATCGTCACCTGGCGCTCGGCCATCGCCTCGAGCAGCGCGGACTGCGTGCGGGGCATCGCGCGGTTGATCTCGTCGACGAGGACGATGTTCGCGAAGACCGGGCCGGGGCGGAACTCGAACTCGCGCGTCTTCTGGTTGTAAATCGAAAGTCCCGTCACGTCCGTCGGTTGCAGGTCGGGCGTGCACTGGATGCGCGCGAAGCTTGCGTCCTCGATCGTCTGCGCGATCGAGCGCGCGAGGATCGTCTTAGCGGTTCCCGGCACGTCCTCGAGCAGGACGTGCCCGCCGCTCGTCAGCGCCGCGAGCACGAGCGTGATCTCCTCATGCTTGCCGAGGACGACGTGCTCGATGTTCGCGATCAGCCGGTCGGCGACCTCGACGGCCGAAACGAGGCTGCCGGACTCCGCCGCAATCTGGGGAGCTTCCGCCACGGTCAGGTAAAGGTACCCGGTTGGGAGGAGGCGCTCAGCGCCGCGGAACGACCAACTGCCCGATCCCGGTCGCGGACGTCGCGCCCAACGCCTTCGGCCACGAGCTCAGGTCGACGGGGCCGCCCGGCTGCGCGGTGAAGCTCGAGAAGTACTGACGGACGTTCTGCCAGAAATGCAACGTCTTCCCGCGCACGGACGCGGGGAGAATCATCGAGAAGTTTCCGCGTCCGTCTGGCCAGTGCTCCGCGAGCGGACGGACGACGCCCTTCGGCCCCGTCACGCCGACAATGAACCCTTCGTAGATCGCGCCGGGGTACGAGCTCGGCTTCGCGAGCGTGTATCTCGTGCCGGTGCCGAGTTGGATGTCCAGCTTCGCGC